>Ga0214543_1002469_pt1 | contig 36329 bp, 19 predicted proteins | sample CNSS2metaG_FD_160094 | JGI IMG/M metagenome (GOLD analysis project Ga0214543, IMG submission 160094) | Root nodule microbial communities from cowpea collected in UCLA plant growth center, Los Angeles, California, USA - CNSS2 | ecosystem: Host-associated > Plants > Roots > Nodule | place: USA... | reverse complement strand
GAAAATCCTCCTAATATTGAATATTTCATAATATTATGTTTTCTTTACCGTAATTTTTTTTCTTTTATAAAAATTAATATTGAAGTAGTTAGAACACGGGTATGGGTATGGGTACGAGATTATACCCGTTACCCGGTGAGGATGGGAATGGGAAAAAAGTTTGATACCCGTTGGGTTTGGGTATGGGGATGGGGATGAATTTTTTATGCGGGGATGGGTATGGGATAGCGAAACCCGTCCCCGCCCCGCCCCGTTGCCATCCCTACTCATATATGATCTTAACTACTACTCATCCATATTTTTGTTAAATATATTTTTAATTCTTAAAATTAGACGTAAAATTAAAATTCATCTTTATAATAAATTTTGATTAAAATTAGAGGTAAAATTAAAATTCATCTCTATAATAAATTTTGATTCAGATTGATATTTAAACTGATTACATTGATTGAAACATTCTAGTTCAAGTGTCCGTCTCTTGAATACTGTTTAATAATTTTAAAAAAAAGTAAAAATAATAGAAAAACAATATTCATTTATTTTTAAAATTTGAAAATAAAGACAAAAATATATAAAAGTTTAAAATAGGGACAAATTTCAATTTCTTCGTACATAAACTTTTTTTTTTCATCACCATACTTTACTAGTATCTCAATGCTGACAACAAACTGGTGCAAGTACAAATATGTCAACCATTCAATACCCGTAAAGTCAAACATATGGTAGGGAACATATCCAAGTTTGGGAAGCGTGACTAATGATTGTGATGAACATTCACAATAAAGAGGTTAAGAGATTAATGAAGTTTGAAAAATTTAATCAGGGAATGAAATGGTATTAGAACAAAAGATAAAGGTAAATTTTAAACTAGTGGAATTTTAGAACAAAGTAACTGTGCAATTTGCTACAAGTATTTGAGGAGGTACCACCATAGTTGCAGGTTGTTCTTCCTTAACCAGATTGGTTGTTCGAGTCCTAAAACAGCTATTGCCGACTCTTATCGTGTAACTAATAGCTGACAATGTCCATAGACGGCCATAAGTGACTTAAATGTAAGATTGAATAAGGAGTGGTAAACTGACCATAGTACACTAGGAGTAAGTAATTAACAATAAAATACTCAGAATATATAGGCTAGCACTACGAGTCAGCCTCGTGGAACGAGAATATGTCATGGTCATGGTCATGGTAGATGTGGCATCACCACTGCAAAGGAAGAATATGAGAATTTCAGTCTCACTGAGGAATTGCAAAGATGGCATTCAGAAAGGAAAGGAGGGTGAAGTAAAAGTCAAGCTTGAGGACTGGTAGTCCACCACAGTAGATATACCAGCTCTGCAAAAGCAGGATATTGTCAATCTCAATGTCACAGTGGAATTGAAGAAAAGACAAAGGGTGCAATTTTTTTATACTGGAAAGGGACAAAATAGAAAGACAACGAGAATGGTTTTTCTTCCTCTGCAGATGACATAGTTAGTGTGTCACTACGCAGTCAGGACATGATGGTAGTGGTGGAAAGGACTTAACAACAGTGAGTTACTCTGGGATTATGAGGCTAAAGGGAAAATTATAGCAGGGCACGAGACATAGGAATTCTCCATGTAAAGAATACAGCAACCGAAATTTATTCCATTTACCTAATTTCTACAATGAGATATATCAGTTTATCATGCGTAGAATCCTATCAGGAAATTGATGTTTCCAGGAATCATGTTTCAATCTTTTTTTTTTTTAAAACAAACATCAATCTATCACTTTAAAGGAAGCCTGAAAGGTGGTGTGATTAGTTTAAAAGGGAAACACCCTTAAGGCATAGGTTAGGGGTCCCTGCTAGGTATTAGTACGAGAAAAATATCGTCAATATTCAAAAGGTAGCAGTAGAAGCACAAGCTCAATTGTTAATTTTAGGTTTTTAATCGAAAGAAATCTTTTTGGACAAGCAGATAGATCTAACTAATTGCAACCTCAATGAAGAACTATATTTATTTTCATTACAATTGATCAATGTTACATACACATGGCAATTACAATGATTACATTGATAAAATATAAAATTGCCACATGAAAAATCAATAAACTTACACTCACTTGAAAACCGAATTATGGCAGGTTTTGTCACAGGGGTAAGGACAGTCTATAGCTTTGACAGTTTTCCGATCAAAATACCATTGTCCAACAGAAATTGCAACTGGCTGCAGGAAAAGAAATATCAACTTATCAGATGACGTTTCTGTAAGAACAATAAATAGTGAATAATTTCACCCAAAGGCATTAGCTTCACTTTGTCTTAGACCTGATCGAAACAAGCGTTTTCAATGAAATGAAGGCTAGATATATTTTGAATGACTGTTTTCCTTTTCATGAAAGGGTCAGACTAAATTGTCATATGTTTAACCATGAAATACATGGATTGAAAATGAAAAAACAACAATATTGAACTAATACGTAATTAGTCAATGATTCTAGCTCCCCAGAAGATTTATCCGCATATAACTTTAAATCTTTATCATTCTACTTTTTTTATTCTATACAGAAATGGTAGCCTCATGCGTTTGATTGTAAATGAATCCGTGCTTCATATGAAGACAAGATCGAACCATAGAGATGCAATGCTTTTTAATTCCTATCAAGATAGTTAGTATTAACGAAATTTTTTTGGATTCTCCATACATGATCTCTCACTGGTCCTTTCATTACTCCCAATTAGAAGAAAAAGTTAGTCTAGAAAACTCTAATGTATTCCACCAGCACAGTTTTAGAAGCATAAAAATCTAAAGCATGCATACCGTCTTGCCGATAGCTGGAGAGTCATCAGCAAACCAAGTATCTTGTAATTCAGAGTGGCAATGAGCAAAACAAGAATTGATGAATAACCCAGTACGAGGTTCCCCTGAGAAGCCTTTGATGTAGTTTAGCATTTGATTTCTGAAGTCTGATTCAGAGAAGAGATATATTATATTATACTATATTTCAATGAAATCAGATGATTGTAGATATATAAATTCACATACACATTAGAGATCAAAGTTACCTTGGAAAATGTGAATTTGAGATGAGTTACAGAGTGCACGATCATGTTTACAATCATTCCAAGAGCCATGGGGATCTGCTGAACGAGAGACCAAACTTTCTTGGACCTAAAGGAAGAAATAAGACAGATTTAGTTCATATCATAAAGAATTCAGATCTAATCAGGTTGCCACAGGTACATACAGGGTAATCATCAATAATCACAGAGAATATATGTTTCTTGCTTAGCTTACCCTATGGACTTTTGTTTACGCATAAAATAACTAACATTCAAAACTAATTAACTGAATGATGTTTGAATTCAACGTGCCTACAGGGCCAAAGCTTTTACTATGGATTGGGCATTGGTAAGAGTCCAAATTAAAATTATTTTTCCTGTACCAAAAAAAGGAGAAGTAGAAAAATTCCTGACAGTACTAGGAACGTTTGTTACAGGAAAATCATAGACCACAAATTAGTTAAACAAGAAACCACAGCATCCATACGATAGCATTTTGAGGATAAATGAAGAGATACAAAACATATAATCAGGCACTTTATTAACAAAAAAATTACAAGAGAGTGTATCCGTTAATATCACCTGCCATGAATCATAAGCTGCATTGAGAAGAAACAATGGAGTCTGAACATGGTTGATCAAATTTTGAGGAAAAAAGCACTACAAAAAGAAAATTTATGTTTAAAATTTGCAAGTTTTACAATTTCAAGTTATCGAGACATTCAAAATAATAGAAAAATACCGAAGTTGGGTTCAATTCACTGAGACAACTTTTTGGAAGATTTTTTTGCACTTCCTGCAGTTTCAACAACATCAATGTAATGGCATACTTATACATGTTTCTGAAATTAATATAAAGTAAAACCTGTAACAAGAAAGTTATCGCAAGATTGAACCAAATGACTCTTGAAAATTGAGCTCAGAACAACATATCCATAAAGCTACATTCAATTTCTTACACATTTTTTTACGACATCAAACATTACCTGTAACTTAACTACACCTCCAAAGAGATTCCTCATTGTGCGAACCCCAGCAACATCAACCCTACATGATTGAACAGATAATCAATTACATCAAGCTCTACTGATGATGTGCGCCAGTTGTAGCAGTATAAAACAATACAAAACTTACGCATCCAGGAAAAACCCTGCATCACTCAAACATTTCACGTTGGTAGATGTAGGAAATAAGGTCCGGAACTCATCACAGTGTATTATAGATGCTAGACCACCAGCAGAGCATCCAGACAAAAGAGCCTGATAAAAAGAATTAATTAGCATCCATGGATTTTGAAGATTGATTATTGCGACAAAAGGGACATGGTAAACCTGGTTGGCCTTCTTCATCCCCTTTGACAACAATTCCTCCATTGCAGCTTCCCAGATTTTTTGTCCTCGGAATTGAAGCTGTGCAGCCTGAAACAAATTCACATTCCAATATAAACATAAATTCAGAATATTTCCGTGTGCAATCCACCAACTCAGTAAAACACATTGGAAAATTCACAATTCAGTAACACATTGTGTCAGTATGTCAGTATGTCTACACTTGAAAAAAAAAAAAGACATGTCAGTATGTCTACTTCTTTCATAAAAAGCAAATCAATTTTGACAATAAGAAACATTGTGCCACAAAAGTTGCCTTCAAGAGATGCAAACATGGCATACATGAGTGGAAGAATGAAGTAACACTAGGACCATAACTGTGATTCTCCCACTCTTGCAAGGAAACAAAACTCTGCTTCTTTGCCATTGATGAGTCAGACGATGTGAAAATAGATAGCAAAGCTCTACTTACTTACTTCAAGTGACTACCAATTGACTGAATGTTTGAATAAGCATACGAGGGAAAAAATCTATACTATTATACTTTTTCATACTCTCACTAACCTCGTCTTGACTATCTCCACTGAAAGATGCCCCATCACAGTACCGTACTTTAACTCTGTTCCAGTTAAAGAAATCTGTGCACAAACGAAAATATCCGTAAAAACAAATCCTGTAATCTCAGAAGGAAATAATGCATGAATTTGTAAGGTAAAGACAAAAACCAGGGTTTTCTTCAGCTTTGTTGCTCAATATCCCTGTGAATGCTAATTGCTTTTCCATGAATTTTGAGGAACCACGACGAGTAGTTTTTCTGAAGACACAACTTCTGATGGTATTACACCATCCTCCACCCTAAGCAAGCCGGGTAGGTAAACATTTAATGAGGTATACATCATAATAGCGTTATGCCGATAAATTATCACAGTTGCATACAGATTTGAATTTTTTTAAGAAATTGTAAAATCTTTAAAATATTTTTAAAATTCTGATTGAAACTCAGTGTCATGACACCTGGATATTCTGTTACATACCTCCAATTGAATGAGCCAACTATTTGCCCCAGATCCAAATCCAGGATGAAAGTGGTAACCAGGCAACGTTCCATCTAAACAAACTGGCAATTCAGGACAAAAATTATTACAAATCTTGAAAATGCAACTCTAGGTAATGTTTGCGTTCATTTTTTTATACAGCTCTAACATTAATTTGCTTGTAGAATAAAAATAACAAAAAATAAAAATCACTCCACTTATCAATTCCAATCAGAATCCACTATGCAAAATCGACTCCATTAAAAATTATTTTTGCAAACTCTCATGTAAACCCACGCAGTAGAGACAGTCTTTATTAACCTAAATTAACCTAAAAAGCATGCACAAAAATTATATACTCGTACAAGTACTATCTTAGTGCATAGACATGCATAGTCCCGTTCAGTGACAGTAAACTAATTACATAACCAGAAAGTGAAAAAATTACAAAGAGAGCATTTGGGGGCACAAGGAAAAAAATGCAATGCCAAGTTCAGAGGATCTTTTACAAAGTGGCTTAATGGTGAAGCCAGCATTCAAATCATTTCAGAGAACTAGCTTTAAGAATTGTCGAGGCAAATTACAAATAATTTCATTCATTCAGAGAAAGAGAGAGAGAGAGAGAGATACCAGCTCCTTTGGAATCAGCTCCCGGAATAAGAGTGAGAGGGACCATGAGAGGCCTTGCAGCCATTGAAACGGCATCGTTTTGGTCCAAAAACTCATACTCAGATCTAGCATTGATAACCACAGAAACAAAGGTAAATACTATCAGAAGGAGCACCCTCATTCTCATTTCCGAATCTACTCACTGAGTTAATCACTTGTGTTGTGATAATTATTGGTTTGTTTATACAGAACACAGAGTGTGGGTTTTGGGTATTGGTTTATTCACTACACTACTGCTGAAGTTGTTATATAGAGCTTTTAATTTATCGCCGATAAATCGGAATGAGACATGTATCTCGTTTAGCTGGTAAGTCACCAAGGATACCTCTGTCGGTCCCTTTTTGTTTTTGTCTTAATTAATTTTCCATGTGCTGTATGATCTGCATTTGTTGCCAAGTGGGTGAGGATGTTTTGTCCAAACCATTTTCTCCTTAATGTGGAATGTTCAAGACAATAACTGGAAAGTAATTAAAGTAATGAAACTGTCTTGTGATTGATGAATGTTACCTGCAAGCATTTAAAAATAATGAAATCTCAATTTAATATTCTCTTAATCTTCCTAAATATTGATGAAATCAGTTCAAAGTCATAATAAATATATATTTTTAGCAATTTTTTAATTTTCATAAATGTAGATGAATGCTTCCGGTCGTCATTTCAAAATAATAAATATATATTTAATAATTATTTTAAACATCCATCAATATTTTATTCTGTTGAAAAATGTAATGGGTAACTTTAATAGACTTTTGGCTGAATTATTCTTTTCACACTTTAAATTATTTTGACGTTTTACTTTTGATGTTTAAATCCTATTAAACCTATTAAACTAATTCTTGAAAGATAGTAGATTTTGATTTCTGGAGTGAGGAGTCTTTATTCATCGGTTCTTTAATAGGACGTATTTACGTTTTATGACCAAATGCACTAAAGTTAATTTACGTGATAAGGAGTTTCTAAAACATTAATAATGACAATTAGTGATACTTTATAACATCTCTTAGAAGTCATTGGAGTTGGTATCTCACTTTGAATGAAATGTCTTGTGAGCATTATTTTTACTATATTTTTATGAATTTTTCGTTAAAAATTTTAATTATAAAAGTCCTTCTACTAATTTTTTTTTAATTTGTAGGCAAAAATAAATGTTTTTAAAGATAATTGTTTTTATTTAACACGAAAATAAAGTTATGTCATATCATATACTAAGAGAAAATATTTTATAAGAGTCGGCTTTTAAATATTTGGCTACAGGAAAAAGAATAATATATACATTCATATTCTTATCGGTATTTATTTGTAAATTTAACTAGTAGATGAAAATAGGAAGATGAGTAATATATAAAATAAAAAAATTTATAAATTTATTATATTTAGATTTTAAGTTGAAATAAAAAATTTATAAATTTATTATCTTAAGATTTTAAATTAAAAATATATCTATTCTTTATTTAAATTTTAATCAAGTTTTACTAATGTTAAATATTTCTGATAATTTTCTTTATAAATGGTGAATCTACAATCAATTTTAATAACGAAATTATACGAATTCAGTATAGTCTCTATATAAAAGAATTTTACATGAAAAAAATATTCAAGTAAGTGCATTCCATTAATATAAATTGGAATATGAAAAGATATTCTCAATAATTAAATATTCATAATATATATATATATATATATATATATATATATATATATATATATATATATTGTAACTATGTAGTATGTGAATCTCGTAATTCTTTTGCATTTTAGATATATTGTGGAGAGTACTTGAAAATAAAAATATGAAAGCTTATTAAAATATTGCTAAACATTACTCATAAAAAATTTAAAATAATAAATACTTATCAAGCAGTTTTATAAGACAGATTTACTGTAATTCTTCTTTTCTAGGCTCCGTTCATGTGAGATTCTTAGCTCACCAAACACTTAATACATTATTATTTTTACTCGCAATCTATAAAAAGTTGTAGGCAGTAAAATCTAAAGTAATCAATTTTTAGTTCTTCTAATAATATGGATACGATATAATTATTTTTTTTAAAATTTTAAAATATTTATAAAATATCTTTGTAGAGGCATCAACTACCACTATGAATAAATACATGTACTAATATTTTTGAAAAAACAATAATGTTCCATAATCTATGATTTCGGATCATCCAATCAGTCTCATATTGTTTGAGAGTTGAGGTCAAATACAGTTTAAATATTTATTTTTGTCTCCATCCTCCAAAACACTTTTTAAAAACAAAACTGTGACAAAAATCCACGTCTCAAAACAGACAATACCTTGATATAATTTCATCAATATTTTATAAAATTTTATATAGACTAGATAATATATAATTATAATTCAACCTACAAATTAATTAATGCTACATTCTCAATTTATAGTATTTATGGAAGTTAAATTATTTGTATTTGATATTTTCAAGCTACCATATTAAATGCATACATTTGTATGTAATATTATTAAATTAAATATACTGAATAATAGTATTGTGTGTATTAAACATGTAAATTAAATAGTGCAATATTAATTATATGTTATATTTATAGATATTAAAGTTGGTATGTTTTTAATATTTAGATAATGCTATCTTAATAAAACATATGTAATATTAATTATATATTACGGGCAAAAAAGAATATTAATTGTATATAGTTTTAAATAAATAAAATTTGCATAAGATATATATTAGTAAAGTGTGTACAATATTAATTATATATTGCATATTTAATAAACGTATCTATTTAATGATTAAATACATGTGTGATTTTGTAATGATTACATTTTATTTAATATATGTTTCTAAAATATGTAAAGTTCGTAATTTTCTTAAAATAAATTATATTTAGCAATATCATTGACTTAGTCCTGTACTATATTTCATTAATGTGTTAAATGATATTATTTAATGTTTATGAAAATGCTGAATTCATAACTTTAAATAAATAACACGTTAAGCTCTATCAAGTTTAACAATAATATAAATGTATATGCTTAAGACTTGTCAATTTTATATTTCGAGACAAACCATCGTGGTTTGGAGTGTGCTTTCCAAGGGACGTAGTCCAATTTACAACTTTAGATTTTTTTTTTTCTGTTTTTGTTGATAGAAACCAACTTTAGACTTTAAAAGCACCAATATTTCTAGAAATAATAATTTTATGTGGTCCTATAACTATTTCTAAATGAAACACAAGACAGGTATTTTTCTGTTTTTTATCCTTAACTTTATGCAAGGGAAAAACCCTTTGTTTAAATAGAAAGGTTTTTGAAACTATTTTTGGTAATTTGGTAATTCAGTGTTTGATGAAGGGTTTTGGACTGAAATTTAGATCAAAATTTACTATTTTGCGCACTTGTCCAAAAGAAAGTTTGGGGGTGGAATTCACCTAGGTGAATGTGGCTCTAAATAGGTGAAAAGAAGATTGGATATGGGCTGGCTCCTATGCTAATTCGGGCCTGGTCCATAGGACCTTATCCTTGTGTGGGTTGTTTCTTCCTGCACCCCACAAAACCTAATAACCCAATTTTACCCCTACTAAAATTATATTAAAAATATCAAAATATATTCCTAATCATTCTCCTCCCTTCCCTCAGGCTATGGTTTCCAGTGTTTGGATCATCTTTGCATTTCATTTATCCTTTTGTCTGGATTTGGATTTCTTAACTTAGAAAAACTGCACTCATTCGGGTGCATGGTTGGATGCTCTTTGTCTTCGCATTACAGTGTCTCCAGCATGGTTGGATGTTGATTGGAGGCTTGTACTACTAAGCTCCTTTTGAAAATCATTATGTGCAAAAGCTTTTAATGGTTTGAAGGAGAGATATAATTTTTTTAATTGTATAATTTAAAAGTTATTTTGATTTTGAAAATATTTTTCAAAATACATATTTTGGAATCTATTTTTTAATGTATTTTGGAATGCATATTTCAAAATACATTTCAAAATTTGAAAATATTTTTCCAAATGTATATTTCGAAATATTATATTCTTTAAATGTCTTTCGGACTGTGAAATCCTATTTCTTGATCGAAAAATGCATTCTAAATTATACATTTGGTAATGTGTTTGAATACATTTTCAGATTAATAATATGTAAGTATTAAAAAAAATTCAGATAAATTTTACTTTTTATAATAATTTTAATGAAGGATAATTTGGAATCAGTGAATTTTATTTAAATAGATTTTTTCCAAAATCAAATCTATAGTTTTGGATTTTAAATCCAATTCACTTAACTTAACTTGAATTAGATTGAACTATTTTTTAAATTTGAAAATCCAAAATTAAAGTGTGTTCATTAAGTCAAGCTAAAGTGGTTGATGATTAGTTTTAAGTAAGTCAGTTCGATGACAGGTGGAACTATATGTCCAAGAAACCAAAATTTTACTAGGATAGACTTTTTAACTATGGCTTTGATACCATGTTAAGAAGTGAACTTTAAGCCTAACTTAACCCCATAAAATTAAATTTTACGGTGAGATTTGCACTCCACTTATATATTATGAAATTGTTTTATTTCTAGTCGATGTGATACTTCCAACACAGGTTGAAGTTCAAGGAGAGTTTGTCCGGATCGAAGGTCGAGGTGAGTCAGTCTAAGTTAAGGAATGGAGTCGAGTCATTACGAGTCCAAAGTCAAGCTAAGTCAGTTGAGCCAATGAATCAAGTTGAGTTGGCTAAGGCTAAAGGTCAAGACAAGTCAACTCAAACTGAAGTTCAAGATAAGTTGGATGGTTTATCCAAGTCATCTTGATCCTAAGGTTAAGTTAAGTCAATACGGACATAAGTCAAGTCAAATTTATGTGGGCTCAGGTTTATTCAAGCCAATGTTGAGGTAAGGTGACCCAAACCCAAATCAAGTTAAGTGAACCAAATCCATGTCAAGTTTAGTTGACCTGAGTTCAAGTCGAGTCGAGTTAGTCTGATTTCAAGACAAATCAAGTCGACTTAATCATGTCTAATAGACCTAATAATTTTGTATATTTATTCAATCTTCCTAAATTTAATTTAATTGGCAAAGTGGATTCAATTAAATTTAGTCCAATTTAAATTTGATTGAAAAAATTTCAAATCTAATTGATCAAGCTAAAATGAATGAGTTATAGATATAATTTATTCTATTAAATCTATGTGGAATCTACTCTTAATTTTGGAAAATCTAAGACTAACCTTATTTACAAGCACCATCAACTCTATAACCTGTCTTATTCAAATACACTAATACATTTTGGTGATCTTTATATCTTGACAAAATCTTAGTATTCAAAGAACGACTAACTCTTTTTGAAACATTAGATGAAATAAAAATAACCGACAATCTACAGCATAAAAAAATGTTAGTCAATTATCTATTTAGTAAGTGTTTTAACTATAATATTTCTTATAATTTACATAAAAATTGGTTTTTGTTTTGTTGTTCTTGTAGACTTCTTTTGTTCATATCAGTTGCTACAAATTTTCTTGGCCTAAGATTATCTTTTTTGTCAGTGCTCTTAGGAACAAAATGTGTGGCTCAATCACTGGCTAAGCTCGATACATAAAACACAACGAATGGGATGTTACCTAAGCCTCTTTTTCCTTCTAAGTGGGAATCAACGAATATCTTACACTCTCTAGTAAGTAATGTACTTTGGGATGAATTGTGAAAAGGAAACTTATTCATCATTAACTTCAATTTTAAATAATATCTGTGTTACTAATTTTCTCTTAATGGTTTTTTTATCAGCAATTTGCTTTTAAAGTATTTCATTTAATTGAAAGTGATTGGACATTGTTATAAATCTTCATATTTTATGTACTCAACTATAAGTTTAAAATACGGAAGGTTTTAACTGACAGAAACCAGATATTCCATAAGAGAATAATCTTTACAAGGGAGTCAACTAAAATTTGAATTTTCATTGAAAAAAAAAGGGTTTTTATTTAGTATTTGTTCTGTGTGGATAACTGTCTATGAAGGAAAGTACATACAAAAGTAAGAAAAGAGAAAGAAAAATTCCACGCATTTGGACAATTCCTCAGGAGTTTCGGTATCTGATTTGGTTGCAAAAGGCATAAAGTAAAAAACACTGTGAGGTTGATATGCTTCTTAGGGTTACAGAAAACAACGTTGATGCTTATAATATTCCTCATGAAAAGGAATAAACCTCATCTTCATCACCCATCTCTACATCCAAAGAAGAAAAAGATTATCCTATTCGTGTGACAAAATTTATATGCATAAATGGAGAAGATTGATTGCTGCCTAACTGTGCTTTTGATGAGGTAGCACACACATGGGCCACATGCATTGGACCATATATTTATCATAATTAAAAAATACTGAGTCCTAAGTTGAAAGTTGTGGACTTGATGAATGAGAGCAACAAAATTACAAGTGGTGCAAAAAATTCCACCCTTTATCGTCACCTCGCACATTCTCACTTGGTGGCGGGTCTTTCTACAACTTCATGCACGCATGCTCTCGTATAAATAGATTCACGTGAGTGTGCTACTACCTAATTAATTGTTCCTGCTACCTTCAAACACACCACAGCACAAGTGTTGTTTCGTTTCTTTGCGAATTATTGTACTTTCTTATTCTGTTCTCTAATTAATGTCTTGTCCTTGATTCTCCTCCTGTGCGTAGCCTTCATAATTATTTTTTTCATTATGCGGTTCACATCCATGATTGATGTTTATCAGTATCCGACCACATTAAATAACTCACTATAGGCTCTTGTTTTTATATTTAGGTGGAACCTGTTATACTGAGCTAGAAATTGAGGTTTGGATCATATATATACCTCTATATACTCACTTCATCTTCTTCATTGGTTAACCAAGTAAGTCTTCAGTACATATACACTATAACACCTCTGGTAACCTTGTTCTGAAACTTGTTTGTTTTTGTATGTTTCGTTTACCTTTATGATCGATCTCACTTAAACTGAAACCATCAAGTTACCGGAAGTGATGTATTTGCATTTCAAATTTAAATGGCAAAAGGAAAATATAATATTAACGCTTTTCGATCCACTCCCATATATATTTTTTCATGTTTACTGAGATGTTAACAGTTGCTGCTTCTGCATGCCATACTTAATTTCTTACTTCTCAATGGATTTCCACACATATTATGGTTTAGTGAGCAGGGTTTTTGTGAACATTGGAATTGACACATTTATTGCATGTTGATGCAGATTATAATTTGTTTGAGATGGATGCTTCTTGCGGGATTGTTGGATTCAAGTATGATTGCTTGCTTTTCGGTATGAATGATGCTACTCTACTACTGCGCTCTTACATGTTTCCCGAGCTGTACAATTTAACGAAACTGCACGTGAATTTACTATTTTTTGAATTTTTGTAAGCTCTGTAAACATTATGATGGTAATGATATAATCAAACAAAGAGTAGGGACGCGAAAGTGTGGAATGATAACTCAAGATTTGGATGAATTTTATTTGATTTTGAGAGAAAAAGAAAGAAGGGAAAGTTTAATACATTGGATAGTGACAGTGCGTTTTTCTCCTGCATAAATTGGAAAGAGAAAATTTAAGAAGAGGAGTTTCGGAGAGACAATCAAGCTATTATTTCCCTCTTACAATTTTAAAGGAAAACGGGAAGTGTTATTTATGTATGGCTCCAACTTTTCCACAGATATGGACGATACTCTCTACCCATTGAGCTCAGGTCTCAATTTGGCATGTCGGAAGAACATAGAAGGTACAAACACTAACCATGAAAATTACAATACCTCTAGTGTCAAGATAATATGCAAAATATGTACCTTAATCAAACCAATATTGTTTACAGAGTACATGTTAAAACACTTGCATATGGAGGAAAGTGAAGTACCAAAGATTTGCCTGGACTTCTACAAGGAATATGGGACAACTATGGCAGGACTAAAGGTAGAGAAATATCACCATTTTTCTCGGTTTCCTCTTCATCGTTCTTTCCTTACTAGAGTATCAATTTCAGGCCTTTGGCTATGAGTTTGATAATGATGAATTTCATGCCTACGTGCATGGAACACTACCATACTGGAAACTGAAGCCAGATCCAGTGTTAAGGAACCTTCTGCTTTCCATGCCTCAGCGTAAAATAGTATGTGTAAATATTATATATTAGTCTGTTCAGCGGAGAGCATTCCGTATAATTCTAACTAGGAAATGGTCATCTCAGATATTCACCAATGCAGATGAAGCTCATGCACACCAAGTGCTCAACAGATTGGGCTTGATCGAATGTTTTGACAGTGTCATATGCTTTGAAACGCTTAATCCTCCTGATCACACAGATAATCCCGTGCTAGCATGGGGTAACTCGTTGAACAAAGAAGGTTGTAACCAGGTAGAGAGTGGATGCTTTAACAAGACACAAATCCTCTGCAAACCCTCTGTTGAAGCCATTGAAGCTGCCATTCAGATTGCAAATGTAGACCCAAGGAAAACGGTACAATCAAATTACATGTGTTTTGTGTAGCATATAGTGTAGAAATAAGCATGCATCACTTAAGCATTTACATGTCGCTTCTGCGTCATTTTAACCTATATGACATGAAATTATTGACGGATGCACGTTTTAACAAAAAAAGCAAACACACTATATAAACTAAGTGACGCATGGAAATTATGCCTTTGTGTTTATTTATATTTATAGAGTTTGGCCATTTAGTCTTGGAATCATCTTACTATAGTTATTTGTTGTTCTCTCTTTTCCATCCTATGCAGTTGTTTTTTGATGACAGTGCTAGAAACATTGCAAGTGGGAAAGCTGCTGGACTTAACACGGTTATTGTAAGCTATAATTTATTATTCATGATTCCTCTTGGGAAACTTTAGAAATCGAATAGCTATATGATTTATGCACATATCTAACTCAAGTTACCACTTTGGCGGCAGGTGGGACGCTCAGATTTGGTGCCAGGAGCTGACCATGCACTGAACAGCATTCATAACATCAAAGAAGCATTACCCGAGATATGGGAAGCTGAGGGAGATCAACAGCAAATGATCCAATCTCAAGCAGTTGAAACCATGGTCCTTGCATAGATTTTGCTTTGAACAAGCAAATTTTTACTATCTATCAATCCCAACCATGGTGCATAGCAGTTGGCTCCCCACTAACAGTGATGCTTAAAAATGTAAATCATGTTGTTGGGAGCATGTGATGTAAACGCAAATAACAATAGCATAAAGAAATGGAAATGAGAATATTATTGTTCTAAAGATTAAGCACGAGTCTTGCCATACAAAATATGGGTAATTAGGCAGCAGCTAATGACAATCCAAACCCATTAACATGACTAATAAGGGATAATCAGAGCATTGGGAAATGAACTCAAAATCAGATGAAAAGTAAAGGAATTCCGGGTAAGGATCAGCCCTCTATAGGCAGTTCTCCGCAATTAACAATTCTGCAAGGCTTCCGAGGGGCATCTAACCTACTCGTCTCCTGGGATTCAAGTGTTCTCACAACATCCATGCCATCAATGACATGTCCAAAAACAACGTGACGATTGTCTAGCCATGGAGTCTGCATAAAAAATAAAGACAGTTAATATTTTATAAAATTCAACAATTTAAAGATTCATGCATTTTAGTTTAATAATTCAGTACTGAATACGATAAATAACACCACAACGAAATGGTCCAGATCTGTGAAGAAAACATATCTTAGATCAGGAAAAAGACTTGATAAATACATTCCCTAGTGACTAGTGAGGCTTTTCCAATGAACAACCACTCAGTGGATATTGATGTTACGCTTGATTTTGAGTTTACTTTTATTGAAGTTTATCTATCATTAACTTGAAATAATCAGGAGGGGCAGTACATGTCTCTCACCTTTACAGTGCAAATGAAAAATTGACTACCATTGGTGTTAGGACCAGCATTTGCCATGCTTAGAACTCCAGGACCCGTATGCTTCACTGCAAGAAAGTGTTGAAACTAGAAATGTAAGCAGACTAATTAAACTGAATTTTAAATACCAATCAGGCAATCACTATTAAAAATTTATAATTAAATATTACTATCCAGCCAGAATAGAGAGACATACAGGCAAAACTCTCATCTTTGAAACTTGGACCATAGATACTAATTCCACCAGTTCCCTGCAGCAAATAAAAGCACAATGTAAGCGAGAATAAAACTCAGTAGCCTCTTTGATGCATATACATGGCATGTCAGTTGGAAAGTAAACGCACTCATCACTACATATATGCAGGCATAAAAACAAAAAGTAGAGCTCACATTTCCTTCCGTAAAGTCTCCTCCCTGAATCATGAAATCTTTGATTATACGATGGAAGGAGCTTCCTTTGTAACCATATCCTTTCTCACCTGTTAAAAGATTATTTAGCTTGATATATAAAATTCAAAGTTACACAATCCATTTCAGAGAAGAAATCCAACGGCAGCAAGAAAAATGCTGCAGAAAAACTTGATTGCTTGCCTGTGCACAAAGCACGGAAGTTTTCAGCTGTTTTGGGAACATCATCTCCAAATAGACCCAAAACAATCCTACCAATAGCCTCACCGCCAACTTCCACGTCAAAGAAACACTTAGTTGTCACCTTGGCTTGAAGCTCAATAGCCTAAAGAAAACAAAAGCATGCAAGAAAATCACGTTAATCACAGCAGAAGATAATATTGAGCATTGTCCAGACTTTTTTACATTAAACCATTGAATATGATTCCAAACATGGCGTCGTGAGTATGAACAATCACAAATCCAAATACTGAATGATAATTCGATCAACAAAAGTTCTAAATTTTAAAAACTATTCAGGGTCTACTTGGTTAAGAAAATGTTTTCTCCTTCTATTTTCTATTTTTGATAATTACAAATACCACCTTGTTTTGTTTTCACTTGGTTTGCTATTTTCAAAAATTTGTAAAGAAAGTGTGAAAACCATGTTCTTTTCACAGTCTTGTAAGGACGTCCAGTGGAACAGAGAGTAAAGTTTAAGAGACCCTGAAGGTTTTATCCTTTAGCTTCTCCACTGTCTTGTAATAATCATAGTTATTCTTTCAGTAAACACAATCCCAAACCAGAAATTTCAAATTAGAAACTTACATTGTCTGTGGCGTTGACACATGTCATGCTCCGGTATCTAATTGACCTTGCTCCAGATTGTTGCCTCACAGGGAACCTCAAGGCATAGTGCGACCTAGATGCCAATGCTTTACCGTAACCAAGCTGTGACCCTGTAACCCAACAGACCACACGTGGCCTTTGAACCTTTGACACATCTCGGCTCAAATTACCCTGAAAAAATGGTAGCAAACTTCCATCACTGTTAACAGTTGACACCTTTGCAATCCAAAACCCCTAATAGGCAAAGGTGTGAAAAATAATCTCTTTCATACATTACATCGAACAAAAGCGATTTGGGTGCTTCCAAAAGGGAAAGTCAAAACGGTGCACTTAACGGTAACGCATTCTTGATAATTGTTAGTATTATTGAAGGATAAAGAGAAGGAGAAAGGAAGCAGAAGAGACCTGAGCCCGTGGAAGTGAGTTCTGACAGTGAACAAATTGAGCTGATAATGAAGACGCCATACTCACTCGAACCTTCCCTTGCTGTGCTGAGCGGTGTTGATATTGAAGAACAAGACCCAAAGAGATAAAAGGGTTATAAGGATGTGTACCATTTTATATGTAAAGAAAAAACTGAAAGTATATGCAGTTTTACATTTTAAAGCATTTTTTTTTATTTTAAAAATAATATTTTGTCAATTAAATTAATTATCTTTTAAGTGTGTATTTAATCGTTTACATCTAATATGTTCTGTATTCTAATATCTAATAAAAAAAGGGGGAAACTAATAAAACAAATAATAGGCATGCTTGTCTTCAGATTTTTTTACGAACAGTCTAGAAGAGATATTGAGGGATTAATAGAAATAAGAGTATAACATTAGTTTTTTGTTTTACATAATGAAATGGAAGATAAAAGGAAGGGCATGTTTATGTTTATGTTTAATAGTCTCCAATTTTACTAAAATTTACAAAAAAAAAAAAACATTTTAGATGTTTTTATAGAGTGGATTGTAAATTTTCGTCAACGGTGTTGGGTTTGAATAATTTCTTTTGACTATAGTCTATATACGAATTCCACTACTATTATATAGTATTTTAAACCAAAAAATCTTTCTAGTTTTCTATACAATTATGACACTTTGATTTTATTAATTATATAAGATATGATATTAATAATAAGTATAATTATTGTTTTGCTTGCTGGTGCTGGTCTTATCACCAGCTGCACTCACCTTGATTTCTCAGCCACCATTTGTGAATTTAAAATGTCGGAATGATTAACGGACAAAAGAAATAATCAGCAAATAATTTAAATATGCATAATTCTTATTTTTCTTTTTGTGGTCCATTCTAAGCCAGATTTTATATTTGGGCTTTCACCAAAAACAATAAAAAAGAATTTCAGCCCATAAAATGGGCCAGGCTTTGAATACAAACAGTGCTTCTGTTAGAGCTCCAGAACAAAAAACTCCTCCCAGAAAACGTGTCTGCTTTTACATTGATTAATACAGAAGAAAGAAAGTTTTATATAGATGTTAAGTTAAATGAAAAAGTCAGTTAAGATATTTAATTTATTTTAAAAAAATTTATGTCAAGTATTTAACGGGTACTTGAAAGTTATTGGTCCTAGTTGTTAGGTCTTTTAATAGTTTTTTTTTTTTTTTTAATTAAGTCTTTTCTTTTTGTTATTAATGGTTCAACATCTAGAATGGAGTGCAATTCATTCTCCATAGTCTTCTTTCTCAAAAACAAAATACATATTTTCAACTTTCTATATTCTAACAATCTAACATCGTTTTTGACGAACTTTCCTCTGCAGGGGAGCACAATTTTATAAACATTACTAGAATTGAAAAAAAAAGAAAAAAAAGGTAAACCCTAAATGGATGAAAATGGTATACCAAGGATATCCATGTGACACAGCTCACAAAAAGTTGTGATTTTTCACCGTATTTACGCATATACATACATATATATAATAATAATAATAATAATAATAATAATAATAATTTTTCAAACATAGAAAGGACCACCTACTAAATAATACACAATAAAAATTTTGATAAAAAAAAATAAACTAAAAATTTTTAAGTTCCACCGTCAATTTAAATCCGTCTAAAAAGGAAAACATGTGCGTAATGCAACCAAAATGTTGTTGGATTCACATTGACAATAAAATTGACTATCTTGTACCAAGTGTGGATACATAATGATGCGGAATTATGTTGATTAACCCTAATAAAAGACAAATGTAATAAGGAATATATATATATATATATATATATATATATATATATATATATATGATGATCGAGTGTAAAAAATCAACATGCCTTTAATATTCCTGATATAAGTTTAACACAGTTTAAAAATATATTTTTAGTCTTATACTTCGATTAAAAATTGGAAATCGTTCCTTTTCGAAACTTTGATCTATTTTGGTCTCTAAATTAAAAAATAGATAAAAATATTTTTTTTAACCTAATTATGTTAATTTTAATTTTACATATTAAGCGCATTTCATATTAATAATGAAGTTATTTATACTTTTTGACACATTTTTAGTTCAATATTTTTTAAAAGATGCATGAACAGTTAAAAAAAATTAATATAATTATATTAAAATAACTATATTAATTTATTTTTAAAATTTAATGACCAAAATATATAAATTTTTTGAATGAAAGACGAATTCTAATTTTTAAATCAAAATTTAAGTACTAAAAATAGTTGACCCTCCAAATTTTTTTAACAAAATAATGAGAATTAAAGGGTTTGTTGGGTGTATTAAAAACGTTTGTCTCACACGTAACATAGCATCCATTACATGTCATGTTTCGCATAAAACAAATAAATGAAAGTTGAAACCTGGTTGGATCAGTGACGTACATTGTTTCATCCAACAGCTTTAATTAGTGTATTCGTTCAGACTTTAAAATAAACTTCAACACCCGTTCCTCACAAAATATTTATTATACGTTTAAAAGTCGCAGCAATAAAAAATCAAGCAGGTCCTACTTTTTTTAAGACAATGTTTCTTAAAATTTCACTAAAAGATAAGACCAAATTCACTTGAGACAGAATGTACTCTCATTGTGTTTTCCCTTTACCTCATTATTTTTCACAGAGCGTTGACTTTGTTTACGCAAAAATCATTTTTGTGTAGGCCTTAAAATAGATATTATGTCAAATAATTGTTAGATTTTTAGAGAGGGATAACATTGAAAAATATAACACCAATAAGACCTAAGTCTAATCATATACTGACATATCATTTTCAATTCAAAATCTTAAGGTAATTAATTTATGAGCCTTAATCTTTGTATGATGCTCTACTTTCTCATTTATGATTAATATGAAATTTAGACTCACACTTGAATTTCTAACAATAATATTTCGGATAATTCTAGGAGGGATTAAACTGCAGTTTTATTTTTTGTTTTTCTTTTTTTAATTTCTCTGTTAGTCAAATAATTCTTGAAGGGATTAAAGTGTAATCCTTCTTTTTTTATTTTAATTTTCCTGGTAATCAAATAATTATTGGAGGCATTAAAGTGCAGTTTTTTCCCAAGCGAAACGTGAAGTCAGTGAGTTTTATAATAATAAGAAAAGCTTTGAAATGATAGCCACTGAGTTTGGGTCATCCATCGTCACTGCACAGTGCTTCATAGTGGGTTTGGTTAGTAGTGATCGTGGAGAAGTTGGTGCCTATGCTCGTGGGGAATCAGTTTTGCGTCACTTTTTATTTAATTCTCTATTTTTTTTTTCTATTTTACAACGGTGTTAATAATTTTATGTTGAAATGAATTAATTAAAACATATCATTTAATATCTATAACTATATATAAAGGGGATTCCCTCTTTTGTGTCCACATTTCATAATTCCAACTTTACCCTTTATAATTTAATTATTTATTAAATTTTTAAAAATTAATGGTTATTTGTATAAGTTTTTATAAAATTATTTACTTATCTCCTTTTTCTTTTTTTCTCTTACTATTCATCAACAGTTATTTTTCTCTTATTTTCTCCGTACATTTTATTTTATTTTTTATAAATATACTTTTATTTTATTTATTAACTTAATAACATTACAACATCATCAATTATTAATATAATTCAAAAAAATGTGTACACACAGGCACTATCGCGCCTGTGTTTACACTAGTTTTTTTAAAAATGGATACAAATTGACAGTCTAAATGAGAGAGCGAGTATTATTAAATTCTCGTTATTATTATTTTTTTTCTGTTTCACAACTGTAACAGTAGTATTTATTGGATTTCAAACTGCACCAAACTCAATGATGACAGTGTTGGAGTAGTGCCAAATCTCCACCCATTACATTCAATCCTCTTCTGCTACATTTTGGTCGTCACACCAATTATGTTTATCCAAATGCCCCTTCTCAAAAATATGCTTAAATCATAGTGTTTCATATTTAACCTAAAATATAAAATACTCTGTTTATTTAACAATTTCAACAAAAAGAAAAAACTGTAGCTAAAATTGTGATTTGAAAAGAAAACATGCGAAAGGAAAAAGCTTACACGGTTATTATGAGTTTGCAACTTGAAGACTTTTTTGTTTTCACCTCACAAGTGAGACAAAAACGTAACCCCAACATTGGGGCCTTACAATTAATGAGGAACAGTGGTAGGGTAAAGAATTTAACCACAAATTGTGTAATTGGCGAAATTTTGAAATAATGGAAAGAAATATTTTAAATTTGGTATAAGAGAAAGAAGATCTAAAGATCCTGGAGCAGAAAATGCATTCTCAATTATATGAAGCCACAAGTCAAAGAGATAGAAAATTAAGAGTATCATTGCATTTTGTTTTCAAAGTTTTTCGGATTGATTGGTTCATGTCTGCAATTAGGAAACTATTCTCCTATTATGTCAAACATTGAAAAATACCACACCTACACATTTATTTTCACTACAAGTTTAGTGATTTTTTTTCAAAGATTGATGCTTAAGTGGTCAGATAAATAAATAAGAAAAATATTATTTGGTATATTATATATTTTGTAAATGTGTAAAAGAAATTATTTATTTTTCATATAATAAAAAGTGTTTTGAAAGAATATAACAAAATAAAAGCGACGTTAAAAAATTGTTGGGTATGTCCCACTTGATTCCCACCCATCCAATTTCATTGATGAGAGTGATGATGGGCATAGCTAATTTATTGACTTCAATGGCACCAAAAACTAGCAATCATTTGGAGGAAATTATGTATATTGTATATTAATTAAAGTTTGTATTAAATTATACAAAAAACTAGCAATAATTTAATACAAAATTTGTGATTTAAAAGTAATAAATCATATTTTTCAATAAAAATTATATATAAACTTGTAATATTGTTTTATTGAAAGTTTGTATTAAATTTACCTCCCAAACCATTCGAAACGCAATGAAAGAGACCCTCCATGTTTGAGTCTTATTTCTCATAGTCAAACCAAATCCCTACCAACAACAATTTATTTTATATGTTATATCTTTTTAATCACACACAAAAAAGTTTTCCTTAGTTTTCCATCAAGTTACAGAGTATCTATGGATAAAAAAACAACTTTTTATTTTACAAAATCAAGTGTATTTTTTGTTATTACATTAAAGTTTTTTTTCTGAAAGAAAAAAACTTATATACGCACTCTTCGATAAAAACAAACATGTTACATCAATTTCATATAATTTGAAAGGAAAAAGATATATAAAGAGAATGATATATCTATCTTTTAATCGCTCTTAAACTTATAAATATGACTATTATAACATTATCAGCAGTCATGCTCGCGTATTAGTAAATGCAATTAATTATTAAAAATGTGCGAGTTGTCATATAGAATTAATGCATTTATTTTCGATTAATTATTAAAATGTGCGAGTTGTAATATATAATTAATGCGTTTATTTTTGAAAAAAAAATATATATTATAAACTTAGTTGATTTTAGAATGAATATGTCGACATTTGTTTTTCCAAGTTTAGTATTATCTGTGTAAACAAAATATTGTTTTAGTTAATAAAAATACTTATCACTGTTAATGTATTTGTTAAAAATGAACATACTTGTCATACATTCATACATGACAATATCAATATTTGTGACGGGATAATAATTTTATATATTCTCAATATATGCGTCTTCGGCTAAAAATTATTTGCTTTAAAATGATCACTAATAATACATAATATTTCTAAGTTTGTAAGTAAACTTAAATATGTCAGTGATCATTTTATTATGATCATTTTATTAGGTTAGTTTTTAATTTTTGTTTGTCGTTAATATATATATATAACATCATATATATATAACACCATGTACACATATGCGCTACGCAATTTTTAAATATTATAAACGATAGTATTTTTAGTAGATGATAATAGTGTAATGTTATTAAGTTAATATATAAAATAAATTTATATTTATTAAAAATGAAATGAAATATTAAAAATAAAGTGAAATAAATAGAAAAATTAATTATTGCTTTTTATAAAAAAATAGATAAAAATAACCATTAATTTTTTTAAAAATTAATAAATAATTATATTATAAAAGATATAATTAATATTATGAAACGTGGATAAAAAAGAAAAAAACCTCTTCATATATTATTGTAAATATCATTACTTGAAGACATATCTCAACATTCAAATCTATAATATAAAGTTTTATATCAGAATGAGAATGAGAAAGACAATCCAATTTTATATCATAAAAATCACAATAAAATAAATAATTACATTAAAAATATAAACTACCTATTTAGTATGAACTATGTTACAGATTAATCCCTATTATTTTAATTATATTTCTAAAATACAGTGTCATTTTTGCATAAAAATGTTTTTTCAAGAATGAATAATTTATATAATGTTATTAATTTCATTAAATAAAAAAAATACAAATTTCAATATACATACAAAGCAAAAATAATCTACTAAGTCTTTTTCAATGTTATTATTCTCCTAACAATTATATTTTAAGGTAACTTAATAATTTTAATTATCTATTCTGTGAAATCAAAAATATTCAATTAAGTTAACCACATCAACATTTTTAATTGTTTCGAAATTTGGTATTAAATAAATAAAAAAACTTATAAATTATATATTTTTCAAAATACTTTTGTGTATACACGAAATAACATTTCAAAAGCATAATATAAAACAATAAAATATTTTTTGTAAATATAATTTTATAGCAAAATAATTTCTATCGTCTTTAAATATAATTTTTTATCTTTAAATACATTACGTAGGAAATGTTACATTTCTGTGGCACACGGGTCATGTCATGTATTGGAATGTCATGTTCTATATATCATTTTATTATCTAACTACAAAACTTTGATAAAAGCATTAAACCAGTGGAAATTAAATTTTGAGGGACTAACATATTAAAATGAAATTAAAAACTAAAGTAATAAATGACTATATCATACCCACCCCACCAGTAACATATTTAAACCTTGTATGTGTGATGAAAAGAAAAGATTATATTTATGAGGTATTCTAAAATAGTTTCAGACTACTGGTTTAAAAATAATATTAATAATGAATTGTGATTAAAGGATGATGTAGAATATGTTAGAAGATGATAAGTTTTTATGAGGCATTAATAGTTAATTTATGGTTTAGGTGAGGAAAAGGAAAGTGAAAGAGTAAAAAGAAGAATTAAAATTGGATAGAAAAACAAAAGGCCACACCACACTGCTCTCATCTTCTGCTCTTGTTGTCTTCTCCCTCACTCAGCTCTCCACGGTTAGTCAAACACACACTCACTCCATTTCACACCTCTTCCCAATTCCCCTCAGAACCCTCTTTTCCTTCGTTCATGATTCAATTCGGCCACGCCTTCCTCCATGTTCATCTGTCAGATTCCGCGCCGAAGAAGGAAAAAAACTCTCTCTTCTAAAATGGGTCTGCCTCTCTATTCGCCTCTCAACTCTCTTTCACCGCACCCTCTTTCCAGTTCTTAGATCTGTTTCCCCACCACTGTCCACCAGGTTAGATCGCAACATTTTCCCACTAAAACTGCGTTTCCTGCTTTACCCCTTTGGCGCTGTTTGAGGGATTTTGTTTTTTGATTCAGACCCACTTTGCAGGACAGTGTTTTGGTCTCTTTTTATGTTACTTTATCCCCAAGCAGCAAATGGGTCGCATCGCTTTCAGCCTCGGAATTTGATGACGATGATGATGATGATGATGGTGCATGTTGGTGACATGTGTAATCATGGGGTGTTTAATAATTAGGGCTATATTAGGTTTTCGTCTGGTTTGTATTTGTATCTGGTAATGGTGCTTATGTTCAGAAGCCTTGTGGTGTTGGCATCTCTGTGTCAGGGGTGTTTGCATTTGTTGGAACAATAATGGGCAACGGCACTTCTCGTGTTGTTGGCTGTTTGGTGCCGTTTAATGGCAAAAGTGGGGTTGATTTGGAGTTTCTAGAGCCATTAGATGAAGGGTTAGGCCACTCTTTTTGTTACGTGAGGCCTTCTATTTTTGAATCTCCTGCCATTACCCCTTCAAACTCTGAGAGGTTCACTGTTGATTCTAGCACCCTTGATTCTGAGACATTGAGTGGTTCATTTAGGCATGAGACCATCGAAGAGAGGCCTGGCAAGAATGTTCCGGAGACAACATTCAAGACAATATCAGGGGCTTCGGTCAGTGCCAATGTTTCCACTGCCAGGACTGGTAACCAGAATGCTCTACTTGCTAGTGATGTTCTAGAGCCTGCTGCATCCTTTGAGGGAACATCGTCGTTTGCTGCAATCCCTTTGCAGCCTGTTCCCCGCGGTTCTGGACCTTTGAATGGATTCATGTCGGGGCCATTGGAGAGATTTGCTTCCGGTCCCTTGGATAAGGGTGGTGGTTTCATGTCTGGGCCGATAGAGAAGGGAGTAATGTCAGGACCTCTTGATGCCACTGACAAGTCCAACTTCTCAGCCCCCCTTGCACGTGGTCGCCGAAGGCCACACCTCCAGCGCCTCATGAGAAGTGTGAGTGGTCCTATGAGAAACACTTTTTCTCGGGCTTTTTCCAAGCACTCCATGGGTGTCAGTTGGGTGCAGCGGTTATTCCTTCATCCGGTGTCCCAACTAGCTTGGAATTCCAAAGAGGCGAAGTTTCGGTCTGAAGTTTCTAGAAACTGTACTGAAGTTGGATCGTCGGAGTTGGAGTATAAACATACACAAAATTTGCAGTGGGCTCATGGTAAGGCCGGTGAAGACAGGGTTCATGTTGTGCTTTCTGAAGAACAAGGGTGGTTGTTTATTGGGATATATGATGGTTTTAGTGGACCAGATGCACCTGATTTTCTGATGAGTCATCTTTATAAGTTTATAGACAAGGAATTAGAAGGGTTGCTCTGGGATTATGAAGATAATCCTGTTGATCCACTTAAACCTGATGTCCTTAATAATGGAAATGATGTAGTTGCTCTAGAATGCGGTAGGGAGGAAATGTCAGATGCTCATAATAACATTTCAAATGAAGAAAGATCCTGCTGTACAGAAACTTCTTGTCCAGTAATGGTCAAGGATCAGCCATCTAATAGTGAGATAGTGGAGGTAAATGCTGAAATTAAGGTAAATGTTGAACAGAAAAATTGTGGAAGTCCCAGTGTTGACCATCCTGTTCCTGTATCTGTTCCAATTGGACAATTGAGTGGTCAATGCAGAAGAAGTGTGCGACTTTATGAGCTACTTCAGATGGAATCTTGGAATGAACAAGTGTCAGAACAAGGCAAGGATTCTATAGTTCCTGCTGAACTAAAACAAGAAAGGCAGTTGAGGTTCTGCTCATCTGATGGTAAAGAGGATAGATCTGGACACCAGGACGAATGTCCTACTACTTCAGGGGAAAATGGACGCCCTGGGTTTAGTTCGACTAATCTGGAGCCTATAGCTCCCTTTTCTGTTTCAGGACAAAGGCAGAATACAAGAAAGTCATATATTGGTACAAAAATCAGAAAAATGTACAGGAAACAAAAGTCCTTACGTAAGAAACTTTTTCCTTGGAGTTATGATTGGCATAGGGAGGAAACTTGTTTTGACAAGAAATTAGTGGAATCCGCAGGACCCATTAGAATATGCAAGTCTGGAGTAGATCATAATGCAGTTTTAAGAGCAATGGCTCTGGCACTTGAAAGAACAGAAGAGGCATACTTGAAAATGGTGGAGAATAGTATGGATAAAAATCCAGAGCTTGCCTTAATGGGATCATGTGTATTAGTGATGCTGATGAAGGATCAAGATGTCTATGTTATGAACCTAGGAGATAGTCGTGCCATTTTGGCTCAAGAAAGACCAAATGATCGTCATCCTAATCCTTGTCTCGTCAAAGATGACATGAGGCATAGGAATCGTTCTAGAGAGTCATTAGTAGGCATGGAGCTGGACAGAATTTCGGAGGAGTCCCCAGTGCACAACATAAATAAACATGTCAACAAGATAAACAAAAATCGAGAGATATCCATGTGCAGATTGAAAATGAGGGCTGTTCAGCTTTCTACTGATCACAGCACAAGTATAGAAGAGGTGTGTTTCTTTCTCTTTTTCTATTGATGAACTGTAGGTTAATATATTATAATCAAATGTTCTATTTCTAAATTGTGTTCAGATAGTCTTACATGGTTTATTGAATTGTCATGTATATTTGTTGATTTATCTTGTCTCTACATATGTTCTTAACTACCTTTTTGTATTTAAATACCTATGAATGTTCAAATTTGAATTTATGTGAGAAACCCATTTGTGAATAATCATTGGGCATTTGCTAGAGTTTTTTTTTTTTTCTTTTCTTTCTTTATTCTCATGCTTTTAAACAAAATGAGGAGTAAGATATGGTTGGTAAATGGAGAAATCCATGTTGAGGTGTAATTCTCTGGATGAGATGAGGTCCGGTCAGACTTGTTGGCAATTTTTCTCGAGGAATTTTTTTTTTCCAATTTTAAACTGAGTTATCTATCTAACAAAAAATTTAAGCAAATACCTTGAGTTTTTCAAATATTACCTATTGAATACAAAGTACTTCATTTAGAATCACCTTTTCTAAATCTCATTTACCCTTATTTCATATTTCATCAGTAAGATCTGGACCTAGCATATTTTTACTTATATCTTCTGCCTATATTACATCTAGTATTTACGCATACAACATACAGTTGTCAAGTAGCAGTGCGAGTTTCTTATTATTTATATTTGATGCTTTCTGAAATTCAAGAAAAAAAAAATCAAACTGAATAGAAATTTTGGGTAAACAGAAGACTTGGGTAACACCTTATACAAACATTGAATTATTTATATTTACTGTAAAGGAGACTTGATTGTATTTGTTAAAATAGTTTACCAATTTTTTCAATTCTGGTGGCAGGAAGTTTTTAGAATAAGAGCAGAACACCCTGATGATAATCAGGCCATATTTAATGATCGAGTGAAAGGACAATTAAAAGTGACCAGAGCATTTGGTGCTGGATTCCTGAAGAGGGTCAGTTGATCTTCTGATTTTAGCTATTTGAATTTTAGTTTCCTCCAGTCCTTTTGTCCATAGTTTTATTGGTGGGATTCCACTTGTGTTCATATTTCATCCGTTTTTTTTTTCATGACATGGACAATACCCTTTCAGATTTTGAACATAAAAATATACATATTTTCAAATTCATGCTGTCTCCTTTTATATGCGTCTGTATCCTTGAAAGAAAATGCATAGACATTTCTCTTCCAAGGACGAGTATCTCCATCTCCAATCACTGCATTAAGAGGGTTCTTGTTCATTAGAAGCCGATCATACTATCTGATTTTCTCATTTAACCGTCAAAATGTTAACCAAAAAAGGAGTTGGTGGATAACCAGATGATGGAGTCAATTGTGAATTATTATATTTTAGCTTCTCTAGTGTAATCTACTTTAAAGGGTAGGTAACACATATCAGAGATAAAGCATATTCTTTGATCTTCTCTTTACATTTAAAATTTTTAGTGTAGTTTGTACGGGGTGGTCAATGATAGATTTGTCCCTAAAGAATAATAAAGAGGTAGCATGTTGAACTTGGTTTTGTTATGCATCCTTTAACATTCATTTACTTTATGCATGTTGTGTATCACCGAATTTGAATATTAATTTTCTCCCTACTAGTAGTAGTGACAAGACCAACTTTCGGGCCTCCAGTATGCATGATATCAGAGATGCAGAGTTTATGACTTTGATATTATGAAGTTCGTAATCAAATAGTTTATGATAACTCACATTCAGAAAATAATTTACATCTGCATTTTGGCTACTACATTTTTATATATTAAAAAACTCCTACATATTCATCATTGTTGAAACACTTCTACACCAAACTCTTTGTAACACCTTACACATCAATGACTACTTGGGTAACGAATTGAGTGTATGTTCTTTTCTTTCAATAAAGTCTTTGCATTTTCAGTATATTTAGTTTATTTTCAATTTATGTTTATATTCTTGCAATTTACGCTACAAGTCATTATTTTTTACTTTGTTTCTCTTTTCATATTTCTCTTTTATGTATCATTTTACATTTCCATCAATTTACGCTACAAGATATTTTTGAATATTGCATGTTATTTTCTTTGACTTCGCAATTACTGATTTGTTATCAATTTGACGTGTAATTTGATTTACGTAAGATAGAAACATACATGGTTCATTGTTATTTGCTTAGACCCTAGTTACAAATGTAGATGTCAATAGGAGCATATTTGCTTACAGACACAGTACTAATCTTTTTGATGGTGTGAATAAATAATGAAATGAACAATACTTGTTGTTTTCTGAAACCATTTCTAACTAAAATTGTATGATTTAGCCATGTTTTAACGAACCTCTACTGAAGATGTTTCGAGTTGATTATGTGGGCAACGGTCCTTACCTGAGTTGTGCTTCGTCTGTTGTTCATCACCGGCTATCTTCAAGCGACCGGTTCCTGGTGCTGTCCTCAGACGGGCTTTACCAATATTTCAGCAATGAAGAGGTAGTTGCCCATGTCACCTGGTTCATGGAAAATGTTCCCGAAGGCGATCCTGCACAATACCTTATAGCAGAGCTTCTATTCCGTGCTGCAAAAAAGAATGGTCAGTGTCACCCATGTTATGTCATTATTGTTATTGTTATGGCATTCATTTTTGATGATGAAGATTTTTGCAGGAATGGATTTTCATGAATTGCTGGATATTCCTCATGGAGATCGCCGTAAATATCATGATGATGTTTCTGTCATGGTCGTTTCCTTGGAGGGAAGGATTTGGAGATCATCCGGATAATCATTTTTTTATATTTTATTTTAAAATACGACTCTTTCATTTTTGCATGTTCCTTTCATAATGTAACAATTTTGGGTTAGAAGAAGTAAAATTATTTTAGAAATCAAAATTAGCCTCTCATATTTTTAAAAAGAACCTCTTCTTCCCTTTAATGTCCTTTTCGCTTGACCATTTCTTTACAAAAGTAGTCAATTTAAAAGTGACATTTTTTGTTTAAAAAAGTTCACATTTGAAATAGTTCACTGTTCGGAAAATATTAGTTAGGTTTTGGGTAAAAGGAATGTATGTTGTGGCTTTATTTGAAATGAATTTGTGAAGTGAAAGATTGAAGTTGACTGAGTTTGTGGATGGATGGCGATACACATACTTAATTGGGAATTGGTGACGTAAATTTGACTGACAGCAACGCCTGCCGCGTGGCACCCAATTCATTCTACAATTTATGACCTTTGTGTCCAAACCATAAAAACTATACAAAATCTGGTCATTTTTTCATTTTTAAGTCGTAAATGTTTGGACCTAGATTTCTGAAGGCTAACAATAAAAAGAAGGTACAAATTCAACTTCGATATAGATCATAATTCTGATTTGAGTTTAAACTTGCACTATGATAAGTTGTCCCATTTTGAGGGTGATTTTAAAGTAGAAAAAATATAGCAAGAGAATAGATGATAAACGTAATAAAATATTCAAAGTATCATGAGATAAAATATAGATGATAAACGTAATACTAGCATTTCGCACGGGTCTTGGAATTTTAAATATTTAAAATCACAGTATATTTATTAAATTAATTTGAAATTATAAAAGCATAATTAAATTTAATATAAATATTTTATTTTATAAAATTAAATAATAATATTTTAATTGATCTTGCGAAAAAAATGTATTTAAGTTATTTATATATATCTTTAAGAAAATGTATTGTAAATTCAGTTTTAGATAAAATATTGAGTAGACAATGTAGAAAAATATAATAGTAGATTCCTTAATAATAGAAATGATAACCATATAGAAATTGTTGAATAGATCTTATAAAAATATAAAAATTAGACAATACAAAAGATGTGAAAAAGTGGACAACATAAAACTATAAATGATAGATCATGCATATAAATTAATTAGTAGATTCTTTAAAAAAATACAAATATTAGATGATACGAACAAAATATAGTAAACGATTGAAAACTACAAAATGTAGACCATGCAAAAAGATATAAAGAGTAAATTATGCAAAAGATATAAAAGTTAGATGTCCGGTGGACTCTTCTATTAAAGTCATTTTTTCACAATTTTTTGTATTTTGAATTTCAAAGTTAAACTTTGTCATCATATTTTTATAGTTTTTTACAATTTATAATTTTAAATTCAAACTTTAATACTTTATATTTTAAATTTCAAATTTGCAATATATATCTTAGTTCAAGAAAAAAAATATTAAAATTAAAATCATGATTTTTATATCTTTAAAAGTTTTAAAAGTTTATAATTTTCACTTTGTAATAATACATTAATGTCCATGTTATAAAAGATATTTGAAAATTATTGTTTAAACTTTTGTGAAATATAAAAATATGTGAAAATTATTTTAAAATATTTAAAAATTCGTTAAAAAGACTTTAATATTTTACAATTTTTTAGATGCTGTATTTTAAATTCAAACTTTGATATGATATTTTTACCAATTTTTTACTATTTTTAATTTTTAATTTAAAGTTTGTTACCATATATTTTGAATTTTAAATTTTCTGTATTGTTGACAATATAAATGTTAATAAAAAAAATTGATTACTTCTTTTTCATAGTTTAAATTTCAAATTATAATGTAAGTTTTAAAATGATTATAAAAATGTAACTTATCTGTTTTTTTTTTCTATTTAGTAATAAGAAAGTGATTCAATAACTTAGAATGATAAAAAAGATAGAGCAGTATGGTCATTTGGAAACATAGTCCCTGATTTATTAATAGCTTCGAATGATAAAAAGATAAAGCAGTTGGTCGTTCCACAATTCACATCTTAGATGTAATAACAATCGAATTTTGAATGATTTTTTAAGAATTTCTATTTTTTTATCCATTTCCGAATTGCTTTTCTCTGGAAACCTGTAATAATATCTTAGTTGGAAGCATGCAGACAATTAGATTTAACTTCAACTTTCTTTGGTACCAACTGTTAGTGAATTTTAGTGGTTGAACTGTATTGAAAAGTGAGGTGCTGCCTTGTGAACGATAGAGGAAGGACTGAAAATTGTGAATTTATTTTGTACAGACAAAAATAAAAATAATTTTTGTTGGAAGGACTATACTTTTTTTAGCCCTGTAGCTGATTTTCATATTCTTGTCAAATTTGCTTTTGGATTTGTTAACTCCTGATTAATTAATTGTGTTTGTCTATGCATATAAAATAAAAATGCTTGAATTTTTAAGCCAAAAAATTAAAGGGCTGTGTTACGTTGATAATAATCTTCTGCTCAAACAGTCTTGTTATCTCTAATTCTAAATCTGGAGTTCTTCATTTGACTGACAATACGCTTTTAAATATTCAGTCTATTTGAATAGCTACCCTTATGAATCTGTAATTAATCAGTTTGATTACACAGATCATAGAGAGTTGTGAGGGACGTTTTCCAGATGAAGAGGTGACCGAAATAGTTGATTTGGTGACAAAATGAGTTTATAAAGTGAAATTTGTACTTCAATTATATAATACAAAATTATTTTATTTCTAGTTAATGTAGAACTTTCAACATCGGAGAGTTGTGGATATACTTGGAGCAAAGACATGGAAGGATAGTCTATAAATGTAATAAATTTTCACATCTAAATCTTAATTTTTTCTGTGATGATGGAGTTTTCACGTTCTTGTGTTTCTTGTTTTTACTGATGATGCGTTTTTTTCGACAAGAATCTAACTCGATAGTTGAGTTTCTTGTACTATTTGGTCAAATTCACTTTCTTTCTTAGCTTCTTAGAAGGACCTTCCAATATTATACTTTTTTAATACAATAGGTTTGTGATTCTTTTTGCTGTATACTTTTCATCTTACTCTCGCTGCCCAACGTGTAATCTTCCATGTCACTTAACATCAACTTCTTCAAAAGATACATGCATCCTGTTGGAGTGATAATTTTAAGCAAAATTTTCCTTTTCTTTTTAACATAAGTGATCCAAGATGGCTTATTTCTCTTCTTGGCATTAGTATTTCAGAAAATCATTGGCAATTAAAGAAACAATTGGCTATTGAAGAAGAGTGTGTTTCTCAGGTTAGAAATTCAACCATATTGTTTCCTGTTCTATGTCTTAATGTTAAGGATCTGCAGAATCACCATGGAAGAGGAATGTTGTTCCAACTAAGGCTTGGAGCGATGTTACCCCAGCTTCTCTCTTGGTTTTTGGATCATAAATTCATCACCTACTACTTTTATCATATAAGCAAACACCTAATCTACATTATTTAAAGGTCTTCATGGCCAACAAAAAACATACACAATGTGCTGTTCTGCAAATAACTATACTTGTGAGGGTAAATACTTGATTCCCCTTCTGAAGCGATTCGGATATGTCGGTGTTTTATACCAATGTCTAAAATAAATAAAAGATATCAGAAAATGCTAATTAAGATATATTAGTACGTCATAAGTAAAATGTAAGCTTCCAATATAAATTCGTGCTTATGTAAATAATACAGACCAAAGTTGGTAGGCTTCATCGCAATACTTAAATTGCTAAGCCACAACCACATGGAATGGAACATTTATAGTAGTAATTATTACAGGCGTAGGGAATAATAGAAGAAGAGTCAAACACTAATATTGATAGGTGCATTAATTTTTCCGTTTTCAGAACTGAACATTGGTGATGAAAGACTGGCCAAATCTCCAATTGGAGGGTACTGCATTGTTTGCGGTGCGAGTCTTTCCATTGCTGAGTTGAACTTTGAAAGACAAACTCTGAGCATTCAGATATCTCAGGCTTTGCCAGTTAGCACCCCAATTTCTTGTCATGCTTTCCCACTTGTTCATTTTCGACCCTTTGATCCAAACTCCAGAAATCTCTCCTCCTCCACCTACGTTGCTTATAAGCACCAATTCAAAATAGTCTCTCCCGTTCATGCTAAATCTGATGCCTCCACTTCTTTTGCACCCAACTCTGCATAATACCAATACCAGTTAGCAAAAGTTTAAGACTTTTCACAAACACATAACATCATAAACATACTTCCTGTACAAAATTGGCACAATCCCAGCTTTGTACTTTGCTATTGTCTCGAATGCAGGTTGAGACATGTCAAAGTGTGGTCTTGGAGGATTACACCAACCACCATTGTCATTAGGGAGAGCATAGTTTGGGGGACAGAAATTGGTGGCAGTAATAGTGATGGAAGTGCCTCTAAGGCACCATTGAGGCACTTGGTTTGCGTCACAAACTATAGTATAACAACCACCACATGATTTTCCCTCATTAAACAAAACAGTGCTCAATGCAGCTGTTTTTATACCATAACCATCAGTGTTCAGATTTCCATACCCACATGCTCCTCCTGCCAATCAAAGTTAGTCGTCATTATTTGTTTGTTACACTTATGAAATGAAAAAACGAGACAAGAAAATGCATTTTAATTAATTACCCATTGTTCCTGAGGCATCACTTCCACCATAGAATGTTGCATGAGCTCGCAACCAAGCAGCTGATGCTACTCCAAGTTCTGTGGTGAATAGCACCAGAAACCATATGAGACCACTCACAATGAACTTTTCCATCTTCTCTTTCTCTAAAGACGAGAATTGTTTAATTTGATGCTCTTATGGCATATTCCTATGATCATTTATAGCAGCAGCAAGGACTTTTAGCCCATAGAAACAGCTAGCTGAAATTCAAATTGTTGGAAAAGAAATGTTGACCAACAAGTTTGTCTCCTCTTATCTTGAATTGAATATTCTCTATTAAATGTATTTATTAAGAAACTAAAAAAGATGACATGAATCCAAGAGTAGTGTGTAACGTGGATCTTTACAATGCTAAGTATAACAGGGTGTTATACCAATATAAATGAAAAAAAAAAAATCATCTTAAAATAAAGTACTTTCTAAAGTTAATGATAAATGATAATGAGCAGAAGGGAAGTAGAAGTGAGCAAAAGAGTGTAGTTTAAAATTAAAATTTTACTTTATTGTTCAAATTAAATTTCAAAAATGTTATCCAATGATTGGGTATAAGGTTTTTAACCGAATTGTGGTGATTAAGGAAATCCATGTCACAGATTGGATGATTTAAGATGTCCGTAGTACGAGAGTGGTACAGCACATGCAATTCCCACAAGCACACAACATGCATGATATTATAATGATAAATGGTATAAATTATAGGGCATTTCAATGATAGGTTATCAAAGAAACAGATAGAAGGTACTTCAGTTCCGTACTTATATGTATAATATATGAAAAGTCAATTGGAAGATGCAAATGAATGAAAGAAACTATGGGTATTATGGATGAATATTTAATTCTTTCATAGTTGTAGTAACATGCAATTCCTAACTACATGCCATCATCATATTTGTTTATATATATATCAAGAGATGGGGTCGCATGCAGCTTCATGGCTAGATGCCATGTATTACTGCACCCATCACATGGCACATGGCTTTTTGATTTATTAATTATTATTTTGGATCCATTTAAAAACCCCTTTCATTAAAAATAATCAATCTAAAAAATTGGTACATATACTTCACATTCATTTGATATTCCGTAGTATATAGAATCACCTCAAAAAATTAAATTTGTTCTTCATTTATTTTTTTATACAACTATTAGATCGTAACCCTGAGATAATTATCGTGTAATGAATCCCTGGTATAATAATGGTTTTGATCGATAATGTTTTTTTTTTTTTTTTTATTTGTAAAAA
>Ga0214543_1002468_pt1 | contig 36337 bp, 31 predicted proteins | sample CNSS2metaG_FD_160094 | JGI IMG/M metagenome (GOLD analysis project Ga0214543, IMG submission 160094) | Root nodule microbial communities from cowpea collected in UCLA plant growth center, Los Angeles, California, USA - CNSS2 | ecosystem: Host-associated > Plants > Roots > Nodule | place: USA... | reverse complement strand
AACGCGTGTGAACCAGATTCATTGCAGCACCAAATCCATTGCAGCACCAGATTCGAACCTGCATAACGTTCCTGCATCAAATCAAAATGGAACACCCTTGCCGGAAGTCCCAACGATAGAAACCACAATAGAGAGAGAGAGAGCACGCGAGAGAAAGAGCGCACGAGAGAGAGACAGAAAATGGTGGCCGGAGGAGGAGGTCGCGTGGTGGTTGCACTGGCCGGAAGGTGTGGTGCAGCGGAGAGAGGCAGCAGAGAGAGAGAGAGAGTTGCAGAGGCTGGCGCGGGGAGGAAGAAGAGGGTTCGCGATTTTCGAACCCTAAATAAACCCTATGGCTTCGGTTGTTAGAAGAACCGAAGCCATTGACCCCTTTTGGCACCGGTTCTCCTTGGACCGAGGCCTATACCCTGACTTCCAGCCACTTTTTGGCTTCGGGTCCTGATGGACCGAGGCCTAAACACCTCTTTGGCACCGGTTTTGAGCGAACCGCGGCCTATACCCTTCTTTGGCTTCGGGTATTTGGAGAACCGAGGCCTAAAACTTGGCTGTAATTGCAAAAATGCCACCGCGCCATTATATGCTTCGGTTCCTAGCCAACCGAGGCATATAAGGCGAGGTAAAATGAGAATTCTGCACTAGTGATGTTGTGTGTTGTTATTATTTATTCCTCTTCTCTTTACTATTAGAAATGTTAAAATATGTTAAAATGAATTTGAAATCATGAGTGAAACGGATTTATTATAAATTTAAATTGGGTTAAATTGAAAAAAAAAAGTTTTCTAAATGTGTATTGAATTGAACCCAACTCACTCAATATTTGAGGGGTTAAATTGTAACACCCCATTTAATTAATATCCTAATTAAAAGAAGTGTCACACAGAATAACATAGTAAGCATAGTTCTGGAGTATAAACATTACTCCTTACAGTTGTCCAAAAGCAATAGGAAGGAAACCCTGGCACACCATGATGGCGGTAACATAGTATCATAATGTATCGACAATATTTCAAAAGAAAACCTAAAGACAAGGCAATACATGGTCGTAACCGTAAAAGAAAAGCCCAAACAGAAGGAATCCAACCCAAGTAGGCTATGCAGCGGAGTCACCATTTCCTTGTTGGCCACGAGGATGTCTTGCATCTGCTCACATCAATAAATTGATGATCATCCCAAAAGAGAGGATCACACAAGCAAGACATACAACAAACAAAAGGGGAAGCTAGAACAGAAAATGAGTTATCATACAGTTACATACAATTTTATAGTTTAGGATGCATAAGCCAGCCAATAATATTATGACTTGCAAACAATACACTAAGACTCAGACACGACTCATTCAGATACATATAATTAGTCAGATTCAGCGGATGTTTGCACTTGTGGTGGCTTTTACTGCTCTACCGAGCTAATTATTCCAGTGTCTCATCCCCCCACACACAAGGTTAGCCCTTAATGGGTTCCAAGCCTCCTACTACTATCACAACTCAAGTTAGTACGCTCTATGTGACACTAACTGACTCTTTAGAGTGTCAGGATGCAATCCTTACCTTGAATCCTTAATAAATTATATAGATGAGGCACCACCATGAGCTTCCACTAACATGGGTCATGGAATTACGTCCCGACAAATTGAGGCACCACCATGAGGTCTCACCTAGAGACTCATAGAATTACGCCCTAACCAAAAGAGGCACCACCACGAAACTATCGTGGAATTACGCCCTAAACATATCAAAATCATGTTTCATCCATTAATATAGAATCATATCTCATACCAACACCATGCCACTTTCATTACCAACTATCTCATTTGTTTTACATGCCAAGATCATACCGACACATCAATAAAATTCATAACCTCAGATATTTCATGTATATTCATATGACGAAAACAGTGTGGCCTACAACAGATCTCGCTCAAGCCAGAAGCCCTCACTTAGGCGAAAGGAGTGCTTTTGCTCAAGCTGCAGACTCTCGCTTAGGCGAGATCACGACAGTGGGAGGTTTTGTGAATGCTCGCTTAGGCAAGGCCATCTCGCCTCAGCAAGACCACCCCTCACTCAAAGTTGAGGTTCCTCGCTTGGGTCAAAACTACAGCGACATGTCAAGTTTCCCACGAGTTCTCGCTTAGGCGAGCCACTCTCGCTTGAGCGAGATATCACCTCGCCCCAAACGAGAGCTCTCTGCTTGAGCGAGAGCTCGAGTATGAACTTGGCCTATTTCTGCAAGTCTCGCCTAGGCGAGACAGGCTCGCTTGGGTGAGAGTATCAGATCTCGCCACTGTTCTCATTGCAACAACTATATTTTCATACCTAAACAGCAATACAAGACATTCCACATTTCAACAATGGCAAGCTTGCCATAAAATCGTGAAACAGCGGCAAGGCAAGCAAAAATCGAAGTAAATAAGAAAGCCCTAGCTTCCCTTACTTGAAAAGAGCTACTAAGGTGAATCTTGAGTACGAACAGAGAAGCACCACAGCTCCTAAGGCAGTTTCACGAGCTAAAAATTTTGTTGTATTGATTAAGCACATGAACTACGGAGAATCCTAACTGGACTGCGAAGAACAACCGAGAGAATGAAGGTATGAGTTGGAGGCTAACTTACATGGAGGAAGAATGACGTGGCACAAGCTTGCTACGACGTAGGGACAAACCCTAGTAGAGGTTTTGTGGAGAGAAAATGGGAGAGTTAGGGCACTAATTTTTCAAAGTGAGCTGCAAATGAGGGCCCTTGGCTGCTTTAGGGGCCTTGGCACCCTATGGGCTAGCCTTTAGGCCCAACAGTGTGGCAGCCCTTAAACACTAGGACACTTAATAAAAGTGGGCCTTACATTCTTCTCAACAAGAAAAATTTTTGACCTCGAAAATAGAGACTTACTAGGGAAGTAGGTGCGAATGCGACTTCCTCTTATCCTCCTCTAACTCCCAAGTAGAGTCATCTATCCTCTGGTCCCAAATGACTTTGACAAGATTTACTGGTTTTCCTCTACATTCTTCAACTCGGTTATCCTCTAAGGCCACTGGTGGTACTTCCACAATGAGATCTTCCCTAATCTGAACATCCTCAACTTCCAACACATGGGATGGGTCAAACACGTATTTCCTCAAATGTGACACATGAAATACCGAATGGAGATTTACCAATTGAAGAGGCAATGCAATCTCATAAGCCACCGGTCCAATCCTCCTCGATACCTGATAAGGGCCAAGAAACTTAGGAGAAAGCTTCCTTGAGCGGAAAGCCCTTCCCACACCAGTGGTTCGGGTCACCCTCAAGAATACATGATCTTTGACCACGAATTCCAAAGGCCTCCTCCTGCGGTCCGCATAGGCCTTCTGTCTACTCTAAGACGCCTATATTTTATTTCTCACCATTCTCACTTTCTCCGTGGTTTGCTCTAACAATTATGGCCCAACCAATATTGCTTCAACATCTTAATACCAACATAAAGGAGTCCTACACTTTTTTCCATAAAGAGCCTTATATGGCGCCATGCCAATGCTCGCATGAAAACTGTTGTTGTAAGTGAACTCTATCAAAGGCAGTACTTCATCCCAAGCACCCAAATGATCTAGCACACACGTCCTCAACAAATCCTCAAGCGACTAAATCGTCCTCTCGGACTGACCATCGGTCTAGGGATGATAGGTTGAACTCATAGTCAACTTGCTTCACAAAACATTATGTAAGGTTCGCCAAACCACGAAGTGAACCGCGAATCTCTGTCGGATACAATGCTCGAAGGTACTCCATGCAGCCTCACAATTTCCTTAATGTACAATTAGGCCAACTTGGCCATGGACATCCTTAAGTTCATCGCCAAGAAATGAGCGCTCTTAGTCAGTCGGTCCACTATGACCTAGATGGTGTCATGCCCTCTAAAAGTTCGTGGCAAATGGGTCACAAAATCTATAGCGATGCTATCCCATTTCCACACTGGTATTTCCAAAGGCTGTAGAATTCCACCGGGTCTCTGATGCTCCACCTTGGCCTTCTAACATGTCAGACAGGCCGATACAAACTGAGCAACATCCTTCTTCATACCTTACCACCAGAAGGTCTCCTTGAGATCTTAGTACATCTTAGTCATGCCATGATGCAAGCTAGGACGACTCTTGTGCCCTTTGTCAAGGATTAACCTCTTCACCTCAGTATCATCTGGTATACACACCCTACCCTGAAACTTCAGTATGCCATCTTTACCCAAAGCAAAATCCTTTGCCTAATCTAACCCAAGTTGCTCTCTAACTCTGATTGAGTCTAGGAAGTCACTAGATATTGTTAGATTACTACATCTAATGAATTCAAATTACAACTCCACCTGTAGTTTCATATCCCTAAACTTCTCCAACAGTTCCACCTCCTTGATAATAAGAACAATCTTCCTAGTGAAGACATCTGCTACCATAATCCTTCAGGAATTCCATCCACCTTCTCTGTCTCATGTTCAGCTCCTTTTGATCGAATAAATATTTGACACTCTTGTGGTCATTGAATACACGAAACTGAGCACCATAAAGATAGTGCCTCCAGATCTTCAAGGCAAACACGATGGCTGCTAACTCTAGGTCATGAGTAGGGTAGTTTCTCTCATGCACCTTGAGTTGCCTCGAAGCATATGCCACTACCTTCTTCTGTTGTATCAATACACAGCCCAAACCTAGATGAGAGGCATCACAATAAATCTCAAAGGGTTGACCGACATTTGGAATCACCAGTATAGGAGCACTCGTCAACCTTCGCTTAAGCTCTTGGAAGCTTTCCTTACACTTATCCGTCCAAGTGAAAGGTTGGTCCTTCCAGGTAAGCTATGTCAAAGGTGCTACTACCTTCGAAAATCCTTCTATGAATCTCTTGTAATAGCCAGCTAAACCCACGAAGCTTATGATCTTCATTGCCGACTGGGGACTTTCCCACCGTTATTCCCTGAGCGGATATCACATGTCCCAAAAACTGTACTTCATTCATCCTAAATTCACACTTGGACAACTTGGCATATAATTGCTTCTCCCTCAAGACACTAAGCACCAACCTCAAGTGTTCTGCATGTTCCTCCTGATTCCTAGAATAAATAAGTATGTCGTCTATGAAGACTACAACAAACTTATCTAAGAATGGTCTGAAAATCTTGTTCATGTAGTCCATAAACACCACAGGAGCATTGGTCACACCAAAAGGCATAACCACGTACTCATAGTGACAATTTCGGGATCGGAAGGCCATCTTATGCACATCATCAGCCTTCACTAAAATTTGGTGGTATCCCGACCGCAAATTAATTTTTAAGAACACCGACGATCAATGTAGTTGGAAGGGGATACTTGTTCTTGATGGTCATCTTGTTTAACTGCCTGTAGTCCACACACAAACATGAACTTCCATCCTTCTTCTTCACCAACAACATTGGTACTCCCTAAGGCGAAGTACTGGGTCGTATGAACTATTTCCTCAATAGCCCCTCTATTTGACTCTTGAGTTCCACTAACTTCGCCAGAGCCATATGATACGAAGCCATCGACACTAGACCGGTTCCAGGCACCAGGTCAATTGAGAATTCCACCTCTCTACTGGGAGGCAACCCTGGTACTTCCTCTACGAACACGTCCTCAAACTCATGTAGTACTAGTATGACCGATGTCCCTTCTTCCTTCTCTACCTCAAGATGAATGAAAATTATGAAGCACTGCGCGCCTCTTTGGATCTCTTTCATGACCCCTTGAGATGACAACAACTCGGGCTCTACCGAGTTGTGGAACAATAACTTTTTCTCTCGGCAATTTATAAGAATGCGATTGGTAGAGAGCCAATCCATTCCCAAGACCACCTCTAACTCATGTAGAGGTAAGTAGATCAGATTTACCTTGTATCTACGCCCTTCTACCTCCACTGGACATCTAACACAAAAGGACAATGTCCTGACCAAACCCGATCGCGAAGTAGATACCACAAGTTCACACTACAGCTCACACACCAGTAAACCCAACCGTTTCACACATGCATCTGACACAAAAGAGTGTGTCACTCCAAAATCATACAACACACAACATCTCACCCCAGCAATCACACAATACCCCTAACAAGGTTACCTAAGCCTGTAATCTCTACTTCTGACATTGCATACACTCTGACTATCGCTTGTGGCATGTTGCCTCTATTCCTCTACTAGTGCTGGGTAGGAGTCTGAGCTGGAGGTCGTGCCACTACCCTAGCAAGGGAGGGGCAGTCCTTGCCAAAGTGGCCCTCCTGGCCACAATTGTTACATTTGTGGTAACCCTCCATACGTGGGCAAACACTCCTCAGGTGAGGGCCTCCACACTAGAAGTACTAAACTCTGTCCTACTGTGTAAGAAAGCTCCTAGACCACTGGGACTGATGGTGAGGCCTATCATATGGCTTCCTCCTTTCCTCTTTCCTCGGCTTGGACCTAGATGGTTTGCCAATCCTCTGTTGTTGTGGGCGTTGAGGTTCTACCTCATTCTTCATCTTCTCCATCACTCTGGCTTTCTCCACCAGAGCAGCAAAGTCCTTGATGGATAGAGGGGCTACCATCAAGCGAATATCTCCTTGAAGACCATTCTCGAATTTCCGACATCTCCATTTTTCATCAAGTGGCAATGTGTAGAAACGATTGAGGTGTTTGATCTTCTCAGCATACTCTGTTACAATTTTCCCTCCCTAAGTTAGTTGGAGGAACTCTAGCTCCTTGGCATATCTGACATTGTCAAGAAAATACTCAGAGAGAAACCTCCCCTTAAAAGCTTCCCAAGTGACCGACTCATCTTTTTCCTCCATGATGGACTTCATACTGATCCACTAGTGCTCAGCTTCGCCGGTGAGGATGTATACTGCGAACGCCAATCTATTCGCTGCATGGCACATCTTCCCATCAAAGATACACTCCAAATCCTTCAGCCATTGATCTACGGCGTCATGGCTAGTCTTGTGATCAAATTTCATTGGGTGATGCTTCAGAAAGTCTTCCAAGCTCCACTCCCTGGCTGGAGGTCGTGGCTCGAGACTAAAGACAAGGGCAACTAGTTTGTTCTCCTTCAATTGGTGGAGGTCCTCCATATGTTGTCGGTGAGCATCCTCAGCAGCCACTCTTGTAGCCTCCACCTGTTGCATTACTAATTGTTGCTGCTTAAGCTACGTCGCCTATAGCTACATTGATGCCTCATGATGTTGCATCACAGCTGTAATTTGTCGAGTCATGGCTACCACCATGGCTTCTATTGCTCTGGTGATAACGGGTACGTCGCCCTAAGAGGGTTGAGAAGTCCTACGAGAAGGTGCCATAATTCACTAGCACACAAGAAAACCATTTGTTAGATTGATAAGATAGGAAATCTGACTAAAGACACTAGAAAGACACAATGAAAGATAAGCGGATACCAAGTCCACAAACTCTAAGAAATGAACGCTCTAATACCATAAATGTAACACCCCATTTAATTAATACTGTAAGACCCGCTAAATTTAAATAATTGAATAATTAATTATTTAATTAATGCGAGTGAGAGAAGGCTTTATGACATAAAATGCTAACCTTCATGATGCGGAAAAGTACTAGCTCAAGTGGTTAAGAGTACTTTGATTGTGTGAGAGGACTTGGGTTCGAGTCCTAAGTATGCCATTTGTGTAGGATTTAATTCTATTTATTTCTTTTTCTAATTTGTATGTGTGTGTGAGTAAGAAGATGGCAATTTAGTTATACTAGTTGGTAAGAAGCATGAAATGGCATGATGGTTTGATATTGATTTGGCAATTGCATGGTTATGGGTTCTAGTCTTGGGGAACACCTAAATTAAACTTTATATTTTTTTTTATGGTGGATTTAGGTGGAATGGGAAGGGTTAGGGGAAACCCAAACTGATCTAGCAGCCAAGGGAGGCTGAAAAACAGTCATGAAGGGGGTCATGAATGGCCATTAACCATTAATTAGGAAAAAGTGGAGTATTAGGAAGGGTTTTGCCAAGTGTGAGTATATACTAGAAAGAGAGCACGAAAGGAGAGTGATTGTGAGTGTTATGAGAGGTTTGGGTCTGAATTGGTAGAAGATCAAGAGGGTGATTGGCAAACCAAGGAAGAAGTAGCACATTTAGCAAATTGAACAAGGAATCCAGGTTAGGGGAGTTCCTACTAATTGTTTGATGTTATTTTTATCGAATTTTGATTGAATCGTGATGTATGCGGGGTTGGGATTGCAATTCATCTGAAAACTAGAGCTGAAATAGGGTTTTTGGAAATTTTCCAGAAACCGCCTGGCGGTCACACACGACCCACCAGGAGACACAAGTGACAGTACTAGTTTCTGGGATTATGAATATGAACCGCCTGGCGGTAGAGGATGATCTGTCAGGCGACACGAACACGCTTGCACTATGTTTAGTCATTTTTGGTATTTTTGGGTTACTTGTGGTGTGGTCGTGATGTCTGTATGCTCGAATGTGAATTTTGATGTTTTAATAAGACAATGTGTATGTTGATTTTGTTGGAAGGCATGACTTGTTGATCTGAAATTGGGGGTTAGGATTATGATGGCCTCAGTGATAAACAACATAAATCACGTAAATGCTTGGTGGGGTTGGTTTTGCAGAATTAAGATTAATATATTTGATGTATGAATTCAGGATGATGCTTTGATATAAAATTATGTCTGTATGAAGGGGAAAATTGGGATAGGCAGGTTTGGGTGCGTTTCAGTGCAGGAAAATAATCTGAAGATTTCCAGATATGTATGCACCGCCTAGCAGCAGATCACGCACCGCCAGGCGGTCTGGTAGTGTAGTGGGCGTTGTACAGTTCTAATTGGGCGTCATGTCATTGGGGTTTAACAAGCAAGTTATACATGTATGATTCAAAGAAAATTTAATAGAAAAGGAAAAATTTGAGTTAAATGGGACTAAGGGGAGATTGAGATAAATGAAAATGTGAGGTATGATATAAATAGTAATGTTCTTCTAAACGTGTGGGTGTATGTGGTAAGACAGATTCAGATGGTATGTTAATTTGATAATAAGAGTGAGATGGGGGTATATGAAATGGTATGGTTGGTGTAATCTTTCCTTAGGCATGTTTTGTGGTTATGAACTGTTGGTATGGTAAATATGTAATATGGATTAAAGTGTGGTGTCATGCTTTATATAAATTCCAGAATGTATGATTTTATGATTGGGAGTATGCGGAATGTATGAGACATATTTAAAAGGGGTAAACGAAGGTGAGTATGGATGCATGATAATATTGGATTGGTTGGCATGTCTAAATGAGTGTGATGTAATTTGGTATAGATATATGATTGGTAAATCATAATTGTGTTATACTTGGGTGATTGGTATGTTTGGAGATCCTTTGGCGATCTGTTTAGGTGCTCAAAAACCAGTAGCATTATGCTACTGGTATAGCGCCTGGTGGCGTGAGCGAGCCGCCAGGCGGATGAGAAAATAAATCAGCGACAGTGGTCACAACAGGAGCAGAGCGCTTAGCGGTGGGCGATGGATGCGCCAGGCGGTGACGACGAGGTAGGACGCCCGACGGTGTGGTGGTGTCCGCCAGGCGGCGGTGGTACTGTGAGGGTACTGTAGGCGCATGGCACTTGGCGGTGTGTGATGCCCGCCAGGCGGTCTGAAGCTAAGTTCCGCCTAGCGGCGTGTCATGCGCACCAGGCGATTTTGGTTCAGTGATAGTGTGCGAGGAAAGGTTTCTACACAGCTTTAGGTGAGGTACATGATGTGAGGCTTTGGCTGGGGGTCCATTTATGAGTGTAACCCGTATTGGAATAACACGTGACCATTGCAGGTTGTAGCCTGGTGGTTTAGGAAGTCCAATGGAGTGTGCGAGTTGTGGCTCGTATGGCGAGGTTCGGGTGATTGCCCTCTTCAGAGTGATTCTGATAGAGTTTTGGTAGTCTGGAACAGCTACAAACTTTATGTTTGTTTCGGGGAGCTCCACTTGGTGACACGGTGAGATGCTGTGGCAATGTTATTCCCACGTGTGGGCTATCAGGTGGTGGCCTGTAGTCGGAGGGGCGAGTGGACACTCGTGCAACGAAGATCGATCATTGTTCTCATTTAAAGGGTATAGAATTGATAGACGTCTAAAGGCAAGTGTTGGAAGTGAAGTTGTGAAAGGAAAAAGGGGAAAGTGTACTAACCTGTGTTTATATTTGTTAATATGGTATTGAATATTATATTGTTGTTTTTATTTAAATGAGCTCACCCTATCTGTGTGTGTGTGGCGATGATCATGTAACTTGTTACATGGGAGCAGATGTTGATGCAGGTGAGTCGGCAGATGCTTAGAGACGGAGTGGGGATATCTCTGGGATTTTATTACTAGTTACTATGTTGCACTATGGATTTAATTGTAATAATTTTTAGACACTTTTGTTGGCAATATGAATGATGCGACTCGTCTTTTTATTATTTGTAATGGTGCATTGGATTTCTAAACTTAATTTTTCCCGCATTTTTGGGAATTGATGATAAATAAAGGAGATTGTTATTTTATTTACATTTGTATTTATTTTAATAAGTAATTTCCGGCTAGGACGTTACAAATACCCTAATTAAAACAAGCATCACACAGAATAACATAGTTAGCATAGTTCTGGAGTATAAACGTTACTCCTTACAGTTGTCCAAAAGCAATAGGAAGGAAACCTAGACACACCACGAAGCCGGTAATATAGTATCATAATGTGTCGACAATATTTCAAAAGAAAACCTAAAGACAAGGTAATACATGGTCGTAGCTCTAAAAGAAAAGCCCAACCAAAAGGAATCCAACTCAAGTAGGTTATGCAGCGGTGTTACCATTTCCTTGTTGGCCACATGATCCTCTGTTTTTTGATGATCATCACAAAACAGAGGATCACACAAGCAAGACATACAACAAACAAAAGAGTAAGCTAGAGCAAAAAATGAGTTGTCATACAATTACATACAATTTTATAGTTCAAGGTGCATAAGCCAACCAATCATGTTATGACTTGCAAACAATACACTAAGACTCAAACACAACTCATCTAGATACATATAATTAGTCAGATTCAGTGGACGCTTGCACATGTGGTGGCTTTTACTACTCTACCGAGCTGCTCTACCGACCTAATTGTTCTAGTGTCTCATCCCCCACACACAAGGTTAGCCCTTAATGGGTTCCAGGCCTCCTACTACTCTCACCACTCGAGTCAGTACACTCTATATGAGACTAATTGACTCTTTAGAGTGTCAAGATGCAATCCTTACCTTGAATCCTTATTAAATTATTTAGATGGCGCATCACCATGAGATCCCACTAACAAGGGTCATGGAATTACGTCTCGACCAACTGAGACACCACCTAGAGGCTCATGGAATTACGCCCTAACCAAAAGAGGCACCACCACGAAACTATCGTGGAATTATGCCCTAAACATATCAACATCATGTTTCACCATTAATATATAATCATATCTTATACCAACACCATGCCAATTTCATTACCAATCATCTCATTTGTTTTACATGCCAAGATCATACCAACACATCAATAAAATTCATAACCTCAAATATTTCATGCATATTCACATGCCTCATACTTTAAACAGAGCAAACCAACCATTCAAACAAACAATAACAACCATGTGAGGAAAACAATGTGGCTTGCAACAGATCTCATCCAAGCTGTAGACTCTCTCTTAGGCAAGATCGCGACAAAGGGCCTAGGAGGTTTTGTGAATGCTCGCTTAGGCGAGCCCATCTAGCCTAAGCGTGACCACCCCTCGCTCAAAGGTGAGGTTCCTCACTTGGGCTAAAACTGCAGCGACAAAGTCAAGGTTCCCATGAGTTCTCGGTTAAGCGAACCACTCTCGCTTGAGCGAGATATCACCTCACCCAAAATGAGAGCTCTCTGCCTGAGCGAGAGCTCAAGTATGAACCTGGCCTGTATCTGCTAGTCTCGCCTAGGCGCGATAGGCTCGCTTGGCCGAGAGTATCAGATCTTGCCACTATTCTCATTGCAACAACTATATTTTCATACCCAAACAACAATACAAGACATTCCACATTTCAACAATAGGACACACGCCATGAAATCGTGAAACAGCGACAAGGCAAGCAAAAATCGATGTAAACAAGAAATCCCTAGGTTCCCTTACAGCTCCTAGGGCAGTTTCGCGAGCTGAAAAGATTGTGGTATGGATTAAGCACGTGAACCAAGGAGAATCCTAATTTGACTACCCAAAACAACCCAGAGAATGAAGGTATGAGTTGGAGGCTAACTTACATGGAGGAAGACTAACGTAGGACAAGCTTGCTACGACGTAGGGACAAACCCTAGCAGAGGTTCTGTGGAGAGAAAATGGTTGAGTTAGGGCACTAATTTTTCAGAGTGAGCTGCAAATGAGGGACCTTGGCTGCTTTAGGGGCCTTGACACCCTATGGCATCTACTACCACATTTGCCTTCCCTGGATGATATAGCGGTTCAAAATCACAGTCCTTCAGGAATTACATCCACCTCCTTTGTCTCATGTTCATCTCATTCCGATCAAATAGATACTTGAGACTTTTGTGATCGTTGAACACACGAAATTGGGCACTACAGGGATAGTGCCTCTAGATTTTCAAGGCAAATACAATGGCTGCCAACTCTAGGTCATGAGTGGGGTAGTTTCTCTCATGCACCTTAAGTTGCTTCGAAGCATATGCCACCACCTTATTCTCTTGCATCAACACACAACCCAAACCTATATGTGAGGCATCATAGTAAACCTCAAAGGGTTTACCAACATCTGGGATAACCAATATGGGAGCACTCGCCAACCTTCGCTTAAGCTTTTTAATGATTTCCTCACATTTATCCGTCCAAGTGAAAGGTTGGTCCTTTCAGGTAAGCTGTGTTAGAGGCGCCACTATCTTGGAGAATCTTTCTATGAATCTCCTATAGTAGCCAGTTAAACCCACGAAGCTCCTAATCTCCGTTGTTGAAAAACATTTTAACAGATTAAAAGACATAACTAAGACCCTATACATCTAATTAATGCAAAATGGTCTACAACATGAATTATAATCCATGAATAATCCATATAAAGAGCATGCATACAAGGCTTGATCAACATGTGAAACATCAAATCTCCACATCTTTATCAATGTAAGCATGGTTCTAACATTTTTCAAGGCAATGGATTCAAGTACCTTCATCAAATCTTCAAGCATCAAACCATCCAGGCTATTTGTGCCAAAAAAACCAAGTTCAAATTTTGAAAAAGATTTGTCAATCTTGGAAGGTTAATAAATATAGGAAATTAAGTTAAAGTGAAGGTAATAAAATTATCATAGTAATATAACATTTTAACATAACATAACATAAAAAGTGCAAGCATTATATGACACTAACCCTCAAATTTTTAAGATCATCAATAACACAAAGATCTTTGAGACCAAGCCTTTGCACTTTAACAACAACCTCCTGAACCTAGAAAATCAAGTAATTGCAAACTTAATATGTTTCATACTTCTCAATTTAATGTCAAACAACATCATTTGTTGTCAAACTAAATAAGTAAGATTTACACCTATATTTAAAGAATACAAGGATAACAACATATGGTTGCTTAAAAAATATAGGCTTACAAATATAAAAATAAATAAATCTCAGAACTTCAAGAATAAACATCCTCATAGGGTTATTTTAATGACAATGTGTAATGAACAAATTTTCAGAGAACAATTTAGTAGTAAAATGCTCACAGACTTAGACATTCGCCCTTAACCTATTTCACAAGTTTTTCTTTTCAACAATTAAATCATCTGAATTGATAAGATCATAAAGAGACCAAAGGAGTAAAATGGTTTTATTAATAATTATTTACTCGACAAGAAACAAAAAGAGTGCATCACAAAATAACAACTAATAGAAAGTCAAACAACAAATAAAGATCTAATTGAAGAACAAATCTAAAAGCTAGGGAAGTTTTAATGTTCTTCTTAAATTATAAATACCATAAATAAAACAGATAAAAAAATACAACATAAACAAAATGCAAGGAAATAATGTTATAACATAAGTTCAAACCCAAAATCCAATTCCACCTGAAGTTCATACAATTGGTCAACATATTGTGTTGACTAACTTTGATAAACTTAGGACCTAATCTTAGAATTCTCTCCTTCAACCACTAGGCAAAGGTCTTTTTGCCTTAAAGTTTTCTTTTCCTTTGTCATTCCCATTGTAAATAATATCTTTTTGTATCAAATAAAAAACAAATTATAACATTGTTGAGATTTAATCAAATATAACACGGTGAACGTTACAATATTCATGAAATAAAAAATCTTAAATAATAAATATAAAATAAGATTTAATTACTAATTTGAGCCTTATATTTTGATTTATTGTAGTTTCATATAAATGAATTGTATTCTAACACAGAACACTTTCAAACAGTATTAACCTTACTTTAACAAAAGAGAAAAGTCAAATTAATTTTGTTTAACAAAATATTAAAAATCAACTAAATGAAAAAATGAATACGTATACTAAAGTGAATCATTACAAATTAAACCTATAAAATAATTCCTAAGATTACTTTCATTCAATAAAAATTAAGCCTATAAAATAACTTCTAAGATTACTTTCATTCAATAAGGCTTTGGAATTTAAATGGATTTGGAATGATCTACAATACCATACCCCTTATTTGATATCCTCTAGTTTCTTTCCAAATATTTCATATGAACTCATAATTAAGCAAGAACTTATGAATTGTAAAGGAGTTTCATTCGAACGGGAGTGGCTTCGGCTCTCCACCTTATTGTTGAATTTATTATGTTTTCAACAATAAAGTTAAAATTTATGTTGTTGATGATTAAGAAAATATAATTGTTTAACATATTTATTTACATACAATATGTGTTTTGTTCCGACCCGACCCAAATCCATCTGGCAGCATCGTGGAGCGTGGAGCTTTGTCACAGTTTTGTCTTTAAAAGGTGTTTCAGAGGGTATATGGACACAACATTCATGCTTTGTACCGCTCTTACGTACTCCTTTCTCGCGCAACATGAATGCTCCTCCTCTCGCAAAGTATCCTGAGATGGTGCTAATCACCCCCCTCAACGGCTTCACCCGGGTATTGGCAAACCTTTGTTGTGACCAAGGGGGATGATGGCCCCCCAAAGTCTTTTATATTTATATAATTTAATATATTTCTTAAAAATTTAATATTTTTAATATATTTTATGTATTTTATATTTAAAAAATTTTATAAATCTATATTATATATAAGGAAAAGTCTATTTTTTGTGCATATCTATTTTTCAATTTTACCTTTCAATATTTTTTAAATAAAAATATTATTTTATTAATATCGTCTATTAAGTGATCAGCTGCTTAGTTTAAACATTTTTTATTTATTTTTAAAACTTAATTATTATAAATGAAAATTAATTATAGTAACATTATAAAAATGATTTATATTTAATTTTATAATTATAATAGTAACAGTAATTATAATTTTATTCTTCTTTATTATCATAAAAACAATAATGGATCAACTTGACATTTTTAGATGAAAAAATATACCAAAGGAGTAATTCAACAAAAAATTTGCCATCCCCAATCTCACTCCTCCCTTTTATCTTGCACCTTCCTCTTGATGCCATCTTTGCACCTCTCCCTATACTTTTGACCTATCCGAGCTCTTCCTTCGTTCCTCCCTTCTCACTCGTTCCTCTTGTAAGAGAACCTTCCTTCGCCCCGCCTAACGAACCTCCACAAATGCCCCGCTTGTATCAACTTTTCAATCTTATATTTAAGCGTGAAGCATTCTTCCGTAGAATGGCCAAAGTTCCTATGATACCGACAATGCTTCGTACTATCATCGTTGGGAGGTGTTGGGATCCTCCTTGGAGTGGTTGAGATCATCCTAGAGGGCCTCTTCTACAATTCGCCCTGTTTGATGTGAGGTGTAAGACCCGAGAAAAATTAAATAATTAAATAAATGCGGGTAGTAGGAGCCTTTATGGCATATAATGCAAATTGTTGTGATGTTGAAAAGTACTAGCTCAAATGGTTGAGAGTACTTTGGATTGTGCATGAGGACTTGGGTTCAAGTCCTATTTATGCCAATTGTATGATATTTTAATATGTGTATTATTTTAAGTTTATGCTTGAACGTAATTAGTGATAATGTAATCCTAAAATTATAGGAATTATCACGAAACATGTATTGGTTGAATTGGTTGTGCATTGACTTTGTAATTGAGTGGTTGTGGGTTCAAACCTTGCTAAGTATGAATTAAACTTTCTTTTTGCCAATTTTTTTTTTGGCTTGAATATGAAAGGGTAGAGAACCCTAGTTGCCAACACGGGCTGGGAGACAACCAAATAATGTTCTTGAATGGCCATTAACATCAAAATTAAAAGCTATTTTCGTTTTCATGTCATTAACAAGCATTCAGTCTTAGTTAATGGTCACATTAAAGTGGTCTTTGGAGAAGAAAGACAGAAAAAGTGAGGGAGCATAGGGTAAACGAAATTGACAAAGAGAAAGGGAGTTCTGAAGGTGATAATTGAGTGAATTATGTTAGTTTTGAAATGGTTGAAAGGCCAAGAAGGGGGGGGGGGTTGAATTGGCTAGTCAAAAATGTAGGCTATCTTTGAAAGCTAAAAACCACCTTTAATTGAATCAATTAGATCACCAATTTAGGATGCAAAAGCTACTAAACTGTATACTTTCAACCGGTCAAAAACCGAGTTAATCGATTGATTTTACTAGACAGATTTTGTTCTGATAATAAACCGATTGAAATAGAAAAATAAGTGACTAAAATATAGGGAAAAATGCAGAACATGAAAAAGATGACTATTTCACAACTTCTAAATGATTATGCAAACATGCTCAATGCTGCAGATGTCATGAAAACATGCAAAAACATGAAAAAGATGATTAAAACACAAGTTCTTTAAACTTTAAATGAATATACAAGAGAGAAAGGTTGGAAAAGAGATAAGATCACGAGATTTTTCTACTGGTTCACTCAAACCTGAGCTACATTCAGTTTATCAAACCAACTTGAGCTTGACTTTGCACTATTTCAAATGATTTACAAAGTATCCACCCGTACACTTTCAAAATATACAAAAACCACATAAAAGACTCTTGAATCACACAAGAAACACAACAACACAGCAAGAACCCTCTTGTAGACCTGGAAAACCACGAAGTACACACACAAAGCTTGAGAAACATCAAACCTCAGTGGTAGCACAGTCCAGCCTACGACAAACCACCTTCTCCAAGCTTCAAACACAAGCTAAAGGCTCCAAGAATTGATCCAAGATTAATCTTCAACAGCTGCAGTCTGAATGATCATGAAAGAGAGAGTTTCCAAAAGTTTCCAGAACAATTTCGCGGTAAAAATTGGTCTGAATAACTCTCTTTCAAAAATCACAGCTCTTATAGTCAAACTGTTACAAAATTCAACAAGTTGATTTCCAAATCAATCGGTTGATTTCACTTGACTTAAGTGAAATCAGTCGATTAAAAAATAAATCAACTGATTGAATTTGTTGCAGTTTAAGACTACTGCAGCCAACCTTTTAACCTGTTGAAAAATCATTCAACAGATTAAAAAACACACCGAAGACCAAAAACATCTAATTATTGCTACAAGGTTTACAATATGAATTACAAACATCAAATACACTTTCTTAATGATCTAACCATGTGGAGAGCACACGTTCCAGCCTTGATCAACATGAATAACATCAAATCTCCTTATCTTCATCAATGTAGGCTTCATTCTAATAGTAATGGCTTCAAGATAGTTCAAAAGGGCTTCATTAAATCTCCATCAAATCTTCAAGAAGCACACCACCTTGGCTTCATATGTCAACATTCTCCCCCTGATTTGATGAAGTCAACCTCTATCTTTTTCTATCGATCTTCTTCTATCTTCCATTGCAAATTGCTTCCACTGGTTGGATACCACTAAGTTGATGAAGTGACACCTAAGCTTGAAACTTGTGAACTTGTGAACCTGAAAACATTTATAGTAGCAATACACATAAGCTAACAATAAACACAAGGATGCACATGCTCCCCCTATTAATAACATGGGTTCAATTTCATTTTTTATTTTAATTCCAATTTTAATGCTATTATTTTAGTTCAATTTGATCAATTTGCTATTTATCAATTCTTTACCCCCTTTGGATTCATAAAAAAGAACAAATGTATAAAGAAAACAAACATTGCATATCATTTCATTATTATTGGAATAGAATACAGCCAACAGAAACTAAAAACAGAGAATAAAAGCATAACGCTGATACAATCAGCCGATTGAAAATAAAAACAACCAACTGAAACTCACAGAGCTTAAACTGAGAAAGCACAAACACATGGATGCAATGCATGATCCTAAATAGCCAACACACTCAGTTATCCTGAGGATCATTTGAGGTCTAGAATGAGTTCAACATGTCATGGATATCATGGATTTGGCCATCCAATGCATTGAATCTCTCATTGCAATAGTTGTGATGTGCATGTTGGGACACATTAAGCTCATGCAGCTAGTTCAGCACCATCCTCTCAAAATGTGAGTACACATGGCCTCTATCCTCTAGAGGTTTGTAGGGAATTAAGTCCATGGGTCCAACAGTTGGTTCTTCCTCTTGATTTGTACTAATTGGGCTAGCTTCATGATCATGTGCACTACCAACTACAACACTAGCATCTGTCCATGCATTTCCTGCCTTGAGAAAGCCCATTTTGTGTAGATTTTGGTTGGAGGTATGGTTCAACAGTCCAGTTGACTCTTCTAGCTCATCCTCTACATGAATTCAAAAGTATTCAATGAATTTTGACACCAAAACCACATATGGCAGCCCAAAATCCGTGAGTCTCTTGGCCTAGAGCATGTGATCATGAAACACATAGATCCAATCCACCTGAATGTTGTGTTGAATTAAATACATGAGAATCAAATCTCCCTCATTCAATGTTGAATGGTTGCTACCATGTGGAATAAGAATTCTTGTGCCAATCATGCCAAGCAACCATTGATCCACCTTGAGACCACCAACATGGCCATAATATTGAACCTTGTTGAATTCTGGAACAACCCCAGTTTCACTTTTCCTCACTTGCACACCCCTTGATTTGAGTCCAACCATATCTTTCTAAGCTTTCTTGTTGATCTCCAATCGAACACCCTTGATGCTTGACAACAACATGTAATTTTTGAACTCCGAATTGGTGAAAAACACCTTCACCAAGTCTGGATAATTTTTCCCTGAAAGTTCAAGGAATGACTTCAACCTTTGATGCTTTAATTGTTGAAATAGGCACTCAAAGCCTTCAACCCTCAGCCACGAGAATCTCAACACCTTAGGAATGTTGATTTGCTTCCTGTTCATCTCAATGAGGAACACTTGAATGTTGTCCTCATGATCCTCAAACCATGCTTCAATTCTCCCATGATGTTCTTGATTTGGAGACCTTGAGGTAGGAAGAGTGGAGTGCTCATCATCAGATTGGGTAGCTCTTTGTTGACGACGAGGCATGATGAGTGTGGGTTTGGCTATTTCTAAGAGATGTATGATGCAAATGCAGCAATACAAGTGCAATATTTATAATTGAACAGGCTAATTTTTAGAAATAGTCGATTAAATGGTACAAATTTTCCTAATTAATTCGTTTTAAGTTACCCAAACCAGTTTAATGCAATTGAAAATAGTATCTCACACATTCATGGTGTTTCCAATGTGTTTTTATAAGTGAATCAATCAGTTTAGATCATGGAGTTGCATGCACATTGGAATTGTACAATACACATGCTTTTTGATCAAACAAATCAATAAAAACAACACATGGCTAATGAAATAACTGTTAGGAACAAAAAGTACTTGACCAAAAGATGCATTCTTTGACTGGGTCAACTTTGTAATTCAACTCGTTAGTAAATGCACAGTTTAAGTAAAATTAACATATTGAAAAGCATAATTAGTCGATTAAAACAACATCAGAGTATCAGAGATTAAAACCAGAATTTGGTTAAGTGAAATTAGTTGACTGATTTTGAAAATGAATCGATTGAAAATTGTAAAATTAAACTCCATTTTTTCATATTTAGTTTTAATGAAATCAACATACTAAGTTGTGAAAACAACAGTTAAAAAACAATAGCAGATCAAATTTTCATCATTCAGTGGCAGTTTAAGTGAAATGAACATGTTGAAAAGCAAAATCAACAAGTTAACAGATCATGATTTTTCAAACAGAGGCAGATTTAAGTGAAATCAACACGTTGAAATTAAAAATGAACAGGTTAAATATGACAGTTTTCAAATTTTGCACACAAGAGCTGATTTTTATGAAACCAATGCATGAATACATAATATTAACATGCTAAAAACACATCAGACCACATTCTTCATGTCTAAGATGCCTAGTTCAGTTCTTAGCTTGTTAAACCTATCTCTAGCTAATGGTTTTGTAAACAAAACCGCCAATTGATTTTCACTTTCAACAAATTGAATTTCACAATCTCCCTTTTGAACATGATCACGAATGAAATAATGCCTAATCTCTATATGCTTGGTTTTAGAATCCTGTATTGGAGTCTTGGTTAAGTTGATGGCACTAGTATTATCACAATACAAAGGTACCTTGCTTACCTTTACATCATAGTCCAAAAGTTGGTGCTTTAGCCATATTATTTGTGCACAACCATGTTCAAGAGCAATATACTCAGCTTCAGTAGTGGACAGTGCCACACATGCTTGCTTATTGCTATTCTATGAGATTAGACTTGATCCAAGTAAATGGAAACTGCCACTTGTGCTTTTCTTATCCAATTTGTTTCCTGCATAGTCAGAATTTGAAAAGTCACTAAGAGTTATATTACAATCACATGGATACCATAAACCAACATTGGTTATTCCTTTAAGGTACTTTAGAATCCTTTTTGCAACTTTAAAGTGTGATTCCTTTGGGTTTGCTTGGAACCTAGCACATAAGCATACACCAAACTGAATATTTGGCCTACTTGTTGTAAGATAGAGCAAAGACCCAATCAACCTTCTATATTTGGTTGAATCCACTGGTTGGCCAGCTTCATCTGCATCCATAAGGCAATTTGTTGCAATTGGAGTGGCAGCTTCCTTACAATCCTCCATTTTGAACTTTTCAACAAGTCAAAACAGTATTTTGATCAGTTTAAAAATGTTCCATGCTTTAGTTGCTTGACTTGCAACCCTAGAAAGTAGGTAAGCTCACCCATCATGGACATCCCAAATTCTGCCTACATAGCTGCAACAAACTCTTCACACAATGTGTTGTTATTTGAACCAAAGATGATATCATTAACACACACTTGAACAAGTATAACATCATTTTCATATTTTCTAATGAAGAGTGTTTTATCCACTACACCTCTAGCATAACCTTTTGCTAAGATAAAATTGCTTAGCCCTTCAAAAAATTGTCGTGGTACTTGTTTCAAAGCATATAAGGCCTACTTCAATTTGAAAACATGGTTAGGATAGAGATGATCCTAAAATCCCAAAGGTTGTAATACTTACAGTTCTTCATTTAGAAAACCATTCAAGAATGCACTTTTTACATCAATTTGATGCAATTTAAAGTTACACATGCAAGCATATGCTAAGAGTAATCTCATAGCTTCTAGCCTAGCTACAGGAGCATAAGTTTCATCAAAGTCAGTGCCTTATTCTTCATTGTATCCTTTAGCAACTAGTATAGCTTTGTTTCTTTCAATATTACCATCTTCATCCATTTTGTTTCTAAAAACCCATTTAGTTCCAATTATATTCATATCATCAGTTTTAGGCACTAGAAACCACACATCATTTCTTGTGAATTGATTGAGTTCATCTTGTATAGCAACAATCCAATTGCTATCATTCAAAGCATCATTCACATTTTTAGGTTCAATTTGAGATACAAAAGCAACATTCTCACAAAATACAATTCTACGTCTAGTAGATACTCCCTGTTTGATATCACTTCTCATGTTGTCCTTTGATAAAACTCTAGGCTGGATCCAATCCTTGGGCAAGTTGCTATCTGCAGCTTTTTTGAGTCGGCTATTTTTCCTTTTCAGCCGATTGATATACTGTAGCAGTGGGCTTTTCTACAGTAGAAATCTTCTCCCGCAGTAAATCTGTTTCATTTGCATTCTTTGGCACTTGATCTTGCAACTTCGGGTTAGTTTCATCAAATACAACATGCATAGACTCTTCAATAGTCATTAATCTCTTATTGTAGACTCTATATGCATGACTTTGTATAGCATAGCCTAGAAAAACACCTTCATCTGCTTTTGCATCAAATATGCCAAAACTTTCTATGCCATTATTTAAAATGAAACGCTTACATCCAAATACTTTTAGGTGAATTAAAACATGCCTCCTCCCTTTAAAAAGCTCATAGGGTGTTTTCTTCAAAATTGGCCTAATCAACACTGTATTTAAAACATACCAAGTAGTGTTTACTGCATCAGCCCAAAAATACTTAGGTAGTGAGTTTTCATTTAACATAGTTCTAGCTAGTTCCTCAAGTGGCCTATTTTCCTTTCAATAACACCATTTTGTTATGGGGTTCTTGGTGCAAAAAAGTTATGCTTAATGCCATGCTTTTCACAAAAGTGTTCAAATCTTTCATTTTGAAATTCCCCACCGTGGTCACTTCGAATAGACACTATCTTGGAACTCTTTTCATTTTCAAGCATCTTGACAAGTCTTTTAAAAGCATGAAAAGTATCATTTTTGGCAGCTAAGAACAAAGTCCATGTGTACCTAGAAAAATAATCAACTATGACTAATGCATAAAGGTTGCCACCTAGGCTCATGGTTCGAGATGGACAAAATAGATCCATGTGAAGCATCTCTAAAGGTCTTTCAGTTGAAACAACATTTTTTGGTTTAAACGATACCTTGGTCTATTTTCCTTTTTGACATGTTTCATACACTCTGCCCTTCTCAAACTTGAGTTTTGGTAGTCCTTCAACCAACTATTTTCTATTCAACCGATTGAAATGCCGCATATGTATGTGACAAAGTCTCCTATGTCATAACCAAGTGTCATCCTCTTTTGTAAGCAAACAATGGATGCTAAATGATGCATGATGCAAGTCAAGTAGATATATATTATTGACTTTTTTGCATATCAAAACAATACTACCATATGCATCATATATAAAGCAATTATTTGGTTCAAACATAACTTTAAAGCCTTTATCACATAGTTGACTTGTACTTATCAAATTATGTCTGAGTCCTTCTACCAGCAGCACATTCTTGATGTTGAAAGAAGATCCATTGCCTATGACTTCATTTCCAAGGATTCTTCCTTTGTTGTTGTCTCCATAGGTTACAAACCCTTTCTCCTTCAACTCCAACTTTGCAAATTTGGTCTTATCTCCTGTCATGTGTCTCGAACAACCACTATTAAGGTACAACAAATCTTTCTTATCACCTTTTATGACTTGCAAAACAGATTTGGATTACTTGGTACCCTTTTATAGGTTGCGTCCATCATGGTTATGCCTTTCTAGATCCTTTTGGGATCCATTTCATAATCCATTTAGGAACATCATATTTTCTAGCATGACAATTCTTAATAACATGACCTTTTTGCATACAGTAGTTGCATGAAATAAATGGCATATCACTTGGCATGCTTTTAGAAAAGAAACTAAAGAACTTCTTGGTTTTCTTTTGAAAAGAAGGATTGAAACCAAGTCCAGCTTTGCCAAACACACAGTTTTGAGAACCAAGAACAACCTGTAAGTTTGCTTCCCCTCTTGTGAACCTTGTATAGGTCTTTATAAGGTATATCACTTGAATTTTCAAAATTGTGCAGTTTTCACAGCATTTTTCAGCCGGTTCATTCTAAAACAATCGGTTGAATTACTGTAAATCATTTCAAAATATTCGAAATCTATTTTTAAATCAGCTGTTTCTTTACCCAGTTCAGTAACTCTGTTTTCCAGCAAGTTGTTTAAGCCTTTCAATCGATTGTTTAATGCAGAAATCTTGTTTGCTTCATTATGCAACTCTTCAAAATCATCCAACAACTGATTATAATCATTTTTGTCTAGAGAACTTACTTGACTTGAGGAGGATTACTCATAACCAGCCATGTGGCACAAATTGGCTTTTTCACTCTCATCTTGTGAAGAGCTATGTGTTGTTGAATCATCATTGTCCTCCCACACAATGTATGCACGTCGCTCCTTTGGCTTCTACTCCTTTTTCCTATCAACACTTTTCTCCTTTTCTTTGTTAGCACTTGGACATTCAATTTTGATATGTCCTCGTTTTCCACAGTTATAACATGTAAAATTAGAAGAGTTTGATTCATTATGTTTGGAAATATACCTCTTGGGATTACCTTTGCTACCTTTCCTTTTGAGATACTTACCAAACCTTTTGAGAAGGAGTTTCAAGTTCTCACTTTCACTTGATTCAGTCACCTCATCCTCGGTTTCCTCATTCTTCTTGGTGCTAGTCTTCAAGGCTATGTTCCTTACCTTTTTCTCACTTGACTCTAGCTCATTTAGCCTTTGCATCTCAATCTCATGCTCCTTAAGCTTGCCAAACAATGCAGTTGTAGTCAAAGTGGATAGATCTATTATTTCCGAGATAACCGTGACCTTTGGTTGCCAAGACCTATCAAGACACTTCAGCACCTTGATGTTTAACTCTTCTTTGTCAAAATCCTTGCCCAAACCCATGAGATGATTGACTATGTGAGTGAATCTCTTTTGTACATTCGCTATAGATTCTCCTTGTTTTATCTTGAATAACTCATACTCTTGAATCAAGGCATGCTTCCTTGCTCTCTTAACATCATTGGTTCCTTCGTGAGTCACTTCAAGAATCTCCCACATTTCCTTCGCACTCTTGCATTGTGAAACACGAAAAAACTCATCCATGTTGAGAGATGAAGTGAGGATATTCTTAGCATTGCAATCATACTGAGCTCTCCTCCTTTCTTCTTCAGTCAATTTAGTCCATGTTTCATCAAATCTTTAAGAAGCACACCACCTTGGATTCACATGTCAACAAATTAAATCATAATATCAAGTGCATTAGAGAGGAGACAAAGGTCGGGCTAGTGGTGTCACAAGAGAAGGCTTGATTCTTTCAAATTAAGCAACAATTGTCCAGGTTAGGGGAGTTCCTTTACGTGTATATATGTTTTGTAATTACTTTCATGTTATATTGTATGAATATGATGTCTATGCATGATTAAAATCCCTTCATCTTCGTGTTTATGGAAAATTTCTAGAAATCGCTTGGCGGTTTTGAATGTGCCGCCAGGCGACGTATGAGTGATAACCCAATTTAGGGTTTTCAAGATGAACCACCTGGCGGCAAGCGTGAGTTCGCTAAGCGATGCAAGCATGATGGTGTTCTGTGTGTGTTTTGAATTCCGTGATGGTTTGGGTTATCAGGCTGTGGATGAGATTTTAGGAGTGAAATTAGAATGGAATTATACTTTTAGTAATGGAAAAATTGGGCACACAAGTTAGTTGGGACAAAACCAATTAATGGAATAAGATGGGTACTAATAAGGAGAATAAAAGTGAGTGTGCGAGGTTTGGAAAGTTGGGGTGCATTAGTGTGGGGAATTTATGTGAATTAGAATCTATTAATTTAAAAGTATTTGAAAGAAAACTTTTAAAATCATTGTGGGGCAGCAGAAGTAATGTGCCTGGTGTTAATACACTGGATTGAAGGTTATTCTATAAGCTTGATTGGGTTATTATCCAATGGTAGAGCCCTTACTAAATTATAGGTTGGAATAGAGGAATTGGAAATTTGGAAGTAGGTACTGGAATCATGTTGTGGTGGTGGATTACTAAGAAATTAACCTTCATATCTCACGACTTCATGAAGAAACTGGGATTGTCGACTTGTGACTTGGGATGCGAGTTAATAGTCTCGACGCTAGCATCTAAACAAGTTTCAACAAATTTAGATGCTCGTTGGAAGTAGAGGGCTGAAGATTCAGGGTGAATCTTGTATGCTTGCCTCTTGAGGGATTGGATGTAATATTGGGAATGGACTGGCTCTCTAACAACCATATTGTGATTGATTGTGGACGGCGCAGGGTTGTGTTTCCAGAGATGTAGGGAGTAGGGCTGGTATCGACACAAGAGGCTTTGACAGAGATGAAAGAAGAAGGTATTTGCTTTGTGATAGTGGCTCAAGTTGAAAAGAAAAGCACAGAAGAACATATAAGAAGTATACCAATAATGGATGAGTATGCCGAAGTATTTCTCAATGAAATACCCAAATTACCACCAAACAGGGACATAAATTTTTTGATTGATCTAGTCCCTGGAGCGGGTCCAGTGTCGGTTGCTCCTTATAGAATGGCACCAGTAGAACTAGCACAGTTGAAAAAGCAGATTGAGGATTTACTACAGAAGAAATTTATCAGACCTAGTGCATCATCGCGGGGAGCTTTGGTGTTACTGGTGAAGAAGAAGGATGGGAGTTTTCGCCTTTGTGTAGATTACCGGAAGTTGAATAAATTGATGATGAAGAACAAATACCCACTACCAAGGATCAATGATTTGCTAGATCAGTTGAGAGGGGCAGGGGTGTTTTCCAAAATTTACTTGAGGTCTGGATACCATCAAATCTTAGTTAAGCCGGAAGATGTCTAGAAGAGAGCGTTCAGATCGAGATATGGACATTACGAGTATGTAGTAATGCCATTTGGAGTGACTAATGCTCTAGCAGTCTTCATGGATTACATGAACTGGATTTTTCGCCCCTATTTGGATAAATGTGTTATGGTGTTCATAGATGACATTCTCATCTACTCCAAGAATAGGAAGGAGCATGCACATCATCTGAGAGTTGTATTGGCAGTACTCAAAGAACATCAGGTCTATGGCAACCTGTATAAGTGTGAGTTCTGGCAAAGCTTCTTTGTGATAATTTGATAGAGGTTTGCAACACCAGGCCTGTTAAACATCCGTATCCAAAGAACTATGATCCAAATACCAAATGTGATTACCATGGAGGGGCGTTAGGTCATTCGACAAAGGCGTGTGTGGCTTTTAAGAAAAAGGTGCAGTTATTGATAGATTCGGGATTGCTAAGCTTTGAAGAAGGACAACCCACACCAATACAAAATATGTATATTAGATCGGTTCTAGAGCACATGTTAGATCGGTTCTACAATCGATCTAATATACATCGATGTACTATGTCAGAGACATATTAGATCGGTTCTGCAACAACCGATCTAATATAAAAAAACATTTTCGAAACATCAACAGTGTCCATCAACGTCCATTTTCAAATTTTCATCATCCTTGTCTTTGATCTTGGATCCTAAATACAGTTTAGATTCGTCAAGAAAAGATGTGCAAAGAATAATAGTGACATCGTTGGGAAGATAACTCTACAGATCTGACGAGAAAGAAACAAAAAAAACACAAAAACGAAAGAGATAGAACGATTTTTGGGTGTGGTTCTGCGGAAGGAGTGAAGCTATATCTAATACCTAGGCTGAAGGTGTGCGGCGCGAGATGGAGTGGTGCAGCAACACATGGCGCAACGGCAGATCAATGGAGGAGATGAAGTGGGGCTTCAACAATAGAAGAACAAGAGATGAAAACGGTGTTGGACGTGACGATGGCAACAAAAAGATTCATATCCAAAACCCTAATGACGAGCGGCAACCATGGTGGCGAAAATGAGAATGAAAGTGCCTGGGAGAGAAAAAGAGAAGTGGAGGCACAAAGGAAGAACACGAAAAAAAAAGGGTTTTAGCGTAATGATATTAGATCAATTGTTTATTTAATCGATCTAATAGTAACATATTAGATCGGTTCTCCTTGCATCTAATCTAATATGTAAATATTAGATCGATTAGATAAACAATTGATCTAATATACTACCTTTTATTTACAAAATTGCCACCGCGTTTTGTTTTAGATCGGTTCTCTTACAACCGGTTTAATATTTTGTTCTAATATGTCTACTTTGCACTAGTGCCAATGTTGAGACTTGAAGAAAATCCACGCCTGGGAAGGAAGACATTTCCGTTGAAGAGAGTTTTTGTAAAAATGAGCAATGTTATGTTTTTGATATTTCATTCAGATAACTAGATTGTCTTTCACACATTGTAGACATAAGGATTTTGCTCAAATTGAATAATTCTTTCATTCGTGAATTTCAAAGCATATTAGAGTTCTGATTTTTCATCTACAAGCAAGTCTTAGAAGGTGTTGTTAAAAAATTAAATAAACAAAAAGCAAAAACAAGATCATGGTGTTTTGAGTCATTTATTTTCTTAACATCAGAGTCAAGGGTTTTAAAAAAAATGGATAAGAAAAATGAAAGAATTACTAAAGGATGCCACTATTTTCGACGGTCAAGTGTTTTATTCATGAATAATAAGCTGATATTTCTTTTATGACATATGTGCGGGTGTTGTTTGTAAAACACTAGTCTTCTGACCTCCCAATATTAAAGGATTTGCCCTAAAAACATTTATCCTATCAAGGCAATAAACATAAACTTTTACACTGGGGCACATTTGACAAGAAATCCCTGAATTCGTTATGGCAAATAAAAATATTTTCAAAGAAAAAAAAGGAAACGAAAAAGAAGAAAGAAGGAAAAAGGTCTGGTAGACTGAAAGCTCGAGAGGGTAGTCTCGATGAAAAAGGACAAAAACAAAAGAGAGAAAGAAAAAGTAAGTCGTGTTGAGGTCATTGAATTCTATCGCATGGTTAATCTTTTTCAAGATAAAGCAATCAAGATTTGAAATGACGTGTGGCCATATTTCTTCACCAAAAAAAATGAGTAAAAAAATCCCTCGTTACCCCATTGAGCCTAAAGAAAAAAAACAAAGTTTCCTTCGAAGTATACCCAAACAAGGTTGTCATTATGGTACATAACAAAAAGCATCAAAATTTTCTGAATCAAGAAGCAAGAATTCAAAAGTATCATATAGTATGAATCAAGGTGGAAAGATGTCAAAAGGAAAGTCACAAAAATTCAGATGACATGGCGTGGAAAAAAGAAAAGTTGAGATAGAAAGATGAAGTTTTTTTTTAAAAAAACAGGAGTAAAAAGTGATTCAGAAAAAGGTTGATATATAGATGATGCAATACCCAAATGGTAGCCTTTGTTTCAAAACATAATAACCAATGAACATTTACTTGGGCCTTCATATCATTATTTTCAAAACCCTTCAACCCTTGGCCACATTATAAGCTTAATAAAAGTGCACACAGATTGAAAAGTGATTGCTCTTGTCTTCACAGAGCTTAATTAAGCAATAAGATGGCGTGACTAATAACACTATCACTAAAAAAAGAAAGAAAGAAAATGAATAAGAGAAAAATATGAAGAAAGAAAGTGAGTGAAAAAAGAGTCATCAAGAAGAGGGGAATACCATGTTAGTAAACCAAAAGTAAGCAAAAAGAAAATGAATCGTTAGGGCAATCCTTTCCATATCCATTCCATTTTGAATCAAACAACTCGTGTTTCTTTTTATCCCTTACCCTTTTGTGCATATCAAAATTGGGGCAACTTTGTGGATCTATCAATTTCTTCTGTCCTAAGATTCATAAAAAGTGTGTGAGGAACGTACCCATGTGGCTATCCCGGTCTCCTTCTAATCATTCCAAAAGTCTCCCACTTGTGAATTCAAGCATGCATGCACTAATGTTATAAAAGAGAAATTCAAGCATATAGTCATTTTATCTCAAACATTACACTTCGGGATTGATAACATTCTTCACTTAAAAAAAACAATGAGGGGAGGGAGAAGTCAAAGCATAAATAGTTAGTGACCATACATTCATGCATATAGAAGTTTCAATGTAGGCACTAAGGTCTTGACACCTTGAGCTAAACATAACAGGTAGACTAGTAAACAAATTTTTTGTCATGCATTCATCCATACAGTCACATGTGTCAACATATCATAGAAATCATAAAATTATAATAAACATGATAATAATGAAGCATCAAAGTTCTTCAATTGAAATATAAAAAGCCAATTTTCAAGTTTGCTTCTTTGATTTTTCTCGGATTGATGGTCCTCTTCATTCATATGAATGAATTACATATCCTCAATCCCAGTTTACTCTGGCCCAAGCCCAGTTTCGCACTGGCCCCTCAAGCCTAGTTTTATCCGGCCACCTCAAGCCTAGCTTTGTCTAGCCCTCAAGCCCAAATTTATCTGGCCCCTCAAGCCCAGTTAAGTCTGGCCCAACCCGAGTTTTGCACTTGCCCCTCAAGCCCAATTATATTTGGCCACCTCAAGCCTAGCTTTGTCTAGCCCCCAAGTCCAGTTTCGCACTAGTCCCTAAGCCTAGCTATGTCTAGCCCAAAAGCCCAGTTTTATCTGGCCCCTCAAGCCTAGTTTAGTTTGGCCCAAGCCCAGTTTTATCTGGCCCCACAAGCCCAGCTTAATCTGGCCCCACAAGCCCAGTTTCGCACTGGCCCCTCAAGCCCAATTTTATCTCGCCACCTCAAGCCTAGCTTTGTCTAGACCTCAAGTCCAGATTTATCTATCCCCTCAAGCCTAGTTTAGTTTGGACCAAGCCCAGTTTCGCATTGGCTGCTTAAGCTTAGTTTTATCTGGCCCCTCAAACGTACTTTAGTCTGGCCCCTCAAGCCTAACTTTGTCTATCCCTCAAGCCCAGTTTCGCATTGGCCCTTAACCCTAGCTTTGTCTAGCCCACAAGCATAGTTTTATCTGGTCCCTCAAGCCCAATTTAGTGTGGCCTAAGCCTAGTTTTATCTGGCCCCTCAAGCCCAATTTAGTTTGGCCCAAGCCCAGTTTTGCATTGGCCCCTCAAGCCCAATTTTATATTGCCCCTCAAGCCCAGTTTAGTGTAGCCCAAGCCCAGTTTTGCATTGGCCCCTCAAGCTCAATTTTATCTGGCCACCTTAAGCATAGCTTTGTCTAGCCCACAAGCCTAGTTTTATCTGGCCCCTCAAGCCAAGTTTAGTCTAGCCCAATCCCAGTTTTGCACTAGCCCCCCAAGCCTAGTTTTATCTAGCCCCTCAAGCCCAGTTAGTCTGGCCCAAGCTGAATGTCGCACTGGCTCCTTAACCCTAGTTTCATCTGGCTACCTCAAGCATAGTTTTTTCTAGCCCCTAAGCCTAGTTTCGCACTGGCCCCTTAAGCCCAGTTGCATCTAGCCACCTCAAGCCTAGCTTTGTCTGACCCCTAAGTCCAGCTTTGTCTAGCCCCTATGCCCAGTTTTATCAGGTCCCTCAAGCCTAGTTTACTGGTCCAAGCATAGTTTCGCACTGGCCCCTCAAGCCTAGTTTTATCTGGCCACCTCAAGCCTAGCTTTGTCTAGCCCTCAAGCCCAGATTTATCTGGCCCTTGAAGCCTAGTTTAGTCTGGCCCAAGCCCATTTTTGCAAGCCCAATTTCGTACTAGCCCCTAAGCCGAGCTTTTTCTAGCCCACAAGCCTAGTTTTATCTTACCCCTCAAGCCTAGTTTAGTCTGGCCCAAACCCAATTTCGCATTGGCCCCTCAAGCTTGGTTTGTCTGGCCCAAGCCTAGTTTTGCACTGGCCCCTTAAGTCCAGTTTCATCTAGCCAGCTCAATCCTAGCTTTGTCTAGCCTCTAAGCCCAATTTCGCCTTGGCCCCTTAAGCCTAGTCTCATATGGCCACCTCAAGCCTAGCTTTGTCTGACCTCTGAGTCTAGCTTTGTCTAGCCCCTAAGCCTAGTTTTCTCGTGCACCTCAAGCCTAGTTTAGTCTGGCTCAAGCCTAGTTTAGTCTGGCCTAAGCCTAGTTTTGCACTGGCCCCTCAAGCCCAGTTTTATCTGGCAACCTTAAGCTCAGCTTTGTCTGGCCCAAGCCTAGTTTATCTGGCCACCCAAAGCCTCACTTTGTCTAGCCCCCAAGCTTAAATTTGTCTAGCCCTCAAGGCTAGCTTTGTCTAGCCCCCAAAACTAGATTTGTCTAGCCCCCAAGCCTAGTTTATCTGGCCCAAGCCTAGTTTCAAAATGGCCCCTAAGCCTACCTTTGTCTAATCCCTAAGCCCAACTTCATTTGGCCCCCTAAGCCTAATTTTATCTGGCCAGTTTAAGCCTAGCTTTGTCTAGCCTAACCCTAGTTTTGCACTGGCCCCACAAGCCCAATTTTATCTGGCCACCTCAAGCCTAGCTTTGTCTAGCCCCCAAGCCGAGTTTCGCACTAGCCCCCCAAGCCCAGTTTTATCTTGCCACCTCAAACCTATCTTTGTCTAGCCTTTAAGCCCAGTTTCATCTGGCCATCCCAATCCCAGTTTCGCATTGGCCCCTCAAGCCAAATTTCATCTGGCCACCCCAAGCCCAGCTTGGTCTAGCATTCAAGCCTAGTTTTATCGGCCATCTGCGAGGCAATGGTCGAGTTCATGTTTTCGTTTGGTATATCGGCCCTCTACAAGGCAATGGTCGAGCCCAGGTTTTCTTTTGATATATCGGCCCTCTGCTAGGCAATGGTCGAGTTCAGGTTTTCTTTTAATATATCGACCCTCTATGAGACAATGGTCGAGTTCAAGTTTTCTTTTGGTATATAAGCCCTCTATGAGGCAATGGTCAAGTTCAAATTTTCTTTTGGTACATTAAGGCCCTTTGCGAGGCAATGGTCATCAATCTTTTGAAATCAAGGATCTCTACGAGGCAATGGTCATGGATTTTTTAGCTCACAACGGGACTCTACATGGTAATGGTCACTAAGTTCCTCTCGTTTAGGTGGAGACCCTCCCTTTGGGTGTGGTCATGTCTATCTTTTAATATGTTTGACTCTTTTTCACTCTTTGAAACCCGAACAAAATTAGTGTTTTTATATTTATTTATCTTTTACTATGATAATATGAAGTTTTCACTTTCATCTTATCTAGTAAAATCTAAGTAAAGAGGGGCAGTTGTCAACACCCAATTTTGTCCGGGTGAATGCATTTTATTTTGTTAAATAAAAAAAAAGATAAAATAAAAATATGTTAGAAAAAGGAAAAAAAAAAAGAAAAAGAAGGGAGAATCTAATTTGTTTTTAATTATCGCACCCTTTTCATGAGCCAAATGTTTTATACATATTTTCATCCCCACTATTTGGTACTTACACTCTTCACATGACATGTTAGTAAAGGACGTTTTATAATTTATGTTTTTAGAGAAGGGTATAGTATTAGGAGCAATATTTTTTATAATAATTTGAATAAATATATCTTGCATTTACTCTTATGTGATGTGTCTTGTTGATTTATTTTTAAAAAAATTAGAAGCAAATATTCCCGATAATAATGCCTTTAGAGAATGGTATGATTTTAATAATTGGAAGAAAATGTTCCTCGTAATAATTATAATCAATTATATGAATAATATGTTATGATTTGATCAAGATCTTTATGTGACAGAAAATATGATTCTAGTAATTACAAACAATATGTCGTTAATAATTATAATTAATACTATGGATATTATGCGACCATTTAATTTCTATAATATGTTTTCTCAGTACCAATTCCTTCCTCATATATTTATTATAATTAAAGACTAGGATTTCAGTGGTACCTAAGGTACCTATATAAGCACAAAACTTCTTCAATGCAAGACACACAAACACCGAAAGAAAAATTCGAAAAACCCTTCTCCTTTTTTATTACCAAAGCACACACAAAAGGGATCACTTAAGGTAAATTTTCTTTTGCTCCTAATATGTTATTCATGATTCACTTATAATATCAAATGTATGATCGATTGACTTGTTGTATGATCAAATGTGTTTAGGGTTTGCACGTTAGATGATTTTGGGTTTGTCAGCTTAATCTTCTCTTTTCTTTTATTTGGAATGCCATTTATCTTGATAAAAAAAGATTTCTTTTGTAGGTTTTAATTCTTTCTAAATAATAATAATAATAAATAAATAAAAAATAAAAAAATTATATTATTTCTTTGATATATGTATTGCATATCCTGTTAAGTCTCGGACTTGTTTGGTAATCAAAACACTCCTTCGTAGACTTTTTTTTTCTTAAATAAAATTAATTAATAATAATAAAAACTAAATATTATAAATTTATTTTTAAATATCATGTCAAGTTTGGGATTTGCTTAATAACTAAATCTTTTATCATGTAGAATCTTGGGTTCTCTTGATATTAATAAAAATATATATAAAAAAATCTAAAATTTAGAAAATAATAATAATATCAAACAACCTTTTTACAAAGAACTACGTTATCCTTCATTTTCCAAATGGAAATACGTAGGAATGAGGTACAATCCTCGTCGGACGCAAAAAATAAACAAATAATTTTGTTTTAATCTTTAATATTTTTGTATGTTTTTTTTATTTTGTTTGATTTTTTGCGGAATAACAAATATTTTAAGCATCAAATTCTACTTTGCACACTTAATTAAAGAGGGAACCATCTTAAGACGGGCGTTGTGGGGTGCTAATACCTTCCCCACACGTAACCAACTCTCGAATCCAAATTTGGTTTTGAATACCATTCTTTTTAAGGTTTTTTTCTATAGTTTTTCATAATAAATTATGGTGGCGACTCCTTTGTTTTTTTTAAAATTATTTTCGTCGTCCCGCTGCGATTTCGGTTGCGAAAGCATTGATGCGGACTTGGATTAGGAGATGTTATGCCATGAGCGGGTAGGTTCATGGATGTTGGTGAACAAGTGATGATATGAACGAGGAGGTTCATACCCTGTTACTCTTGTGTGGGGATATGAGCGAGTAGTTTCGTATGTTCCGTGCTCACACTTGAGAGATGCTGTGAGCGGGGAGGTTCGCAGCTGGTGGATCACGTGTGTTGGACTACGGACAGGTAGGTCCGTAGAGTAGGACTACGAGCGGGGAGGTTTGTAGAGGCAGGACCACGAGCAGGCAGGTTCGTGTGAGCATCATCAACCTAAGTCCAAGACAAGTTTATCACAATACAAGGTTTCATTGGTGTGATCATTCAATATCTCCAAGTTCCAGCAGTTGTAGTTGAACAAAATATTTTTCCCAACCAAATACTAATTAACACGGGAATCAAGTGCAAGACAATCAACAATTGGAAGAAAATGATAAAGAACCTTAATCCACCTCGTCCAAATCGTGATTAATATGTTAGGGAACTTCAGACTTTGTTAATATGGTAGGAATATTATCACATGACTAAATGCTTTTGTATTCAGGTGCTTGTATTTGGATTTTTTATGTTTTAAACCTACATATTTGTTTTTGTACTCATAATGTATAATTCCTACAATGATGAATTTCAATGCCCAGGTTTGCATAAGTGTTCCAATAAAAAGCAGCCATTAAAGCTAACAAGAATTTGCATTAGATAATATTTACAAATTTTCCATAGGTAATTACATACATATATCCGTACGTAATTACTTACAAATATATCCATATGTAATTAATTAAAGATATATTTGCATGTAATATGTAGTTAAAATTACGTGACCTACAAATTTTGTGACTTACCTTTAAATTTTTGTCGTAGCTAATGTCTTTTTCATGTAGTTGTTGAAAATTTTCTTTATATCCAAAGATAGCACATTAGATGGACGTTGAATATTATGTTAAAGATATTTATATTTTATATATTTTGATCCTCAAATTTTAAAAGTAAATGTAAAATTCTCTTAAAAAAATTATATAAATTGTTAGATAGTTTATGATAGTAATTTGAGGTTATGAAAGAAATAGTTGATGGCATAAATAAAATTGTGGAGATAGTAGAATGTGAAAGTAGTAATTGAAAATAGTATGTTATGTAGTTATAAGTAGTGTGTTAGATGTTGTCTTATATGTTGTTATGCATTAAATGATAGAGTACATAAATATTTATAGAGACAAATTCTTCTAGAAAATGCTACTTAGTACTTGTGTAAAATATTCTAAATATTCCACATATATAGAATATATAGAATGTACTTGATTTTCTTCTCCTATCTTAGGCTTTTTCACAATATTTTAGAATTTTCATTACATTTCAATAACTATATCTTAGGATTTTTTAGATTTTTATAGAATTTGCATTACACTTTAATAATTTAAATTAAATTTGTTAACTTTTAAAAGGACTAGAAATCCTCTGCCACATAAAATGTAAGGTTTTGTAAACATCGTATGATAACGATGACATGTAACAGCATTCAACTCTCGTTATAAGTCTTAACATTCAACCAAGTATATTATCACTGCAAAGCTTTAGCAGGTGTTTAAAATAAGAAAGTTTAATTGATACATTTTTTTAGTTTATAACCACAATAGTAGACATGATCTTCTCTGTGACAGAATAAAACATTCTACTTGCTCC
>Ga0214543_1002467_pt1 | contig 36339 bp, 31 predicted proteins | sample CNSS2metaG_FD_160094 | JGI IMG/M metagenome (GOLD analysis project Ga0214543, IMG submission 160094) | Root nodule microbial communities from cowpea collected in UCLA plant growth center, Los Angeles, California, USA - CNSS2 | ecosystem: Host-associated > Plants > Roots > Nodule | place: USA... | reverse complement strand
AAGTTGACCTTTGACCAAGATTAGCTTAACTTAAACCAACATGCTAATCTTTGTTTGTCTTGTTTTGTAGGTAATTAAGAGAAAGTAGAGCATGCTAGGTGGCACATGGTGATTGGAGCATATGGATAATGTGGAAGAGAGAGGAAAGCAAAAAGCATAAAGTAAAAGCAAAAGTAGACATGTACCTTGTCTCCTTTTGCCTTTTTGGTTTATTCCTTAGAAGGCTACTTGGTCTCCTTCCTCCTTTGGCCTAGAATCCTATTAGAAATACATCCACCAACCACATTCCCTCCTTTTGGTCAAGAGTTGCTCTAGCTTAGGATATTAGGGTTTGCTAGTTAATCCTTTTCATGTTTATGTATTTGCTAAAGGACCCCTATGAACTTCTATTTAAAGGGAGCTCCTTGTCTTGTAAAAGGGTTTATCATTTGATATTATAAACCTTGTGTTTCAACCACCTTTTTCCGTGAGCTCTCCTTCCTTGAAGTGAACTCACCTTTGCCTTATCTTGCTTGCAAGTGGCGACACCATCACTCATCTCTATGGTTTGGTTGGCTTAGATCCCCCCTATGAGTGGTGTGCTTTACCCATTTCCCATCTTCTATGCTTTCCATTTTATTTGTTTCTCCTTTCATTTTGCTCTCTTAAGTGTGGTTAGTTTCGTGTGTGTTTTAAACTTGAATCTAACTCCCTTCTTCCTTTCATGAGCTTGAGAAATGAACCTTCACATCTAAATAGTTTGCTATCTTAATGTCTAGTGGGAATTTTTAAAAAGCTTTCTTAAACAACTTCACCATAACCTTAAATCTAAAAGGAAACAAGATAATCCTTCATCAAAGGACATATCAAAATTGAATGTCCAAATGTTAACAAAGAGAATGAGAAGGTTGGTGATTGGAAAAAGGAGAAAAAGGCCAAGGAAAGATGAGCCTATATAGCTTGAGAAGACAATGATGATTCAACAAGTACTTCATCTCAAGAAGGAAGTGAGGAAGCAAATCTATGTCTCATGGACGGATATGAATCATCCTCATCAAGCCAAGTAAGTTCCTTGTCATCTAAAGATAAAAATGACTATTACCAATTGTTGCATGACTTTGAAGAATTACATAGTGAGGCTAACAAAATTGATGTCATGAACAATCATCTATAAGGATTAAATAGTTGGCTCGAAAATAGAGTTAGCCAACTAGAATTAGAAACAATTGACTTAGGAACTAATTTCAAACATTTAGAAATGATTTACAATAATTCAGTTGATTGTTCTGAAAAACAGTTGGTTATAAAACCTTGTGAAAACTGCACTACCTTGAAAAATCAAGTGAAACATCTTGGAAACTTGTTCAATGTTCACAAGAGGAAAAGCAGACCTGGAAGTTGTTCTTGGCTCTTAAAATTCTGTTTTTGGGAAGGCTAGACTTGGTTATACACCTATCCATGAAAAGAAAGCCAAGAAGTTCTCTACTTTATTTTCCAAGAGTGAGCCAAATGCTATGCCATGCATTTCTTGGAACTATTGTATGAAGAAAGGTCATGTTCTTAAGAATTGCTATGCTAGAAAATATGATGTGCCTAAGGAATTTATGAAATGGATCCCAAAAGGATCTAGAAAGGCATAACCATGTTGGACCCAAACTATCAAAGGGTGTCATGTAATGCTATGTTGTTTTACAAGTCATAAAACAGGAAAAGAAAGATCTATGGTACCTAGATAGTGGTTGTTCGAGGCATATGACGGGTGATAAGTCCAAGTTTGCAAAGTTGGAACTAAAGTAAGAAGGCTTTGTGACTTATGGTGACAATAACAAATGAAAGATACTTGGAAGTGGTGTCATAAGTAATAGAGCCCCATTCAACATCCACAACGTGCTTCTAGTTGAAGGGCTAAAGCACAATCTGATAAGTATAAGCCAATTATGTGACAAAGGTTTTAAAGTTGTATTTGAACCAAACCATTGCCTTATATATGATGCATGTTGTAGTATTGTGTTGGTAGAAAATAGAGTCAACAATATATACTTGCTTAATTTGTATTATGCATCATTTAGCATTCATTGTTTGCTCACAAAAGAGGATGATACTTGGTTATGGCATAGGAGGCTTTGTCACATACATATGCATCATTTGAATCAGCTAAATAGAAAACTATTGGTTGAAGGGCTACCAAACTTAAGTTTGAGAAGGATAAGATATGTGAAGCATGCCAAAGGGGAAAGAAAACTAAGGTTTCCTTGAAACCCAAAAACTGTATTTCAATTGAAAGACCCTTGGAATTGCTTCACATGGATCTATTTGGTCCTTCTAGAACTATGAGTCTTGGTGGTAACTATTATGCATTGGTTATTGTTAATGATTTATCTAGATTTACAAGGACTTTATTTCTAGCTGCCAAGAATGAAACCTTTTATGCTTTTAAGAAACTTGCCAAGGTTTTATAAAATAAAAAAGTTTCTAAATTAGTCTCTCTAAGGAGTGATCATGGTGGAGAGTTTCAAAATGAAAAGTTTGAGCACTTTTGTGAAAAAACATGGTATTAAGCATAACTTTTCAGCTCCTAGAACTCCACAACAAAATGGAGTTGTTGAGAGAAAGAACAAATCAGTTGAGGAACTAGCTAGAACCATGCTTAATGAAACCTCATTGCCTAAGTACTTTTGAACTGATGTAGTCAACACAACTTCATATGTTTTAAACCATATGTTGATAAGGCCAATTTTGAAGAAAACACCTTATGAGCTATTCAAAAGTAGAAGGCATGCTCTAAATCACCTAAAAGTATTTGGTTGGAAGTGTTTTATCTTAAATAATGGAAAAGAGTAACTTGGCAAATTTGACTAAAAAGTGGATGAAAGCATCTTTCTAAGCTATGCTATAAATATCCATGCATATAAGGTTTACAACAAAATATTAATGATTGTTGAAGAATTTGTGCATGTTGTATTTGATGAAACTTACCCATTGCAACAAGATCAAAGGACTAAGATTGCAGATGATGAAGATATATTGCAGGAAAAGCAAACTACTGCAGAACTAGAATTTGCTGTACGAAATCATCCAACTGAAAAGGAAATTTAGTTGGCTGAAAAAGCTGTAGACAATAACTTACCCAAGGAGTGGATTGAACCCAAGGGATTATCAAAGGACAACATAATTGGTGATATAAAACAGGGAGTATCCACTAGACGCAAGCTTGTATTCTTTGAACATGTTGCATTTGTTTCTCAAATTGAACCTAAGAACGTGAATGATACATGATGTGATAGTAATTGGGTTGTTGCTATGCAAGATGAGCTTAATCAATTCACTAGAAATGATGTGTGGTTTCTTGTTACTAAAACTGATGCAATGAATGTGATAGGTACTAAATGAGTGTTTAGGAATAAAATGGATGAAAATGGTAACATTGTTAGGAATAAGGTTAGGCTAGTTGCTAAAGGTTATAATCAAGAGGAAGGTATTGATTTTGATGAAACATATGCACCTATAGCTAGGCTAGAAGCTGTGAGGTTATGTTTAGCATATGCATGCATGTGTAATTTCAAACTTTCTCAAATGGATGTGAAAAGTGCATTCTTGAATGGTTTCTTGAATGAAGAAGTGTATGTATCACAACCCCATGGCTTTGAAGATCAACTATATCCTAATCATGTTTTCAAATTGAAAAAGGCTTTTATATGGTTTGAAACAAGCACCATGGCAGTGGTATAAGAGGTTAAACAATTTTCTTTCATCTAAAGGATATGCTAAAGGTGCGGTTGATAAAACATTTTCCTTTAGAAAGAATGCAAGTGATGTAATACTTGTTCAAGTATATGCATATGATATAATCTTTGGATCAAATAATAACTCCATGTGTCAAGAGTTTGTTGCAACTATGCAGGAAGAATTTGAGATGTCTATGATGGGTGAGTTAACCTACTTCCTAGGGTTGCAAGTGAAGCAACTCAAGCATGAGACATTTAAGTCAGTCTCATGATGTTAATGCTTTAATGAAAATTTTCATCTTTCCAAATTGATCTATGCATTTACTTACATTTGATGAATCCAAAGGGAGAGAAAAATGAGTAAATTTGAGCTTAATTGGAAAACTTGAAATAAATCTGCTAGAACAACTATTGGAACAATGTAATACTACAAACTTCATCTAAAATCTGAAGTTAAATCACATTATTAGTGATAGGGGGAGCATATGCATATGGGATATGTATGTATGCTTGTGTACTTTTGCTTGGATGTATGTTTGGTATTTTGGTATCTTGTATGCAAAAACCTTTTCAGGTTACTCTATGGATCTTAGCTCATCAATTCAACTCGAAGATGTTGGCTTCATCAATTCAAGGGGAGAATGTTGGCATAAGCAAGCTTGAAGCAAAGAATTGGTAAAGCCAAGTGCATGAAGATCACATGTGGTTGATGAAGATTGATGAGGATCCACTTGAAGATTAAGTTTTTAGTGTGTTAAATCTGGAATTAATTTGTTAAATGTAATGTTTTGATGTTATATCATGTTCATAGGCTATATGACATAGGTTAAATGTCTTGTTAGTCTTAGTGTGTCTCTTTTAATCTATTAAAATGGGTTTTCAAAAAGATTATGTCAACAAAAATACAATATTAATTATAATATATCAATAAAAAGAGTTTGAAGATTTTCACAAAGACTATGTCGAAAAAAACTGTTACGTGATAGATAAGCATTTGTGCCCCTCCTTCTAAGAAAATGGTACGTCTCCCGAACTTGTCAATAGTGAATATGGAGGCTAGAGCGGAAACTGCGTTGCAAGCGCCGATGATCATGGCCGACATGAGAGAAGCAATGGCTCCAAAACCAATGGTTTTAAACAAAATAGGAGCATAAAACATTATCACGTTCATGCCAGTGAGTTGTTGGAAGAAGGAAATGGCTATAGCAAATGTGAGTTGAGGTCTATATTGTCTCTTCAACAAAAAGACCCAAGGGTGTTTCACTGCTTTGGAGGATTCACTCGCTGCCATAAGATCCTTAAACTCTTTATCAATGTTCGTGGTTCCTCGAATTTTGATAAGTTCCTTCTTGGCCTTCTCATCAAGACCACGTTCAATTAAGGATCTTGGTAAATATGGAAGAATGATTGCACCAAACATGATCATGACAGCAAGAACTTTTGCACAACCCAAGCTATAGCGTTATCCTTTCCCATTCTCCATTTTGGCAAAAATGTAGTTAAAAACATTGGCAACAAAGATACCAATAGTGATTGTGAATTGGAACATCATATTAAGTGTTCCTCAGTACTTGTAGGGAGCAACCTCAGACATATAGATTGGCAGAGAATGTCCACACAACTTTATTGCGTTAGCATTTTATGTACCATAGTACGAAATATAAGGAATGTTTTTTTTTTTTCAAAAGAGAGTATAATAAATATGTATGTTTATAACTTGATTGGTGCATCCAATTCTGAAGCCAAGTAGAATGCGATCAACAATGAGCATCCAAACATGTTGAGCGAAAGCATTCAAACATGATAGCTCGTCTTCTGGTGAGTCGAGTCATTGTAAGACCCACAAAATGTAATTAATTAAATAAATAATTAATAAATAAATGCGGGTGGTGTGAGCCTTTATGACATTAAATGTTAATTGTTGTGACATGGAATAGTATTAGCTTAAGTGGTTGAGAGGACTTGATTATGTTGAGAGGACTAGGGTTCAAGTTTTATGTATGCCATTTATGTGTTATTTAATTGATTTTTATTTTAATAATAAAGTGCTTGATCATGATTGTCAACACCCAATTTCGTTCGGCTAAATAAATAATAGAATCAATAATAATAATTTCTTTTTTTAAGAAAATAAAATAAATATCTCTTTTACTAATTAGAATCAATTTTGTTGATCACGTTTGATTTTGTGCTCTGATTTTTCTATGATTTGATTCCCATAATGTGATAATATTAAGACCAGTTATTGCCTTTTAAAATTCGTTGTAATTAAGCCAAACCTTTATTACGAGTTTACATTAGATTTATAATGTTGTGTATATAAACCAATCAAAAAAAAATGATTTTTTTCTCTCTCGGAATTCTAGAGACCTCTCTCACCCTAAGCACACATTTTCTTTGAACCTTCGCATATAAAATACCCACTCACCTTCGATCGCCACCCCACGTGCTTCTTGGTGTTCCAACGTAACTATTGTAAGTCCGATCTCCCGTTCAGGTTCACAAAAATTAATTTTTGTTGTGTTATACAGGCTTTCTCGAGATTTGGTTATGACCTTGGTTGAATTTGATGTTTTCACTATTTCTTTATGATATGGAAAAAACATTACTGTCATGCATTTTTGGGTTCATTAGTTTTATAATTAATGTTTGTTGATTGCATTGGGTTGTGAACGTTGTTGCATGAATAAGTGAGAGATATCAAGTTTTAACATTGTATGAATATGTTGTGCCATATTTTTCATGTTAAGGGTTTTAAAGCTTTTTCATAATAAAATAATATGTTTAATCCTAAATTTTATTTCCTAATCTTTTATTTATTTTCCTAATGTTATCATAAATTGTGGATATATAATAGTCACGTTTTTGGGTATCATGTCTTATTTCAGAAGTCTTTTTAAAGGAAGTAATAACAAATAAATAATTTAATTACCCTTTTAACTTTAAAAATATTTAAGTGCTCGTGTGACCGCTTGCGTCGTCTTAGTACTTAATACCTTCGCTCTTCTATAAGATTACTAAAAAAAATGCAAATTTTAAATATTAAAAACGAGTGATATCAACATCTTCGAACAAATTGTTTTCAAAAAGTCTTTTTCATAAAGAATTACGTGACCCTGATTCTCCATTATGAATGGAGATACATAGGAGCAAGGAGTAATCCTTATCGGGCCCAAAAAACAAAAATCTTTTTTTTTTGTTTTCCTTTGTCATCTTTATTAGTTTATTTTTATTTATTTATTTATTCATTTTATTTTATTTTATTTTTATTTTTTTAAATAAACATTTAAAGGAGACCACATCAATTTGTATTTTAATTAAAGGTACCGTCTTAGGATGAGCGTTGTAGGGTGCTAACACCTGTTTTCGTAGACCTTGCTCCTTTTTATGTTTTTTCATAGTTTCCTATAATAACTGTCAACACCCAATTTCGTCCGGGTAACAAGGATAAAAATAATAAATGGAAAAAATTAATTAAGGTTCAATTGAGAAAAATAAATAAATAACTAATAAAATAAAGAGGTAAAAAGAATAAAAAAAATAAAAAATATGTTTATTTATTTTTTATTATTTTATTTTTAATTTAATTTAATTTTGATTTATTTGTTATTTTATTTATTTGTGCTTTTTATTTTTATTATTACTATTTTTTTATTATATTATTTTTCTTTCTGTTAGTATAGTTCCATCTTGTTTTACATTTATCATTCTAGTTTAAGGAAAAAAAAGAAAAAGAACAAACAAAACAAAACAAAAGAAAAAAAACAACAAAACAAAAGAAAAAGAATGCTGAAGGTAACGTAAGGTCTTTGTTATCAGATCCATGCTTTTAGCCTTATCCTTCATTTCGAGATTGGAAAGTGTAGAGAAAAGTGAATAAAACAAAGGAGAGAATTACATAATAAAAATAGGAAGATTCATGAAAGGGGATTGACTTTTTTTACTACGGAGGGGAAGGCACTAGAAATCAAATATTGAAAACGGAAGCAAAGTTGTTAATGCCTTCTTAGCTTTTCTATTACCGTGACTTGATATTAATTTTCATATATGTATTGAATCTTCTATTACTGTGACTTAACATTGATGTCCATGAATATATGAATTGGAGATGATTTGAGAAGAACATAGTAAGTTTGTTATTTATTTTGTTTATTCCAATGGCACCTGTGTAAAAACAATAAATAACAGAGCACTCTTTTTATTTCTCCATTATCGAATAATGGCTGCTATACAATGCCAACATAGACAAATCATCCCATCCTTGTTTAGGAATCCATAACCAGCCAGAATCCACCGCCTCATCATCCTCTTTGTTTCACCATCATTCATCAGCATATAACCAAATAGATCTCATGCTCCATCATCCTAACACAGTTCGTATCATTAATACAAGAAAAAAAACTTATCACCACCTTACCACCTTCCCGCCGCACCCAACGCGAACATCAAACCAACAACCCGGGAACAACCCATCACCATCTTCATCTCGCATCTACATAAAAACCAAAATACAAAAAAAAAGAAAATAGAGAATCTCCATTCACACCGGACCAGAACCCCATTCCAACACCAAACATTCACGTCTCATCTTCCCCAATCATTTTCACCCGGCAACAGATAACATAGGAAGCAACTTAGGACAAGGAACTGGCACGTGAATTGGGATTAGATTTGAATGGCAGGGAAAAGGGGAACCTCGCGACAACTGGATTTCTGGCAGTGCTTTCCGCAAACGGCGATGACGCCACGGCAGTAGTCCAGATCACGACGGTCTAGGTTGACAAACGCAAGGTCGAAGTAGTGACAGCGGCGTGGTGTGCGACGACGCGACTTTAGAACCTAGCCCATCTCGCGCGGGAGAAGAAACGATAAATGGCGCGATTCAGTAAGCTTGGCATCACCGGCAACACGCCCTGGTCACGGCAGCAGTGGCGGTCACTGGCACTGCATCAGCGGTGCCTTCAAGAAGAGACGACCCCCTGTCTCTCACGCGGGAAGAGGTAACAAGGAAAAGTGGCGACTTAGGAGGCTTGGTAATCGTCGACGACGTCTTCAGTGGTGATTGGCGACGTCGGCGTCGTCTCTCACCGGCGGTGGAGCATGGAGTGGTCGCATTTGTGGTTAGAGCCGTGATGGTATGAGAGACGAAGGAGAGGCTGCCAGAAAAATGAGTTTTAGCTTAATTAGGGTTAGGGTAATTAGATTTCATTTGCTTGGGCTTACATGATGTCTTGGATCCACTTTTTCACCTTGCACCCTCATAATTCTTCTTGCACCCATCTGTTTTGCTTTTATGTGGTTTCCATTTTGTTTGTGCACCCTTTGCATGCTCTTCCCACTCCCTTTGCTTTGTATTTGTTGTGGGTTTTATTGTTTCCAAACACCATGCTCTTCCTCGGCTACTTCCTGCACCACCATGTTTACTGACCCCACTCCCTTTGCATGTTTTTTTTATTGTCGCTTTTGGGCTTGTTTTATATCTTACTCGTTGCACCCCATCTTTTAATACACACACCTCATTTACTTCGTACACCTCCCACATGTGATAATCTGACACCTCCATATCTTTGTCTATTATTTTTGGACCTCTTGTTGTGTTTACTTTGTGCACCCGAGTAATCACTCATGTACCCCCATATTTAGTTTTATACTTTTATCCTTCTTAAATAATTTCATTCTTTTATTTTATTTATTTATTTATTTACTTATTTTTTTTATTTTTTTTTTTCATTTAAAAAAACAAATATATTTAAAAATTAAAATTAAAAAATTTACGAATAAAAGAAAAAATAAAAAAAGTTCTCTTTCATTTTTATTGTGTCTGTCCGGCCGCTCGCGTCGTGTGACACTCTCTTCAAAATAATTCAAAAATCCTAAAAATAATTTTCTTTCCCTTTAGTGTGACATATATTTTCAAATAATTCAAAAATACCAAAAATATATAAAATTTCAAAATATAAAAACATCAACATCTTAAAACAAATATCTTTTAAGAACTACGTGATCCTTGATTCTCTCCTGTGAGATACGTAGGAGCAAGGCCAGTCCTTGTCAGGTTCATCTCCAAAAAAATCAAATCATTTTCCAAATAGTTTTTTTAAAATATCTTTTAAAGAACTACGTAATCCTGATTTCTCACTTTAAGTGAGAATACGTAGGACCAAGGTCAATCCTTGTCGGGCCCAAAAAAAAAATTGTTTCTTTTTAGTATTATTTGTCTCATTATTTTTGGGAAAAATTAATATTTTTAAAACCACATCAACTTTGCATTTTTAATTAAAGGTACCACCTTCGGGCGAGCGTTGTAGGGTGCTAACACCTTCCCTACGCGTAACCGACTCCCGGATCCAAAAATCTGGTTTTTCGTAGACTTGCTTTATTTTTATGGTTTTCCATAGTTTTCCAAAAATAACTGTGGTGGCGACTCCAATCTCTTTTTAAACCCGTTTTCTTTTTTGGTTCGTCGTCCCCGCGATTCCGGTTGCGACAATAACTATGGTGGCGACTCCAAAACCTCTTTTTTACAAATTTTATTTTTTTGGTTCGTCATCCCGTCACGATTTCGGTTGTGACATATGGCGACTCCAGTAGGGACTTTAGAGAGTTAGGCCATTTAATTAAATATATAAAATTGATGTGGTTGTTTTTTTTTTTGTTTTTTTTTTTTTTTTTTTTTATTCTTTTTTTTTTTCGTCTTATATTTATTTGTTTTGTTTTATTTTATTTTTTTCTCATTTATTTTTATTATATATATTTTTGTTAATTGAATTATTTATTTATTTATTGTTCAAATTGCTTTATTTTTATGCTTGAATTTTAAATTCTAGGATAGATGACTTCATTATATATACTTGTCTGGTTTTTCTGTTTGTTTGTAGGAAGGGGTTTAGGTATGCATTATCCTCCCTTCACACACACACACACATTATGTACATGACATGAGTGGGGCCCTATACCCAGGTCTGAGTAACTTTAGAATTAGAGGGGATTAGGTAGCAGTGTCACAGTGGATGTACTTCCCAAGTGGTCATTGTGAGAACCCTAACTAGAGTTTGTTTGCTTCATTGGTACTCCCACCTCTTGTTGTTTACCAACTATCATGGGAAATGCCATGAAGTGCGCCATAACTCTAGTGACCTTGATATTTAGGTATTAGGAAACCATCCTGGTAAGCGCATGTATTTTACCTTAGACCCATTAGGCACCAAACCTTTGTTAAGGCATAAAGGGAGATATACACATTTTTTTTTATTCCTCGTTTTTTTTTAATCTTTTCATTGGTTTTATTTTCTCTTGATTTTTGAATTAGTAATAAAATCATGCATAACATATTATTGCATCCATGTATTTATCATGCCATCTAATCATATTTATTTAATTTTAGGTCCGAAATTATAAAGTTGTGATTAAGTTTAAAAAAAAAAGGCAAATTAACATGGAATTTGGAGTAGGGGGCAGTTAGATTTTGATACTTTGAAGAAGAAAGTATCCTCTAGGGTTGTAGAAAGTAATTTGAGAGCGTGATAGATAGGGCTAGAGATTAGGTTTTCTTTCTAACGCATTAATTTATGAGCTTTCTAGATAGTTGGGTTTGTATTGACTCTTTTCCATGTTAATTTACTTACAGCTTTATAATTTTGTTTAATAAATTAAACGTTTTGCATTCTTTTTCCTTCCTTTTCTTTTTCTTATTATTTCTTTTTCTTAAATAATAATAGAGCAAAAATAACAAAAAACAAATACGGCAAAACCAAGGCATCCCTACAGGACGTGAGCAAATAGTAAGAATATGGAAGATTGGGAAACAACACAAGAGGTAGTGAAAGCAGATATCAGTCAACTAAAGGACCAAGTAGGTCAAATCTTGGAGGCCTTGAAGTCCCTAAAGGCATAAGGAGAAGCTTCATTGGCAAAAGGTGAGGAAATCACTCACGGCGCTCCTGTTACTTTCCCAGTATACGGGTTGCCATCTGGTTACACTCCACCTATTGGAGAATATTCAGAGACTGAGCATGCTTCCTTTTCATTCCCAATCAATACTCCAGAGAATGAAGCGGCTACCTTTATGGGACCCCGAGAGACTGTAATGCCCAAGCCTTTAAACACAATTATTGGTTTTAACTCTTTGGACAAGATTACATCACGCCCTACTATGCAGGTTGTATACGTTGATGTTGAGGGAACCAAAACTAAATTAGAAATTTTAGAAGAACGACTACGAGCTATTGAGGGAGGTGGAAACTATGGGTTTGGCGATGTTGCAGGTTTAATCCTAGTTCGTGATGTAACAATACCTCACAAGTTTAAAGTTCTAGAGTTTGAAAAGTACAAGGGTACCACATGCCCTAGAACACTACAAGAAATCACCTTATTATCTATGCTAGTTTTTTGTAGGTAATATTCTCTTTTCGTAGGTAATGCGTTGTTGTCTACAAATTACCTACGAAACAAATTTCGTAGGTATTGAGCTGGTAGGTAACTTTATCTACGAAATTATGCTTCGTAGATAAAGTACCTACGAATATTATCTACAAAAGGAAGACGTAGATAATTATCTACGAATAACCTACGAACATGATTATCTACGAAAATAGTTGTGTATAATTTAGAACTGGAGTTATCTATGAAATATTTTGTAGGTAACTTATCTACGAAAATTGTCGTAGATAATCTATCTACAACAACAAATATAATTTACCTACGAAAATCTTCATAACTAAATTATCTACGAAAACTATCGTAGGTAATTATCTCCAACATTCTGCATATGTAAATCACCTCCTTTCTTAGCTATATATAGCTATATCACAACAATCAATGTTGTTGTAATAATTCTTTCCCCTAGGAGTAAAATCAAGCTTCAATTCTCTGAAACTCTATGAACCTTAATAACTCCATATTAGCACTAAATATCAATCAAATATTTATATAAGGTTACAAACTTACAAATATAAAATAAACTGTGAGAAAATTATTCAAAATTAAAAAACAACTTTTTTAAAAAGAGTCTTTCCTTTGCTTCAAATCCTTAACTTCCACTAATTTTTAGATGTAATTAATGGCTTTGTGTTACTGAGTTGGATTGTCATATTATTCAGGGATAAGAGTTTTGGGCAATTGACAATACAAGTTTTAGAGCAATCACTACAAAAAAAAAGATAAATTGCGGAGGTTTTAATTTCGTTTAGCGGGGGTTTTTACCCTCCACAAAATAATTTGCAGGGGTTTTTCAAACCTCCATAGATAGGTTCCCCACAAGTTATTTGTGGAGGTTTTCTACAACCCCTAGTACCAAGTTTATATTGTGGGAGTTTTTTAATGAAGAGTTATAACCTCTCCTATTCATGACTATTATTTTGTGGAGATTTAATACCCTCCTCAATTCGAGGATTATACTGTAAAAGTTTTAACCTGTTTCGTTTGTATTATTTAATTTGTGGATTTATTACTGTATTTTTCTTGCGTTATTCAAATCTCATAAAAAACAATATTTTGTTTGTAATTAGAATTTCCTACTATACTTGACAATGTATGTCACCATTTGAGGTACTTATATTTTTATATCAACAATATTTTTTTGTAAACTTCAATCAAATACTTCAACCAAAGTGCTCAAATATATAGCATTAGAACTTTTGATTCTCAAAATCAACATATTAACATAAAAGAAATTTAAATTGAAACAATTACAACTTAATCCATACTTACTCAAAGTTCATAGTACACTAAAATAGTTTCATCCTAAAAAACATCATCAACACCCTAAATGTTGCTACCACCAGATGATCCTCTTGTACCCATAGAAGACTCAGGCTCATTTGCATCATCGGTTTGCTGAAATTATAAAAGATAAATATTTCCTTAAAACATTCCAAGAAGTAAGTGTCAGGCATGCCTGTTTTCCCAGACCATCTTTCAAAATAACATATATAGCTAAAAATTTAAGAATGACTAACCTGATACTTGGCCTTGTAGAGACGCATAGCTGCTGCATGAGCAAGAAGTTGGTGATGTGTGACCAGATATGGCTCAATTGAAGAATCACCACCTGTGCAATTTGAATTCATCCATGCAGAACAGCGACCTGGTGCCATTACTCCACTTGCATACCCATTCTGACTGCAACTCCAGGGTTCATTCAATGTAACCCAATACTTCACCCTATCACCAAATTCCTTGAAGCAAAGTTCTGCATAATCTCGAAAGTCCTTTCTGAAGAACAAAAATATATGTTTGCTTGTCAAATTATATTCTTATTATACTGTTGCTAAACCAATTATATATTAGAATTGAAACTTACACTATCAGTGGACTTAGAAAGCCACCATACTCATCTTCTAATACTTGGGGAAGATCCCAATGAAAAAGAGTCACAAATGGTTTTATACCTGTGCACAGTTGTTAACATTTAATTAATAATCATCATCAAATATTATAATATTAAAGTCCAAGTACCATAGAATTTAAATCAAATTCTAACCATTAGCCAGCAGCTCGTTGATAAGGTTGTTGTAATAGTTTATTCCTTCATGATTTATTCCTCCACTCAACTTTCCTTCTGTAAATATAGTTTAATAAAAAGGGTTAGGTTAAGTTAAAAGATAAAAAACTTAGTAATTAACTACGAGAAAATAACTTACTGGGAAGATTCCTTTTTATGAAAATCCATACTGCACCAATTAAAAAGAATGCATAATTACAAATCAGAATTGTTTGTCAAATTATTGTAGTTTATTCCAGAGGCATTAACCTATCAAAAATCTATAAAACTAAAACAAAGTTAAAGTCATATTCAAAGCTCCAAATTATAAACTGTTATGCAAGAACCGGTACAAAGATTCAAAATTTTCTTCATGGATGTAATTATTAACTTAAATTGAACCTGTTGCCTTTGTAAATTTCCAACTTAAGTGGCCTCTAATAGGACTAGTATATTTATAGTGGTGTAAGAATCTGCCCCTATGTTCCTAATGTTGATCTAGCAAAAAAGAAATTACTAGTGTTATTAGTTCATAATGGACAAATATATTTTGAGAAATCTAGACATTGACCCCCTCAAAATTTACATGGCAACGTAGAAGTCTTAATGCTTACAGACGTGCAAGGATGCTAAATTATGAGTTACAAAGAAAAACACTTTTGCTGTAGAATATGGCAATAAATGAATTGTTGTGTAATCTAATTATTGTAGTAATTAGAATGAAAAGATGCTTGCATTATATTAAGATTTTCAACTTGTTTAAATTATTTCTAACCTTATGATCAGCCTTACGCCTGTCTAGCTATTTCTACCTCTCTTGCTCTCGCTCTTCCATTTCTGTAAGCTCTTTGTAATATATTACAAAATCTAAAACCTTTAAAGCAACTCCAACATAAGACTTTGAAACCTGAAAAGAGTAGTGCTTGTTCAATCACAAAGAATAGTTAACAAAAAGGTGAAAATATAGGCTGTTGAAGTACAACCTGGTAGATTTCAGACAAGAATATACAACATTTTGCTGGTTCAATCACAAAATATACAACATTTTGACCAACATAGAGTTCAGACCAGAATAGTACTCACTTGAATCATTCCAGGACTGATCTTGATTGGACTAATTGGCAACTTCCTCCACAATGGTTGCCTTTATTCCTCCATTCTGTTAACAGTTTCAAATAAAGTAAAAATTGGTTGAAGACTTACCCTTTAGGCGCTTGTATTTGTTTTTGCATTGAGGTCAAGCTTGGTTCCCCTCCCTTTTTTTCATGCAAAACAAACTTCTTGATTTTGGGGGTCTGAAAATAAAACAGACGCCGTGTAGGAGTTTCCATTATTAATGTTTCACCATGTAAAGAAGCAAAAACACTATGTAAGATACAAACCTTTCCATCAAATAAGATGTCCAGACCACAAGTGAAAATAATTATAAAAGTAATCTCCACACAAAGTTGTCCTTGGTTGAAGATCAGAGGTAGAATGAATACCCATTTGATCCACCTATCACTACAAAAAAAGTGGATAATTCTGACGGTTAAAATTACAAGTTCTAGCGGTTAAAAACCGCCACAAATAACATTCTAACCTTTCTTGCTCGAACATTACTTAAACTCCTCTCCAATTGTTGTTCAAGGCGTAGCAATTCCTCAACGGAGCAAGACCCCACACCTTCTCCCAAGAATTTCCTGAAGGAATGAAATCACAAATGCACCATGTCAAATTAAGTACAATAAAATTATGCGAATTTTGTAATAATCACTTCAAAATTCATGACTGAAATACTTTTTAATCAATGAAAAGATGCTTACAAATACCAATTCTTTATTGTAAAATTACTTAAAATATTCTTACTAAAATCCATAATGTCTAATAATATGCTGGAGTTTTAGCCACAATCTTTTACTAAAGATCTTTATATAGAGATATAGGTCCGAAGTAAAAAAAAAAAAAACCAAAAAAGAAAAAAAAAAAAAAAATCTGAATGTTATAAATTATTAAGGTTAGATGAAATATTTAAAATAAACTTATATCATACAAATATGTCTGATATAACAGCTGTAAAGCATATATAATATGTCTATTTTCACCTTTATCTTACCCATAATTCAAATCTCAGCACTTTATGTTGAAAGAGTGATATGATAAGAAAATACAGTAAGCAAGTAGAATTAACTTCTGCAAAGTATATATACATTTTTACATGATGATGAAATTATTAATACTTAAAACAACACGAGCTACCATGAAGCACACCAAAGGGCTGCAAAATTTGTTTGCTTTGTTTGCCATAATAGAAGACCACAGTATGAAAGAAACAGAAAAAAAAAGAGTTCTCATATGCTGACTTGTATGCAGCCACACAAGGGTTTTCCCTTAAGAACTATTTGTTAGAAGGGGGTTTTGGTTCCGTCTATAAAGGGGAGTTGTGTGGAGAGAAGATTGTTGTGAAGCAACACACTTATTCTAACCAAAAGGGAGAGAAGGAATTCAAGTTTGAAGTTGATGTTCTCAGCAAAGCAATGCATGAGAATGTGGTCATGCTGTTAGGATCATGCTTAGAAGGGAACCTTAGACTTCTTGTGTATGAATATATCTGCAATGCTTCATTAGACCAACATTTATCTTGTATGACAGAAATCAAACCAAACTCATAATATAGCCTACACTGCCAAGATTATGAATGTGTGCATTTATTGATATTAAATTGAAGGGGGTACAAACCTTGGTTTGTTACTGTGCAGAACATTCTCGTAAACATCTTGATTGGCCAGACAAGGTGAAAGTAGCTGATGGAGTTGCCAAAGGACTGCTATACTTGCATGAGAATAACATAATATACAGAGATCTAACAACAAACAATACAGAGAATATCATAAATTCCAAATCCCCTTGCCCAGAATCCCTTGACAACCTTTTGACAACAATCTCTTGCCCATTGGAAAGCTGACCCTGAATATACACGATTCATTTGTAGCAACACGTATGGTGTTGAAGTTGTATTACAATGACTCAGTAGATGAGACTTCATCTTCATCACTTTCTACTTCAGTTTCAACTTCATATGTATAGGAAATCGAGTGAGATTTGAGTAAAAAATATATGTCCTCTAGATTTAATCACTGTTAGCAGTAACAAATTCTTGAGAATTTGATGTACATTCTTCATTTACACCCACAACTTAATATTCCGAGCTTGACAGAGATCCTTGAGAATTGCTAGAGCCATTCAAAATGCCATGAAATATGAGACCATATCTAATTTATTACCTATAATGAGTTTCCTCTTTTTATTCCATTTATTTCCTGCAACAGAATAATGAGAGCAAAGAGGAGGACATGCATCTTGGTAAATAAAAATTTAAAAGAGAACTAAAACTCTAATATCTCCTACTTTTTATATTGTTACTGTTGAAACATTTTGAGACATGTATCATGGGATTCCCCTAAATGGTTTAAAAGGTTGCTAGACTTAAATTGGAAATCTGCAAGGTTCATAGAATGAATTTCATCAACCAACATTTATAAAAATTACTTTGCTTCTCAATGAAAATGCAATGACATGATTAAGACTTTAGTGAACTTAATTTAAATCACACGAGGGATGGCCACCCATAACTTGATTAGTTTTGTCATGGAAGTAATCAAAGTGTGGTTCATACTTGCATTTATTCACCATTCTCTAATGCAATGAACATACAATTAAATTAAAACAAAGAAAAGCAAATACTGAACAAGATCAACGAATGATATTGTTCACTAACCTAAAGGAAGGAATGTCCATGTAGAAATTAGATAAAAGAATGCAATATCAGCAACTTTTCATCCTTAAAAGGTCAAATATAGAAAAAGAGGAACTTAATCAATCGGAAGTGCAGGCTCCTAAGTTGCGAACAACTACGATGGAGTGATAGAGTGACGAAACAGGGCGAACAACTCCGTTGAGCGATAGGGCCGCCTACGACAGAGTGACAGAGAGGGTGTGACGGAAAGAGCTACGATAGAGGGAATCGCAAAGTGGAACTAATTTGAGGAAAAACTTAGGTTTTCGGGAGGAACGAGCAATATTTTTGTGGCTGCGGTGGCTTAGGTTTTCTAGGAAGGAACGTGCGAATACATTGAAGGGAAAATGTAGATTAATCTGCAAGGGTCATAAACCTCTTCAAAATAAATAAAATCCCTATATATTATTAGCACTTACAAAAACCATTATAATTAACCTATATCATATTTATTTGTGGAGGTTTATTTGAACCTCTGAAAAATGACCTCCTCTAAATAACTTTTTTTTGTAGTGAATTGCTAGGACATGTAGACTCTGTCAAATTATACACACAAAGCTCATAAGTAGATCAAGTCTAACCAGAGTTTGTTCCCAACCATGCAAAGGTTTACATCTTCTAAAGCAAATGCTTCATATTAAGTTGTTCATTACTTCAAACCATGAAGTAGGGTTAATGGGAACTAAAAATAGTGACACTAAATTAACATATCATGGTAAAAATAATTACTAAAAAAGATTGATTCCTCAGAAGAAATAAAACCATTTTTATTCATAAAAAGTAATGTGTGTGAACGTGTGACATCAATCAATATCATGCAGAGTGACCCAATCAACTGCATCTAAACTGCTCAATTATCTTACCTTAGATACCAAAGATAAATCAAGTGCGTTGAAGTCATCATATTTAAAATCCTTTACTTGTTTATAATAGCTTTCCAGGGAAACTACTTCACAACCAATTATATTTGCCATTTTATGAGCCAAACTAGTCTTCCCAGACCCACTTGGACCTCCTGAAAAGCACAACTTCTCCAGGATAAGTGATTCTATCAGAACTACTATTGTTAAAAATGCATGCTAAGAATGAGATGAAGCAAAATTGATTCAGCATTATTCAGTACAGTAGTAACCAAAAGAAAAGGCTCAATATGACTTTTACATGCACATTCGTTCACACAAAGCACAACAATGTAATCACTCACAAAGCAGTCGAATTTTTAATAAGTTAACATGGGTTGAGAATTTACTTTCTCTGGAATAGGATGCTGCTATCTGTGAAGTAAACTTCATCGGTTTTGGGGTGAATGTCCAAGGCATTTGTGAACCTAAACGGAACCCCTTCTGCAGAAGTGGCTGACTGCTTAGCCACTCCACCACCTGTAATGTAAATCTATAACTACAACAAAGCAAATATCCCTTTCTGCTCTCCACATTTTATTGGACCCCTTCATGCTTTGACAACTCTCTAAACCACTCACTGCACAATATTTGCTTCTTTCATAGCCTCTTGTCAAATTAATTATATTGAACTGTTTTAAAAAAAGATTAAATATGTGTACAAATGTTCTTGTCTTTGCACTAGTCTAGACAATTAAGATAATCTACTGGAAATAAACAATTCAAGTAGTCATGAAGGTAATTGGCCATATGTTATCCTCACACTCTTCAAAACACAATATTTTTCATGTTGTAGCAGTTATCATCACTTGTAAGGAAAACAACTGAATTAACTAAATGTGCATAAACTATATTAAAGGGAGAGCATCCCAATCCCTACTTTTTCTCTCCAGAATCATTTCCAGATATGATTTGATAAGCCAAGGTCCATCAATACCCATCCTTGATGCTTCCGTTCCAACAGTCAGATTTTTTTTTTCCATATTTCAGATAAGTAACTCACCATATTATCAACCAGACAAGGCTTAATCAAACTGAGCAGAAAGTAAAAAAAAAATCCTATTTAACAAAATGGAAGAAACCATGGAAAGTCTTTCATATAAGAAATTGTAAAAACAAAAAAGAGTTCACAGTGCAAGGATAAAAAATCCTTAAAAATGAGAAAATAAGGTATTTTAAATGTGATATAAGAATTAACCCTTATTTATACTACTATGACTAGACCCTTGGTAAAAAAAGGAAACAACAATAATTATAATGAAATCTACAATAAAATGCTTTACATAAAATACATGGTGACTGGTGATTCCTCAAAACGATTGCATTTTACATAGAACATGTCTAATGGGATTAGAAAAAACTATAGCTTTCTATTAGTTCCTCTCATCACCATAAATGTCTCACCAAGAACATCAATGGTCTCATAAGAGATGGTAACCTTGCCATTATTGACAGTTGTCGATGCACGCTTATAACTAACCACAACAGTATACCCAAGAGCCAACAGCCCACCCAATGTCATTCGACCAACCTGTTTCAACATAAAACCATAAAAAGCAACAAAAAAAAAATCAGCTAAAAGGAGTAGGTTCATTTTTTTCATGATGGATAACAAGTTTAAATGAATAAAATGTCAAAAGAAGTATCAGCAATTATCTTTGGTAATCAGGATCAATTAGTATCATGTATATCTTGTAACTTCAACCTGACAGAACAAATATATCTTGTAAAACCGAAACGGTATACCATTATGTTTTTCTTTTTCCTCACTACTCAAACGGTATACCATTATGTTTTCCTTTTCCCACAAAACAGTGATAGACAATGGCTTGGCATTGTAAATGCTACTTCCAATGGAACTTCACAGGCTGTTATCCTAGTAGTGGAGTTTGACACAGGACACAATTTCACAGAAGATGCCCCTAACAATCATGTCGGCATCAACATAAACAACATCAACTCCATACAACAGATTCAATACTCCTCTATGGCTCCAAAAAAGTTTAGGCTAAGGGATCTAACGAAAGCAACTTATGGATTCAGCCTTGAAAACAAGCTTGGACAAGGTGGATTTGGAACTATGTATAAGGGGCTATTGGAAAACAAGGAGGCAGCCTAGACAAGTACCTTTTTAGTGACAAATTTTGGTAATGATTATGACTTTGGAGGAGGATATTCCATAACACTGGATTGGGAAACTAGGCTAGCAGTGATTCATGAGGTGGCTCAAGCACTTGACTACCTTCACGATGGGTATGAGAAGAGGGTTCTCCATAGAGATATCAAGGCCAACAACATAATGTTGGACTCAAATTACAATGCCAAGTTGGGAGACTACAAGAACAACATTGTGTATTGGGTGTGAGATTTGTACGGGAAGGGAAAAGTACTTGGTGCTATTGATGCAAGGTTGGATAAATAGTTAGTTCAGCATAGAAATTATTGGTTTTTTCATAAAACAGAGCCACTGATTGATGTATACAAATAAAGAAAGTCCAATCACAATTTCTACAATCAAAGTATAATTTACCCAAAGTCAGTCACACACACAAAGAAGATGGATTCAAGCTCCTCAAGAGACTATAACTTATAAGATACAACAAAATTCACACATACAAATAAATAATTCCCCACTTCTCCCAAGCCATGCAAACCAACATTTCAATTGCAAAATATTTGCTAAATAATTTGATTGCACAAGATAGAGCATAATTGTTGTACCTGTCTGTGTCAAATGTTTCTGCCATAGTGCTTGTTCCTTTTATATTTCCCCACTTCTCCTAAACCCTACATTAAAATTAAATTGTTACTAAGATTAACATTGGAAAAGTGGAAGATCGAATAAAATTGTCCAAAAAAATGTAAAATCGAAAACCCTAAATCATTCACTTACTTGGAAAAAACCCCAATTTCTTCTTTCTGAAAAAAAACCCACTCTGTAAACCTCGTTCGCACAGTCTCGAATTGGGTTCGATATCTGCTTTCCTCACGAAAAAATGGCGTTCGAACACTCACGAGCTGGGTCGAGATATAGAGTGTGAGCGTCAGCTTGGGAGCGTGAGCATGAGCGTCAATCGTTCACACTATAGTTCGCACAATCGTTTGCATAGTCGTTCGCGCAAGTGTGAGCATCAGCCTGGGACGAACACCACAGTCAGCTTCTGATGAACAACTTGTAGTGAGACGTTCGATGAGCAGGATTAACAAGAATGAGCATCAGTGAGCAATGAGAGAGTATTGAACAGCGAGCATCAGACGAAGGAGATGAAGAAGGTGAGGGATGAACGACTCAACGTGGTTTCACAATAAACTATATACTAAAAACATATTTTTAATAAAAAAATAAATTATATAAGATTACATACGAAATTATCTTGTAAATAACATTTTCTTAAATAATTTTTATATTTTTTTAAATGATATTTATTTTCTACGCTAAATGTCGTAGGTAATACTTCGTAAGAAAAGTTTCCGTTATAGTTACCTACGAAAATGTCGTAGATAATGTATTTTATCGTTACCTAGATAATGTATTCTATTTTCGTAGATAAAATAAAATTATCTACGAACTATATTTCATAGATAAATTTTCATAGATAATAAGCATTTTTCTTGTAGCGGAAGTCATCTAACCATGTATTATCGAAAGATGGTTGCCTATGTTTATGATGACAAATTGCTAATCCACTTCTTCCAAGACAGTTTGGTTGGGGTAGCATTGAGTTGGTATACACACTTGAAAGCGTCTCACATTCGTTCTTGGATGGATTTGGTAGATGCCTTTTTGAAACAGTACAAGTATAACATGGATATTGCGCCAGATTGGTTGCAATTACAAAACATGGCCAAAAAGGATGCTGAATCATTTAAGGAGTATGCACAACAATGGAGAGAGCTTGCTTCTCAAGTTGAACCTCCTCTTCATGATAAGGAAATGGTGGAAATGTTTGTAAACATGTTGCAACCACCATTCTATGAGCACATGGTGGGGAATGTATCCTCAAATTTCGCTGATATCATCATCATAGGTGATAGGATAGAGATTGGGCTAAAAAATGGAAAAATTGCGTATAGCCTGCTTGCGGCTACAACTCCTAAAAAGTTTGATTTCAGTCTTGGGAAGTAGAGGTACACGCAACATCAACAATACCTAGGTGGGAAAACCAGACTCCCGCTTACCAAGCACAATCTCCACAACAGGGATCCTATCAATCACAACACGCCTCAAATAATACCTGGAAAACTGAGGCTAACAGAAATCCCAACAAATCTTTAGGGCAAATCACTAGTCCTAGAAGGAATCTAGAAAAGAATTATATTCATTTCACTCTTATTCCTGTGACTTACACAGAGTTATTGTCGGATCTACTCCGTAATGCTTTGGTAGCTATCTGCCCGATGAAGCCATTGGAGCCACCATACCCTAAGTATTTTGATGTAAACGCCACATGTGATTATCACGGGGGAGCCATTGGTCACTCTACTGAGAAATTTTTGTCTTTCAAACACAAAGTGCAAGCTTTAATCGACTCAGGGTGGTTAAAATTTCAAGAGAATAAATCCAACATTAAAGCCAATCCCCTCTCTGGGCATGATAATGCTTCGATAAATGCTATTGATCTCGAGGGACATAAGTTGGTGAAGAATGTAAGAGAAATTAAGAGTTCACGAAGGTTTATTTTTGAGGCACTACTAACAGTAGGATTGTTGGAAGGTGAATATAACTTAAGGGATGCATGTGGGTTCCATCCAAGTGCTAAACATTCCATCGAGACGTGCAACAAGTTTGAAAATTTTCTACAAAATTTGATCAAATTTGATCGACAAGAACTTCGTGCAAGTATGTTGTGGGGACAAAGAGGACAAGAGGAGGCTGGTAGAAGAAAAGAAGGAGCTAGGCCTAACTCGCATAGAAGGATGAGAACGAAAGAAAGGGAAGATTTGCATCAATAACATCAAAGAGAGCTTTTGCAGTGTTAGATAGATTAACGGTGGTCAGATGTCACCCATCGAGGATGGAAGTGGATTTGAAAGCTCAAACTTTGTGCGGTCTGGTCCTCTAGACATGTAGTTGAATAATTGAGAGATAACGAATTACCCGTGATGTTTAATTTGGAGAAAGTGTTTTTTTTTAGTTTATCCTATTGCTTTACCCGAAGGGACTTTACGGGATGTTTTTTTTTTTATGCTTAGTGTGACAATAAAAACATTTATAATTTGCATTTTCGATCGTTTTCGTTTTATTTATTTGTTTTATAAACTCATATAGTATATGGAATGGAAGCAGTACCCCTTTTTGAGGTAGAAATCTCATCCTTGAGAGTATTGATGGAAACCCAATTAGAAGAAGCAGAATGGGTTCAAGCCAGACTTGACTAGCTTAACCTCATTGTGGAAAAAAGGTTAACTGCGGTGTGTCACGGACAATTATACCAAAGAAAAAATGAAAAAAAATGTTTGGCAAAAAGGTGCATCCTAGAGAGTTCCATGAAGGCGATCTAGTTTTGAAAAAAATCTTACCTATACAAAAGGACCATAGAGGCAAATGGACTCCAAATTATGAAGGCTCGTATGTGGTGAATAAAGCATCCTCTGATGGGGCACCAATTCTCATAAGGATGGATAGGGAGGAGTTACCATTGCCAGTCAACTTTGATGCGGTTAAAAAATATGCATGATGATTCCATAATAGAGGATGCAACTAAGGATATCGACATTGTTTTCAAGATTTTTGTATTTCGTTTTATTTGATAAAAAATATATCATTTGGGTTTTCATAAATGTGTTGTAAAAGTGTCACACTAGGCTGTTAATTAAAAATATTTGTAAAAAGGTATATTTGTGTCAAGAAAACATCATAGGTATATTCGCTAAATGCATACTAGCTCCTAAAGGGTGTCGTGGATGCCAAAAAATATATATACAATGTAAATATAAAACAAAATGAGGAAAAGGAAAGGAAAGGAAGGAAAAGTACGAGTTTTGTGCATCCATGCATTCATGCACCCTCATCACATCATACCATTCATTTTTATCATCAAAACATATTTTGAAAAGTTCGAAAAGGAAAATAAGGGCCCATAAGGGCAGGTTTTCACTTGGGCTCACTCTACTTCTTTTTAAAGAGGCATTCAGGTTGTGTTTGTCTACGCTTAAATCAATATTCAGGTTCTCCTTTGGATGTAGACCCTTTCCTCGGGATTGGTCTAATCTTTTTCAAAAGAAATTATGTTTGCGAAAAGTATATGTTTTTTGGGATTGGGGCCTCTACATGGTAATGGTCGTCGAATACTTTAGATGTAAACCCTCTCCTCGGTATTGGTCTAATCTTTTTCAAAAAGAAATTATATTTGCAAAAAGTATATGCTTTTGGATTGAGGCCCTCTACATGGTAATGGTCGCCGAATCCTTTGGATGTAGACCCTCTCCTTGGGATTGGTCTAATCTTTTTCAAAAAGAAATAATATTTGCAAAAAGTATATATATTTGGATTGGGGCCCTCTATGTGGTAATGGTCGCCGAGTCCATTGGATGTAGACCCTCTCCTCGGGATTGGTCTAATCTTTTCAAAAAAGAAATTGTATTTGCAAAAAGTGTATGATTTTGGGATTGGGGCCTTTTACATGGTAATGGTCACCGAATCCTTTGGATGTAGACCCTCTCCTTGGGATTGGTCTAATCTTTGTCAAAAAGAAATCATATTTGCAAAAAGTATATGCTTTTGGATCAGGGCCCTCTACATGGTAATGGTCGCCGAATCCTTTGGATGTAGACCCTTTTCTCAAGATTGGTCTAATCTTTTCAAAAAGAAATCATATTTGCAAAAAGTATATGCTTTTGGATCGGGGCCCTCTACATGGTAATGGTCGTCGAATCCTTTGGATGTAGACCCTCTTCTGAGGATTGGTCTAATCTTTTCAAAAAGAAATCATATTTGTAAAAAATATATGTTTTTGGGATTGGGGCCTTCTACATGGTAATGGTCGCCGAATCCTTTGGATGTAGACCCTCTCCTTGGGATTGGTCTAATCTTTTTAAAAAAAAAAATCATATTGCAAAAAGTTTATGTCTTTCTGGATCAAAGCCCTCTACGTGGTAATGATCATTGAATCCTTTGGAAATGAGATTGTTGGTTTGTGACCTTTGATTTCATCTTTTGTCTTTGTTTCTCTTGAAACCATATGAAATTGGTGCCTTTATCTTTACTTATATTTCTTTGAGAATATGAAAATGTAAAATTCTCATATTATCAAGCAAAATCTAAGTAAAGAGGGGCAGTTGTCAACACCTAATTTCGTTCGACTAAATAAATAATAGAATCAATAATAATAATTTGTTTTTTTAAGAAAATAAAATAAATAAATAAATAAAATAAAATAAAATAAAGTCAATAAGTTTTTCTTTCGTTTTTTCTTTGTCTAAATAATAATAATAATAATAAATAAATAAAAAAAAAGAAAAAAAAAAGTGAGAGATTGTTTTAATCTTTTATGTTTTTTTCTTTTGAGGCTTTGCTTCTTTTTTTAGCCCAAAATACTCTATACACCCACACGGTTTTTTTTCTTGCAACTAATGGTAGCCCAAAATTTTATTTTCGCACCCCCACTCTATGCTTTGTCGTTTCTGCTCCAGATTAAGAAGTTAGTCTAATAATTAAAAACAAAATATGGTCTAATATTTACAATCATTTACTCTGATTTGGTGCTCTGATTTTATGACATCTCCTTTTCCAGATGACGAAAATAGTAATATGTTTCTCAAGAATATCTTTTTGTAATTATAATTAATCTGTCCTGATCATAATTGATTTTGTGCTCTGATTTTTATGACACCTCTTTTTCCAGATAAAGAAAGTAGTAATATGATTCAAAGCAATATCTCTTTTACTAATTAGAATCAATTTTGTTGATCACGTTTGATTTTGTGCTCTGATTTTTCTATGATTTGATTCCCATAATGTGATAATATTAAGACCAATTATTGCCTTTTAAAATTCGTTGTAATTAAGACAGACCTTTATTACGAGATTACATTAGATTTATAATGTTGTGTATATAAATTCATCAAAAAAAAAAAGAAAAAATTCGGAATTCTAGAGACCTCTCTCACCCTAAGCACATATTTTCTTTGAACCCTCGCATATAAAATACCCACTCACCTCCGATCACCAGCCATGCGTGCTTCTTAGTGTTCCAACGTAACTATTGTAAGTCCGATCTCCCGTTCAGTTTCGCAAAAATTAATTTTTGTTATGTTATGCAGGCTTTCTCAAGATTTGGTTATGACCTTGGTTGAATTTGATGTTTTCACTATTTCTTTTTGATATAGAAAAAACATTACTGTCATGCATTTTTGGGTTCATTAGTTTTATAATTAATGTTTGTTGATTGCATTGGGTTGTGAACGTTGTTGCATGAATAAGTGAGAGATATCATGTTTTAACATTGTATGAATATGTTGTACCATATTTTTCATGTTAAGGGTTTTAAAGCTTTTTCATAATAAAATAATATGTTTAATCCTAAACGTTATTTCCTAATCTTTTATTTATTTTCCTAATGTTATCATAAATTGTGGATATATAATAGTCACGTTTTTGGGTATCATGTCTTATTTCGGAAGTTTTTTTAAAGGAAGTAATAACAAATAAATAATTTAATTACCCTTTTAACTTTAAAAATGTATAAGTGCTTCTGTGACCGCTCACGTCGTCTTAGTACTTAATACCTTCGCTCTTCTATAAGATTACTAAAAAAATACAAAATTTTCAAATATTAAAAAAGAGTGATATCAACTCTTCGAACAAATTGTTTTCAAAAAGTCTTTTTCATAAGGAACTATGTGACCCTGATTCTCCATTATGAATGGAGATACGTAGGAGCAAGGAGTAATCTCTGTCGGGCCCAAAAAACAAAAATCTTTTTTTCCTTAGTTTTCCTTTGTCATCTTTATTAGTTTATTTTTATTTATTTATTTATCTTTATTTATTTATTATTTTATTTTATTTTTATTTTTTTAAAATATACATTTAAAGGAGACCACATCAGTTTGTATTTTAACTAAAGGTACCGTCTTAGGATGGACGTTGTAGGGTGCTAACACCTTCCCTACGCGTAATTAACTCCCGTAGCCCCAAACTCTATTTTCGTAGACCTTGCTCCTTTTTATGGTTTTTCATAGTTTCCTATAATAACTATGGTGGCGAATCCAAAACCTCTATTTTACAAATTTTATTTTTTTGGTTCGTCATCCCGTCGCGATTTCGGTTGTGACAATGATGAGCGATAATATAATCCTAGAATTTTAGGAATTATCATGAAACATGAATTAGGTGAATGATGGTGCATTGACTTGACATTTGCATGGTTGTATGTTCGAACCTTGGCCTATACAAAATAAATTTCTTTTTTCCAAATCTCTTTTTGGCATGAATAGGAAAGCCTAGAAACCCTAGCCATCTTATGTTGGCAAAAAGAAGGAAGCCTATTGATGCCTATTAATTTTGAATGATGATCATGCAAGAATGAAGATAAAATGTTTAAATGTTATCTTGTAAAATAAAATAAGTGTGTTGTAGAATAGTTTAATTAAACTTAGAATCAACAACATAGCCTTCATCTCTCTAAGGCTTCTTTTTTTTGGAAAAACTGTAGTTATAATGATAATCGATTATCTATGCAAAACTCTTATTTTTCGAAATTCTACTAGAATAATCGATTATCCTGTTCAAAATTTGTTTTTCAAAAAATATACTGAAATAATCGATTATCCTTGGCAGTTGGAACATGACGTTTTAGTTTTTAACCTAATTTTCGAAAATCCTATTTAAGGAACTATAGTTCAACTTCGAAAATACCTTTTTGAGAAGCTAGAGTGCTAAGTGATGTGACTGCAAAGAGAGTTCTCTGTGTGTTCTCAAAAGAGCTTTGAAAAACCTAGTGTGGGTAGAGCGATAACTTTTCCTGAGAAGGTTTTCTAGGAGATTGAGTACTGTTGTTGTTGCTAGGAAAGCTAGATCAGGTTCTCTGTGTGATTCAGAGAAAGGTTGTTCATCTCTTGTGACTTCAAGAGAGGTGTTTTGTTTCCCTATTATCTTGTTATTTGATTGTAATTTGATATTTGTTAGTGATTGAGTTAATCTCTTTATTTGAAGAGATTAACAACTAGACGTAGGATCTTTTGATTTGAACCAATATAAATATTTATGTCATTTCCTATTCGCTATCTCTTTATTTTATCTACTATTGCTTTTAAAGGAATTGATATTTAAATTAATCGGTAAAATTTCGGAAAAATTTTAAAGTATTAATTTTATTAATTAAAACTAATTCACCCCCCCTCTTGGTTTTTGTCCAAACGCCAAAGATTCCGCTGCGCGATACCAACAATTGGTATCAGAGCTTGCTTTGGTAGTTCTTCAAAATTTTTGAAAATGGTTAGACAAAATCAAACCTTTGTTAAGGGTGCGTATATCAACAGACCTCATTTTTTACTGGTGAAAATTATCCTTTCTGGAAAGTTAGGATGTAAATTTTTCTAGAATATGTTGATAGAGGTATTTGGGATGCAGTGTTAAATGGACCATTTGTGCCTGTTAATGTTGTAAATGATGTGTAGGAACCAAAGTCATTCTCACAATGGACTGCTGATGAAAAGAGAAGAGCTTAGTACGATGTAAAGGCTAGAAATATTACTTCATCTCCTTTAACCCTTGATGAGTTTTACAGGATCTCAGTCTACACCAGTGCACGAGATATGTGGGAAATTTTGCCTGTGACTCATGAAGGAACAGACGGTGTAAAAAGATCACGCAAGAACTCCTTAATCCAAGAATACGAAATGTTTTGAATGCAACAAGGATAAACCATCTATGATGTGCAGAAACGATTCACACACATCGTCAATCATCTCACAGGTTTAGGTAAAACTTTTGACACTAATGAATTAAATATTAAAATTCTTAAATCCTTGAACAAGACTTGGCAGCCAAAGGTGACGACCATCACGGAGTTACAAAATCTTGCAACAATGATGATGGCGGCCCTATTTGGAAAGCTAAGGAAGCATGAGCTCGAACTGGGTAGATTAAATGAAGAAGAAGATATTGGAAGAAAAAAGAACATTGCATTTAAAATTGAAGTTGTCAAAGGTAAAAAGAAAAAAGAGGAAGAAGACTTTGATGATGATGAGAATCTGAGTCTGATGATCAAGAAGTTTACAAAATTCATGAAGGCCAAAGGTAAAAATCAATTCAAGAACAATAAGAAGGAGAATCAAGGATCATCCTCGAATTTCAAGTGCTATGGATGTGGAGAATCTGGACATGTCAAGGCTGATTGCCTAAATTCAAAGAAAAGTGAAGAAAAGAAAGGCGGAAAATTCTATAAGAAAAAGGCATACGTAGCATGGGAAGATAATGCCTCAAGCACATCAAATTCTAGTGATTCTGATAATGAAGACGCAAATCTCTGTTTGATGGCTAATCATGCTGATTTTGACAATGAGGTAAGTTCTACTTGCAATGAAAATGACTATGATGATCTTTATGATGCATTTCAACAATTACTTGTAAATTCGATACTACTCACAGAAAATTAAAATCTGATTTTAAAGATTTACAAATTAAGTTTGAAAAATCTCTCTTGAAGAAGAAATTTTGAAAAATAAAATTTCAATGTTAGAAAACAAAGAAAAAGAAATTGTTGAATGTGCTTCCTGTAAAAGTTACATGTTTAATATCTGTATTTTGGAGAAACATCTTGAAGATGCATTGGAAAATAAAAATTCTGAAAAACTTGATCTTAAGAAAAATCCAAATAAGAACAAGCATGCTCATAATTATAATAAGAAAAATAAAACTAAAAGAACTCGTAGAGTTTAGGTAGAAAAAGGAACTTCTCATTCTATGAATACATATGCATGTACTACTACTTGTTTTTATTGCACGAAAAAGGGTCATACTTCAAATAAATGCAATATTAAACATTTTGGTGTTCCAAATGGGAAGTATCATTGGGTGCTTGTTCATAGGTAGATATTTTTCTTCTAACCCCAAGGACCTAAAAAAGTTGTTGGGGACCTAAATGAATTGTTTTCTTATTTTGTAGATGACCTCTAAATCCAGGAAATCAATGTGGTATCTTGACTGGAGATAAAAGGAATTTTAAGAACTTTAAAAGAAAGGAACAAGGATTTGTTACATATGGGGATAACAACAAGGGAAAAATACTTGGAACAAGTGATGTTGGTGGAGGAAATACATTAGAAATCAAGGATGTACTATTTGTGGAAGGACTAAAGCACAATCTTTTCAGCATAAGCCAATTATGTGATAAAAAGGACTCAAAGTCATCTTTGAGAGTGACTACTGCACTATTCATCAAAAGAACTCTAAGGAATGAGACATAATAACATCTACTTGATTGATCTTGATAAGGCATCATCTAGTGATATAACTTGTTTGGTTGTTAAAGAAGAAAATCCATGGTTGTGGCATAAATGAGTTGCTCATATTCATATGCAACAGTTAAACAAACCAGTTTCTAAAGAATTAGTAATTGGGTTGCCAAAAATAAAGTTTAAAAAAGATAAACTATGTGCTGCATGTCAAAACGGAAAAAAAGTAACATCAACATTTCATTCAAAAAATGTGATTTCTACATCAAAGCCTTTAGAACTTTTGCATATGGATTTGCTTGGTCCTTCAAGGACAAAAAGATTTGGGGGAAATTACTATGCTCTTGTTATTGTTGATGATTACTCAAGATATACTTGGACTTTCTTTCTCACACTAAAAAGTAAGGCCTTTAAAGCTTTTAAGAAATTTGCAAAAGTGATTCAACATGAAAAAGATTGGAAAGTTAAAGTTTTGAGAAGTGATCATGGTGGGGAATTTCAAAATGAATTGTTTGAAAAATTTTGTGAAGAAAATAGGATTATGCGTAATTTTTCTGCACCTAGAACTCCTCAACAAAATGGAGTTGTAGAAAGGAAAAATAAATCCTTAGAGGATCTAGCTTGCACAATGTTGAACGAATATAAAGTGCCTAAATATTTTTGGGCTGATGTTGTGAGCACGACTTGTTATGTACTAAATAGAATGCTTATTAGACCAATCTTGAAAATTACCCCCTATGAATTGTTTAAAGGAAGAAAGCCTAATGTAGCACATTTAAAAATATTTGGATGCAAATGTTTTGTCCTAAACAATGGAAAAGAAAATTTAGGTAAATTTGATTTTAAAGCAGATGAAGCTATTTTCTTAGGATATTCATTAACCAGTAAGCCTATAGATTTTTTAATAGAAGAACCTTTGCATGTTGTCTTTGATGAAATTGTAGACCTTGAGGACAATCCTCTTGAGTCAAATAAAACAAATGTAAGTGATGAAGAATATCTTAAAGAAGCTCTTGATGAGATGTACCTAAATGAGAATCCACTGGCTAAACTTGAAGATCTTGCCAAAAGCTGGAAATCACCTAGAGGATTGTCTTTGGACAATATCATTAGAGATATATCAAAGGGAGTAGTTACTAGAAATATGTAAAATTTTTGTATGATTGTTGCTTTTGTTTCATAGATAGAACCCAAAAATGTAGAATAAGCTCTTCAAGATTATCAATGGTGCATTGCAATGCAAGAAGAGCTGAATCAATTTGAAAGGAATGAAGTCTGGGAACTCATTCCTAGGGATAATTCACACCAAGTCATAGGAACAAAATGGGTGTTCAGAAACAAGTTGGATGAAGATGGAAACATCACTAAGAATAAAGCTAGACTTGTAGCAAAGGGATACAGACAAGAATATGGTATGGACTATGATGAGACATATGCTCTAGTTGCAAGGTTAGAAGCTATATGTTTACTTCTTGCTTATGCTTCTTTAATGAAATTTAAACTGTATCAAATGGATGTTAAAAGTGCCTTTTTAAATGGATTTATTAAAGAAGATGTGTATGTTGAACAACCCCCTGATTTTGAAGATTATAAATTTCCAAATTACATTTATAAATTGAAGAAAGCATTGTATGGATTAAAACAAGCACCTAGATCTTGGTATGAGCGATTAAGCACATTTTTGTTAGAAAAGTATGTGAACATATTTTGCAAGTTCAAATTTATGTAGATGATATAATATTTGGATCTACTGATAATTCTCTATGTAAGGGTTTTGCAAGTATAATGCAATGAGAGTTTGAAATGTCAATGATGGGTGAATTGACATTCTTTTTAGGTATGCAAATTAAGCAAATGGAAAATGGAACCTTCATTTCTCAGTCTAAGTACTGTAAAGAAGTACTTAAGAAATTTGGAATGGATACTACTAAGGAAGCAAGTACTCCTATCGGAACCTCTTGTTATTTAGACAAAGACGAATCAAGAATAGAGGTAAATCAAACTATGTTTAGAGGTATGATAGGTTCTTTTTTATATCTTATTGCAAGTAGGCCTGATATAATGCAATTTTTATGTGTGTGTGCTCGTTTTCAAGCAAATCCAAAAGAATCACATCTTACTGTTGTAAAAAGAATTTTAAAATACTTAAAAGGAACTGCTTGTTTTGGACTTTGGTATCCTTCAAGAGTTTCCCCTAGTTTAATAGGTTATTTTGATGTTGATTATGGTGGCTGTAAAATTGATAGAAAGAGTAGCAGTGGTACTTGTCATCTTTTAGGATGTTCATTAGTCTCTTGGCACTCCAAGAAAAAGCTTGTGTAACTTTATCAACCACTAAGGCCGAATACATTGTTGCTGGCAATTGTTGTGCCCAAATCCTATGGGTGAAACAACAATTAGAGGATTACAATAGCTATCTAAATCATTAACTCTAAAGTGTAACAATACGAGTGCCATAAACTTAACTAAGAATCCATAATGCATTTTAGGACAAAACACATATTAATTAGACACCACTTCTTAAGGGATCACATAAGTAAAGGAAATTGTATGATAGAATATGTAGACACCAAGCATCAATTGGCTGATATTTTTACAAAACCTTTAGCCAAAGACAGATTTTATGAGCTTAGAAGAGATTTAGGCATACTAGAAATCTCTTAAAAGAACAAAAACTTAAATTCTCAAAATTTTCATAAAACAACGCTCAATAATCGATTATCACTCAGGATAATCGATTATCTTCTTCCTAAATAAGTTCCAGAGTCCTAGAATAATCGATTATCATGTGGGATAATCGATTATCATGACCTTGCTCAAATTACTCAAATTCATTATGGAATAATCGATTATTACTTACAATAATCGATTATCTGCTCATAAAAATATTTTCTAGAATCCATATCATGAAACAATAATCGATTATCACCAAGAATAATCGATTATTGCGCGACTTTGGGCAAAAATTTTTCAAAAACTAGTCGTTGTAACGATTAGATTTGCTTTGATTCTATCATTATAACTATTGGTAGCCTTCTCCCTATAAATTGTTGCCCACAAATTTAACTATTCATGCAGAAAAGTAAGCTTCTCATCATTTACCCTATTTTGAAACCCTAAAGACCCATTCAGTGTTATCTATCACTCTAAAAATTTAGTGCCATGGCATAATCATCTCGCAGAAAGATTCCTACCTGACGACGAACTGCTCCACATCCAACTCAACCTTCTACCCGATCTGCATCCATTGAAGGCTAGATCTTTCATGAAGAATAAAGAGATGAATTCATTCAAATCTAGAAAAACAAGGCAATCATCTCTCCCTAGTACATCAATTCTTTAAAATTCACAGCCACAGGTTTTGAATTTCCCGCTCTATTTAATTTCCAAGGCATCCGATAGTTTGTGGAAATGCAGGGAAAATATTATCCTGATCTTGTTCGAGTCTTCTACTACAATCTCAAAATCAGAGATGAAGTGGCTTATTCAAGGGTAAAAGGAGTAGATATTATCATTGATAATGATATTTGGGAAAATGTGGCAAAATTTCTCATCAATGATGTTGAATCCATTCTCAATGGGATTACTGGCTTCAATCGAATATTACCCTATCAATCCTTCTTATGCAACCCAGCACAGGATGTTGGCAGACAATTATGGGCTGGAGGACTCAAAATGGATGAAAGACTCATCCATTATTTAATTGTTTAGATTTTGTGTCCTAGAGGAACCAATCATACTCAATGCTTAGAAGTTGACCTTCTTATAATGTATGGGATTCTAAATCATGTGCCTATAAAATGGTCTAGCTTAATCCTTGACACTATGCTTAAATCCAAAAGGTACCCGAAATATCCTCTTCCCTATTCTCTCTTAATTTCCAGGATTTGTGAATACAAGGTAGTTGACACAACCAGGGAGCTTTGTCAAAGCACCATACGTGCAAATGAGATTGCTGAAAGTTCTCTCAAATAGATAAAACTTGTTCCTCTTGGTGATACCTATGTCCATAGAGATGACATGCCCAATTATGAAGCTGAAGATAAAAAACTTCCTCCTACTGATCCTATACTCCCTGCTGCACCAAATGTTGGATCTTCCAATGGTGTTGGATCATCCTTCTCCATAGAAGACAACGTAGCAAACATGAACAAAAGGCTAGAAGAACTATTTCTTCTCTTTAACTCACGTCATGAAGAGGTTGTCAGCTTAATTAGGGGGATTGATACTAGAATTTCCCATATAGAACATAGGTTTGATGAGGAATTCACTCATGATGATGACATGAGTGCAAAATTTTAGGGAGAGGATTTCTTTCTAACTTATGATTTGCCACTATTTGTACCCTCTTTTAATTTATGAATAATGAATGATTAAGTCCTTCATTTTTCTTGTGATATAAAGGTTATCCAATTTATGGGGAGCTTTATCCTTTTTCTCAAATGATCAAAAAGAGGGAGAATAAGTTTAAAAGAAGACATTATTTTATCTTAACCATTAAGTTACAAAGATAATGTAAACAATGTTAATGTTTGACTATCGAATTTGTAGTATTGGTTATAAGAGGGTTTTATATTGTGTTGACATGAGAAGCCAAGGTGGTTTGCTTCTTGAAGATTTGATGAAGATTGAATGAAGCTCTTTTGAACTATCTTGAAGTCATTACCATTGAAATGAAGCCTACATTGATGAAGGAAAGGAGATTTGATGATATCCATGGTGATCAAGGCTGAAACGTGTGCTCTCCATGTAGTTACATAATTAAGAAAGTGTTTTTGTAGTTTGTAATTCATGTTGTAGACCTTAAAGCATTAATTAGATGTAGTTTAGTCTTTATTGTGTTTTTAATATGTTGAATGGTTTTTCAACAGGTTAAAATGACTCTTTTAATCTGTTGAATGACTTTTAACAGGTTAAAAGGTTAGCTGCAGTAGTTTTAAACTGCAACAAATTCAATTAGTTGATTTAGTTTTTAATCGACTGATTTCACTTAAGTCAAGTGAAATCAACCGATTGATTTGAAAATCAACCTGTTGAATTTCGTAACAGTTTGACTATAAAAGTTGTGATTTTCGAAAGAGAGGT
>Ga0214543_1002465_pt1 | contig 36353 bp, 21 predicted proteins | sample CNSS2metaG_FD_160094 | JGI IMG/M metagenome (GOLD analysis project Ga0214543, IMG submission 160094) | Root nodule microbial communities from cowpea collected in UCLA plant growth center, Los Angeles, California, USA - CNSS2 | ecosystem: Host-associated > Plants > Roots > Nodule | place: USA... | reverse complement strand
TATATATATATATATATGATGTAGTATGATGTTTTAAGAGTATGAAAAAAGATGAATGAGATAAAATGATCTACCTATTAAATTTTATGGAATGTATGACCTATATGTGTGAATAATGATTAACTGTTTTTTGAATTGAAAAATTACCTACAAAAATAATTAATATTACAAAAAATAAACCACAAAAATTTTACCTCTATTCTTAGGTTAAATGATTTTCTAGTGACTTTTTACTTTTCCTTCCACTTTCGCTGCTCCCTTCAAAGTGCTCATGACTTCAAACAGTAACATTTGGATCAAGGGATGAATTGTAGGGACAAATGGATGTGGAATGATGTATGATGTTTATTTTTCGGCATTTGAGGGTATTTGCGTAAATGGATTGGAAGGAATGTACTGTATAAATCATCCTCACAAAATTGAAGGGATGAGGTGTAGATATATTGTTCAACATGAATGGAAACACCATAATAACCTCCATATTCACATAAACTCGAAAATAACATCGTCCACGTTTTAAATTAAAGTTGCACCAACATGTTGAATCAATTACATTGGCCATAACAACAAATTGGAATCCATTACACTTAATAATACTAATATTAATTATAATATGAAAAATGAAAATATTAATTACCAAGATAAACAATTGTGAAAGAATAATAATCACATTGATAATAATAATAATACTACTATTAATAATAGTAATAATGATATTAATAGTAATATTATTAAGGTTAAATAAATTTATTGATCCCCATTTTTGTAAGGAAACATCAAATAGGTCCCTGTTATCCGATTCTTCTTTTTGCCACTCTTTATCTAACAACCCTCTATCATTCTTCACATGAACATCATCATCCAAATCATTGTCATCCTATTCTCTCAATGTGATCTATAAGTAATAAATGGTCCACCAAAGTCATGTGAAACAGATCCTACTCAACTTCCACATTACCAGACCATTCTTCATCCCCTAATTCATCATGTATATCACAATCAATATTGATATCAACTAGGTTGTCAATAGACTCATTCCAACTATCAACATGAACATCATCCTCTAACTTAGTGTTAGCCTCAAATTGACCCCCTCCTCTTGTATCTTAGTCTGAACTTGACCTTCACACTCACCACCCTAATCTAAAACATTTGCACCACCACATTGACTCCACCCCTTTCCTTCTATATCTCAGTCTGACCTTCATTTTCACACTCAATACCCTCATCTAAAACAGTTGCACCATCACATTGACCCCCTTCCTCCTACATCTCATCTTGACTTCCACATTGACATTAAACCCCCCATTTAACACAACTACACCTTCACATTGTCCCCCTTCATCTTGTTTCTCAGCCTGACCTTCACCTTCACACTCACCTCCCTCACCTAACGTAGTTGCATCCTCATGTATCTTAGCTTCACCTTCAACTTCACCTTCACACTCAACCCCTTCATCTAACACAATTGCACCTTTACCTTTACCTTCATTGTCACACACACTCTCACATCCATCCTCACCTTTTTCATGAACACTAACTTTAGTTGCACCATTAGACAAATATTCCAACATTTCTATTACATGAGGTTTAGACAGTGTGTGTTCCATAAATAGATGAACCTGGTCGTTCAGCCTCGCTATGTTAACCATATGCATCGCACTAGTGTCATCAAACAAAAGCTCCAAATTGTCTTCCAACACTAAACCCCCTCCTACACAATATCATAGTTGTTTCACTCCAACGCACACTGAAAACCACATAGTAGCTCCACATATATAGGTTAAAAGACAAGGAATGATTTCCCCCTCATACACCAGCTTCCTATCACTTACAAATTTGCCTTCATGGTGAAAGACCACCTCAAAATCATCGACCATGATGCAAACAAATACATACATATATATGCACCTAACAAAAACTCATATGCCAACAAAATTAAAGATATATTAAACACATACCACATTGAAAGAGACACTTCAACACAACTTTAAAGATGGGGGACCACAACACAAAAACATTTCAACATGGTGGGACAACACACTCATAATTAAAACATCATTTCCCAACATTTAAACACCTCAAACCCCAGAACCAATAATCTGGTTTGGTTTCCCAAAACACAAACGCTACAACACATCACGACAAAAATCATTGAACAAAAAATTGTAAATACTGACCTTCCAACGATGCAATCCCAAAATATTAACCTTTAATGCCTTTTTATTTGAAGGATCCCACGATTCCCACGAACCAGCTCCAAAACACGACAAATTCTTTCATTGAATGAACCCTAATTTCGCTAATTGCGAATTCGATCCCTAATTTTTGTTAATCAGACCCACCACTTCAATCCCTAATTTGACCTGACTTTTATCATATATTTATTCCTCCTTTTCTATTTAAGAAAACATAATTCCACATCACAATTCCTTTTTTAACCCATGTAATTTAAAAATTGCACATAGCCATGCCTAGTCATTATTTATTTAATGCTGACTGACGCAGTTAATGATTAAGGCCTCATTGTATTTATTTTTCCAAATTAGAGACCAAATCGAGACAAATAAAGAAACAAGTTCTTACAAAAATGAAGACTAATGAAATTATTTAACATATTATTAATTATTATAATAATTATTATTATTAATAACAATAATAATAACCATAATAATAATAATAATTATATTAATAATACCATTAACATTTTTATTTTATATTCATTTTAATCATACAGACAAAGTAGTAATATACACATTTTATCTACTAAAATATTTTTTTTATCCATCATATCACATCACATCATATCAATCAAATTATTCATAAATTTTCATAAACTTTCTCTTCATCCATCAATTAAAGCAAACAATACCACAATTCTCTCTCTATCTCCTCAAATTCATCCTTTCACTCCTCAGATCTTCTCCTCAATCACTTAGTTTGTGTTCACTCCTAATCATTCATAGTTGGTGTAGATGAAAAAACAAATGTTCTTGTGTTCACTTGGTAAGATTTGTAAGGGTTTGTGGGAGGAGATTTGTAAATGAGTGAAAGAAGATGTGAAGAGATATATATTCATCATTCATTATTTTACGAAAATGTCCTTATGTTTTTTTAATTAAGGCAGCATGAGAATAATTGGTTGTTTTTCTTTACTTTGTTGATAACAATTTCTTTTTTCACTTCTTAATAATAATATATTTTTTTTATAATTTTAATTTAATTTGATTTCACTATTTTTCTTTAATTTTAATTTAATTTGAACATTTTTTAAATTAATATGTTATAGGATTTTTTAAATATCAATATTATACCACTTTTTTAAATATCACTTTTATTTCTTTATTATATACTACTTAACAAATGCGTAATTTTTTAATTTTATCTATTATATTTTTTTTTTCATATTCATCAATTTTTACACAAATTTTCATATATTTTTCCTTCAAATTTATTTACTTTTATATCTCAAGTCTTCAAAATAAACAACACCATATTTTTTTTTCTATTCTTTCAAATCCTTCCATTTACTCTTCCACAGTTGTAAACAAATAAAAAAAAAACATATGAAGTCCTACATTTTTATGACTGAAGACTCAATAGAAAAAACAACACAATAACAAATGACACAAGTGAAACAGAGTTATTTGAGACCTTAATTTAAACACAAGACTTAGGTACAGTTCCTTAAGTATGTTTATTGCATTTCTACAATCAGAATTGAAATTCTACTAAAATATCTATTTGATTTCTGAAGCAAACTTTTATAATAATGATTACCAGAGTGAAACTTTAATTTTGACAGGAAAAGTTTTTTCATATGCACATGTTTTTTTTTTTAATTTTTAAATAAAATAAATTATTGTTTTATAAATGTAATATAAAAACAAACTTAAAATAAAAATATTTAATAGTTTATTAATTTGCACGATTTTGTGCCATAATAAAATAAATAATTAAAATAAAAATAGTTAAACTAAAAATAAAATAAAATAATTGAAATTTTAGTATTTCATAAAATAATTTATTTTTAAAATATAAATTTTGATTTAATAATAGTTTTATAATTTAAATTTTATTTTAACTTTAAAGTAAATTCAATCATTATCACCCATAAACAAATATATAAAAAAAAAATATATATATATATATATATATATATATATATATATATATATATATATTATAAAAGAGAAATTTTTTTTATAGTTCTTCCATAAAAGTAATTTAACTATTTAATTAAAATATTACAAATTTAACTGTTCAAAAGTCGGAATAGTTCTCTCAAAATTCAATATTTCTATTTCTCCACACAATCATTTAAAAACGAACTTTATAAAATTACCTATATTTTTATGTTTTTCTTAATTTCATTATTTTAATGTAATATAGATGGACACATATTTATAAAAAAAAAGTAATCTGGAGATAATTTATTTTTCACAATTTTGTATTTTATTTTTAAATTGAGTTTTTTAGTTTTCAATAACTTATAACACATGATATGAAAAAAAAAAAAAAACTCAAATTTTATTCATCATAATATATACTAATTTCATTTATACAATATATCCGTTAGCTCCTTAGATTTTTGCCACAGATAATGATCAAAGACTTATTTTGTACTAACCAAATTATCTTTAGAACAAAGTACAAGGATAATAATCATTTATAAACAAAATAAAAGATACTCATCCCATATCTTATTATTCTTAACGACGTCCAATTTGTTACAAAATTAATAATATCTTACGTTACAAAATTTATTTTTAATCTGAATTTACATGTCACCCTAATGTAAGTAGAATAACACATATATACTTATCTATGTTACCAGAAAGAAGTCTTAAAATTGATAAATATTTTGTTATAATATAATATTATATATCTAAAAGCAGAACAATTATATATATATATATATATATATATATATATATATATATATATATATATATATATAACTCTTTTCTCTATGATCCTCTCAAGATTCTGATTTGGGTTAAGAGAATTTTATCTTTTAGATTTAGATACACATGTCCAATAAAGAGCAATGAACAAAATTTGTACATAAAAGAATAAAAATTACAAAATCTCCTATATTTTCATTTGGCATTTGGATTTATAGTTAATATTCGTTTATTTATCTAGTTTGAATTTATGAATTATCCCAAAAGTGTAGAAAAGAAAAAAAAAATCCTACTTAAAATAACAGCAGCAAGATATACTGTAGTCATCATACATTTTACTAGAAGAAAAGATAGGTGCGAAATCCGCTCGTGAAAAAAAAAAGAAAAAGGAAAAATATCTACGATTTTGTTTATATAAATAAAAACTGTTAATTCTTATTTCTCTCTGAAACTGGGTTTTGTTCTAAGTCATCGCAGTGAAGAGGGGCTAGAGGTTCTGTCTCAGAACTCGAGATCTGATTTATAATTTGGAGACCCTTTTGAAAGAGGAGGACTTCCTTTGCTGTAATTCTCTTCCTTCTCCATTTGGGTATTCTCTATGTCATTGCTTGTGCCGTTTTTAGTTTATTGGGATGATTTTTAGATTCAAAGTTTTTGTCTTTCTCGATGCATCTATGCTAGGTTGATCGTTCTATTTATTCAGATCATACCCTTTATGAATTTTGTTTTGACGGTCTTTTCTTCATTCTGGGATTCGGATTTGCACACTTTGGGTTTAGTCAAATAAAAAGGTGAATTTTTGTCTGGAAAATTATGTTTTTGTTAAATCGTGTTTTGTTGTTTTGTTGATGGTGGTTTGTTTCATTTGCATGTTTGAGATGAAGCTGTTAATCTTTAGATCCCTTTATGTATTTAACCTGATTGGTTGTTTATAATCAAATTGATGGAATTTATGTATTTACTGAAAGGACATGTGGAATGTTGATCTTTTAGTTTTCTTGTGCTGTCGTTCAGCATATATGTTAATGACTTTGTGGATGTGTATTTGGTTGTTATTCGATGATGATAATAATAATGGTGCACGGTTAACATGTTTCTTACAATTCTCTGTTTGAGTTGTGATTTAGTGTTTGAGTTGTGATTTAGCGATTGTTTACCTGCTTATTGAGCCTGTGGATCGAAATCGAAATATTCAACTGTATATGCTCATGAATCTTCCCTTTATTATTTGCTTTGGCTTTGGTATTATTAGGTATTCCTGTCTTGTAGTTGGAACCATGGCGGTTGAGGTTGTGGGATTTGAGATGGTTCAAGGACCAGTGGAGAATGGTGCTGAAGGAGCAAAACCTGTTTCACATGAGAAGGAGAATGGAAAGCTGGAAAAAGAGATAGGAGCTGTGGAGGCCATCAAATTTGGGTCACATGGAGATGAATCGGCAAAAGGGAATGATGTTTCTGAAGCGAATGTGCCTAGAGATGCTGCTGAAGAGTGGCCTGCACCTAAGCAGATTCATTCTTATTATTTTGTCAGGTGGCGGCCTTACGAGGATCCAACCATAAAGTCTAAAATTGATTCTCTTGACAAAGAGATTACCAAAAAAAATCAAGCCCGCTTTCAGATCACTGAAGCACTGAAGGCAAAGCGGGTGAGTTGAGAAGAAATCATTTTGGTTGCTTGATGAAAATTATTGTATTGGTGGTGTAAAAAATGCTTAAGACTCTAAGCAGCAAACATTTGTTTTCATAATTATATCCAAAATTTATGCAGAAAGAAATTAAATAATTTATTTTCTGATTACATTTATATGGATTTTGATGTTAGTAGTGTTGTTTGAGTGTAACTGTGGAATTTAAACATTTATTGAGCCCATTGATAGTAGAAAAGATCATGGGGCTTGCATCTTTTTTTTCATGAGTTATTTTTGCAGAATGAAATGACGTGATATGATGATCTAATATATTTATATATTCATTGCAGTCAGAACGAGGCGAGTTAATTTCTCAAATCAAGTCCCTAAGAGGTGACAGTAGGCAATTTCAGAGTATTGTGGATGAGAAAATAAAAGAGATTGAACCTTTGCAGCAAGCACTGGGCAAGCTGCGCAATACAAATAATGCGGGTCGGGGTGGTTTGTGTTCATCTGAGGCAGAACTTAATAGTATTGTATGTTATGAGTTTGAGTTCTTTTTAGTTGAGTTCATCAATGTCTATTTATACCAACATCTATTCTCCATTACTCACTACTCCTGTGTGGTTGACGAATGCAGATATATAGTTTGCAGTACCGCATACAGCACGAGAGCATTCCATTGACTGAGGAAAAACAACTCCTCCGAGAAATCAAACAGCTCGAGGGCACAAGGGAGAAAGTTATTGCTAATGCGGCAATGAGAACCAAGTTACAGGAGTCTATGGGGCAGAAAGAAGCCATTCAAGATCAGGTCAAGGTAAGATGGTTTTATTTGTTTGTGCTAATAAATTTCCCCTTATTAAAACTATTTTTGAATAAATGAGTATTATTATTCAAAAGGTTATTGAGAAATTAACTTCCATTGCAGCTTATAGGTGGGGATTTGGATGGAGTGAAGAAAGAGAGAGAAGCAATTCGGTCCAAAATCAAGCAAATTGATGATGCCCTGAAAACCATTGACAAGGATATTCAGTCTCTACAGGAGGAACTGGCAGCCATATCTCAGAAAAGGGACAAATCTTTTGAAAGCATGCAGCAGCTGAAAAAACAGCGTGAGGAGGGGGTATGTTTCACTTTAAAATATGAGCATTCCAATGTGATTTCTTTAGGATGTGCTTGGTAAACCAGGTGGAAAATGAAAAAAGAAGAATATATGGATGCGAAAGAGGGTGAAATGTTTTTAATTTCCTCTGGTGTTTAGGTAGAGAAGGTGGAGAATGGGGTCTTAAGACCTTATTTTTGTGTTTCCATCTCATTTGATATGGATAATTTTTTTAAGGTGGAAAGAAACATGGGATTATTTGCACCTTCATTTCTTTCAATTATGTTACCAGCAATCATTTAATGACTTCTGTTCAGTTTACGTATAACTTGCTGTTTTAGGAACTTAGTTGACGCATTATTGTGACTGGAATCTTGGAATTCTGCCAAATTAGCAATTATTTAGCATATCTATTTACTTGAGCACTATAAAGTAGAATTTTTGTCTTGATAAAGTTTCATGAAAACATGCCTGAAGTTGTCATTGATGTCAATTTGTATTTACTTTTGAAACAATTTTTAATCTAATTTTGTTTATTTCAGTGCTATGTAGCACAGTGGAATAATATCTGAATTTGCATTAATATTTTCTGGTTCAGAATTCCTATTTCTATCAAAGTCGTACAGTTCTGAACAAAGCACGGGATCTGGCTGCCAAGAAAGATATCAATGCTCTTGATGAAGTTTCACAGACAGAGGTTTGTCCTCATCATAATATTGGTTCATACTAACTATCCAATATTTAGTGATGCATTGCACACCTTTTTCTGCTTTTTTGACTGATGGTTATGATCGAACTTACATTTTCCCCTGATTCCAGGTTGAGAAATTTATGGCACTCTGGAACAGTGACAAAGCATTCAGGAATGATTATGAAAAAAGAATTTTAGCCTCATTGGATATGCGTCAGTTAAGTCGGGATGGACGGATGAGGAACCCAGATGAAAGGCCATTACTGGAAGAACCAAAACTTGCTGAAGCTGAAGCAATACCAAAAACTGTTTCAAAACAGCCAAAGGAGGAACCTAAGCCATCTCCACAAGAAACTTTGCCTGCTCAGAAAGAATCCAAAAGCAAAGGGAGAGATTTGAAATCCAAACCAGACATTAAGGATTCAGCAGTAACTGATGAATATGAATTTGAAAATCCCAGAAAGGTGACCCCTGCCAAGGAGCCTGAAATTGATCCTGCAAAGCTGAAAGAGATAAAGCGTGAGGAGGAAATTTTGAAAGCAAAGCAGGCCCTGGAAAGAAAGAAGAAGTTAGCTGACAAAGCTGCAGCCAAAGCAGCAATCAGAGCACAAAAGGAAGCTGAGAAGAAGCTCAAGGTGATTTGATTCTTCATTTCTTTTTGTCATTCTGTAGTTATACATTTTCAAAAACCTGAAACCGGTTTTTATAGGACCGTGAGAAGAAAGCAAAGAAGAAAGCTTCAGGTGCTGCTGGAGTTGTTGCCAACCCTGAGGATGAACCAAAAGATGAAGTTGCTGAGGCTACTGAACCAGAAAAGGTTGTAGATGAGATTCCAGCCCCTGCACCTGTGAAGGAAAAGGTCCAAAAGGAGAGTGGTATCAGGTCCAGGAACCGAGCAAGAGGTCCAGATTCAGTGCCAAAAGTTATTCTTAAGCGTAAGAAGTCTAACAATTACTGGGTGTGGGTTGGAGCTGCAGTGGCTGCTTTGTTAGTCCTCCTTTTGGCAGTGCTTGGATACATCTATCTTTTCTGAGATGTTTAGATGTAGAAGGTGGGGTGGCTAGGTTTGTGAAGTAGCATAAGTTATATTCATGTTCCATACACCCTCTTGAGAGAAATAGATCAAACACACTTTGTTGTGCTTAGTTCCTGCGTTGGGGAGAAGTTGCATGAATACTACTTTTTAGCTTGACTTTGTACTTTTCAAATTTTGTTCAGTTTTCATGAGATGTTACCGGAAGCTTTAATTTGTTTTTATAGTTAATTGTTCACAAGAACGTAGTGTGATATACTGAACTTTATCAAAGGTTTTACATATTGGTTGAACATGACTTGAGATGTGATGGTACAGTGAGCATGAATGTCTTTATTAAGCTACAACAGGTACCAATATGAAATAATCATTGACTTAAGAACACCAAGTAGAAGTTCAAAAGTGTAGGCACAAATAGCAAAGTGTTAAGGGTACAAGTTTTAGGTAAATTACACTTTGTCCACTGGTGCGTTTTTTGAAGTTTTTGTTTTTATTTAGATCTGAATGAAGATTTTTAAATTGCGTAAATTTGTTAGCAAAGTGCATGTTTGAAATTGCAAAACTTTGTCAGCAAAGTGCTTGTATGGATAATAGTAGAAATATACTTTTGGTGGTAAAAGTACTTTTGGGTAAAAATAATCTTTGTATCTTTTATTATGGAAGTACTTTTGAAGATGAGATTAATCAAGGTCCAAACATGCTGAAAGTAGTCTCTTTCAACCTTTAGTCAGAGTTGAAGTTTCTCTACCATAACAGAACAAGGACAAACCCTTTGAAACTGTGTGCTAGTGGTATCGTTACAGTGAATTTCTGGTGTGTGAAATTGACAAGTTTAAATGAGTCACTCTGAATTTTTTTAATATGGTCTAAAAGTGAAAAAAATTACAAAGTATAATTTTTTAATATACTTTTCCAACTTTTTATCTAAATATATACAAATAGGTTTTAAGTTATAAATAATTTGTTTTGCCGGAATTTTATTTTGGTTTATGAAAAACTTGTAAACCAATTGTCTATATGTGTTAGGTCCGACCAAACAATAGACTTGTCAAAAAAACTCGAAATAGGTTAGGACATTGAATTTGCTGGCCGTACTTGTGTATATTAGTTACTCTTTCTAGACTTCTGCATAAACTTTTCAAATACTTGAGTGATTGAAAATGACAAGTATTATGTATTTTTTAATATGCTAAAATTAGAATAATATATCAAAATATAACTATGAATATGATGAAAATGTTAAATTATTAATTTATTATGCAATTTCTCAAAGTCTTTATTTAATTTTGTGAACCCGTTAAAGTTTTCAAATTTGTTGAATATTGAAAGTTTTATCATAATTTCTTTTAAAAAAAAGACGGATCGGCCTACAAACCAGCAGAACACATTTATGCAGGACGAGCTAAATTTTTCAGTCCGTGTTGAAAGTGTGGGGCGGGCCAGTCCGACTTGCATTTTGCGAGCCAAAGTGGAGGTTGGACCAACTTATATTGCCATCACTACTACAAAATATAAGTACTTTTTAAAGTAAATGGATTTGTTATGATCCTCTTCAATTTTAAATGTTTTTTTCCATTTATTTATTTAAGTATAAAAACCTTTCTTCTTTTAAGTTTAACATTAGTATATTCCTTTTAATTTCTAATACTATTTATATAGCTTTTATAGATTAAACTCAAATCATTATACTCACAAGATGGATTAAAGTGGATGAATAAACTAACATATTTCAATCAAATGTTATTTCAAATATTCATTTTTGTCATATAGAATAGACATAAAAAAATATAGCTTTGTTTGAATTAAGAAAATAAGTTCAACATGATGGACATATATGAACATTGCATGATAAGTTTTGGTACCAAACCATAAAATAAGTATGGAAGGGATGGAAATAAACAAAATTTAACATATATAATTATATTTATTGATAACTTATAAAAATATATATATATATATATATATATATATATATATATATTATGGAATGAGATCTAGTAAAATATGTTACTTTTAAATATAATTTACTTTAAAAACAATATAGTATCATAATACAAAATACTTATAGTAAGTCTAAAATGTAAATTAAATTATTTATTATTTATTGAAAAATAAATCATAACATAATTAAGAAATAAAAATATTTAATTATTATAAAGTTTAGTTATATTCTATGATACAAATTAAAATATTTAGGATTGTATAAAGCTAAGTTGGATAAATTCCTCATTCAACTTAATAAAATAAAAACTATAAGTTGAGTTTCTGAATTTTTACGGTTTTTTTAACTCAATCTAACTCAACTTACCAATTAGATTGAGTTAATCAGATAGAACTACTGATTTTGAAAAAAAAAAATAGTTAATTTTGTAACTTTTTAAAATTGTTTTTGTAAAATATTCTAAAACACCTTTTTTTTTAGAAATAATAAATATAATGGACATAATAAAAAGTTACATATATTAAAACTAAAACAAATGTAAAAAAAAAAATAGTTATAGGTTGGATTTCAAGTTAAACCTACATAATCCAAATCATAAATATAATATATTTATATTGAATTATATAATCAATTATCTTATCTAATAAACGCAAATATATATTATTTGATATGGAGGATAAACTGTAAAAGTGGTCTGATGATAATAGTATAATGGTAAAACAAACAATAAAAAACATGATAAACTTACATTTTATTTTCAATCTTAAACACAAAATGGAAAAAATAAGAAGAAAAATAAGAGACACAATATAACTCCTCATGTGGTGGTGTTGAGTTTCAGGTCATCCCAACAAAGGTGGAACCACCATGGCTGGAGCCACAAGCTTTGGAACTGCATGTATTCTAAGAAGAGCTGCTCAGACTTTTGCAGTATCTCATTCTCATATCTTCAACAGCAATGCCACCTTCTCTTTCCAAACAAAATTTTCCTCTCATATTCTCTCCGTTTCTACTTGTTCAGGTTTATACTTATTCTTCCAATTTGAGTTTCCCTTTATTTATTGATGCTACCTGTATTTAATCTGATGCTGGTTAACCTTCGCATACCCATTATGTTTACTCTCTTAAAAGCTGCAATCTTTTTGATATAAGAAATTGTGGGTGTGTGGTTTAACAGAGTGGAGAATTCTAATAATACCCCGATGGGGTTTATCAATTTGCTCTCACAACAGGATGTTAGTAATTGTCGTGTTCTGAATGTTTGAAATACCAAATTGTAAGAATTTTTTATTCAATCATTCAGGACACATGCTAACTCCCATCTTATTATGTTTGCAATTGGTAAAACTCGAAATCTTATCCTTGTCTTCGTTACCTGTTGTTTTAATTTTGAGATGCATTGTGTTTATAACTCACGTTTATATGAATTTATATTGCTGAATGGACAAAGGGGTTTCATGAATTATATGCATGCCGTTTGTAATTTGGCAAGGGTGTTCCTCTTGTTTCACTGATTATATTGAACTTGATACACTGTAAGCCTGCTATAGTGAAGGGGTTTTGGTATTGCTGAGGCCCAAAGGGTAAGGGGGTTTCCTGAACCATTGCCAATGAATGGGAAAAAGCCACTATGGGGAAGAGTATGTGTGAGAGAGAAGAATCAATGGCTGAGGTGGCATGACTAGTGTTTTTATCTGGCTCGACCTGGTGATAAGTGGTAACATATATGACTTTGTTGGCTTTTAAAAGTAGGCTTTTTCTTGGTGATGAGAAAACAGTGTAGTGCAGGTTGGTTTGGTGAAGACTAAAGAGTGCCAAAATGTTGGTAGGCATGTTGATCTCAGAAAAATAGGCTTTCTGTGCTCATGAAAATATTAACTATTGATTACCTGGGAAAGGCTTCTGGACAAGGAGTGTAAATTGTCACAGGAATGTGGGTTTGAGTGGACTAGTGAAGCAGTTCCAGTGTGGATATTAAGGAACCAGGTAAGGAGTGTATAATGTGGAAGGACTTTTGAACATAATGCCTAAAACTTTTGAATTGAGACAAAGTGGTGGTCCATGGTATGTCCACTGAAATATATATCCTACTTTTTTATTCCAACTAGCGGCTCAACATTGTAGCAATCTCCATGTGCTGCTACTGAGGATCTGATGCTTTTCCTGAGAAACTGGGGCAATTTTGTATAAGGTTGTTCTAATGTCATCTAGAGTACTTATTGGTGTTGGTGGTAATGTACATGTGAGATACTAGATAACTTTCATTAAATCCTGTAAGTGCGCCTGCTCTTACGCTCTAACCAATTTTGACATATGATTATCGATTGATTAGTGCTTAGAAAATAAGTGTACCGGGTGATAACAAGGAAATATTCATGACTTCTTTGCCACTTTTGAGCTGCAGGTTTAGTAAAGTATGTATTTGTGGGCTCTCAATCTTGATCCAGTTTCCATTTTAATGTTTTTTGAAGTGCAGCTTCAGGTGTAAGCCAAGCAGTACAAGCTTTAAAGGGAGAAGTTGACGTGCTAATCAAGGGAGTAGGAGAAAGAAGTGTAGCAAAAGAAGTAAAACATATTCTTGAGATGGTACTTTCTTCTTTTTTCCTGGTCTCTAGTCCACAAGCATCATTACCTCACAACAACTTTGGTACTCCTTTTTACCTGCATACAAGGTTGATGCTGATTGTCTGTCAAAAATAGATGCCCTTGGACCATTACATGTCTTAAAATCCTACCCTATATCACTATTTAATTCCCTGACTTCGTTGTTGTCCATTTGTTGTAGGCTAGACGAGCATCATCGAAGCGGGAGACTCTCCACACAGATTTTCTAACCCCTCCAGTGCTAAAGGAATCTATGCAAGTTTTGGAAAAATTAGCAGACGTGAAAGCAATTGCTCAAGGAGGTTATCCTCAGGTAAATAAATATCCAGATAAATACTTTCCAGCCCCTCCTTACTAAAGTTATCTGAATCTGTGTGTAGACATAACACTTGTATTCTCTATAGGCTGAACGCTGTCGGATATCTGTTGGACATCCGGAAGAACTGACTAGTGATCCAGATATTATTTCAGCATTAAGGTAAATCTTCTAATTTCATTACTTGCAATTTTCAAGCTCATTAGATCCATTATTGATGTTTCTAGAAATGTGCTAATATTTACATAAAATTACTTCAGTATTAAAGGGAACTTCCAGTTTGAACCTTGCTCACATGGTGACTTCCTTGGCTCAGTTCTTGGTACAGGAATTGTCAGGGAGAAACTTGGGGATATTATATTGCAGGTATTTCTTTAACTAAATTTATTTCAGGAAAGTTCTTTTTAAAACTTTGCTATGTGTACACATGAGTGCTAAATTTCCATGTCTTCTCTTTGTTGTTTGATGAGTCAATATTTTTATTATCTTTCTACTTGTACCAATAGAGTGCATTTAATAGGAAGATTATTCTTACGATGGATCCAAACTGAATCAAATCAGTGTCAAAAAGGAAAAAAGAGTCAAATCTATGAAGAAAACAATATTAAGAAGTGTGATCTCTGTAATTCTTGTTTGCTTTCATTCTGAGTTTTATTTTACCGTTTTGTTCCGTTTGACTTTATAGTGTGCATGTACAGCTGTCCAAACATATTTTAGGAAACTTAGACTTTGTTACCTTTGTTATCCAGGGAGAACAGGGTGCGCAGATAATTGTTGTGCCAGAACTGGTTGAATTTCTTATGTCAACCTTGGTTAAGGTAGCTTTTTACAGTTTACTTTTCTAGATAAACATCTAATTCTCAGAAGTAATAGTTGTGATTGTAATAGTTAATATTTGATGGCCATTGATGTGAATATGCACGTTGTTTCCAAAAATCTATGATAGTAGTATGGCAGACTGTTCAAAAATACAATATTACAGAAATATTTACATTCATATAGATAATTTTGCTTAAGTTCATTTATAAGAATAATATATTCCAAAATATCTAAGCTAACAAGTTCAAATATTTTGATGCCAATTTTTATGTTTGTTTTTGTTTCAGGATCTAATCCAATACAATTTAAAAATAATAAACTAAAAAGATATTATAGAAGTCTTAAAATAGCATTCTGACTGCATTCTTGTTATTCAGGTTCGTAATGTTCCTGTAACTTGCACCAAGATACCATTAATTTCTCTTGATTATGAACCACCAAGGTGCAGCAGTCTTAAACTACTTCCCTTGATATTTGTGTCAGTTATACTTTTACTGAATTTGTTTATTGTGCAGAACAAAATCATTCAAAACTATAGAAGCATCGCTAAGAGTTGATGCACTTGCTAGTGCCGGATTTAAAATTTCACGCTCAAAGCTAGTTGACATGATCAGGTTGGTAATCTCGGACTTAACTTGAGTAATATCTCATCTGTCAATTATCTGTAATTTGTTGATTGCCTATAATACACTCATGAACATTGCAAAGTTTTATGCAGAGATTGAATGTCTCTGAATTTGATTAGCTTTAACCACACCAGTTGCATGGCTTACAATTCCCTTTTCTTCCAATGTTGCCAATATGCAGAAATGTACGCATGTTCTTGCAACTAAAACTTCTTGAACTTTAACAGCTATTTTGGCATATTAATATGATGAGAAAACAATGGAGACCGTTTTGATATTCAGTTTGGAAAGGACATTGACGCCATACTAAAAATTTGAAAATAAGTGATAAGTAATGAAATTGATTGAGGTTACCCTCCTACGATTAAATTTGAGTTCTTATAACTTAGAACTCCAAAAAGTTCTCACAAAAGAGAAATCTTATTTTCTGTCAAAATTCATATATCTATCTATCATATTACAACTGTATTCCTTTTATAGGATGAATTAGACAATACCTTATTAATTCCACATTAATTCTCAATAAGTAATATTTAATATCCAGTAGTAATTAACCCCACTAATACTGTTTTTAATTTACATTATATGGATCATTATTTTTCATACTTAATTAAAGAGATAAAAATTACAAAGAAAACTAAAATTACATTGACAACCTCAAGATCATATCATAACCTATGTGTATATTCTATATAGTTTAGCACTCCACTTGAAACAAATCATATCAATCAAATATGGACATTGTGTGACAAATGAACATTTTGCATGGCTTGCTCTTGATGACAAGACCTTGGCAAGATACAATAACTGTGTTTTACATATGCTTGTAGCAATGGTGATGTGCGTGTGAACTGGATCCCTGTTACTACCAAAGGAACCACACTGAAGAGTGGAGATATTGTATCAGTCAGTGGAAAGGGAAGATTAAAGGTAACTTGCCAAAACTTAAAATAGCTACTGGATTACCTGAATGACTTTGGCTATATTATATGTGATTAAGCGTTTTAGTTGGTTATGTTTTACTTCATCTGGGACCAGATAGGTGAAATAAACTCTACAAAGAAAGGAAAATTTGCAGTGGAGCTCATTCGGTATTTGTAGAAGTTGAGCAAGTTCAGAAGACATTTATGTGGGAAGCTTTTGCCTCATGTAAATAAAAATGGAGAGAGGCAAAAGTTTTACAGAGGAATATTATTATTCCCTCCATTTCAAGACTATTGATGTTCACCTTAAACTAAGAGCTGTGATTTGTATTTGATACTGATTTTATTCAGTAATATCAGCCCATTGAAAATGTTGATGCTGATACAATTCAATATAAATATATTAGATTTATGATTTGGATTATGTAGGTTTAACTTGAAATCCGAGCTATAATTAAAACTTTTATTTTTAGTTTTAATATTTGTAACTTTTTATTTAACCTTACTTACATTATATTTATTATTTATAAAAAAAGTGTTTTAGAATATTTTAAAAAATTACAAAATTCAATGATATTTTTTTTTTCAAAGTTAGTAGTTTTAATTGATTAACTTAATCTAATTGGTAAGTTGAGTTAGATTGAGTTAAAAAAAAAAGCATAAAAAATCAGATGTATTTGAATGAGGAACTGATCAAACTTCAACTTTATACAGTCGTTAATATTTGAATTTGTATTATAGTATATAACTAAAATTTATAATAATTAAATATTTTTATTTCTTAATTAAATTATGATTTATTTTTCAATAAATAATTTACTTTACATTTTAGACTTACTATAAGTATTTTATATTATGATACTATATTATTTTTAAAGGTAAATTATATTTAAAGGCAACATTTTACTAGATATCATTCCATTAAAAAAATATACAAGTTTATAAGTTATCAATCAATATAATTATATATGTTAAAATTTATTATTTTCATCCTTGGTATCGCACCAAAATTTATCATGTAACAGTCATATGTCCATCATGTTAAAATTTTTTTTTTTTTTAATTCAAACGAAAGTAATTTGATTTTTTTATGTATATGACAAATGAATACTTGAAATAACATTTGATTGAAATATGTTAATTTATTTATCCACTTTGATATATTTTGTGAGTATAATGAATTGAGTTTAATCTATAAAAGATATATAAATAGTATTAGAAAACTAAAAAAAATATATTAATGTTAGACCTGAAAGAGAAAGATTTTTATACCTAAATAAATGGAAGAAAACATTTAAACTTGAAGGGTACCATAACAAGTCCATTCACTTTACAAAGTAATTATACACTGTAGACAATCAGTTTAAAGGTTTTTCATAAAAAAAAAAAACTAAGCAAAACAAATTTATTTATAACTTAAAATTCATTTATGTGTACATTGAGATAAAAAGTTGGAAAAATTATATTAAAAGATTATACTTTGGAAAAATTATATTAAAAGATTATACTTTGGAAAAATTATATTAAAAAACAAAAATTAGAGTGACTCATTTATTTAAACTTGTCAATTTTACACTGTCTCTAACACAGGACACAGTTCTAAAACCCTAAATCCCATCCTGCTCCCGTGCAAAGCGAGCTGTGTGATCTCCTAATCTTTTGATATCTTCACCTGGGTAAGCGCGCAATTCTTCACATTTTCAGTTTTTCGATTCGTTTTGTGCTGATCCGTTCCGTTTTTGTAGCTCTGCCATGCTCGCATTTTCGAGAGGCTTTGTTTCCAGGTTGCAACGTTTCGCATTCGATTCACCCTCGCCGCTCCGATTTCTTAGCTTCGATGCAGCGATTCAGACTCGTATTATTGATCAAAAACCCGGTGTGATGACCCCTTATTCCAAGCGAACTGGGCTTATAGCGGTAAAATGTGGAATGAGCGCGCTTTGGGATAAATGGGGTGCTAGAATCCCAATCACCGTGCTTTGGGTGGATGATAACATTGTGTCTCAGGTTAAGACCCCAGAGAAAGAAGGATTTTGTTCTCTCCAGGTACACCTCTCTTCCCTTCTATTTACCCATACTAAAACCTGTATTTTTTCTCTACGGTATTTGTTGTGGGATTTTGGAACTTAAGTTCACCTGAGTGACATTAAGTTTGTACAGAATGGTAACAATGTGGTTAACTATTTATCCGATTTGCATGAACAACAACTTTATGGACTTGTGCCGCATAATCTCAAAGAAATTATAGGAAAGTTAATAGCCAGTTTATGTTTCAATTGTTTGAATAGTGCACATTCTTGGTGGAGTTCAATGAAACAATGTACATGAACAACTGCAGTTTAATGCACTGGGAAGGACAGAAATGATAATTAAAACAAGCCAATATTCAAGTTGGTGCAGTCATTACCCAGAGTTGTACTACTCTTCATTAAAGATCTTTAGATTGTTTTGGGTTTGATTGCAACTTAGAACCAAATAAACAAATTGGATTGAAAGTTGACTCTATTTACTGAACTGGTTTAAGAAAACCGGTTTGTGTTATTAAGCAGTTTGAATATTTTGTGGTGTGGTCCATTTAGCTATGCCTTGGTTTCTACCGTGGTGTTATGCCTTTAAGCGTTTGTGTATCTAATTATAGACTTTTATGCTGGTTTGTTTCTAGTTAGATTGGTTGTGGACAGAAGAAGGAAAAACATTTGACCAAGCCTGAAGTTGGTCATTTAAGGGCGCAAGGAGTTCCACTGAAGAGAAAGCTTAAGGAGTTTCCAGTGACAGAGGATGCACTTCTTCCTGTTGGAACATCACTTAATGTTCGCCACTTTGTTCCAGGCCAATATGTTGATGTCACGGGAATAACCAAAGGAAAAGGTTTTCAGGTGTTTTTCCCCTTCCTTCATGTTAAATATTGCTTTTACCTTTTATTCTTTAGATGTTAATTACTTTGTGCATGTATGGAAGTTTATACATGTATCTACGCCGTGTTTTTATATATCATCATGCTGTTTTCCTTTTATTTATATTTTCTGTGTACTTGCGGAGAATCATTCAATGCGAGTAAAAAGGCACTAAAAGGGTCCTCCAGTTTTGTGGATATCTTCAAATCATTGGTGTCAATTTTAAATATCATTTTTGTTACCAGGGTGTGATGAAGCGGCATGGATTTAAGGGAATGCCAGAAACCCATGGTACTTCGTTGTCCCATCGAAGCGCTGGTTCTATTGGTCATATAACTGGTCCTGGAAGGGTAAGTTGTGCTCTTTTTAGATTGATATGTTTGTTTAGTTCCTTGAATAAGTTGTAATTTGGTTACTATAATTTTTGCTCGATGATTGATTTAAACACGTCTTATATTACCCTTCAGGTTTTTAAAGGTAAAAAGATGGCTGGGCGAATGGGTGGAGATCAAAGAACAGTTAAAAATGTATGGGTCTATAAAATTGATCCGGCAAGGAATTTGATGTGGGTGAAAGGCCAGGTAAATTCTTTTTTCTATTTTTATGACATTCAGGTTGAGGGTAAAAAATATCTGCTCATAACATCAGACTGGGGTGGATGCACCAATTTTTTTCCTGAAAGTTCAAATCAGAATCATTTCACATGCAATACTGCTACAGAAATTTTAATTTGATGTTGAGCCAAATTAGTTGTGCAAATTTTGTGGTAGATTTGCAACTTCATGGTTCAGAGTTGTCCATTAAGTCACTAAAAAAGTTGGATTTTGGCTTCTCAGCGATGGCTTATTTCTCTATGTATGTATGATGTGCACAACAGGTCCCAGGAGCTACAGGGAACTTTGTTTTTATAAAAGATGCTGTATACGAAAAACCTGACATATCTCTACTTCCTTTCCCAACTTACTTTGCCCCAGAAGACGAAGATACTGATAATTTGAAACCATTGGTTGCTGATCTAGGTGATGTGGATCCATTTATCGTTACTGATTAAAGAGCTGGTTTTCGTGATAGGTTCACTTCTGCATTCATGTTTTCTGATTATAGATGGTAAAATGAAATTTTTGAGAACCCTTTTACCTGTCTTTTACAGCAGCTTTAGGGTTGTTTACGACATTGGCCAAATCTAAGCTAGGTTGGGTAAAGCATGGTTCTCTTACAATGCTACCAATAAGTGTGGATTTTTGGAATTAATGTATCATACGATTTATTCTTATTGAATGGTTTCCTTTTTATTCTTTGTAATTTTTATCTTTTTAATTAAATATGAAAAATAATGATCCAGATAATATAAATTAAAAACAGTATTAGTGGGGTTAATTACTAGTGGTTATTAAATATTACTTATTGGGAAATATTGTGGAATTAAGAGGGTATTGTAAGGGATACACTTGTAATATGATAGTGAGATATATGAGATAGAAAATGAGATTTCTCTTTGTTATAATAACCTCTTTCGAGTTCTAAGTTATAAGAACTCAAATTTAATCTTACGAGAGTAATTTGTGATGATCAATTTCATCACTTATCACTCATTTTCATTTTTTTAGTGTGGCGTGAATTCCTTCCCAAACTGATACTCATAATGGCCCCCATTATTTTTTCATCACATTATATGCCAAAATAGCTGTTAAAGTTCAAGCAGTTTTAGTTGCAAGAACACGAGTACATTTTTGGATATTGGCATTGAAAGAAAGGGGAAGAGTAAGCCATGCAACTGGTCTGGTTATAGCTTAATCAAATTCAGAGACATTCAATCTATGCATAAATCTTTCCAATGTTCACAAGTGTATCAACAAATTACAGATAATTTACAAATGAGATATTACTCAAGTTAAGTCCTAGATTACCAACCTGATCGTGTCAACTAGCTTTGAGCGTAAAATATTAAATCCGGCACTAGCAAGTACATCAACTCTTAGCTATGGTTCTATGGCTTTGAATGATTTTGTTCTACACAATATACAAATTCAGTAAAAGTATAACTGACCACAAATATCAAGTGAAGTAGTTTAAGACTGCTGCACCTTGGTGGTTCATAATCAAGAGAAATTAATGGTATCTTGGTGCAAGTTACAGGAAAATTACGAACCTGAATAACAAGAAAGCAATCAGAATGCTATTTATGGCTTCTCTAATATCTTTGTAGTTTATTATTTTTAAATTGTATTGGATTAGATCCTAAAACAAAAACAAAACATAAAAATTAGCACCAAAATATTTGAACTTGTTAGCCTATATATTTTGGAATTGACATATATTATTCTTATGAATGAACTTAAGCAACATTATCTATATGAATATTAATGTTCCTGTAATATTTTATTTTTGAACAGTCTGCCATACTACTATCATAGATTTTTTGAAACAACGTTCATATCCACATCAATGGCAATCAAATATTAACTATTACAATCAAAACTATTACTTCTGAGAATTAGATGTTTATCTAGAAAAGTAAACTGTAAAAAGCTACCTTAACCAAGGTTGACATAAGAAATTCAACCAGTTCTGGCACAACAATTATCTGCGCACCCTGTTCTCCCTGGATAACAAAGGTAAAAGTCTAAGTTTCCTAAGATATGTTTGGGGCTGCTGTACATGCACACTGTAAAGTCAAACAGAACCAAATGGTAAAATAAAACTCAGAATGAAAGCAAATAAGAACTACAGAGGTTACACTTGTTAATATTGTTTTCTTGACAGATTTGATTCTTTTCTTTTTTGACACTGATTTGATTCCGTTTGGATCCATGGTAAGAATAATCTTCCTATTAAGTGCACTCTATTGATACAAGTAGAAAGATAATAAAAATATTGACTCATCAAACAACAAATAGAAGACATGGAAATTTAGCACTCATGTGTGCACATTAGCAAAGTTTTAAAAAGAACTTTCCTGAAATAAATTTAATTAAAGAAATACCTGCAATATAATATCCTCAAGTTTCTCGCTGACAATTCCTGTTCCAAGAATTGAGCCAAGGTTCAAACTGGAAGTTCCCTTTAATGCTGAAGTAATTTTATGGAAATATTAGCACACTTCCAGAAACATCAATATTGGATCTAATGAGCTTGAAAATTGTTAGTAATGAAATTAGAAGATTTACCTTAATGCTGAAATAATATCCGGATCACTAGTCTACACACAAATTCAGATAACTTTAGTATGGAGGGACTGGAAAGCATTTATCTGAGGGTAACCTCCTTGAGCAGTTGCTAATTTTTCCAAAACTTGCATAGATTCCTTAGCACTGGAGGGGTTAGAAAATCCGTATGGAAAGTCTGCCGCTTCGATGATTACTTTTTGCTGATGCATTCAGTTTACTAACCTTGTTTTGCTGATTCAATCAGTTTGCTGACTTACTAACCTTTCTAACCCTTTTTGGCTGACCTACTTACTTTCACTAGCTTGTTTTTGCTGATGATATTTCTCTAACCAGTTTTTACGCCAGTTACTAATATGCTTACTAACCAGTTTTGCTTCTTTTACTAATTCTTCTACTAATTTTTTAACCAGTTCTGAATTCTGACTTTGGTTTCATTTCTGACTTAGTTTCTTATTTTGCAAGTTTAACTACTGGTACCTATTATCCATTCTCCATTCTAGTTAGTTGATTTTATCTTACTTCTTCTTACTAATTTGATGTTGTTACAGGTTTGGTTTACTAATTCTAGTTTGTAGAGTTGGTTCTTTTAGTTTACTAATGCTAGTTTCGCTGATCCTTAGTTCAACTTTGGTATTCATATGCATCTTAATTTTCTTTGTTGTTTTTAGTGTTTAGACTTTATTTGAACCTTCATTTGTAGATAGTTTCTTTTAGGTTTCTTTAATGTTTTTAGTAGATTTTACTTTTATTTTGTTGTTTTAAAATTTTAGAAATGTTAATTGGGATTTCATTTGTTGTTTCAAGAGTAGTTTGAGTTCTTGTACTGTTTTAGTATTTTGTTTCAGATTTAATAGTGAATTTGTTAGTTCTTTGCTGTTTTTAGAAATTAATTATGTTTTTAGCTTTCTTTCATTGTTTTAAACTTGCTTAGATATATACCTTGCTATTTTTAGTTGAGTTTCACACATTTTGCATAATTAGTTCTTGATTGTGAATGATTTTTGAGTTTCTAATTTGAGTTTATAGTCTCTAACTAGTTTTACAATTTATTTCAATAGAGTTGAATAGTTTTTACATGAAAAATCAGTCTTGAGCCAAAGTCAGTCTTGAGCCAGTTTTGACAGATTTTACTCCATGTGAGATTTTGAGCTTTACTTTCAGATTTTTCAGCTTTTGCTCATTTATTTTCATTCAAAATGTTTCAACACATTATTCATGATCAATCATCATAAAAGCTCAAATCTCCCCCCAGTTGAATTTCCCAAATTCCTAAACACTGCCTAAGACATCTCACAACTCTAGGAATGGGTATTTTCACGGTTTTTCTGGTCTAAGGCTTGTGATGAGCTTAAAATTAATAAAGGAAAAGTATAACATTGCTCAAAATTCATATGCAAAGGAACTATGTTCAAAGCAAGTTTTATTTGGCTAGGTGGATAAAAACAAGCATGGGCTAATATAACATCAGGAGTTCAAATCCGACAATTCGTTTGAAAATAAATAGTGCAAGTTCTAAAATGTAAATAAACATGAATGCATCACACAATGAAAGTAAGTCAAGTTCAGAATTTCACATGGGTAATAACTTTCAAACTAGCTTTAGTTACTAGCTACAGCCCTAGCTACTAGCTACAGCCCTAGTCCTAGTGACTAGTTTTAGCTACTAGCTCTAGTTACTAGCTCTAGCTATTAGTTTAGTTACTAGTTTTAGCTATTAGCTACAATTTTAGCTCAAAGCTCTAACTCTAGCTCTAGCTACTAGCTACTAGCTCTAACTACTAGCTACTAGCTACTAGCTACAACTATAGTTCTAGTTACTAGCCACTAACTCTTGATAATATCTGTAGTTACTAACTTTAGCTATTACTTCTAGCTACTACGTTTAGCTACTATCTCTAGTTCTAGCTACTAGTTCTAGGTATTAGCTTTAGCTACTAGCTCTAGCTATTAGCACTAACTACTAGCTTTAGCTATTAGCACTAACTACTAACTATTAGCTTTAGCTACTAACTCTAGCTCTATCTCTAGCTATAATTATTAGCTACAACTTTTGTTCTAGTTACTAACTTCTAACTCTAGACACTAGCTCTAACTACTAGTTCTAACTATTCTTCCCATCATCCAATCATCAGAACGATTCTAAATATTCTTATTGAAATTGAGTTAAATCATATTTACAATCACTACTTATTTTGAAAAGAAAACTTAATTTGAATATAAAAAACATAAAGTTTCATTTACATATTAATTACACTTAATTGACATGTAAACTTATTCTTCATCAACATATACATATGCAACTATAAAAGCCAAACATTTGTTATACATTTAAACAGAGGAACAACCATAATAATAACATCATGAACAAATACAACCGATCACTTAAGAAAATTAGAATGTGTACACTTTAATACAAAACTAAATTAAAATTCAATCTAATGTCATATATCCTTTTATCCTAATTAACGTGCTAAAAATTTATTAAGAAAAAACAAAAACCACAATGGGATTTCAAATGCTAGAAAGACATTCCCTAACACACTTTCGTTATTGATTGAAACATATTTGAAATTTATGAATGTTATGTATTGTATTTTATTTGAATTTATGGTTCAAATTGTTAAATATTATTTTTTTGTAAATATCTGGGGATACCCGTGGATAATGAGATTTCAAATGCTAGAAAGACATTCCCTAACACACTTTCATCATTGATTGAAACATATTTGAAATTTATGAATGTTATGTATTGTATTTTATTTGAATTTATGGTTCAAATATGTTGTTAAATATTATTTTTTTGTAAATATCTGGGAATACTCGTGGATAATGGGATTTCAAATGCTAGAAAGACATTCCCTAACACACTTTCATCATTGATTGAAACATATTTGAAATTTATGAATGTTATGTATTATATTTTATTTGAATTTATGGTTCAAATATGTTGTTAAATATTATTTTTTTGTAAATATCTGGGGATACCCGTGGATATCCTTGGATATTAAAAAAATATATAAGTACCTGCATAACGGATACCCATACAGTTATGAAGACGGGTATAAGACGAATATTTATTAAACGGATAGGATATGAGGAGCTACTATCCGTAACCTATTTATCCCGTTGTCATTCCTAATATAAGTATTTATTTTGATAATTAATTATAGTCTTGTAATGGGATCATGCTCAAACCTTAGCTCTGACCTTAACCTAGTTGAAAGGAGTCTTTGGGAACTAAGATTTGTGTTTGATCCTTTCATAGGGCCTTCAAAATGAGGACTTATTCAAGTTAGCTTAGGATTGACCCATGGGTCATGGGCTAAGTTGACAGCCTAGCTGCAATGGAAATGATTTATGGATTGTTGGGTGTATTACAAAATTAGTCATAAAGTATGTGTATATAGAAGGAATGAAGAGATAGTTAAATTTATATTTTACCAATGACGTTATTTTGTCTTATACCATTCTCATGATGTAGTTCTTTGATTATTATAATGGTATTTGTTATTTAATTAGAAATTAAGATTGTTTTATTTTTTTGTGTGTAAAGAATTTTATATATATATATATATATATATATATATATATATAATAAAGTTTGGAGATTAAACTGTATCAAAGTTTAGAACGTGACGAATGAATTTCAATTTCGCATCAAAGTTTACTAAAAAAAATTTAACTCTAAAATTTTGCAAGAAAAAAAAATGAGTTAAATATGTTTTTAGTCCCTAAACTTATATGCAAAATTGAAATTTATCATTGTCTCAAACTTTGATATATTTTGGTCCTCAAACTTAAAAAATAATGAATATACTCCTTTTAAGTCAACAACTCAAACATCTCAAAATTTGATATATGTTTAACAATGTTCTAAGCTAACATTCGATGTAAACAACTTAAACACAAATTTTAAATTTTGTTTAACGCAAAAAAAAAAAAGTATCACAATTTGGATTAGAAGGATGATATCTATTTACTTTTAATGTCTGAATATTAAAAAGTAGAAGAAATTTTAGTTTTACCAAATTTAAGAACTAAAAATATATTTAAAAAAAAATTATAAGCCATAGCAAATGAGTTCAATTACTAAAGTTTAAATGAATAAAAATATTTCATGGACTGAAATCATTTTATACAAAATAATTCAATCAATTTCACGATTTTTGTTAATATACGCAATGATTTGTTTCCAGCTATTTGACAATTTAATCACTATTTTCGATTGCAAAATAAAATAAAATAGTAGCTTTTAAAAGAGTTGTAAGTGGTAACAATTATGAATGTATATTATAGATTAAATTATATATTTGGTTTCTATATTCTTTTAGTTTTGTCAATTCAGTCATAATATTAATTTTTTTTAATGAGGTTTTAATTTTCATTAAAATTTGTTTAATTTTATCATTTTTGTTAACTCCTTTTAAATGATTAACAGTAATGAACCGTGACTGCTACGTATCATTTTGTGTTTTTTATTTTATTTTTATTTTTGAAAAAATGTTTATGTATCAATCCAGCAGTGTGCAATGTGTCAGAATCGATGTTTTGTATTAAATTTGGTCCATATATTCATTATTTTTGTTCAATTTAGTGACAATTTTTATTAAAATAAAGCAATTTTGTTCCTCTAGATTGAGGCCAAATTTAATCTTTATATAAATGTTATAATGTGTTTATTAAAATTCACATTTTTATTATATATTTTTGGTTTAGGGCTACATTTAGTTTAAAATTAAAACGAAAATTTGAAGGATGATGACTAATATTATTGATTTAAAATTTTAAACTAATTGTAATTAGGGATGTCAATGAGGCGGGTAGAGTACGGGTAGTAGCTCCCTCGTACCCTACCCGCTAGATAAATATCTGCCCCGTACCCGTACCCATATCTGTCGGGTGTCCGTCTATTTTTTTCATATCTGCGGGTATCCACGGGTACCTGCGGGTGTTTGCAAAATTATTTAAAATACAAATATTTAATCATAAATTCAAATAAAATAAAATAAAATACATAACTGTCATAAATTTCAAATAAAGTTTAAATAAACTCAAGTTTATAAAATGACGTTTAACACAATGGAAATTCTTTAATTAGTGCTTTGATCAACAAACTCACTTTCTCTGATTGATTCCTGAAAAATAAACAAATAATAAATCTCAATTGTCACGTGCCAAATATTCTTATTTTAATTCCATCATTTGACAACAAGCATACCATAAACGTTATTGTCTATATAAGATTTGATGTATATACCCAATTTCAAAGAAAGGAAAGAGAAGAATGTCAAGGGGTGTAAGTTTAGCGGGTATGAGTATCCACGGGTACGAATACTATGATATCCATACCCGCCCCGTTAACATGTGGGTATCCAAAATACCCGTACCAACGGGTAGCGGGTATCCGTTTTTTACCCGTGGCGGGTTTTATCTGCGAATACCCACGGGTACGAATTTTGTTAACATCCCTAATTGTAATCTTAAATAAAAAATACTTAATAATTTTTTGAATTTTTATAACATTTATATAAAAATTAAATTTGGTTTCAATTTAGAGAAGGACAAAATTGTTCCATTTTAAATAAAATTGAGACTAAATTGAACAAAAATAGCGAATATAGAAACCAAATCGAATATAAAACATATTAAACTTTGACTCTAAATGTGACTATTGGGTTGATACGTGAACGTTTTTCAAAAATTAAAATAAAATTAAAAAAAAAATAAAGAAAAACCATAAAGTGACATGTGACAGTCATTGTTCATTATCGTTAATAATTTAAACAGAGTTCGAAAAAAATGACCAAATTGAACAAAATTAACAAAAATTAGGACCTGATTGAATAAAAGAACATTAGTACTGAATTAAACAAAAATAGAGACCAAATTTATAATTTAACCTATATCATATGATAAAAACCAATTACAAAAAGATGTGGTAAAATGGGCCAATCTAATCCGTTTTAGCTTGGCCAACTGTTGATTCGTCAAAAATAGATCAGGTCAAACTAGGTCGTGAGGTGGAAACATACTAAAACACATAACCCACCGGCTATGGTTTTTTTTTGTATTGGTTTGATGTGGCCCAGTTTAACATTTACTTACGTAACGGAGTTAGTGGCCTATAGGTCATTATATATATATATATATATATATATATATATATAACTGCACCTACCACTAGTGCAAAATAAGTATATTAAATCGGTTCTAGAGCGCATATTAGATCGGTTCTGGAGCGCATATTAGATCGATTCCGCAACCGATCTAATATACACTGGTGTAATATGTCAAAAACATATTAGATCGGTTCTGAAACAACCGACCTAATATCTTTTTACTGAAAAGAAAAAAAAAACATTTTCGAAAGTGACCATGCGAAGGGGCAAAGGAGAAATGAACCACCAAAGACCACCAACAAACCACCACGGACCAACACCAACAAACCACCACGGACCAACACCAACGAAACACCAAGTGAACCACCAACGAACCACCAAGGAGAACACCGCACCCCGACTGCAAACTTGACTAAGAGACTTCACGAAACACCATGGGGACCAGCGACACACATTTGGTAAAGCAGCAGTGTCACAAATTTGCTTCATTTGCAAAGGAGATGGGAAAGCACCGAGCACCAAGAAAGGTAACTACAAAGAGAGCTTTCTCCACAAGGAATATTACTGAAAAAGAAATACTACAAGAGAGAAGACCAAATGTAACATCCCTAAGGAATATTACTGACATTAAACAATTAAAAATTCCAATTATAAATACTGCATTTATAATATACACTATTTCCCAAAACACGGGAAATATAAAACTTTAAAAATTAAAATCGTTAAATCCAGGAGTCCAAAAATTCATGAAACTGAATTAAAAGTCCATGGCTCCTGCCAGGATTACATAATATCCTAAAAACGAAAGTAATAAACATATGTATATACAAAAATTATCCCCTGCTAGCCCTCGCTCCGAGTCTACGCATCACCTGGCTCACCTGTCACATCATCTGCTCCCGGATAACAAATTTATCCGATCATCGCCATACACACACAGATAGGGTGAGCTATGCACAAGAAAAAAATATAAACAGATATAAGAAATAAATATGCTTCCCAACCCAAAATAACATAATCAAATTTCTTATACTCTCCAAATCACCCAACCATGACCTCATAGTCCTTCATGAGTCATATGCATGAACTAGATCTTGAGACTTCATTGTGCTTCCACGAAACTAACTCATTCGTGGTCCAACCCTATGAGCCTATCCCGCTCATAGTCATGCCTTACAGACTCCTCGCCTGTAGTAAAAACATCCAAGTCTCATAACTTGGACGCTGGCACGCACGCAATCACCATACTATGGACTCCTCGCCCAATAGTAGCCGATGGGAACATAATAGTTCCTTGCCCATCGTGCGCCCGACACATGCAATCACCATACTAAGGACTCCTCGCCCATTAGTAGCCGACGGGAACTCAACCAGTTCCTTGCCCATCATGTGTCCAACCACCAAGCACATCCCAGACCCCTATTGAACTTAGTCCTTCATGCCCAAACACCACACCACATGCATATACATCCTAACTTTCATATAAGCAGCCAGAACACACTTACAAGCATGTAGAAACATAATAACACGCATAAACTCACTTAAGCTAGGGACTTCTCGCCCGAGCTAAGCCCTCAGCCTCGCTTGGGCTAACCCACCTCGCTTGAGCGAGCTTAAAACAATGACCACACCACGTTATCTCGCCTGGGCGAGTCACACATTCGCCCAAAACAACAATAGACCTCGCCTAGACGAGGTTTCAACAAAAACATCACAATTGATCCTGATATCTCGCTTAGGTGAGACCTTCTCGCCTGAGCGAGACCCTAGTTCGCTCAAACCTCCAAACTCCCTCGCCTGGGCGGAAAATCGCGCTCAATCATACTTGAACTCATTGCCATCTCGCTTAGGCGAGCCACCCTCGCCTAAGCGATGGTATCACTCGCTCAATACTAAAAACAGCTCGCCTAGACGAGCTACAAGGCCTCTAAACCAGAAACGTCGCTCTATAATTCTCGCTTAGGCGAGATGGACTCGCTTGGGCGAGACTTGCAGGGTTTTGCCTCTGTACACACTCTCAATTCACCAAAACCAATACCAAAACACTTCTAAAACACGATCAATGCAATCAAATGGCACGACAACTCCAGAAGCAGGTTTTATACTCTTTCAATCCACACAAAATGCAAAACCCAATTATTCACCCCCATTCGTTACCAAAACCCTCATTCATTACCATACAATTGCATAAAAAGTTTGATCTCATGCCATAAGAGCAACCAATACAACATCCCATCAATTGAAGCACGGAAATTCGGTTACACACACAGCACAATCATGCAACACAATACAATTAAACCAGGATTCCGAGTTCAGCTCCCCTAACCTGAATTCTTGAGTGAATTTGCGAAGAGACTAGGGATTCCTTGGTGCACCAAATTCTTTGCTTCCACCTCTCTCTCTCACTTAGCCCCTTGCACTCTCAATTTTGCCTCTCATTCTCCCAATCTGTGCTCTCCTCTCACCCAAAACGAAAATAGGAATTTAGGCCTTTTTGATGTGGTTAAGTCTCATTTAATTACCTTTACAAAATGATTTCCAGCCCCCTCCTTGGCTGCCCCTCCTAGGTTTACTATTGCCCTCTCATATTCCCTCCAAAACTACACTAAAAATAATAAAATTCCAATTTCATTCCCAACCAAGTTTGAACCCATGACTATTTAGTCACCCCTCAAGTGTATAACCAATTCAACCAATTCATGTTAGTGATACATTCTAATCATGATAAGATCACAATGTCAATCCCATACCCATACATATGATAAAAAAAAATCAATAATGAAGCAATCAACACATAATTGGGATACATAGGACTCGAACCCCAGTCCTCTCACACAAACCAAGTACTCTCAACCACTTAAACTGGTACTTTTCCACGTCACATAAACCAATAAATAATGGCATAAAGGCGCTTTCTACCCGCATTTATTAATTATTTATTTATTTAATTAATTAATTTTTCCGGGTCTTACACCAAAGGAGGCACGAGAGAGAAGACGAAGTTTGAAAAATGAAAAGGGTTTTCACAATTTGTAGTGCAGAAAACATATTAGATCGGTTCTTTATATAACTGATCTAACATATTAGATCGATTCTCCCTATGACCGATTTAAAATACTTTCCAGTTTTTACAAAATTGCCATTGTGTTTTAAATTAAATCGGTTCCGCTTCAACCGATGTTATATCCTGTTCTAATATCACCATTTTGCACTAGTGTACGCATCATCATGTTATTTTGATTGGGTTCCCAATTTTGGATATTGTTTTGATGAACTTCACGTGGGTATAAGGTATCCGAATTGGATGATTTAGTACTGTAGATCTTTTAACTCAACACTAAGGATAATAATATTTTAACCTATTTTCTTTATTCACTTTTAATCCATTATTTTTATCATTCTTGGATCATGTATTTTAATTTTTTTAGTGATGTGATGATCTAAGGATAATCTAAAGGTGATTGAACTGGTAGGTTAAAAGTGGGTAAAAGAAGTGGACTAAAGTATCATTATCCTTGTTTTTAAAAAGACCATGATTTCTTCACGCACATTTATAGAGTGTTATTAGAAATGCTTCAAATATATGTATCTGTATCTAATGAGCACAACACAAACATTACATTTTTTTTTCTTTCCTCAGGCTGGCTTAGCTTGATTATGAAATGGCCTGTCGGGCTTTGCGGACCAAACATCTACGAACTTGCAGGTTGAAATTTATTCGTTTCTTTTGGACGGACTGGTGGGCTGGCACGTTGGGTCTAGTCCATTTTGTCATTCTTAATTACACATAAGAACTAATTTTTTTATTTTTCAAAAAGTGATAGTAGCTTACTTAAAAATGAAAATTTCTTATTAGACCTCATATACTATATTAAATTGGTCTTATTTCTGTTGAGTGAGACCAAACATTAATAGGTGGTCTGATAACATGTGGAACAATAGAGCCAACAAATATCAAATTTCGTTAAAATAGACCCTAACACATAACTATTATGTTAAGATATGGATTTTAAACATAACTCAACCTTACAAAACCAATTTTATACGAAAAAAATTTGTACCTATTTATATATATCGTAAATTGTTCTTATCTCTAGTCGATAGGTGACTTCGAACAAATAACTAAATCAAATAAGATTCATATAAAATTTCATATTATACATATATTTTTAAAAAAGTATAATAAAAAAATGAAGGGACAATGATACTTTAACCAAGTTTTTTGATCCATTTTTAACCCACCACTTGAATCACTATTAAATTATCACATCACATCACTAAAAGAATCAAAATAGATGGTCTAATGATGATTGAAGTAGTAGGTTAAAAGTGAGTCAAAAAAATATATTAAAATATCATTATCCTTGAGAATAAAATGTATAACATGAACACGGTAATGTGTTAGTGAATTCTTATTACCAGAATGTAAAACTAATAATATTCATTATATATTCTTTTCTTCTTATGGTATGAACGATTCTAAATGTTCTTAGATTGATTTAAATCATATCTACAATCACTCCTTATCTTGAAAGGAAAACTTAATTTGTTAATAATAAACATAGGTTTCATTTACAAGATATTAATTACACTTAATTGACGTGCAAATTTATTCTTCTTGAGCATATATGCAAAGACAACCATTTGTTATTAATTTAAATAAAGGAACAACCACAATAACAACATCATAAACTAAACAAATAAAACCAATCACTTAACAAAATTAAAATGTTTACACTTTAATACAAAACTAAATCAAAATTCAGTCCAATTTCATACTTATTAACGTGCTAAAAATGTGATTAAGAAAAAACAAAACCACAATGGGATTTCATATGCTAGAAAGACACTCCCTAACACACTTTCGTCATTGATCGAAACAATCAAAAGTCACAAACTTTGGTGAGTTCTTCATGGTTTTAACCAATAACAAAGTGTAGTTAGCATCTCTTAATCTTTTTATATATCAAACTGCTATATAGTATATGATGGATCACAAGATCCCTAACCTTTTCCAATAACTTCCTTTCAAGCATACCCACAAACACCATTCCCACATGAATCACCAGATGAACACTTCTTGTCGCACTTGCCACAGTGATTAGCATTGGACAAAACATTGGTACAAACTCCATTGCAGCATCTTTCTCCCTGCTTGCACTTGTTCCCACACACCTTGCAGTTGTTCTTGTCACGAAGAACATTGCGACAATGCGTCTTGCAGCAGTAAAGTAGGTCCCTCCCCTTGTTCGCTCGAACCCCATTGCAGATGTTATTGCTCTCAGCATTACACTGTCTTCCTTTCTTTATTACAGAAACCAAAAATCTGCTTCTTGGTCCCGAATGGGTTATTGGGGTATCAAGAACATAGTCTTCGTCCTCCTCTTCGTTATGATTTTGATCTTGTACGTCAGTTGCAGAAGCAAAATGAGAATCATGCAGGGTTGAAAAAATGAGCAGAACGAGAAATGCTGTGAGCTTTAGGATTGTGTTGGCCATGGTGATGAATTATTGAGTTTAGGTTGATGTTGCTGTAACTTGAGCTTTTGATTATGGTTATGGGAATGTGTTTGCAATTTAAAGTGTGGTTTGTCGTGAAATACTCCATGATCTTAGGGGAAAACTTGGCTCTTTTAATTAATAGCAATGTTGAATGAGAGAATTAGATTCATCTAAATTCTCGGTTCGAGGATAAGTGATGTGCAAGCATGATCTTGTTGTTTAATTAATGTGAATAATGGAACAAGTTAACCTGTTTTTGCTCATGTTTCACGAAAGCTTTGAAAGTTAAGGACAAAAAAGTGATGATGCAAAGTTAAGTGTAGGTAGGAATATCAGATTTTAATCACTGTTAAACGCAAGATATATATAGAAAGAACTAAACGTTATTAGGGTTTTTCAGATGAATATATATATATATATATATATATATTTCAGCTTAATTTGTTATAAATTTTTTTAATATTTCTATGTATACAATAATTAATACAACAATACAGCAGCATGTGGTCATTTTTTTTTTCAAGTTTAATCTTGGAATCATATATTTTTCAAGAATCATGTTCCTTGGAATTATAACTTTTAGAAACATCATAAACGTGTTTAATTTGTGAAATATATATTTGGAACGTTATCATGGCTTAAAACTTTTTCACTTTTAATTTGAATTTTAGATTTCCATCCCTTTTTATGAGAACATTTTATTCAAAAACACAGTGGTTAACATTTAATATCTATCTATCTATTTTTCTCTCCCTCTCTCTCTCTCTCTATATATATATATATATATATATATATATATATATATATATATATATTTTTTTATTTATTTATTTATGACTCTAAGGTTATACTATTAATATTATATTTAAACATGACATATTTGAGTAATTTAATAGTAATATTTTAATTTATTTTTATTCTAAATTGAAAAATTATTATTATAAATAATGATCAAAATAGAATAATATTTTTTTACTATCATATTTATGCACAATGTGGATTATTTTATGTATGGATATATCTTGATCAATTTTTTTATATATTTTTAAGTTTGTAATTATGTATTCTACAGTTTTTATATTGTTTGTAAATTATAATATTTATGTTATTATTTATTTTTATAAATATGTTCCGTTGGTTTTTGAATCAAAGAAATAAATGGTTTTATTTTTCATATATTCGATGTGTTACATCCTAAAAATGAAAACAAATAATAATTTTTTTTTGTTAAAATTTGATAAAATTCTGATTTTATATATTTATATATATATAGTAGAGATATCTTTGAAAAAAATTCAGAAATCCAATTTTAGTTATAGCAAATATCTACATAATTTTAAATTCTTATAATTCATAAATGTAAGCTAAAATAAATTTTTTGAAAAGTGATATCTCAGTTAACTTACATATTTTGAATAATCACTTTTTAATGATATGAGTAAATCTGTGAAGCTTAATATGAGTAGTTTATTTAGTTTAAAAAGGGTTCTATTCTATAATACCTACCCATTTGTGATCTCTACCTACTATGGTTGACAATGAGATGTATAGTAGGTGCATGTGCAGAGGATCCTTTTTTCCGGCGAAAAGTGTGTGAAGGCAATTGCCGCTTATACAATTGTCAACCATCAACACCATAGTTGAACTTTCTTAAAACGAATCAGAACCGTTGAAAAGGTTTAATATGTGGGAATGTAGACCAAAATAGGGTTGACTTTGACTTTACTTTCATCTTCTTGGTTGTTGCATTGCCCTTATTAACTGTGTTGAGTGTTGATTCTTCAAACTTTTCAAAACCATGGACTTGCAAAGGGACTTTAGCAAATTGCCCTTAATTATGTTTCTAATATTTGTAATCTCAATTAATTACATAATAATTGATTCACACAATAGTTCATCATGCTGACATCATCCTTACCAAATACAAACAAATAATAATAATAATAATAATAATAATAATAATAATGTGTATGGATGAGTATTTTTAAAATATATTATAAAAGGGCAATGTGCTATTACAATAAGATTACAAGATGTAGTCTTTCTTCAATTTTACATATATATATATATATATATA
>Ga0214543_1002462_pt1 | contig 36375 bp, 24 predicted proteins | sample CNSS2metaG_FD_160094 | JGI IMG/M metagenome (GOLD analysis project Ga0214543, IMG submission 160094) | Root nodule microbial communities from cowpea collected in UCLA plant growth center, Los Angeles, California, USA - CNSS2 | ecosystem: Host-associated > Plants > Roots > Nodule | place: USA... | reverse complement strand
CCCTATCCATCTCTCTTCCACCATAAACCTTGTTTTCATTTCCATGGAGGATCATCATAAAGGGGACACATACCTTAAAATGATTTCAAGAAACTCTCTGAACAAAAAAAAACAAAAAAAGAAGAAAAGTTCGCTAGACTAACAACTTTAAAGGACAGTCTAGGCAAAAAATAAGACAAAAAAAAGTGAAAAAAAAAGAACAAAACAAGGGACATCCTGTTACATGAACTAAATTATTTTCCTCTGAATTAAGTTTTTTTGTTGAGAAAAACAACCATGATTTGAAATGATGTATGGCCATGTTTCTTTATCAAAGAAACAAAACAAAAGTAATTATCCTTTGCTACCCAATTTGAGCCTTCCAAAAAATTTCTTTCAAATTACCCTAAACAAGGATCACCCTCCCACTGAGGGTTGACATAATGTTTGCATTTGTTTCATCCGACTTGTAGTTTACCAATACATAAATATAAAAAAAAAAGAAAGAAATGATATGGTTATATATATCAAAAAAAGCAAAAGTTTGAAGAATGAGAATAAACGGTCAAAATATAGAAAGAAAAAAAAGGTGAACAAGAAGAAGTCAAACAAAATCTGAATGAAACATTATTCAAAGATCCTTGTTGAAACAATCATCACATCACTTGTTTGGGCCTTTACTATCATTTACTTCCATACCCCTAGCCTCGGCCACAATACAAGCCTAATAAAGTCCACACAGATCAAATATTGGTTGTTATCTTTCGAAGGTTTTAATTCAGAGGAAAATTTTGATTTGCTAACAGGTTTGTTCTAAAAAAAAAGATTAAAAAAAAAGATTGAAAAAGTGTGTTCAAAGATTTTCTTTTAAACACTGGGGCAGTTTATGTCTGGTTGACATGTTTTCAAAGCTCCAAAATCAGCACAAGCAATCAAGCAATTTGGTTAAATTTGGGTTGTCCCCTTTCAATTCGTTCTTCATGAAATTTCATTTGTGCTCATACAGTATCCTCCGCTCTAAGCCTAAACCTTGACCAACATTAAAATAGTTCATCTTTATCAATCCCAAACTCAAACTGGGGCAGTCACTTTGTTAGTAATTCATATATTCCCATTATTCATTCTAAATTGGGATATTTTATTTATAATGAAGATTGTGATCACATTAGGGGCAACTTGTGAAGACCCTGTCATTTTTTTCTCCTCATTTGGAAAAAGTCAAACACGCTTTTGCACCCGAAGACCATCCTAGGCTTTCACACTAGGGGCATTTTTTTATTTTGAAGTCCCCATCATTTCCTTCATACCATTAATAATTAGGAAAGCCCAAACACATTTTGTGCCCCTAAGACCAATTCAAATTGGGGCAACTCCCTAATTAATCTTCATCACCTCATCCAAACCTTTCCGAGCCCTTGACAATTTCATGCATGTCATTCAAATAGTGTTTCAAGAGAAATGAATAAAAAAATGTTTGTTAATAAATTGATTAGACCAAAGAAATGATTTAAAAAAAGTAAAAAAATATAAAAGTAGAATGATTCTATGAATTAGAAATAACAATGAAATGGGAATCAATTCAAATTTGTTTTCAAAAAAATGTAAAAGAAAAATTCATACATCATACCAAGTTATGCCTACATGAGTAATTCATCTTTTTGAATAAAGCAAATTTCACACATGCCATCCACGCATCCATGCATGCATCATCATCTAGGTTTAAAAAGAAAATCATAGCATGTCATACATCATCAATGATTCATAATGTGTGCATATGCATAACTCCTCCAACATTTCTTAGCTTTATGAAAAATGAAAAAATGAAAAAAAAGAGCAAATTCCACTAATGCATTCACGCATCCATGCAAGCATATCATATAGTTTCAAAAAGAAAATCATAACATTTCATGCATCATCAAATCATCCATCATACTCCAAAAAATCATTGAAAATCATTTAAAAAAAAAAAAGAAAAAGTCAGCAATGATATTTTTTTGTTCAAGTCTCAAAAACCTCAGGCATTCACTTGGTGTTTGTCAACAATTCAAAAGCAAAATTCAGGTTCTCCTTTTATACATCAAGACCCTCTGCAAGGCAATGGTCATTGATTCCTTTGTCACATCGAGGCCCTCTGTGAGGCAATGGTCATCGATCTCTTTACATCAAGACCCTCTACGAGGCAATGGTCATTGATTTCTTTTATATATTAAGACCCTCTGTGAGGCAATGGTCATCGATCTCTTCACATCGAGGCCCTCTACGAGGCAATGGTCATCGATCTCCTTACATCAAGACCCTCTGCGAGGCAATGGTCATTGATTTCTTATGTCCCATCGACGCCCTCTGCGAGGTAATGGTCATCAATCTCTTTACATCAAGACCCTCTACGAGGCAATGGTAATTGATTTCTTATGTCACATCGAGGCCCTCTACGAGGCAATGGTCATCGATCTCTTTACATCAAGACCCTCTGCACGGCAGTGGTCATTGATTTCTTTGTCAGATTGGGACCCTCTACGTGGTAATGGTCACCGAATATTTATATATAGGCCCTCTCCTCATGATTGGTCTAATCTCTTTTTCAAAAAGTCAAAGTTACAAAAAGATCTTTTTTAGGATTGGGGCCCTCTACATGGTAATGGTCGCTGAATCCTTTGGATCTAGACCCTCTCCTCGGGATTGGTCTAATTTGGTTTTTTCTAAAAAATGAAAATAAAAACAAAAAGAATTAGTGTGTCAAATCGAGACCCTCTACTTGGTATGGTCAAGTTTGTCTTCAAATTTGTCTTTTTTTGAAACCCGAACGAAATTAGTGTTTTTATCTTTACTTATCTTTTATTACAATAATATGGAAAAGTCAAATTTTCATATTATCTAATAACAACTAATTAAAGAGGGGCAGCTGTCAACACCCAATTTCGTCCGGGTGAATAAATTTATTTTCAAAAAATAAAAATAAAAGTAAAAAATAAGGTGAAACAAAATTTTCTTCAAATATTTTCAAACTTTAATTTTAGAAAAAAAGAAAAAAACTAGAAAAAAAAGAAAAAAAGGGAGGAAGAGCCAAATTTGTTACGAGCCCAATAACTCAAATATTTTCTAACCTTTGTTCCTAATAGAGAAATTAGTTATATAATAATAATTAGAAGCAATATCTCTTCAAATGGTAAGAATCAATATTATTAATTAGGATTGATTTTGTGCTCTGATTTGTTACTGATGATGATTGATTTTGTACTTTGTTTGGCTGCGATTTGATCCCCATAATTTGCTGGTATCATGACCAATTCCTTCCTTATATTGTTCATTACAATTAAGGCTAAGATTGCATTGATATTGCAAGGTGTGAGTATAAATACGCACTCTGTCGGGACCGAAAAGGGATTCTCTACACTTCTCTAATTCTTTCCCATCACTACTCCCACATACACACCTCCTTTTTATCTCTCTTTCAAAAAAAACATAAAAAAACATATTGAAGGAGGTAGAAAAAAGAAGAAGAAAACATTCTCTACACTCTCTCTTCCTGTCATTACCACCCACATAGACACCTCTCATCTTTATCTCTATTGGAAAAACAAACACAAATTTGAAAAGGAAGCAAAAACAAAAAAGAAAAGAGAAAAGGTGAGGAGATATTGAAATTTTTTTAAGGTACGTCACTCTCAATTCTTTCAGCTTTTGATTTAGTTTTTTTCAATTTTCATTCTTTTTTTTAATCATAAAAAATATTTTTTCCCTTTTCTTTATTGTCTGCCCGGCCGCTCGCGTCGCATGATATCCAATTTAGACTTTTGTTTTTTCTAAAAATATATACAGATGATCTAAAAATAAAATATAACTTTCTTTGTTTACTCTTTTATATCTATTTGGTTGCTCATGTCGCAATGACATCCACAACTACTCTAAAATAACTAAAAAAATATTAAAAAAATAAAAAATAAAAGATTAGAAAAAAAGAATTTATTTCAAGTGTCTATCTGGTCGCTCGCGTCGTATGACACCAATTTTAAAATAATACTAAAATTTAAATTAAAAGATTTTCAAAATTATAAAACAAATTAAATCATTTTTCAAATAGATTTTCATAAAGAACTACGTAACCCTGATTCTCCATTGTGAATGGAGATACGTAGAGCGAGGATTAATCCTCGTTGGGCCCTAAAAAATAAAAAAATATTTGTGTTTCTTTTGTACATCCTTTTATATTTTTTTTGGGGAAAAATAAATATTTTGAAAAACCACATAACTTTTGCACATTTAATTAAAGGTACTGTCTTAGGACGGGCGTTGTGGGGTACTAATACCTTCCCCACGCGTAACCGACTTCCGGACCCAGAATTTGGTTTTTCGCAGACCTTGCTCTTTTTTATGGTTTTCCATAGTTTCCTATAATAACTATGGTGGCGACTCCAAACTCTGTTTTTACAAATTTATTTTTTTTGGTTCGTCGTCCCGTCGCGATTTCGGTTGCGACACATAACATCTATTGCATTGAGCATGTTTTTATAATCATTTGGAATTGTTCTTGATCATTCTTGAGCATTGTTTCTGGTTTAAAATTCAAGTTCGCATTTCTGCATTTTTCTCAGTATTTCAGTCGACTGTTTTTCTGTTTCAATCGATTGATTATACTAGAACATAATCTGTTTAGTAAAATCAATCTATTAACTCTGTTTTTGATCGACTGAAAGTGTACAGTTTAGTACTGTTTGCATCCTAACTTGGTGATCTATTTTGATTCAATTAAAGGTGGTTTTTAGCTTACAAAGATAGCCTAAATTTTTAAACTAGCCAATTCAACCCCCTCCCCCATTCTTGGCTTTTCAACCATTTCAAAACTAACAACCCAAAACTTACGAAAATTCATGCAAATTGAAGGGAGATTCAAACATTCAAGCCATGAAAACATTCAGAATAATATAAACGAAATTAAAACAAGCATGGACAACTCCCCTTACTTGGTTTCCTTGCTCCCAAAAGAAAATCCTAATGGATTCTTCTTGTATTCAATGGTTCCACTCCTACTCCCTCTCAACACTCAAATTCTCTCTCTGGAACACTATTTCTCAGCTCCCTCTCACTCTCCTTACTGCCAAACTCCATAACTCTCTGTTTTCTCACCCACTGCCAATTTTCTAGCCCAAAAATAAATAAAAATAATTAGCACGAAATTAATAGTAAGTGGCCATTATTGTGCTTTTACTACACCTCAGCTACTAGCTAGCTCTAAGCTACCCTTCTAGTTTCTCAAGGAACCTCTAGAGGTTCTAGGTTTTTCCTTCCTTTCGAACCTGCATTCCACTACCTACCAAGATATGCTTAACCATCAAGCTATCATGTAATTCATGTTAATTCACTCATACATAACATGTCAAATTATACTTCCACATTCACAATATATTTGTAAGACAAAACACAATAAAAATATCTGACTAAGGCACACACACAGGACTTGAACCCAAGTCCTCTCCACATCACTCTACACACTAAACCACTTGAGCTACCATTGTTCTTGTTTAACACTTGTACTTTATTAATTATTATTAGTATGAATTTCCTAGGTCTTACATAAAATAACCTATTATAAAATGTAGCCATGCTTTGTCTATAAGATGGTAGTCTAGTTCAACAATAGATCATGTAATACACAAGAGTTTCATCTGACAAACGATAAATATTATACAATCTTATTTTACGTCTAAAAAAGCATGAATATGCTCAGATGATAAGCATATAGAATTAAGCTAACCTTGTTCTACATGAAAATATCTATATGCTTATTCTATTGTAGGGAATATCCATTACTTTTGTCTATCAAAGAGATTCATTAGCAAAAGAAACGTCACACTAAATAATCTCTTGGAAAAAGAGCTAAATATGTTTTTCTTAATCAATTCCTTTATGTTAGGACCCTAAACTCTAGAAGGACTATATGCTTTATACAACTCCACACTTTAGACAAACTCAAGTAAATGTAGACTATCCAAAAAGAGATTAGTACAACCAACTATTTGTATGTCACATAGAGAAGAAAAAACATGTAATGCTACATGGAGTACATTTAACACATCCTTCACAATTAAACTCATCATTCAAAACAAGGACATTCAGAACAGATGTAGTTGCTCAATAGTAAAAAATAAATTTAGGGTTAATATGTTTTTGGTCCCTTAACTTTTAGTGAAAATTGGAATTAGTCCTCCTACGAAACTTTGGACCAATTTAGTTTCTCATCTTTAGAAATGTGTGAATTTAGTCATTTTAACCAAATTTTGTTAAGTTTATTTGACGTTTCCAACGTGTTTCTAAGCTAACATGGAAGTGAAAATGTGTCAAATGGTGTAAATAACTTAAATGTTATCATGAAACACGTTTGAAATGTCGAATAAACTAAACAAATAAAAGGATTAAATCCATGCATTTCTAAAGTTGGCAGACTAAATTGGGTCAAAGTTTTGGAGAGGGACTAATTCAAATTTTCATTGAAAGTTAAGGGACCAAAAACATATTTAACCCATAAATTTACAATCATTATTTTCTTTAGGCTCTATATAAGGAAATTTAAGAGGAAAACGAAAGTGGGACTATGTTGTATAATGTTGCTCAAGTTTTGCACCCATACAAAGTTTCTTATATTATATTGGTCGTGTTCAATTTCCAAAATAGAGGAGAGTGGAGAAATAATTTATATGCCAACAAAAAATATTTCTCTTTGATTTGATGAATATTTGAAAATCTCAATCAAGTCCACATTATATGAATTTAGAGAGAGGAATCACCCTAGAGTCATATTGTGCTAATTGACAAGCACATGGAAGAGCATATGTTGTTCTCAAGATGCAACCACAACTTTCACTATAAAATCCTATATGCTTACCTCGATCAAACTCCTCAACAATGAGTCCTAAAGCATGTCTTGATACATATCCAACCAATCATTTATACATGCTTGGCTTAAACATGTCACTCATAAGATTTAGACTTTTTTCAAACAACGCCTTTATTTGATTATGTTGCAGGATGATGATATTATGAATTGCATCCCAACAGAAGTATAAGCCTCCCATATTGCTTCCCAATATTTTCTTCAAGCTCCAATGAGCAGACTCAACCCTAATACAAACGACATGAACAATATCATAAAACAACTAACAAAAATAACTAAATAAAATAATATGCAAATATACTTGTTTGATGTCGTGTTTCCAAAATGCATTACTTAGTTTGTCCATGCCTTTACAAAGAATTTCTTATACAAAATTATCCAAGAGTCATTGACATATCCAAAGAATAAAGGCCATGAAATACAAACATGATGAAGGCGATCAACACAAACACTAACAGTGGAATCAAGTTCACAATCCATGACATTTTCCCATGCTTCTAAGACCACATTCCACGCCTCAACAGAATTTACTAACATTTTTCACTTGGCTTGCACATTTTTCTAAATATGGAAATGACAAAGCATATGATAGCATTCAGGAAATACAATGCTAATAACATTTATCAAATTTAGGCCTTTATCGCTCACAATAACTTATACACCACCTTCAAATGTCATAAACAGTCCTCTTGGCCTTTCTAAAGCCTAAGTGAAATTATTTTGTTGTTCACTTGATAATAATGCAAAGGCAGTTGAGAAAGTCAATATGTGGTATCCCTAACTATCTCAAGTAATGGCAACCAATATTTGTTGGTTTTGTAGGTGTTATCCATCAAGAAAACAATATTAAATGCATTCAATAATTTTACTGCATCAAGATGTGTCCAAAGAGGTCACTTACGACCTCAAATTCATCGACACATCTACTCCAACATTATAATCAACTATTGTAATTCATTTCTTGAACCTTTCAATGGTCATTTGTAAGTATATCTTGCATTATATATTTGCTTAATTGTTGTCATATTACACTCATTATTTTCTTTGAGAGTAAGAAGAATGTTTGTAGGTTTCACTTGACTCTTAGTCATATCAATAAGCAATGAATGTTCACTAGATTTTAACCTCCCAACAAAAGGGTGACCAACTAAAGCCTTTTACAAATCATGGTTATGATATCCACACATTACCTTCAATACCCATCCCTCTCCATTAGAGATTGTTTTCCTTAGTATAAAAGGACAATCGCATTTTCTTATGCCACATATACTCAGTTGAACATTAGATTTGTATTTCCTATACTTTCCACCCCTTTCACATCCTAACAATACATACTTTTTCTTCCTAGTTGAGCATTAGCTTTATTAGATCTTATAATCACAATAATAAAACTAAGATCAAAAGCAATCCCTCGAACCCATTGAATTAACTCATCATGAGTGGGAAAATCTCATCAATTGTAAAGTTATTTGTATAATCTCTCTCGCACATTTCATTTATAAAAGAAGAAAAATCTGATATGAAACTCAAATTTACTCGTGAATCCATGAAATTTAAAGGAAAATCTTCCATTTTAGATAAGAATACTCTAACCACCTACAAAATGATACTAACATAGAACTCATGTGTTCAATAACAACTAAAATGGACATAAACTAATTCACAAAACAAACTAAATAAATTAAAAAATAAAAAATAGTACAATTAAAAAATCACAAAATTATAACAAACAAATTCAAACAAACATTAAAACAATACACCGAACAAATAACTAAATTTAAACAAAATAAATAAATAACACACAAAATAAATAAAATTAAAAAAAATAACATAACCATTAAATCATTAATTTTTTTAAATAACACAAAATTTACAAAAACAATCAACAAGTCTTTAGGAACAATAAAAAGAAAATATAAAATAAATAAAAAACAAATACAAAAGTTTTTTAAAAATTAAATAAAATTAAAAATAATAAATAAAAAAACATAAAAAAATATAACAAAACAATACATTTTTAAACAAAATCAAATAAAATCAAAATCAACAAAACAAAAAAAATTAATATGTAAAAAAATAAAAAAATATATATAAATCGGATTTGGAAATCCGAGAGCAACGTAAACCGGATTTTGAAAAATGTTGGGTTTCCAAATCGAAATTTGAAATCCAGAAATTTCATAAAAATCGGATTTTGAGATCATTAGATTTTGAAATTCGATAATATTTTAATTTGGATTTCGAAATTTGATAATTTCTAAAAATCAGATTTCGAAATATGATGTATGAAATGGGTTTTGATATCTATTTAGTTTTTAAGCTGATTTTCAAAATTCGATGTGTTCCTAACTTAGACAAATTTACAAATTCGGAAGATTTACAAAACCGTTACTTTTACAAACGGGATTTCAAAAGTAAGTACTTTTATAAACCAGATTTCGAAAGTCAATATTTTTACAAACTATATTTCAAAAGTCCACACATTAGTAATTGAGTTATTTACTTAAACGGATTTAGAAATCTAGAGCTTATCTAAATTGGATTTCCAAATCTGGTATTTTTTGAAATTGAATTTCAAAATCCGGTACATGCAAGCTACAATAAAAATAAATAGGAGGCTTGCCCAAAAATTTAAATAAACAAACGATATAATATGGAGAAAGAAGGAAGTGACTACATACATGTGGCTAAAAAATGAAGATGAACCAAAAGATAACTAAAAGGAAAAGAAGAACAACTCACGAAGAAGAACGTTGTTTAGAAACAAAAAAAGAAAAAAGCGGTGAAAGAAGAATGCTATTGGAGCGGAAATGTTGTTGTGAAAGTGACTTGGCAGTGTCAGTTTAGTAAATATAAACCATTAACGCAATAAATACGTTTGGTAAGCAGTATAATTAACTCACAAGGAACATAATGATTATGAACGTAAAATTTGGAGGTGTAGAAAAAAATCTTGGAAGTGCAGGAAGAAAGTCCCTGGAGAAAATTAGGCTTGTAAGTTGATCAGTCCAATTTAGAGTTCGCTGGACCAATAATGGGCTATCGATAAAACTAGAACTAATTCTTTTTGTGAATCATAATGATGTCATGAAAAACTAAAATTATAACTTGTTTACTTCATTGACCGTGAAAATTAATTGATTTCTTTCATCTTGAATTTATTTCAAACACACTAATCAGTCCTAAATAAACATAACCAATTCTTAACAGAGTCTATATAATAGAACCAACACAATAAACTCATATCCCATTTTTGAGATATTAATGCAACACAGTCCACAAAAGTTAAGTATATGAAGAGGCTAATGAACTATTGATAGGAAATAGTTTTTGCAGGAAATATTTTAAAAGGGTTGCCTAATAAACAACTTCAATTAGTGGATATTAGGATCGCAAGTTCCACATATATAGGAATACATTTAAAGTGTAAAGACCCCAATATAACTAACATGATAAGTATTACAAATTGAAATTCAATTACCTGGTTTGGATGAAAATATAAAATGGAAAAGCTTACAAACAGCTTAAAAAGCAAGAGCATCTGGATTAACCTCAAATGAATTTACACAATAATTTTACAATCTTGATACAAGTGAGTTCAATAGAAAGACCTGTTAATCTGTTAATCTGCTACCCATAACTGGAAGGTTCATTTATCAATGCCAGTATCACCATAAAGTGCAACATTCCAATCCCTCTACAACTTTGGATAATTCATGAAAGCACAACAGAATGCACCAGTTGCCCCCCAATGACATCTCTTCCAAAATGCCTATTCTGTGACTCATATCCACTCATCACATAGCCTTCATTGTTGGTTTCAAGAGCAACACCAAATCTCTGTGCTGCATTCAGGGTAAAAGGTTCAGCCAAACCAATGCCATGATTTTGATAAAGTCCTAGTGTGAGTGATACATTATTGCTTGCACTGCCACCCATGCTCACTCCAACACCCCCTGGCTGATTGCTTGTGCAGGGAAGATTCAGTTGTTCCTGAGTCCTAATTGGTATGTTAGGAAGTTCGTCAGTAGCTCTCTTGTAAGGAGCATCCTGAAACTTTTCTGTTGAGCCAGATGGATTTTCAGAAAGAATGGAGTTATCAGAAGGTAATTAATAACTTGACTTGTTCCTGCAATGTTCTTGCTTCTGTGACCAATAAGAATGATTTAAGCATGTGAAATTTGATTTGTGTATGTAGGAATGCAGGAATACATAATACTCTAAACTATGTTAAAATGGTTCTAAAATGCCAATGAAATGATGCCTTAACCATAAGTAATGACCAAAACTGGACAGCATGCACGGTTTATGAATATGAATACAATGGTTTCAATCTCTAAAATGGATTCTAATGAATGAAAATCATATATGAATGCATGTAATGTGTGAAAATATGTATTTGAACATGTTCGGAACTTTAAAACTACCTAAAACAATGAAGAAATATGAAAACGAAATCTGTTTGATGAAATGCCTATGTGAAAATTGAATATGCACAATGCGTTCGACAAAATGGCACAATGAACTAAAAATGTGATTTATGCATATGTGAATGCTGGAACAAGTCGAGATACCTAAAACTAAGTATGGAATGCATGCAGAAATGATAAACCACTTGAAAATCACAAAATCATAATGTAAAACCACATTTGGTAGATTTGGCAGCAAATCAATTTATATTAGCATGACAGCACCATGGTTATGTGGTCTGGTATGCAGAACTAATCTATATGCAATGTATATACATGAATCCTATTAGAATCACTAAAATTATACATGAGAAAAAAGCATAAACACTAAAAAAAGCACAATTCAGGGTTAAAACCAGAGTTGACAGGAAAGTCAGGTTTGACAGCTTTAACACAAGGTGTAATTTTGGTTTGATGTGCAAGAATGGATCATATACAACGCAGATGCATAGAAACTATTTGAATACCTATGAACATGCATTAGAAATGTGTAGAACTGCTAAACTGTGCAGAATTATCAAAACTGCACTAAAACTTAAAACAGTTCAACAAGATGACTCAAAGAACTCAAAATGCAATTTTTACAATTCTAATGAATGAGACATGTTTTACACACTCTAACTATTACAATATGTATTTAGACCTGGTTAAAAACACGAAAATCATAGAATCACTATTTAAACCCAATCTGGCAGATTTGGACTAGTTAAGGTGACATTATTTTCAGCCAAAATATAATATCTATTATAATATGCACAACTGAGTAAATTGAGAAAATACAAATGCAAACAAGTTTCAAAAATAATCCTAATTGACTACTGGAATGAAGAATTTAACAAGAGATTTGACAGAATTAAAATTCCTATTTCTAACCAAGCATTAACCCTTGAATAACACAATTAACTAACCTAACTAGTAAGACTGGAAATGAAAGTCTAAACCTAGAATTGAGTTCACAAGCATGATTCTATCGTATAAACAAATGCAAAAACAAAAATTAAAACTAGAATTAAGCATCAGAACACAAAATTCAATATCCAAACCTAAGCTAGAATTAGTGTTGCTAACTAGAATAACTATCCAAACTGTAAAACATAGCAATCTACCGCAGAACTGAAATTAAATGTTTGGAGCAAGTTTCAAATGATAAAAATGTAACATCAAACGTAAATACAGAATTGAACTCAAGTGCTGAATGTATTTCATGTTCAAAACTGGCAATTGTAAGAAACCATGTAAAGGAAAGCAAGTAAAACTATCTACACCAGAAAACACTTTCCAATGATGTTCATATGCTTCTACTTTTGAATGCCAAGGATCATTTCTGATTCCTTGGACACAAATTAAACATAAGCAGTGTTCTGCTTCCTAAACATAAATGCACTGCATGACTCCCGCGGTATTATTAATTCGAAGTATTACACCAAGCTAATGAACCAAAGAATAGTAACGTGAACCGAAAGCAAGTAAATGTATCTTTCATCTTATATACCAATATAACAATGAAATTTAGTAAGATTCAATCCATCACAGTAATCAAAGTCAGGCTTGAAGAAAGTCAACTCTAGTTCTATGCATGAAAGAAAACAATACACAATTAAAGGCTTAAGACCAACGAATATAGAAACTTTATTTATTAAGATATATATTCACTACAACATTTCAAATGAATTGTTTTCAGTGACTTGTTCCTACTGAAACTGTAACTCCCATATTAAGAGCTTGTGAGATGGAAACACTAAATTACAAAAAGATTTCAAATTAAAACGTACCTTTAAGCATTACACCTAAACTAGTTGGTCAAAAACATTTTGATTCAGGATTTCTATATCTCTTGACATTTTAGTGAATGACTCTTGTACTTCAAAGTTGAAAAATCAATTTTGAACCAGTCGTCCAATCCTATGTTTGAAAAATCAAGATGTTCCCAAATGTCTCTATCCTTGTCAGACTCAGAAGTAGGAATCTCATTAGAAAATGGCTTGTCCAATGTCCCTGTACTTGTCTTGTTTGCATCACCCTCGTTTGTTTGATCGGTATGTGCCTCAAGAGGAGAAATGCCATGATTGTGTTCTTTGTAAACCTTTTGTTTTACAGGTTCAACCATAACTCCATTGGTTGAAATCACATTGTAACCGGGGGCAATGACCTTCCCATTACATGCTGCAGCAGGAGAAATCTCAGTGGGCTGAGATACATCAGAAGGTAGGGACACTTGTGTATCACATTGATCAGAACGGATTATGGAGAGTGTTCTGGGAACTGAATTAGTTGATACCGGTGATCCCCTGAGAGCATAATTCCCTACCAATGACTGAGTTGTTGCAGAAGAAGATCCAAAATCTACTTTATTACTTGGAGTTGGTAACAATGTGTTTATACCTAGAAATAAGGATAAGGTAAAATACGATTGATGACATATGAAAACATAGTGTATACCTTTTACAAAAGAATAAACAATTTATATACCTTGGACTTGATTTTTACTACCAGGTGGTCTACCACGTGGTTTCTTTGCAACTGTACACCCATATACTGTTGGAGTATCTTTTCTCTTTTTGTCAGGCATTCTAATCATAGGTGATGACAAGCTTACATTCTCCATGGGTTCAGGTGTCAATGACATGGTATTTTGCATAGGAAAAACCGTGCTTGTAGAGACAACTAACAAAAAAGGGAGAAAACAAAAATCCATAAGTTAAAGATGAAAGAACTCAAATAAAATGAAGAAAAAAAACGACAATAAACATATTTTAATTCATTAACAACTAAAAAAAGCCTCTACCTGGAATATTTCTATCAGAATATTGCATTGGAGGAACAACTGCAGAATTTTGTATCATGGTTGGGGCATTGGACAAGGGTGATGATCTTGCATTGAAACTATCCAAAGCATTCTGCAAGTCTTGCAACAACATTTCGATTCTATGTTTCTCTTGCATCAGCATGACATTTTCTTTATCCAGCAGTATGTTCTGTTTCTTCATAAATATATACTGATCCACAATCCCCTCCAAACTCAACAAATTCTTTGGCACCAAGAAATGAGAAAAGTGAAGAAATTAAGAACGCCAATACATTTGTGAAAATTTTAAAAAGAAATGAAAAGAACAAAAAGATTGTAAGAGTAGCGAGACTAACCTCGTTTACTGGTGAATCGGCAAAGAGTGTCGAAGCTTCATTGCGAAAGGTCGCTCGCGTTTGGGAGAATTGGTTGCGAGAGAGATAGCGATCCACAATGAAGGCAATCAGAGGCTCAGGAACATTACCCCTCGCACAAGTCATCGAGAGCCACACCTTTGAATGCGTTCAACAGTATTCGATTCACACTAGAACTAACTACCCAATCAAATCAAGAACCAGGTACAATGAGAATCACGATCAAATACACAAATCACAAACACTTATAATAATAGTGTGACAGAGTCTGTTAGTCTTGTACAGTAAAGAGGGAAAACAAAAGCATTCAAGTTTAACATAATAAGATTTCCTTATTTAACTACCTCCTAGATTTTTATCTTTTGACTAATCAAAATTTTTATCGTAGTTTTATCTACAACATGTTTTAAGATTAATTATTTAATATTTTTTATTTTATCAATATGATTATAGTTTCCTGATTTTTCACACCTATTGCTTAATTTTATTTAAGATTTCCTTATTTAACTACCTCTTAGAATTTTATCTTTTGACTAATCAAATTTTTTATCGTAGTTCTATCTATAACATGTTTTAAGATTAATTATTTAATACTTTTTATTTTATCAATATGATTATTTTTATTATTATTATTTTATAAATACAAATAATTAAAATTTCAAATAACATTACTTTACTAATATTTTATATTAATTTTAAAACTAAAAACAAATATTACTAACATTTTTAAATAGATTGACCTAATAAACTTTAAAAATAATACTCTTTTAAGAAAATATATAATTTTATAAAAATATTAAAATAATATAATTTTGTAATAATGTTAAAAAAAAAATATTTGATGGTTATTTTTAAATAGAGTGTAAGGCCCAATATTTTCTGTCCTTATGTTTAAGGGTTGTCCCAAATTTAATTGGGCCTAAGGGTTGGCCGATAGGGTGTCAAAGGCCCCTAAGGCAGCCAAACCCCTCTCACTTCCATCATTCTTGCGAAAACAATATTCTCACTCCTCTCTTTTTCCCTATCCAAAGCTCTGCTAGGGTTTAGCCCTCAACTCTCTTCAAGTTAGTTCAAACCAGATTTTCCACTCCACGTAAGTCTGTTCCAACTCATGCTTTTTCTCCATTCAGTTCCTTCTTTGTGGTTCCAGCTAAGGCTTGTCTTAGTGAGCTCGTTTTGAACTAGTTCCACTGCTTTTCAGCTCTCGAAGCTGCTCCTTGAGCTACTGTTCTTCACGGTTCGGGTGTCGAAGATCTTAGCTAACACTTTCTAGGTAAGGGAAGTTAGGGTTTTGCTAAATCTTTGGTTTCCATGATTGCTTTGATAATATTTCGTGATTTGTTGGATTGTATACTGCTTTGAGTTTATAAAATGTCGTATTGCGTTGTTTAGGTTGTGTTGATTGGACTGTTGCACGAGAGAACAATGATGAGCACTGGTTTTCTTGTCCAAGTGAGCCTGCCTCGCCTAGGCAAGATTAACAGAGGCTCGCCCAGGCTCTTTTACGCGAGTTGTCGCTTAGGCGGCCAACTCTGTTTGAGCGAGTGAACGTCTCGCTCAAGCGAAAGGAGTCTCGCCTAAGCGAGAATGCGCGTAAGGCCACTATTCCTAAAGTCGAGCTCTCGCCTAGGCGAAAGGAGCTCGCCTGAGCGAGACCTTTTGGCCTGAGTGAGAGTTGGGCGAGATGATGCATGGGTACTGTTTCTATCTTTGTTTTTGGGTGTTTAATACGTGTTTGGTTGGATTGCTATGTTAAATTATGAAAGGAATGAATATGTATGAGTAAGAGGATGTATGAGTTGTGGAGGGTGGACTTGGATGATTCTTGGCATGACATGAACATGAAGTGGTTGGTTATCAAAGTGGCATGGTTATGGCATGATAGAGGATTTGAAGCGTTTATTGGAAAATTTGATTTGTATGTGGTTAGGACGTAATTCCTTGAAATCTCTAGGTGAGATTTCAGCGTGGTGCCTCAGTTGGTCGGGATGTAATTTCATGACCCTTATTAGTGAGAGTTCATGGTGGTGCCCCATCTATATAATTTAGTAAGGATTCAGGGTAAGGTTGCATCCTGACGCTCTAAGGAGTCAGTTAGTCTCATATAGAGCGGATTCTTGTGGTGAGAGTAGTAGGAGGCCTGAAACTCATTAAGGGCTAACCTTGTGTGTGGGGATTAAAACATTGTAGCACTTAGCTCGGGGGTGAGCAGGGAAAGCCACCACAAGTGCAAGCATCCGCTGAATTTGACTAAATTATATGTATCCAGAAGAGTCGAGTCTGAGTCTTGGAGTATTGTTTGCAAGTCATAACATGATTGATTGACATATATTCATTGGTCTGTGAAATAACATGTATCCGTATGATAAACTGTTTTATACTCTAGCTTACCCTTTTGCTTGTTTGGTTGCCTTGTATGTGGTTCTTCTCCTTTTGCGATGATCATCAATTTATTGATGTGAGCAGATGCGAGAGGTACTCGCGGTCAACATGGGAACGGTGACTCTACTACTTAGCCCGCCTGGGCTAGATCTCGCCTAGTGGGTTTTCTCTTAGGGTTATGGCCTATGTATTAACTTGTTTTAAATCTTAATTGTATTACTATTGGATTATGTACCGTATGTGTATTGGCATCGTGGTGTACCTCAAGATTTTCTTTTATGAATTCTTGAATTTTTTTAAGGAGTGAGTTTATACTCCGAACCTTTGCTTGTAATATTATATTGTGTGACATGCCATTTAAGTAAGTCTATTTATTAAATGGGACGTTACATAGAGCACTTATTTTGTATTAAAAAGATGTTCTATTATTCATTTTATATTAAATTAAAACATTATTTTTATTTGTTAAAATATAAAATTATTTAAATAAAAAATGACAAAAAAAGTAGATATAATTAAAATGTTCAATTATCCTTAATTTTGTTATTTTTTACTCTTTAAAATATTCACTAATTTTTTTTCAACTATATAATTTGACTTCCTTATTGAAAATTAGAATCGTAGATATTTTAATTTATAAAAACCTGTGAGTATGAGTTTTTTTTTTTGCATCCTTACTTATTAACAAGTTTCAAGAGATTTTTATTTATAAAAATGTAATGATATTAAATTAGAGTTATAAATTTGACCCACTTCACAAATTTGACCTTGAGTTGCATGGGTTGGAGTAAAAAAAAAATCTACAAAAGCAAAAAGTGCCCAAAAAGCCACCATTGCAGAAAGTCCACAGGCCAAAATGTCCTCAAAAGAGACTGTCCATAAGTTTTTTAAAATCCTAAAAAAGATATTAATTTTTTAAATATATTATTGAACATATAAGCAATAATCAATATGAAAATCCAAACTTTAAAATGAAAACTTCAGTTTGAATCAACCTTTGACCCGAACTCACCCACCTTGACCTTCATCATGGGTCAACATGTCTTGATCTTCCCCTTAGACCGACAAGTCATGACCTTTAGCCTTGGTCGGTCTAATTGACATTTTAATTGACCTTATAAACTGCCCTTACTTCACGCTAAAGTAATACACTTTAAAAATATATATAATATTATAAAAATATTAAAATAATATGATTTAAAGAATGTACAATTTTTTAACAATGTTAAAAAAACATTTAGTGGTTATTTTTAAATAGAGCACTTATTTTTTATTAAAAAGATGTTCAATTATTATTTTATTAAATAGAAAAAATATTTTATTTACTAAAATGTGAAAGTATTTAAATAAAAAATGACAAAAAGAGTAGATATAATTAAAATGTTGAATTATCCTTAATTTTGTTATTTTTACTCAATTATTCACCATTTTTTCCAACTTTATATGTTCAAATGTGTTTGGCTTCTGAATTTGAGAGTTAAAATTATAGATATTTCAATTTATAAGTAATAAAATTAAACTAATAAAATGTGTTTACTAGGAATGTAAAAAAAATCTGTACCGGCATGTATCCGCGGATAAAACTTGCAATGGGTAGGAAATGGATATTGAAAATAGATACAAGTACGGGGTGGACATTTATCCAACGGGTAGGGTACGAGGGAGCTACTACCCGTACCCTACCCGTCCCGTTGACATTCCTAGTCTTTACCGACAATAATATGCTTATTTGTTAAAAAAAGTAAGTTAATAAATAAGTAAATGTAGTTAATATTAAATTTATTATCCCTTGTGAGATTATTTATCATATTCTTAGTTAACTCATTAGAAATAGAAACGTTTACTCATAACAAGTTAAGAGACTTTTATTTATAAAATTTTAATGATATCAAATTAGAGCTATAAATTTGACTGACTTCACAGGTTTGACCCTGACCTATATAAGTTGGAGATAAAAAAATCCACAAAACCAAAAAGTCCTCCATTTATAAAGGGTCAGCCCATAGGCTTTCTTTTTTCAAACATAGAAAAATATTAATATTTTAAATATACATTACAAGAAAATCTTGTATTCGAAACTAATTTTAGAAACCAAAAATAGTTTGTCATTATAATAACGAATTTAGATACCAATTTACAAAATTATAAATTATTGGTTACTAAAATAGTCACTATTATAAATAAAAAATTATAATTGGTCACTAATTAATTAGAGATCAATTTAGAAACTAAGTCATTTTGGTAGCCAAAACTATGGAGCTAATTTTAAACACCAATTTAGCGGCCAATTATAATTTTTTATTCATAACAGTGACTATTTTAATAACCAATAATTTTTAGTTTTGTAAATTAATATCTAAATTGGTTACTATAGTTACTAATCATTATTGGTCACTAAAATTGATCACTATTTAGAAATTTTCTTGTAGTGTATATTATTAATATCTTACAAATAGCAAGAGAGCATATGCTTTTTTGTTAAAAAAAATGTATGATAATAAATAGAGTGTTATAAAATAAAGCTAATAATAGAAAAAGAAAGAAAAGAGAATGAGAGAATGAGGAACAATTTTTTTGTGTATCTTATTACTAATAGGAAGAGTCCTATTTATAGATATAAGATGTAACACATAAAGGATACAAAGAAATAGTTAATACAAATATTTACATAAAGAGTAATTAATCATATGAGTATCAATCATATCAATCATATGAGTAATTGTATCAAATTAATGAGCGACCATTAATTCATAACACTCCCCCTTGATTGTCCATGGAAAAGAGAATGTACCTCGTTAAAACCTTACTATGAAAAACCCCTTTGGGATAAAAACCTAGTGAAGGTAAGGGAAGCTGAGTGTCTTTTCTACTAGTGCCAAACCCCTCATAGTAGCTTTCGAAAAGGTAAGGGAAGCTAGGGTTTTCATGTTTTTGGTATATTGCTGGTTGTTTTACTTCTGTTTCATGATTTGTATGCCTGTATGATGCTTGGGTTTGTATGAAAATGAACTAGATATTGTTTTGGATTGGTGTGGTGCCATGTCTGCGTGAACAGGGGACGAGAACTAATATTTTCACCCAAGCGAGCTCGCCTTGCCTAGGCGAGAATAGTAGAAGCTCACCCAGATTTCTGCTCGAGCACTCACTCAGGCGAAGGATTGCATTTTTGATCGACGAACTATCTTGCTTAGGCGAGAAGGCCTCGCCTAAGCGAGAGCTCGTGAAATCTTCCAGGACCTTTGTTCGCAGTCTCGCCTAAGCGAGAGCCTACAACTTGAGCGAGCCCACTCCTCTCGCTTGAGCGAGGGCTCCCAGCTTGAGCAAGACCTGGCGTAGGTTCTTGATGTTTCCTTACATAATTGTTGTTGGTTGCTTGATTGGCTGGTTTGCTCTATTTTAAACATAAAGGGTGTGAACATGCATGTAATATGTATGTTATGGGCTAGAATTGATGAGTTGGTATGAGCTTGGTATGAAATACTTGGATGGTTGGTCATACATATTGGCATGAAATTGGTATGCATGAGAACTCGAAGAATGTTTATTGAAACATGGATAAGGCATGGGTAGGACATAATTCCATGACTCTCCTAGTGAGAGTTCATGGTGGTGCCTCATCAAATGGATGTAATTCCATGAATCTCGTGGTGAGAGTTCATGGTGGTGCCTCATCTAATGGGTGTAATTCCATGAATCACTTGGTGAGAGTTCATGGTGGTGTCTCATGTAAAGATGTAATTCCACGAAGGTTTCGTGGTGGTGCCTCACGGCCAGGACGTAATTCCACGAAAGGTTATTGGTGGTGCCTCACGGCCATGACATAATTCCACGAAGGTTTTGTGGTGGTGCCTCACGGCCAGGACGTAATTCCACAAAGGGTTCGTGGTGGTGCGTCATGACCAGGAAGTAATTCCATGAAGGTTTCGTGGTGGTGCCTCATTATGTGTATTTGGATAGCCGAGTCTTAAAGTCTTAACTTTGTTTGCTTTCACATGTTTGGATGTATGATATGTATTCTTGACTTTGAATTGTATGTTGAGTTGTATAATCAAAGAATCTTTTTACTCTAGCTTACCCTTCTGTTTGTTGGTGTGTTAGTGTGTGGTTTTTCTCCTTTTGCGATGATCATCAATTTATTAATGTGAGCATATGTGGGAACCCTTGGCAATCGCAATGACAATGGGGATGATGCAGCTTGATGATCATGGATAGGTATTGGGCTCACTATGGAGCCCACGTTTGAAGAAGCTTTATTTATTTTTGTAATCCCCCTATTTATGGGCAAGTCTTTTGAGCCACTATTGAACTCTTATTTTTGTTCAAGGCAATGTAGTGCCTCTGTTTCCAGTATTGGTATTGATTGGATAACTGTAAACTTTCATACCCTAAACTCCATACTCTTTGGATATTTTTAAGTATGTGACGTTTAATTTAATTAGATTTATCTATTTAATGGGACATTACAACATTTTGCATTTTCTAATATAATATTGTTCTTTACATCTTCTATTTCTCCCTTTCATGTAAACTTACATCATTAAGATGACGGAGTCCGATCTTGTGAACCAATTGCTCAAAAGTTCTCCTTGGCAAAGACTTTGTAAATAAGTCTTCTAGATTTTCACATGAACGAATCTTTTGGATCTCTACATCACCATTTCTTTGAAGATCAAAAGTGAAAAACAATTTCGGAAGAATATGTTTTGTTTTGTGTCCTTTAATATATCCTTCTTTCAATTGAACAATGATGCACTATTGTCTTCATATATATATTTGTTGATTTCATTTTTTCCGAGGATAAACCACAAGTTTGTCGCACATGTTGAATTATAGACCTTAACCAAATACATTCACGACTTGCCTCATGTAATGTTAAAATTTCTGCATGATTTAACAATGTTTCTGTTATTGTTTGTTTCATAGACTGCCATGAAATAGTTGTGCCACCACATGTGAACAAATATCCTGTGTATGATCAACCATTATCAGGATCTAATAAATAATCTTCATTTGCATAATCTATTAGATATGATTTTGAATCATTTGGATAAAATAAGCCGATATTCATAATGCCCTTAAGATAACGAAGTATTTGTTTTACTCCATTCCAATGTCTTCTTGTAGGTGAACAACTATATCTTATTAAAAAATTTACAACAAATGTTATATCAGGTCGAGTATAATTAGCAAGATACATTAATGCTCATATAACATTAAGCTATAGTACTTCGAGACCAAGAAGTTCTTCATCTTTTTTTTGAGGTCTAAAGGTCTTTATCAACATCTAACAATCTCACTATCATCGGAGTGCATAATGAATGTGATTTATCCATATAGAACCTTTTAAGCACTTTCATTATATAAGCTACTTGATGTACAAAAAAAACCTTTGTTTAAATACTCAATTCGTAATCCCTAACAAAAATTTGTCCTTCCAAGATCCTTCTTCTCAAATTCTTTCTTTAAACAATCAATTGCCTTTATGAGCTCATTAAAAGTTCCAACGATGTTTGTCATTTACTTAAACAACAATAATGGAAATTTCATTTTCGGATTTTTTTTATATAAATACAAGGACAAATAGAGTCATTTTTATACCCTTCCTTTAATAAGTACTCTCTAAGACGGTTATAACACATACATCTTCATTTTTTTAATCCATAAAGGGACTTGTTAAATTTTATTGAGTAGCCCTCTTTAGAATTTGCTTTGTTGGGCAAATTAAATTCTTCAGGGAGTTTCATATAAATATCATTCTCAAAAGAACTATACAAATAGACTGTAACAACATCCATTAAGTGTAAATTCAGACCTTCTTGTGCAACTAAGCTAATTAAATATCTAAATTTTGTTGCATCCAATACTAGAGAATATGTCTCTTCAAAATCAATACTAGGTCTTTGTGAAAAACCTTGAGCAACTAACCATGTCTTATATCTAACAATTTCACCATTCTCATTTTGTTTTTGTACAAAATTCCATCTGTACCCAACAAGTTTTACACCCTCAGGTTGCAAACTACATGTCAAAAAACCTTTCATTTATCAATGTAAAAAACATTCATCGATGTATTATATGCAAAAGCCTCGTCAATGTTGATTTTATTTCAGTTCCATATTATCTTATTCATGACATCGTTTATTGAGATTTCATCATATTCAACAATTTCAAGTACCTGAGGTTCTTCTGCAATCAAATCATTAATTATGTCAAAAGAATCTTTTGGGACTTTTACCCCTTTGATCAGGTCATCTTGCCTTTTTTCTCCTTTTCTCATCCGAGGGTTTTTATCTTTGGAACCAACAAGTCTACCACAGTTCGGGCGTGTTTGAGATTCATTTGCTATATTAGATTGTCCAACATGATATCAATTCTGATTAGAGCATTATGAATGGATATGTGTGACTTAGTTACCCTTTTTGTGTTAGTAAAAGCATTTGGTAATTGATTGGCCAATTTTCGTAAGTGAATTATCCTTTGAACTTCTAGTTCACATTCTTTTGTACGAGGATCAAGATGAGATAATGATAACTGATTGCAACCAATATCCTTTTCCAATTTCTTTCTTTCTCCCCGTAATGTTGGAAAAACTTATTCATCAAAATGTCTGTCACCAAATCGGGCAGTAAATAAGTGTCCCGTTGATGGTTCAAGATATTTTATTATCGACAGAGAATCATATCCAACATATATTCCTAAATGTCTTTGAGGACCCATCATAGTCCTTTTTGGTGGGGAAATTGGGACATATACAACACACCAAAATATTCTTAAATGAGAAATATTGAGCTGATGACCAAAAATCAATTGCAGAGGAGATTATTTGTGATAACTTCTTAGCCTGTTGCGAATCAATATTGCAGCATGCAAAATTGTGTATCCCTAAGTAGTCATGGAAAGATTAGCCATCATAAGTAATGGTCTTGCAATCAATTTTAGATGTTTTATCAATGATTCTACAAGTCCATTTTAAGTATGAACATGTGCTGCTAGATGTTCAACTTTAATTTCAATCGACGTACAATACTCATTGAAAGTATAAGATGTAAATTCACCAACATTATTAAGATGAATTTTCTTAATTTGATAATCTGGGAAGTGAGCTCTTAACTTGATCAATTGTGTTAATAACTTAGCAAATGTCTGATTGCGAGTTGATAATAAAAAAACATGTGACCATCTAGTGGATGCATCAATTAAAACCATGAAATATCTAAATGATCCACGTAATGGGTGTATTAGATCACAAATATATCCATGTATTCATTTTGAAAATAAGATTGACTTATTTCTATTTTTTCTAGTGATGGTCTTATTATCAACTTTCCTTTGTGAACGTGCAGTACATGAAAACTCATTGGTTTGAAGAAATTTTTTGACTCTTAAGTGGGTATCCACATGAGTTTTTCAACCTTTTTTTCTGCATCATAATAGATCCAAGATGACCCAATTGATCATGTCAAACAAGGAATTCATTTTGATTCGTAAACTTTTGGTTTACCATAACATGCATTTTAGTTGTATTAATATATGCGTAGTACAAATCATCCAATTGATCATGCCAAACAACACATTCATTTGATTCATAAATTTCTGGTTTACCATTGCATGCATCTCAATCGTACTAATATATGCGTAAACCATAAGAGAAGGTTGATAATTTTCCCAAAACACATTTTTTTTATTCAACTCAATTCTAGTGATATAAAGATATTTCATATATTCTCCACTGTTTGTCTCAATATGATATCCATTTAGACAAATCTCCTTGAAACTTAATAAGTTTCTTTCTATTAAACTTCTTGGTAGAAGTATAATAGCTCTTATGGAGCCTTCAAATATATTTGCAATACTAGAAATGATGCTAACATTGACCTATCACATTACGAAACAATAGAAAAATTTATTACTCTTGAGAATTGTATGAGTTATTGCACTATCAATAAGACACATATCTTCATCATTGGTGCTAGTGCAAACATTCATTCTTCATATAAACATAAATATTAATGTTAGATATTATTATGTAAGAGGAGAAGAAGAATAAAATATTTATAGGATTTTCCATAATCAGAATCACCATCTTCATAATCAAAATGTGTTTCTATGTTCTTCTCCTTATTTTTTAAGATGCTTTGGTGTACGATAAGTAACACTCAAATGGCCTTTACCACCATAATGGTAGCTTTTATTCTCATCTTATTTGCCATTATTTTCACATTTTTCTTTTTCTTTTTTCACATTATTGTTCCACTTCTGGTGATAAAATGTATCTTTCTTTATAACCATGTCCATAATCACTATCACGACCATGATAATATAAATTAAATGTTGTTGCATTCACTTTTAAGAATGGAGCAAAACCAATTGGGTAAGTTTCATGATTTTCTATAAAAAAACTCATTGTTTTGTTCAGCCATAGAAATGTATAAAATAAATTCAAAATATTTGTGAAATCCCTTCTCATGATATTGTTGTTGTAGGAGAAAATTAGTTACTCAGATGCTTGATTCATATCTTTAATGACATCACCAAGACCCATTGCATCTAAATATATTTCAGCATTTAATATCCAATATAAGTAATGCTTCCATTAGCACTCAGTTGATTAGAGCATTTGTGCTGATAACGTGTTATAAAATAAAGCTAATAATAGGAAAAAAGAAAAGAAAAGGAAGAATAAAGAATGAGAGAATGACGAGTAACTTTTCCATTTGTCTTATTACTGATAGGAAGAAACTTATTTATAGATAAAAGATGTAACCCATAAAGGATACAAATCAAATAATTAATACAAATACTTACATAAATCAATCATATCAATCATATGAGTAATTGTATCAAATCAATGGACGATCATTGATTCATAACATATAGTTAATATTAAATTTATTATCCCTCGAAAGATTATTTATCATTCTCTTGGTTAACACACTAACAATAGAAATGTATACTTATAACAAGTTCTAAGAGACTTTCATTTATAAAATTTTAATGATATTAAATTAGAGTTATAAATTTGATACACTTCACAGGATTCACTCTAATCCACATGACTTGGAGCAAAAAAAAAATCCTCATAGAACCAAAAGGCCTACCATTGAAAAAAGCCCATAAAAGCCTTATGAGCCAGAGCCAACCCATAGGTTTTTTTTTTAAAACATGAAAAAAATATTAATATTTTAAATACATTATTTGGCCTATAAGGAATTATAGAGGACTATCCCAAGATTCTGTATAAGAAGAACTTGAAGATGAACCTTTGGGTTTTCTTTTAAAAATTAGTTATGTTCTATGTTTTTAGGCTTTAGGCTTTCTTTTATAAATTAGTTTATGTTTTTATGTTTTTGGGTTTGGGCCTTCTTATAGGGTTCTCAGGTTTTCTTAAAATTATGTGCCTATATATAGAGGTATCTAAAACTAATGTAGACACTTTTAGTCATATATTGTATTCAATGTCATTAAAAAGAGGATTCTCTTTGTTATTGGCTTAGGCCTCTGGTACTTATCAAAGATTAACATCTTTGTGGCAAATCTTCACTTGACTTATCAATTTGCTATATTATGGCGTCCTCCATATCTATCTGATTCTGCGTTCTTCTCTAATTTATTTGGTCGTGCCTCTTGAGGATTTAAATTCAGAAACGATCGTAATCTTTCCTGGATAGGATCGTATCAAGGAATAATTAATATGAAAATCAAAACTTCAGCTCGAACCGAACTTTAGCCTAGGGGTGGCAATGTGGGGTTGGCCCAACCAGCCGACCTGTCAAAAAAATGCAGGGCGTGCCGAGAGATTGAGCTCATTGTCCCCCAAAACTGACCTGCATAACTCGCAACCCGCACGAGTTGGATCGCGACCCGCATAAAAAAAACTTGCACTTGTGTAAATTGGTTACTTTCCTTCTAGATTTTTGCATGAACATTCTGAATTCTTGTATGAGTGGAAAAGATAAGTGTTATGTATTGTTGTATTTTTGAATGTGCTAAAATTTGAAGAATACATCATCATGTATGTCAAAGTATGAATATGAATATGATGAAAATGTTGAATTATCAAATTATCATCCAACTCACCAAAGTCTTTGCTTAATTTTTTGAACTTTTTAAAGTTTTCCAATTTATTGAACATTGAAAGCCTTATCATAAGATTTTTTTGTTTAAAAAGTTGGGCTGGTCCGCGAGCTCGGACTTATGCGGGGCATGCCACACTTTTCAACCAACATTTTACGGGCCAAGTGCAGGGCAGGCTTAAACGGGTCGTGCCAGCCTGCATTATCACCCTTCCTTTAGCTTGAGCTCGCCTGTCTCAACCTTCATCCAAGGTCAGCGTATCTTGACCTTATGCTCGGATCGACTAGTCATGACCTTCGATCCAGGTTGGTCTTTATCGACCTTCGATCGGGAATGACTTGTTTCAACCATTTACCTAGGCAACTTCACGACCTTAAGTCTAGGCACAATGAAGATAACCCTAGAAGATTATCAGCATGGGTCAATGGCCTGGCCCAATTTCTTTTTATGTCTTTAATTCTTAGATAAATGTATAGTTGTGTTTTGCGGTGTAATTAGTAAGTTTCTTGTGCTTGTATTCTGGCCCACATTTTTAATTGTCATTTTCATATTTTTCCATGTATTTTTGATTTAGGCCACGAAGCATCTAACTAAACCAATAAGATGGACAACCAACATCAGCAACCCATTCTTTCTTCCTTCTATGTGTGACATCTGATTGGGCCAAGAATATGTCCACCAACCCAAACACCTTCAACGTTCATTAGTGGACTAGCTTCGAAGCTTCATTCTACATCCAACGTGCATCTAGCGTCGGAATTAGACCCATGTTTCCACCAGTTTGAGTCGAGTCTCAATATCACCTCAGCGGCCCAATCTCATCCAACAGCTACGGTTCGTCTCCAAAGAGGGTAGTGCCTCTTAGAGTTTAGGGTTCCTGTCCATTCCTTAGGCACACAACCCCTTAGCTGCTAGGGTTTCTTGCTCACGAGGAACGTTCAAACCATGTAGTTGTTAGAGCTTTTGCTTGTTCATATTTTCCATTCCATTTTACATGGCAACTTTGTCGTTAGGTCCCTTCCCTTTCATGGCTGCCTTCTCCTACTATAAAAGACAGGCCATTCAATGTAGAACCTATCTTTGGAGAATAGAGAGTGGTTTATCCTCCATTTGTCAACCTCACCTTCTTGTTGAGGTTTTTACCTCCCAGGTTTTCGATTCAGTGAGAATCCGAGAGGTTCCCCATTGGAATGAGAGAGAATTGTTCTCTCATCGATCGAGTCTTTTGTTATTAACGAGTTGATCTTCTTCGAAGGATTGAGATCTGACAACCTCACATGGAATTTATTCGAGTGTCACCAAAGTCAATGTCATCATACCTTCAACCTAGGATAACCAGTTTTGACCTTCAGCCCTGAATAGCCTGTCCCGACCTTCGGTTAGAGAGGAAATGATGTGAAATGCATCATGGCCCAAATGGAGGAGGATTAACGCGTCACTTTGTTTTAGTTTCTAAGTAATTAGTTTGTTTAAATAATGACCCAATCCTTTGTAAAATTGGTTGACCAAATTATGTTTTGGGTAAATCAATTAATGGGCTTTAGTTTGTTTTTACTTTCAAGTTGTAATAAGGGCTCATTTGGAAAATTAGGAACCATCCTTCAACTCGTGTGCAAATGGGGTTCACATCAAGAAACGTCTCACCTTCAGCCCAGAACGATCCATCTCGACCTTTGATGCAGGCTAGCCCGTCTCGACCTTTGGCCTGACACATCTCAAGCATTGGCCGGACCCAACCCTGCTTGAGCTTCTGCTTGCCTGAACTCGACCTTCGACACGACACTACACATCTTGACCTCCATCCCAAGTTCAATCGTCTCGACCTCCCACCTAGGATGAGTCGTCTCAATTTTTGGCAAAAACGAATCGTCTCAATCTTTGTTCTGCATTGCCTGTCTTGACCTTTGTCCTAACACATCTCAAGCTTCATCATAATTGGGATTATCATGATTTATTTTTTGTTTATTTTTATCTTTTGTTGTTATTTTTTTATTATTATTATCTTTTCAGATATTTTAAGTTTTATTTAATAAATTTGGAAAAGATAAATATTTGGTTTATATTTTGTAGATAAGTGGAAATCTGAAAGATTTAAGAAGATTATCAATAAAATCAGTGGAGATTATTGAATATTAATAGAATATATCAACAAAATTAGCTATCCATTGAGTTGGTTACTTCAATTACAAATCAGAATATTTGAAGAATATATCAAAGATATGGAATCTCAGAAGATTAAAATATATATGTTCATGATAACAAAATCAAGTACAAAGTTGTAGACCTAGTCCAATTTGAAAAATCTATAATAAGGGGCTTGACAAAGGTTAAAGACAACAACCCTTCAGGCACAAAAGAAACCCCTTTTGGGGAAAGAAACGCCTTTTGGGGAAAGAAACCCCTTTTTGGGGTAGAGAGGGAAAGAAGGTAGAAGTGAATTCAGAGGGCTAGAGGCATTCATCTTCATCATTATTATAGTATTTAGAATGTTAAGGAGTAACTAAGCTCCCTTATTTATGGGGTTAGGTGTAATGTAATCTTAACTGTTTGTGAATTTTACTATTCAATATAACTTTTTTCCATCACTCTTGTGTTCTTTTCTTGTTTTACTGCAAAATAATTTTTGATTGCATATTTATGAGTCTCTAATTATTAGATACGATATTAGAACCTAAACTAAAGTAGAAAACTAATTTATTGTTCATCTAGACATAAAGTACATCATTAGTCATTCATAACATCATAATTTTGATCATTAATGTGAAATTATTATAAAAATTTCAAAAACATTAGGGTTTTTATTATTCAAGTTTAGACTTGTCGCTAAGACATTAGGACTTGTTAAATAAGGTGTGAATGCTAGAGTAGGAATTAGAAGAATATTTTTTTGTGGTTTTGCTTTGAATTGGATAATGAAACCCAATCCTAGTGAAGACTTTATCATATGTTGTTGCACACCATATGTTTGGTAAAAATACAAAAAAGAGTTTTTGTTTTTTGTGAAATTTGTTGTCTAATTGAGATATGAATTGCAAGAGTTGCCAACTGTTTCACAAGTCTCTTGGAAAATGATACTTGGACTTTCCACTTTATTACTTGTACGATTTGGTGCACTTTCCAATTCTGTAACACTTTTGCCCATCTAAAATATTATTCAAAAGATTGAATAAAAGTTTTAACTTGTTCAATATGTTATCTAACAAACTATAAAGCATGAATTTTCAAAGTGAAGGGAGAGAGATTTATTTTTAGCGTGAAATCATTTCAATACTTCTTGAAAATCTTATTCTCTCTAAACTTCTGATGGAACTATTTATTATCATCTTTGAAGGTTTCGAGCTGTGATTGCTCTTGGTTTGAGCTTGGAAGAGAGGTCCTTGGTTGGCTAAGGAGAGCCACCATTGAGGTTTAATCACTCTTAAGCTTTTATGGTGTTCTTGGTGGAATTCCAGATCTGCAAGAAAGGTTTTTGCTATTTTGTGTGAGGTTCTTGTGGGATTCAAGAGCCTTGGTGTGTTGTTTTGTTTTTCAAATGTGTAATCTTGTGAGGATTTTGTAAAACTTTTGAAATAGTGAAAAGTTAGACTCAGGTTGCCTTGACTAATTGGATGTAGCTCAGTTACGAGTTAACCGATATAAAATATGCTTGAATTGGTTTAACTTTTGGATCTTAATTTGTTCTTTGTTAAAATAATAAAGAAAATCAACTCAATCAATCTTTCTATGTAATTTCTACATGTTTGTATAATTTGTTGATAAAACATTTCTTCTACTGTTAATTGATATTAATCTTGAATGAGAAATTAATCTGATTTAAAATTTTGTGTTAAATTATGCTTATTTGTTTTACTGTTAGTAATTCAATCTATTTATCAAGTTTTTTAATCTATTGAATTATGCTTATTTCTCTAAATATTCAATGTTACTACTTTTAATCTACTGACTTTGTTGATTCACTCATAAAAATCGTTAGAAATACAATGCTTTATGTTGATACTTAATCAAGTACATTAAAATTGCTCTGATTGCATAAACTGAATTAATATAATAATCATGCACAAATTAATTGGATGTTTTTTCATTTAATGTGTTGATATAGAAATATCGCACATTTGTATTTGCATTTGCATTCATCATTAATAGAAGAAGGAAAACCCAATTCAGTGTGCCCAGATGCCAATCTCGTCGTGCTCTATCGAAAAAGGAACACTTTACTACTCCTACTCCAAATTCTCCAAGTAATGACCATCAAGGTAGATTGGAGGCATGGGTTAAAGGAAATGAGGACAAAATTCAGGTGTTCCCAATTGAGATGACTAGGAAACAAATTAACATCTCTAAAATTGTTCGACTTTCTTGGCTCAAGGCTGAGAATTTTGATGATTCACAGAGGCAACTTAAGCACTAAAGGTTGAAGACCTTCTTAGAGCTCTCGGGTAAGACCTAACCTGATTTGGTGATAGTTTTTTTCACCAACCTTCATTTCAACAATGGTGTTCTCAAATCAATCATGAAAGGTGTGGAGATGGAGATCTCAAATAAAACATTGAAGGAGGCTACTGGCCATGATTGTAACAAATATTATGGTACCACGTGGGAGCAATCATTTAACTTTGAATGAAGGTGACTTAGTGCTCATGTATTGTATCCAAAACAACATCTAAGTGGACTAGACTCTTTTTTTCTACGTGATCCTATGGTGAAGGAAAAAAGGCTAACTGATTTCAAGCTTCCCTATGTTGTGTTAATCTCCAAGTTCATTAAATACTTTGGTGTTGATATGAAGTACGAACTTGAAGATTTAATTGGTACCTTGAATCATGTTTCCTGCCTCAATCTGCATAAGATGAGATTCTCAAAGGTCAACAATTTCCGGACAACAAGAGGTGATCAAGCAGTAGTTGAAAAAAATGATGGAGAGGTTTATCTAAGTGGCATTAATCAAGAGGATGAAGAGAAAAATCTTGTAGAACCAATGGAGATTGTTCCCTACTACCCACCAGAGGATAATGGTCCTTCTTATTCACCATTTCAAAGGATTGTTTTGAATAAACTGTGTGAGTTTAATGTAGCACAAGATAAGCATCACAACTTTTACGTTGTGAGGTTCCAAGACTTGGATGAATAGATCCATAATGTTCATGATTTGTTAGCCATGTTCTACCACAAAGACTATCCTCAGGATGACTGATTGCCTTGACTTTAGGATCACGCATTGCATTTTGTGTTGTATTTTTGCATTTCCACGAGTTCTGTTAGTTTTTTTTTGGTTGTTTTGCATTTTAAATTGGTTGATCGTATCAGTTTCTTAATATTTTAGTTTCAGTTTTTGTTATTGCATATGTCAATTTGTTTCTCTTCATATGAATGAAACTATGGTATTATTCTATTTTTGCTCTATTTTTGTTTGATGAATCCAAAGGGGAAGAAAAACTAAACAATATTGAACTAGACCTAATTAAAATAAAAATCATGCTATGTGATAGGGGGAAGTAATCATGATATATAAATATTGTGCTATCTTGTATATGTTGGTTTTGAGAACATCAGTGGAATAATGGATGTTTGCTTCATCAAATCAAAGGGGGTTTGTTAGTAGAAAATAATTTTAGTGCATAGAGATTTGATGAAGATGTGAAAGATTGATGAACATATGAAGAATTGAATTTTGGTTTATTGATATGATCAAGCTCATAGTGGACATTAAACTCGACTACATGCAAAGTTCTTGAAGTTTGAAGTTGAAACTTAACTTAAAGACCATTTGACATAAAATAAGAGGTTAAGTATGCTTTTAGTCCCTGTACTTACATGTGAAATTGGAATTTATCCTTCCCTCAAAGTTCGTACGAAATTGATTCCTATACTTTTGTAATGCATGAAATTCGTCATTCAGAACAGACAACGTTAATTTTTAGGTGAAATGTCTAATGGGCATGTTGGCTTAACTAACATGTCTGAACAGATGGCATCTGCGTGACTGACATGTGTAATTTATAAAAAGTTTTATGTTTTTAAAATTTAGAAAACACTTAACATTTCAATTAATATTTAATTTAACTAACTTATATTAATTTTAGAAAAATGTTAAAATTTTAATATTAATAAATTATTTTTATTTCAATATTAATTTTTATAAGTGTTATTATTTAACACTTATATAACATAATAATCAATTAATTAGTTCAAACGACTATTTCTCCTAAGAATGTTTTTAGTTCCTGTATTTATGTGACATTGGAATTCATTTCTCTCCCTCAAAGTTCATATAAAATTTGTCCCTATACTTTAGTATAGTAAACATTCGCTCAAGTCTGAATTTTGATCTTGAAAGTTTGATGCGAACTTAATTAGGATGTGAAATTATGAAATTTTAAGAATCATATTACAATATGAATTATTATGGGTCATATAATTACAGTATGGAATATTATGGATGTTGAGAATTTGTAGGGATTGTGAAAATATGAGAGATAAGATATATATGATAAGTATAAGAGATATGTTACATGTAAGGCCCGTTAAGTTTATTTCTTTTTCCTGCCCTAAATTAAAGGGTTGCCCTTGTAAGTGGGCCTAAGGGCTGGCCCAGCAGATAAAACCACTCCTAGTTGCCCTAACTCACACTACCACTCTTTTCAGTGAACCTTGAGCTATAGCCGTCAACCCCTCTGCTAGGGTTTTTGCTTCCGCTGTTACGTTGAGCCAGGAGGATTCGTTGCTTCATTCCTATAGTTCATCCTTTGAGCTGCTGTGCTCGTGGTCGTGTCGTCGGGGTCTTTGCTAAGCTTTTCCCGGTACAGAGAAGTTAGAGTTTTTGGGTCTTGAACGATTTTCTAGCTGATTTAGAGTTTGTTGGGTGTTGTGTAAACTGTATGTTTATGATGAATGTGTGAACGATCTTGGATTGTTGCTTGGATGTGAGTATGTGATTGTTGCAGGAGAGACAGTGGCGAGATCTGTTAATCTCACCTAGGCGGGAGTAACTCGCCTAAGCGAGACTTGCAGGAGCAAACCAAGGGTTTCGCGAACCCTCGCCCAGGTGGAGAACTCTGGTTTTGAGCGAGGCCCAGTCTCGTTCAAGCGAGAGCCACTCGCCTTAGCGAGAGGGAGCGAAGGCTTTGGAACGCTACTGTGGTTTAGCCTAGGCGAGGGACCTCGCTGTTGGGCAAGAAGTTATCTCGCTCAGGCGAGCCAGGACTCGCCTAAGCGAGGCTGCGAAAACTCCCAGCACTATTCGCGATCTCGCCTAAGCGAGGGTCTATCGCCTAAGCGAGAGTACCCCTCTCGCCTGGGCGAGGGCTCTTGGCTTGAGCGAGATACGCTATAGGTTGGATGACTCTCTTAAATTGGTAATTGGATTGTTGGTTATGATGTGTTTTGTATGAGGTATGAAGTCTGTGAAATGAAAGGCATGGTATGACCTGTAATATAAATTGGATACATGTGATTGAGGGATCTTGGCATGTGAAATTAATGAGTGTGTTGGAATTAGAGAAGCATGATATTGATATGAGATGTGGCCCTACACTCGTGGGGTAGTAATGATCAGTGGTATGGATTCAACATGTGATACGAATGGGGATTCATTTTCAGAGGTTGGTATGAAATTGTAAGGATGATTAATGTTCTCTTAATGTTGATGTATGATATTTTAGTCTGTGTTAGTGTGTAATTTCTTGGAGTCTCTAGGTGAGACCTTCGGGGTTGCGCTTCAGTGGTCGGGACGTAATTCCATGACCCCTGTTAGTGGGTGTTCATGGTGGTGCCCCATCTGTATGGTCTAGTAAGGATTCAAGGTAAGGTTGCATCCTAACACTCTAAGGAGTCAATTAGTCTCACTTAGAGCGGACTGTCTCCTGTGGTGAGAGTAGCAGGAGGCCCGAAATTCATTAAGGGCTAACCTTGTGGTGAGGGAAATGGATTCATTGTAACACTTGTAACACATAGCTCGGGGGTGAGCAGAGGTATCCACCATAAGTGCAAGCATCCGCTAAATCCGACCAGACTATATGTATCTGGATGAGTCGAGTCAGGGTCTAGTGTATTGTTTGAGAAGTCAGAACATGTTTGGATGATATATGAAATGCTTGGATTGTGTGATGATATGTATCTACTTGATAAAATGCTTTACTCTAGCTTACCCTGTTTGTTGTATGGTTGTCTTGTATGTGGCTCTTCTTTCTTGTGATGATCATCAATTTAATTGATGGGAGCAGATGGGCGAGGTTCTCGCGGTCAACAAGGAAATGATGATTCCGTTGCTTAGCCATCTGGGCTGGACTTTATTTCTTCATGGGTTTTCTTTAGGGCTATGGCCCATGTATTGCTTTATGCTTTACTACTCTACTCTCACTTGTTAGACTTTTATCTGGTTTCCCGTCGGCATTTTTGTGTGCCCAGTTTGTAGGGGCTGTGTTAAGGACCCCAGGACTACGCTATAGTACTATCTTTGTGTGACATTTCTTTTAATTTCGCTTAATAATTAAATGGGACGTTACATTACACGACAAACTTGTTATTTTATTTTATTTTATTTTATTCATATTCTCTCTATATATAATAAAATCTAACAGAATATAAAATATATGTAATTGGTTTGCACGAAGTTGAAGTTGACCAATGCGATGTTATCTTCAAATCATTAGAAAGTGTTATCAACCTTGATGTCAATGTGAGTGAGTTGAAATATTCTCCTTATTCATCATTCGTTAAATCAAGTTTTGAGAGTTCTTTAACTTTTGTCGCATTTTACAAAATGGTCAATCGAGTGAATGAATCGAAAATAGTTGTTAAATGACTGTACATGTTATTTTTTTTTATAAAAATAAAGTCACTAAATTATCCAAAAACTTTTCCCTTTCAAATGCGGATTTATGCGAGATTCAGACTTAAGCGAATGTTTACTACAATGCATGAAATACGTCCTCCAAAACTAAAAGAAAAAAATAAATAAATATATATATATATATATATATATATATATATATAAAGAAAATGAAAAAAAATGAAATGTGTCTAGCACGTGTTCTGACATGTCATTCCAATAAGCATGATCCATCCTCCAAAAGAACCGGATATGATAATTTTTCATCATCTGACTCGAGCAGTAATCAAAATTTTCAATTGTATCTATAGAATAAAATAGAAACAAATGTATGTGTTATCCACACATATATGAAGATTCTAAATAATAAAAGAAACTCATTTCTATTCTCTTTTTCCAAAGTTACAATTCTTCAAGCGTCACCTGTTTTGGAGGACGAATTCCATACATTTAAACTACAGGGACAAATTTTATATGAACTTTTGGTACGAATTTCGAATTCGCATGTAAGTACAGATAGTAAATATATATATATATATATATATATATATATATATATATATATATATATATATATATATATATATATATATATA
>Ga0214543_1002459_pt1 | contig 36393 bp, 17 predicted proteins | sample CNSS2metaG_FD_160094 | JGI IMG/M metagenome (GOLD analysis project Ga0214543, IMG submission 160094) | Root nodule microbial communities from cowpea collected in UCLA plant growth center, Los Angeles, California, USA - CNSS2 | ecosystem: Host-associated > Plants > Roots > Nodule | place: USA... | reverse complement strand
ATATATATATATATATATATATATATATATATATATATATATATATATATATATATATATATATATTTAACTTTACTTTTAATCTAAAATCTAGGACTTATATTAGGATAATCTAATATCCAGTCCATATTCATTTAGGAAAATTACCCGTTAGTTCATAAGTACTTAATAAAACTCTAGATAAAATGATATGCTCTAGTTAGTAGTCATGTTCTCCATAAATATTTTTATAAGAGAATAATAAAAATTGAAATCAATTTATTTATTTATTAAAATTATAGTTTGTATAGACGAGCTAGTAAATTTATAGAAACTATTTTGTGAAGTTTTTCAGAATATAATTTTTATTTATTTTTTCTGATAAAAATGTTTATAAAAAAAGGTTCATTCCAACATGATATTAAGCAGACATCAATATTCATAATGGAGAGTTGACGTTCTTTGTGAATCTCTATCTACTATATATACGAGTGGATGTGAAGGATGGTCACGCATGACCATAACGTTCAATGGTTCTATTTCTATATACTATTTCATCGATGGAGACAAAAAGATGAGACACTAAAATCAATGTAACATACAGAGTACAACAAATATGTGTCCACAAGATCTTGCATTTCAGTCCTCTGAAAAACCAAAGTACAACAAATTTCTCTTTGTCCATTAATGTTATTACAATTCCTAGCATTTGGATAAGTCTTGAGAAATCATGGTATTTTATTCATCTCCTGTACAAAACTCCATAGCCACATCTTTATGTTTGCATTTAACTTCAGAACCAGACAACAATCCAGGGCCAATAACTCCAGTCTCTGATAATGTATTTAATCTTTTTTACCTACAACTTCATTGATATCGAAACAAATGCTTAGGATTTGACCTAACCGGGCAACAGCGTCGTATTGTTCCTCATCTGTTGCCGCTTGGGCTAATTCTTTGGCGAATGCCGCCACAATCTGGCACATCTGCCAAAATAAAGAGATAGATTTTAGATGATAAGATACTCTTTCCTACCCTCTGTTACATCATGCACTGAAACAAATTTATTTCTACCTCATTGTAAAGAGCAATTAAGTTTATACGCTCTGTATCAAAATCAAATAAAAAATAATACAAGTCCGGTGTACCTGCACAAAAGTGGAAGAACTAAAATCAAATCTTTGAAATAAAGGCTCTTGAAAGAAAAATTCCAAATCAGAATGAAGAAACAGTACTTATGACTCTGACTAGAGGCCGAGGAAAAGTCTCAAAGACGATGAACTTGTTCACATTAACTCGCGTGGGCCTGCCTTTAACTTGGTTGTTTTCTGCCTCTTTTGCTGGCAAATTCCTCTGCACAAGTTCATAAGGTAGTCAGAATTTGGACTTGAAAATCATAAATTTAAAAAAAAAAAAAAAAAAAAAAAAGTTCAGCATTGTGTGACATGGAATGGAACCTAATGCACTTACAAAGTATCTGTTCTGGAACTCAACGAGGAGACCTTCTTCCAAGAGACGAAACCTTCTCCTTATAAACAGAATCTGTGCTCTCTGCATTTTTCTATCCTGATCCAACATGAAGAAATCCATATTTGACTTTGCGTGCTTCCCACGATTACTAGAACTGCGCATTTCACTCTGCTTAGATTGGTTGGAGCTGGAGCAAGACTCCACATTTGTAATATTTGGACCATTGAACACTCGTGAGTTACACTGTAATTCAACTGGTATATCTGCAACTGCAATATTCAACTCCTCACAGATAACCTTCTGAATCTTCAGATCCTTATCTTCAACAATATTATGCCACCTCGCATAGCCATGCCTTAACAGAAAAGAATCAAGTTAATACAAGTTACACCATTGCAGCATAGCGAAATACCTTCTTCCAAAATCTTCTATAATATGAAAAACTCTTTCATGGTTTAATAACATGGAACTTGGAACATCTTTTCACAGTAAATTGTTTAAACTCGGAGAGAGACACATGCAGGGAAAATTATCTGCTAGAACTTACTTCAACACGGCTTGCAGCAGCAGTAAATCATGAACCTCCTTCCATATCTTTCTACCCTTCATACGTGGATGGCGTGGTAAGATATCATCTGAAAAAAGTTGTGTTCCAGGATTTTCTAATGCAAACTTCACCTGTCATTCCACATTCAAAGATAAAGAACACTTTCATCACCTACAGTTAATATTAACTTCGACAAGAGATAGCATATAAATAATGCCCGAATAGTATGCTAAACACAAGCAATACAAAGCTTAGAATCCAAAAAAAAAAACAAAATTTAAGAACTTACCTTTTTTGCTATCAAATTCATAACACCGATCCTTAGAAGTACAGTTTTTATTTGAAGTCCTTCTTTTGGAATGCCATCTAAAGACACATTATAATCGGTATTTAGAGTTACAAATTACTCTGTATCATCATATAACTGTACATAGATGGTTAAGATTATTTTTCATCAAAACTCATGTAAATAACTAGTGGTAACTGGCGAAAAAACTTTGTAAGAATTGAGCACATATCAAATATCAAGGATTTGAAAAAACTGTTATCTTTCTCATGAAATCTCACGAGCAGAGAGGGAAAATTAGTAAACTGAAAGCACACGGGAGAATAACAAAAGAAACTGACAAAATATCAGAACAATAAGAATATAGTACCTATGAATGTAGGTGAATCAGTAATATCTTCTATAACATGAGACAAAAAAAGTAAGCTATACCTGTTAAAAAAAGGTATATGTAGTTAGAGACCAGTGATGAAGATTGGATAAAGACAATTAAAGCTAATGGGTTCAAGATCAGTAGCACTAAAAACAATCATAGCATTAAATTATGAAAAAAGTAAATGGAAAATGTCAGATTAATACTCCATGATTTCTTCATAACTCTTGTGTTTCATCCTGGAAGCAAACTTTTTCCAATCAAAATCACGTAAACCAAACCTGTAATTGATTCGCCAAATCAGATTAACAACAAATATTTGTATGTAATAAGGTTAAAAGAGACTAAAAGCAGGATATAACCTCATCATAATTTGAAGAAATTGAGCCCTTTGATTTGGACTAAAACCAAGTACTTTCAACGATTTTCCTCGACGTTCCATCAAAGGATGTGGCTCTGGGCTCTCTGCTGTAAATCATTAAAAGAAAATTAACATCACAGTCAAGGACAGATACTGAAACTCAATCAATATTCAAAAAGTAAACACTGATATGTACCGCGAGATTTCTTTCCGTGAACCCTTCTAGTAGGAGTAGTAGTCTCATTTGAATCATATTCACTATGATCCCCTTCATAATTTTCATCTTCACCATCAGATCTTTGATCTACCCATTTACTAAAACCTTCCCCCTAGAAAGAAATCATAGGGGAATTGGGGAAATCATCAACAAGATAAACACTGAAATACACAACTCAAATAAGAAAAAAATATTTTCCCTCAAATTAATACACTTGTTAGCAGCAAAAATTCGTGCATGACATACCACCCATTTGGTGCGTGTTCGCTTCCCTTTGCCTAAGGCATTTAACTTTTCAACTTGACACTGTTCATATGCTTTTTTCAACAAGCCTTCCCAGTAAATAATTATCTTCAAACTTTCAGCAGAGAATTGATTCTCCTTTGCTTCATTTTGTGCCACCTCCTCTGCTGGCTTAACTCCGTCTATGTATTCGAAATTTGCCACCTTCAGCATATAATATGTGAAGTCAATAAACCTCAAAAGCATATGCAAAATTATATGATTGAATAAACCTTAAAAGCCTTCAGAAATCCATCTTCATCTTCACCATTCAAAGCAGCATCTTCACCTCCAACTCCATCACGATCCAGCAATCTATTATAAAGAGGAACATGAAATTAAACTCTTACAAATTTAACCATACTTTACACCAGAATGAAAGCTTTTTATTTTTATTACCTGTCTATAGCATCATCATCATAATGAATTTGACGAGACCTGCTTGCTTCATCATTTTCATCAGCAAATAGCTCCTCTGAGCCATACCTTACGATATCATCTAACTCTTTCTACTCACAATTAGTTACTAACAGTTACGATCAAAACTTCGTAAATACTAATTTTTAATTGGACACAGTTCCATTAAAAATTTACCTGCTTAATGTTTTCATCCTGTAGCCTCCCTACAACCAGGTGTTCTAACACCCTTTTCTTCTTTGTCAGCTGAATCATCCTTTCTTCAATTGTTCCTCTTGCTATGAACCTATAAATCATCACCTGCAACAGAAGAACTACTGTGACCTTTCATGTCAACAATAATAATCAACTACATATTAATGAAAAACAACCCCAACCTTCTTTTTCTGTCCATGGCGGTGAGACCTGGCCATGGCTTGCAAGTCAGCATGAGGATTCCAATCACTGTCATATATAATAACTGTGTCTGCTGCAGTAAGGTTTATCCCTAATCCCCCAGCTCTTGTAGAAAGAAGAAAACAAAATCTTGAAGAATCTTCAGCATTAAACCGATCTATCTTTTCTTGCCTTTCAGCTCCTCCAACCTTCACATCTATCCTCTCATAATGCCAATTCTAACGTTTAAAACACAAAGAAAACAAATTCAATACCATACAAAAAATACAAACTTGTGCAAATTCTGAATAAACAAAACCAGAATTACATGAAACTAGTTTTTCAACCTAAAAAATTTATCTTTTTTTATCTCAAGTCATAGCATGCTGTCATAATAACTAACTGGGTTACCTTGTAACAACAGTAATCTTCAAGCAAGTCCAGCATTTTCTGAAATTGGGAACATATAAGGACTCTATGACCTTGCTCTTTAAGTTTCACCATCATCTTGTCTAACAGTTGCAACTTCCCAGAGGATTCAAGCAATTGGCTATGAAACAGAAATGAAAGAAAATCAGAAACAGGATTTAGCACTAAATTTTGTAACAGATAATGGCACTGAGATAGTGTAGTATAAGAGCTTACTCATATGGATGTTTTTCATCATTAAGATCAGGTTGAAGTTCATTTAACATAAAGGGATGGCAGCAGAGCTTACGCAGTTCCATAACAACATTGATAAGAGAAATCTGAATTAAAAGGATACGAAACACATGAGAACAATATTATGACACGTTCATTTTCATTCTTATAAAGTTAAAGTCAAGAATATGTAACTTCAGAAAGTTCAGTTCATCAAAAATGAATCTTACATGTGGACGAGCTCGGCGGGTTAATATAGGATAATTACGACTCAGAATTGCCTTGTAGAATTCTTTCTGTAGACTGCATAATTCAACTCGTAAAATAAGTTCCTTTTTCGGAGGTAGTTCTGTCATCACATCTTTCTTCATTCCTGCAATGGCATAAGAAATTTGAATCCATGTTTTAGATATTCAATTTTATAAACAAATTACTGTAGATCATCATTTAACTGTAATGAAGACTCTGAGGGGGTATTTGGACTAGAGAATTTTTTTCATACGCGGGAATCATGATTTTGACTGGTCAGAAATATTGGTAAAATATTTATTTAGGCTTTCTAAAATCAAAGAGCAAAGTTTTAATTTACAAAAGAATTTAGTTCTTTACCATATTAAATGATTTAATGAGAGTAACATGTTATTCTTTTCTTAAATAAAGTTTTCTTTTTACCTTGACAAAGTTAGATTCCCACCTCGTCAATGGGAATTTTAGTGTTACTTCTACCAAAACTTTTACTTCATTACCTCATTGATTGACTTAAAAATTTACTTAGATATAAGATATTTGTTTTCTTATTGCCCATTTTTTTTTATATTTGTTATTCAAATGACTTACTGTATTTCAAAAAACATGTGAATCAGATAGTTTTTAACACACATTTAGCTATTTCTATTTACTTTTAATATTTTTATTGCTTATTTTTTTCACATAAAAATATCTAACCTTTTCTCAATTTCAAATGAATGAGATAGTTTTTAACACACATTTAGCTATTTCTATTTACTTGTAATATTTTTATTGTTTATTTTTTCACATAAAAATATCTAACCTTTTCTCAAATTCAAATGTTGAATCACTGAATTTTTACATTATTAAATAAAATAAAAATATTGTGTTTTTTATTGTGTTTAACTCTTATTTTCTTTTCATTTATTTGAAGAATCTTTACTTTGTAAAAAAACAAAATTGCATTCTCAACCAAGGATAATAAAGATTGATTAAAATGTTTTATGTTACATACCCTCAAAATAAACTTAAAAAGTCATTTATATTTTATTAAAGATTTGATAAATTAGAAAAATTCCAAGCATTACAAAATCTAGTAAATAACCACTAACTGGACAATGCAAGGCAACACAAAATAGAAGGCAACACAAAATGGCATAGGAAAAAAACTGAATCATAGAAAATAATGGTAACATTGAAATGAGGTTAAATATGCAGAAATTAATGAAGGATAAGATAGATGTATACTTCTCAAGAGATGTGGTGCCAACATTTGATGTAGTCTCAGAATCTGCTCCTCTCTATTGATATCCTTAAATTCTTTCTGAAACTCCTCTAAACTTCCAAACTACCACAACCAAACAAAATCATAATTAGTATCATCAATATATCAAAAACCTTAATCATCATAATTCTCTCAAAATAAAAACCTTTTCAGCATCAAGGAAGTGCATCAGCATAAAAAGCTCATCCAAATTGTTCTGAAAAGCATAGAACAAGGTAAGGTGTCACATAGGTTTCAATTTCCAATGAAAAACTCAATGCATGTGTACTATAAGATAATTAATTGTTATTAGTATTTATATCTACTATTTATTTAATTTTTCATTATCTAATTTTTTATTTTCTATTAGTATCTACTAATAGAAAATAAACCTGAAGAGGAGTTCCAGTCAAAAGCACACGGTGTTGGCTTGATAATTGCGTCAATGGAGAAAATAATTTAGAATTTTTGTTCTTCAGACGGTGGCCCTCATCAACTATCTGCATTCAGATATAGAAAACAAAAGAAAAAAAAAAATCAAAACGAGAGGCATGTAACAAATTCATTTTTATGATTCTAGAGAATAATGAGTAGATAGAAGTGTACCATGCACTCCCACTTTATAGGTTTTAACGAGGATGAGTCGGAAATTATTGTCTCGTATGACGTTAATAGAACGTCAAACTTTACTCTTCTTCTTTTTCTTTCATCCACGATTTCTTTGCCTTTCTTTGAGCGAAGACCTTTAGGAAAGTAAAACTCATACTCTCTGATTAAAGCACGAGCATCGGCAGATCCAGAATACATAACCTGCAAAAACCACAGAAGAATAAACACATGCATGGAAATGCAACTAAGGAATCACATGTACTTACAACATTCATTTCAGGTGCCCACGTAGCAAATTCACGCTCCCAATTTCGTAAAGTTGAAAGGGGAGCAATCACCAAATGGGGACAAACATTATCCTCAAACAGCGATGCCATGAAAGCAATGCTCTGTATGGTTTTGCCTGAACAAGAAAAACTCAGCCACTAAGGTGACAGACACTGTTGTTTCAAACTCTCTCAGTTATGGGAGACAAATATAAGAGAAGGGAATAAACAGATAATTAAGTACCAAGTCCCATTTCATCAGCAAGTATAACGTGAGTTTGCTTGGACCATGAATATCGTAAGAAGTTCAATCCTTCAAGCTGATACGGATACAGTGAACCTTCATTTATGCATGAATATGGAAGCAAGTGATCAAGTTAGTTCAAATCTCAATAAGATGCATAGTGTTGTAGGAAGAATCAAAATGCATACCCCCTGAAAGAAACTCAGGGCTGGCCTCGTACTGTACAAATTCTCTCTGCAGATTATTAGATTCAGAAGCTTCTGCAATACTACTTTTCTTATTGGACAAAACTCTCCTTGTTCTACACTGAAATGTGTAGAATCTTTCTATTTCTTTCTGAAATGCAGAGATATTTGATTCCAGCTCCCAGTGGCACCCATCATAGGGAAGCTCTTTCCACTTCACCAGATACTCCTTCTTATCATCGTTACCCCACCTGCATCATTTAAACAACACACTCCATCACTTTGTCTGAATTCTTGAAATGTCCACACTTTTGAGTGTGTTCATCTCGTTTTAGTTTTCATTTGAAGAAATTGGAAAATGAAGTTTGTTATGGATGAACCTGCAAGCAAGTATTCGATCAACCATAGTCCATTCGGGTCTAATGGCAACAAAATCTTCATCAAAACTCTTGGCTGATTCCATACGACGATGGAAGCTGTTTACTCTGATCTTTAGACCTGGCTGAGTCTTGAAAGCCTTCAAAAACTCTTCTTCTGGAACCCTAAAGGAAAAAAAAAAAAGTTGCAACTGGTAAACAGCTAATAAATAAATAAATAAACAAGTTCAGATCATATAAAAACTCAACATGCATGCAGGTTTGAAAGAGAAATTAATGAACAAATATTCAAAACTAACAACTGTAGTGATAGAATGAGAGAGAGCAAGACTGCAAGATTCAAACAAAATAATCATTGAATTTACCATGTGCAGTGCAAATATGAGAGTCCCTTCCACTTAACAAGATATTGCTTGACCAAAATACGTTTTGACTCCAACTTTTGAGCATCACTTTCAGCAGCCACCACAGAACGCATCTCACAATCTAATATCTTGTCAATATCTTTGAGTGGGCTAACCTGCAAAAGGAAATACATAGTTTAAGTACAATCATAAAGTCATCACTCAAAGCATTACATTTGTTTAAGTGGTGAGATTATGCACTTAGAATGGAATGAATATGTGCATGTTTGACATCTCAAAAGCTCTTTCTATATATTGGGAAGGGAAGAAATGACAAAACATGAGATGAAAGAGAAAAACTGACTCTTAGATTACTGTGCTGCTATCTTAAATTCATTTTAATAATATCAAAAGAAGAGTATAACTTAAATCAGATTAAAATTGTCAATCCAAAAACAAAAAGAATCATCTTACTGTGTCACTGCTTTCGATTTTAAGAACTTTTTCCTGGTTCCCATATTTACTGGGGAAAGTATCAAAATCTTCATCAGACTCGTCAATATTATAGTTCGGCTTCTTTATACTTGATCTGTCACGAAGCCGCTCAGCAAAAGGGGTCACATTCTGCTATGAAAGAATTTTCTCATAAGCAAGCAGAAAGAACACCAGATCAACTTTTTATATTAACCAACAAAAAGTATATAAAAAAATGTTAAACTTCTTCTATACAAAAAAATCAAGGAAACAAGTATGGCTTAAATAAATTAAAATTGATAACACACAGAGGGAAAGAAGCAACTTACACTCTCAGTTGTATCACTTCTCGCGATGTTTTTTCTAGGTCTCCCTCGTTTCCTCGGGAGAACAACTGAATCGTCGCTATTTTTTCGTTTTTGTTGAGTGGAGCTTCCACCCACATTCTGCTAAGATAGAAGTTTCTCATAAGCATGCAGAAATATATAGCACAATCTCAGTTATATAATACCTATAAAAAAGTTAAGAGCTTAAAATAGTATATCAGAGAATTATAAACATCTTTTACATTTCTCAACAACTTTGCAGTAAAATATCATTAACTAGCAATCACTGATTCAACGTTTCCCACAATGCTTTAAATCAGATTCAAATTATTAACACAGAAATGAGAAGTGACTTACACCATCATTTCCATCAATACTCACATAATTTTCTGTAGATTTCACATCGTCATCATCTGAGTCATGAAAGTTGTAGCAGGGTCTACAACCCGATCTCTCACGAAATCTAATCGAACCACTCATTTTCTGAAAGAAAAAAAAAATGTAGAATTTATGCATGATTAAGAGAGAACGTCAAATTAATTAATAGAATATTTAAAACAACTTGCTAAGAAGAAAAAAAAAATACATTTAGCATTTTGGTATCATATCCAGATCAATGAATAACCAAGTTCAACCATTTCAATATCATATCTCAACCCTCGTATGCATTTGAACTTTCTAAAAGGGAAAATATTTATTCTTGACAACTGAATAACATAAAAATTCTTAAAGAGAAAACACAAGATGCAGCTAGAGAAACTATAGATCTATCAAAAATGCAAACACATGAAACAAAATACACCCTCCAAAGTATGTTATTTTATATACACACAATGGGTACTGAAAAAGGTAAACAGCATAAAAAAACTTCTTTATTTTAGATTCAGATAAAGCCTCACAAAGATAAGCAACAAAAGAAAAAAACTTCTTCATTTTAGATTTAGTCAAAGCCTCAACTAGATCTGCGTTCTAGCCAAAAAGTGCCATAGAGAAAATAAAACAGCACATGCATCCACTGATCAACCATAAATGCAAACACATAACCAAATACCTGATCAATACTTTGATACACACAGCATAATCTTCACCAAGTAAATCAATAAAAAAAATTATCAGTTCATTTTCAGATAAATCTCAGTAAGAAAAAATCTTAAAAAAAAATTTGCTTACACAAATAAACAGCATTTGAGACCACATACATTCATAAATTCATATAAAAACAGAAAACAATCGAAAACAAGCAAACCAGAAGGATTCAGATAAAACTACGAAACAACCAAAAATAAAAAGGAAAAACAACACATCAGAAGACCATCAAGGTGTCCATTTGAGGATTCTTCGAAAACAAGTATGTTATCCGAGGTAACACTTCAACATTCCGGTTTCAAAAACCGCTAATGAGAATTCAACACCAGAACCTCATCAGAAGCCATGCACGGTTCAGTAGTCATGGTTTCAAGAACACAAAAAAAAAATCATAACACATCAATAAAAGTGGTCTTGAAAAGTTACAAAGAATAGTACAAACCAAAATTAAAAGAGGAAGAAACAACTGAACCACGCTAGTACAGTAGCTAAACTAACAGCAACCAGCTAGAATGAACACTGAATATGAACTGGTGAGAACTTCAGAATTTGGAAGACAAAGGGATTTGAATATATGAGAAGGAATAGAAAGAAAAAGGCAAAGCAAGTTCACTTCTTAGTGAGAGCTTAAATGTAGTAGAAAGAGTGAAACATTCACGAGTTTAAATAGCCGGAGTCAGTTAATAGCAATGATGTACGTGTAGTTGATGCCTGTATCAAATTCGACACGTAAAAGATACGTGGACACATTTATTTTGAGGTGTATCGAACTCGACACGTTAAAAATACGTGGACACATTTATTTTGAGGTGTATTGAATTCGACACGTATGTAATACGTGAATATATTTATTTTGAAAATTCGACACGTAAAAGATACGTGGACACATTTATTTTGAGGTGTATCGAACTCGACACGTAAAAGATACGTGAACACATTTATTTTGAGGTGTATCGAATTCGACACGTAAAAGATACGTGGACACATTTATTTTGAGGTGTATCGAACTCGACACGTAAAAGATATGTGGACACATTTATTTTGAGGTGTATCGAATTCGACACGTATGTAATACGTGAATATATTTATTTTGAAAATTCGACACGTAAAAGATACGTGGACACATTTATTTTGAGGTGTATCGAACTCGACACGTAAAAGATACGTGGACACATTTATTTTGAGGTGTATCGAATTCGACACGTATGTAATACGTGAATATATTTATTTTGAAAATTTGACATGTAAAAGATACGTGGACACATTTATTTTGAGGTGTATCGAACTCAACACGTAAAAGATACGTGGACACATTTATTTTGATGTGTATCGAATTCGACACGTATGTAATACGTGAATATATTTATTTTGAAAATTCGACACATAAAAGAAACGTGGACACATTTATTTTGAGGTGTCTCGAATTCGACACGTATATAATATGTAAATATATTTATTTTGAAAATGAAACGTGGACACATTTATTTTGAAAATAGTAAGATAAGAGATGTGATATATGTATTGAAAGGTGTAAAAATAGTCTTAAAAATATGATAACTATATAATTATTAGTGTGTGGATCCAAATTAAAATTATATATAATAAATTTTATAAAAAAATTATAAATTGTTATCATGATAAAAATATTACTGTTTTATAGATATTTATATATTAAATACTTCATCGATAAATATCAATCAAATATTTGAAATATCAAATACGGATACATGTCATACACAAATACATAATCTAAATCGAAATATCAGTGTATCATAAATTATTAGGATATAATAATATATATATATATATATATATATAATTACATAATATCTTTTTTATCTTTCAAAACATTATTTACAGCTAGCGAGTAATTTGGGTTTGCCATAAATGACTTCCCTGCTCGAGTATTATTTTTATAAGAGAATTTTTAAACTGTCTAAAGTTAAATAATTATCTTCTTCCAATTTATGTTGAAATTTTGAATATTTATTATTATTATTATTAGGAGAATATACATAACAATAACTTTGAAACTGTATTTTTTTTTCTGAAATTTTCCACAAATATTTATTTTAATGACCCCAATTATTAAATTATATTTCTTATTACAAAACCATAGATTCATGTCATAAATAATACTGGTATGATATACTGCTGTTGATAAAGTAAGAAAATCTAGTTACATATTAGTTTGATTAGTGTAACAGTAATTATATAAATTAAATTTCTAAATCCAAGGCTAGTATTTTTTTTAATAAAAAACAATTGCTGATAAAAAAAAAAGAAAACAATTGAAGTATATAAAAGATGTAAAAAAATAGTAGACAAGTACATTTATTTTAAGAAATAATACTATTAATATATGTTATAGATCTTGTTAAAAATATTCGTATGATCAAAATATCTTTGAAAAATAAAAATTAACACTTTCAAAATCTTACAATAATGAAAATTAATTTAATCTTCAACAATTACCAAAAAAAAAACATAAAAAAGTATGTTAATACATAACAAAGAAAAGTTTATCTAAGTAAGTTCCTGTTACCTCTCTAGTGTCTATTAGTTATTATAGTTACATGAAAATGAGGTATAACGGTAAATAACTAACTGTTGAGATATAACGGTAAATAATTAACTGTTGGCAGATTTTTTTCTTGTCGATTTATGACCGATAAACGTGTGTATTGGTTTTATCGCCCACACGTACAAAACCCTAATATATTCTCGTTACTATTGGTGGCTTCTAACAACTCGACAAATTTGTATAATTAACTGTTAAAACTAAAAAGACTCTGATTTCAAACCGAATAGAATATACTATTCGTTAGAAGCCGCAAATGAGGAAATTACACGAACACTATATAACTCGACCGGTAACAGTTGCTTGTTCCCAAGATTACTAGGTCACTTAATTATTTTTTTTCCTATCATCTTACTGTAATGAAAAACTTAATTAAAAGTTAATTAAATGCTTAAGATTGAATTATAATAATTTTATTAAATTAAAAAATTTAATTTTGGTAAGAAAATGCCAAGTTATTAACAAGATTTTAGTGTATGAAATAATCACCTCCATTATACTGCAAGTCAACTTTACACTTCATCTACTTATTACCAAGTGACCTCGACCATTCTAAACGTTATAAACATTAAGTGTTTTTTTATTCTGACATTATAATTTCTTTTAATTTAAAGATTAAATGTAAATTACTTTTTAAAATTATTTATGCACATACAAGCACATAGGTTAATTACATTTAAGTTTATGTATTTGAAAAAATTATATTAACTTTATAGTATAAATTTACAATTTGTATTCCTCTTCTGAGAACAAATTTTTAAGATGTATAATTTTCATATCATGACCGTATAAATCAGTTCAAGAGAAAAAAAATGTCTCAATTCATATGGTAAATAAGATCTCTCAAAAAACAACTAAAATAAAAGACATAACCTCATCACTTTATATATTTATGAAGAAAAGAGAAGAATAGGTGTGTGGTTAGAACTCGTATGTTCATGTTTTAAATTGTTTCAATATTGATTGTCTTAAGTTTGAATGATTCTGATGGAGGAAAATCATTGATTGGAAGATAATGCATCTCTTTATCCATTTTATGTGTTTTCTTCAACAAATAACATATGAAATATTCTTAATAAAAGTAAAAATTCTTAAAAAAATTAAAAAAGACACTTTCACTACAAAAAAAATTGTTAAATAATGATCAATTCTAGTAATTAAAAATATATTTAAGGACAAATTTTCTAATTATATACCAATTTAAACATCATTCTCTTTAACATCCAAAACTTTGGTAACTAATATCAGTGATCAATTTAGATTATAAATTACAATAGAAACTACTTTATTTATCAATCTAGAAATAAATTGTAATTTTTTATTCATAATAAAAATTATTTTAGTTATCAATAATTTTTAGTTTATAAATTGGTATCTGAATTAGTTATTATAGTGACTAATTATGTTTGATCACGAAAATTGATATTATTTAAAAAATTTCTTGTAATATTTTGTCCATTTTATATTTTCACTTTTAATAATAAAAAAAATAGACAGGAAGACCGAGACATTTTTGTTTTTTGTATTTTAGAATGTTTTCTTAAAAATATATTTTCTTTGAACCACTCTTTTAAAAACTTATGGAGTTAGTTTTAGTTTTTTAGTTAAATATATTTTTAGTACTCAAATTCTAGCGCGAATTGGAAATAATCTCAATAACAAACTTTGGTACATTTTAATTCTTAAATAATAAAAGTTAATGAATATAATTCTTTTAACTCATTGACATTAATTTTTTTGAACTTATTAAGTAGTGTTTTTGGGTGAAATTTGAGGTATAATATATTAAAACGATGTAAACAATTCAAAAGTCATCATATGAAGATATTTGACATATAAAAAAAAATTAATGTATTTATGTTATAAGAACTATATCTATTAAATTTTAAAATTTGAAAATTGAAATATATCAAAATTTGGGACATAAACGAATTTCAGTTTTATTTTTAAGATTATGAACCAAAAATATATTTAATTTTTTAATGGATCGTTAAATAAAAAATATGATGACAATTTTCTATGGACATAAAAGTAATAATACTCTAAATCGTTTATAAGATTCTCTCACTCACTCTCCCCTATGTTAAACAAAGAGCACAGAACTTTCATTCATGTGACAGTGACAGATTACAAAAGCTATTACTTCTTACTTAATATCACTTCTTCTCTCATCCCATGCAAAAAATCACACCCTCTTTATCTTTCTAATTTAAATCACAGCAACACCACAATTTCATTAACCTCACTTAGTTAGATAACCAACCCAATTGCATAATCCGTTCTCCTTATTTTATTTCCATTATGACAACTATTTTTTTACTCTAATAAAAATTGATTTTCAATAATGGAAAATTTATTTTACAATAAACTGTACTTTATTCTTTCATGATTTATTTTTATCGATGAGTGGTTTTTATAATTAATGATGACGATTTACTAACATAATCATAACTTTATGAGTCACAGTCAATAAATTTTACGCCAGTTAAAATTAAAATTGAGATAATAAGTATTTCTGTGAAGACTAATTCAAAACGAAGTTCTCTTTCTCCTTCACTGTTTTTTGCCCAGACTCTGAGCATCTTCTCACTCTTCTTCTCCTTGGACCTCTTCCTGCAGTTGTTGTCGTGTTCTTCATATCGTTGTTTTTTTTCACTGTCATCACTTATCTTTTTGTCACGGCTGTTGCAGCCCTCATGCTGTTACAGGTTGCCACCATTTACGTTCCAACAAGGCTTCATCTTCTTCTTATGCGTGACAACGATTGAACGATTTTCCTTTATGGAACCTAAAAAACCATGTTTTGTGGTCATTGGGTACGAGAAAAAATCAATCTTGGCTCTTTCGGTATTGTGCAGAGCGCTTGTGCTTTTTTCTATGTATGGTGCAGAGCACCTTGTGGTATTGTGCAGAGCACCTTGGAGCCATTGGATCACAGACCTGCAAAACAGCTATATAGATAAAACAGATCAAAACTTTGTCTCGTATGCTGCAAAGAACCTTTTTTTTTCTATAAATTCCAAATTTATCTGCACAAAACCAAGTCTAGGAATAAATCAAATTTAAAGTTGTTAATTTTTCGAAAAAGGTTATCAAACGTCATAAAAGAGAGTGGTGTATCCAATGATTTTTTGAAAAGTTATTAAAGTGACATGGCGTGACCAATTAACGCACATGCAAATATAGACGTGTCTGATGTAGAAGGAGAAGAAATTTATATCCTCTCAACAAGAGAAAAGAAGTTTACGTTTTACGAGGGTTCTTAACGGAAGACAGAAAATTACTTTGGTTATAGTGTTAATATTATTGTTATAATATATATGATGTAAAAACTTGTACTTCTAGGAGAGATATTATATTATAATGTCTTAATTAATTAAAGGTTTGATTAGTCGAAAGATACTATTTTTATTTAAATGTGTCAGTTTGGTACTTGTTTTTTAAAAGGTATCAATTAAGTCCTAATATTTAAAGAGATGTTTTAGCAAAAAATTATTAACACCGTTAACGTATTAATATTTAATATGATTTACAAAATTAAGTATTGAAATTTATATTAAAATTTAATGATAAAAGTCATGAACTAAGTTAACGACTTTAATAAATTTTGTCTGAAAAATATTTGATTATGACACTTTTTAAAAATTAAGACTAGATCAACCTAATTTTTTTAAAATAAATACTAAATTGATATATCAGAATAAAAGTGAGTATCATCTACTCATTAAATCTGAATTAAATTATGGTTGTTTGGTGTTGATTTAATAAGCATAAGAAGAGATAGTAGTAGAAAAGGAAAAAGAAGAGTCCCGACATGAAATAAAGAGTGATCACGCGTCCCAACTTGAAATGAAGAGTAATCTAAGTTCTTAAGCTTTCATTGCTCTCTCCCTCTCTCATTCCAAAATCAACTTATTTAATGCTTCACGCAAACCAACTTCAACACAAACAGATTATGTTTCTTATCTCCTTTTCTATTTCCCAATCAACCTCACTACTTTTATTGCAATCACTGTTTCCAAAGTCAACTTTCAAACCATCTTTTTATATATTTCTATTATTCAAGTTTATTAATGTTGGTTTTCACTTTCTTATTATTTCTTTTCTGAATAAAAATTATGCAAATTCTCATACCACTACATAAATTGTTTTCTGTATACGTTACAATGAGATGTGATACTCAAAATAAAATAATATGGTGACTTTTATTGGACAAAAATCATCTCTTATAATACTAATTATTAACACATCTCACAGGTCTGGTTACATTCACAAATTCCTACAACACTGCTCAAACTAACCTGTTGTACATTTTGTCTATTAACTTGTTTGTTTTAGGGAATATATATATAACTAAATTACAGTCTTAAGAGTAGGAAAATATATACAACTACGTCTGACACTCATTGTATAATACAAATACCAAATACAAGTTTATAAAACTATTACCTGGTAACAAAAGTGGCATTTTTTATTCAAAGAAAAAATTACTGTAGAAATTAAATCAAATTTTTTTAATTTTCCAAATACAGTAATAATAGTAAAATGATTATAGAAAAGGTTTTTTATATCATTTGAAAACCATTTAACAATTCTTAAAAGAAAAAAACAATATTAACAAAAGTTAATTTTTACATATTTAGAAGAAAGAGAGAGAAAATAGTAAGGAGAAACAGTATTAAATGGTAGTAAAAGAAGGTGTAATGTCAAAATACCAATGTTCAATAATTATATTATTCTAATTTATAAATTAATATATAAATTTAGTAATGCAGACGCTATACTCAAAATCTTGGTTTGGGCTTGAGTTCAACTGTCCCATCTTATTATTATTTTTATATATTGAATTATTCAATTATAATTAATAATTAAAATTTAATTTTAATTATTAATTATTCAAATTAAAAAAATCATTATTTATTTACATAATTTGAATAATAGAATATAAAAAGATTAATATTTTGATTATTTATTTTTAATTAAAAAGAGTTGGTAAGTTAGCCTATTTATCTCACTTTTATTAGTCCACTAGATCAATTAAAGTGTACTGGATTAAAAATACCAATCTAATCTATCAAATTATGATAGGTTGATAAACGAACATAACAGGAATCCTGACCCACTTTTAATATTTAAGCAAATCTTTGCTCTTTTTATTCTTAATGCTAGATTTTCTTTTATCTGAAAAAGTAAAATTTATAATTATAATAAAAGTATTTAGGATTTCTAAGCCTATATATGTACAATATTTAGAGGCGGAATATAATGTTGGGAGAGAGGAATCATGGCTCTCCCAATTTTTTTTTAATTTTTTATATATTTTTAAAAATATATTTATTTATATTAATTTAGTTTTTAAAAAAAAAATTAAAAATCATATTTTTCTTTTTTATTATAGTTTTTTTTACTTCTTTATTTAGTTTTTTTTCGTGTCTCCATCTTTTTCTTTTTTTTTATTTCAATCTCAATTCTCATCATCATTTTTTTATTATTTTCAAAATCAAACTGCATTAGGACAAAATTGAGGAGTTAAGAAATATTTTGGATTGAACAATTTCTTCTTTTGAGTAAGTTCATTTTTTATCTTTTTATTTTGAAGCAATGTGTTTTCTTCTTGTACATGACTTTTCTACGCTCTAAACATATCTTTATCTGTTAGAGATCATAAAATCATGCTCTAATTGTTGATTAAACTCTTCTTTGTGTAGATAGAGCTATTTTAGGCTTTGAAGTTGTGTAAGGGAAGAACAAGATTAGAAATCTCCAAGGTAAGGGAAGGAAATCATCTAGAAGTTATTAGTTTTCTTAGAATATTGAGTCTTGTTTTTAAGATTTAATTTGATATATTTATAATTTAATATCTTTCTAAATAGGGGAGAGGTGACAAATTTATATTAGAAAATTTATGATAAAGAGTAAAAGAATTGATTCTTTCTTTTTGAAGTGGAAGGTTTGTGATGAAGATGAAAAAAGTGCATATATGTCATATAAACTTGAGAAACTTTATAAGAATCCAAAAATTGAAGAAAATGAACAACAACTCTCTAAGGTTCTTAAAGCTATATATAATGAATTTGAAAATGATTTAGAACGTGATCCTGGGAAGGTAACTTTTGCTTTCTTTTTTTAATATATTATTGTTGATGATAAATTTTATGTTACTCTTTATATTATTGTCATAATTTTTGGATTCTATTAGTATGAGTGCTTGTTTTGAATAGAGAAAATGATGTCAAGAAATGAATTTTTTTTAACTAGAAAAAATAATTTATATATAACAATTTTGGATTCTATTGTCATTTTTTATAAAAAATTTAATTAGTAGGTAATTTCTTCATAGATAATTTACAAAACTATAATATTCGTAACTATTTCTAAAAATTTATGTGAACAATGTTTTATATAAAAGATTTTGCAAAAAATTAGTATCAATTTCTTGTAAATTATTTTTTATAACAAAGTTTGTAAATTTTTTTTACAGAATAAGTTTTAAAATAAAATTAATAAAAAAATGTGTTTTTTAGCAGTAAATATAAAAGATAAAAGCATGTACAAATATAAAACTTTGAAATGACAAAGAAATAAAAAGGAAAAATGACAGATCCATAACACCATGACAGTGTAGTGGTTTTTGAAAAAGTGACGGAGAATATTAACAGAATTTTCAAGAGGAATAAAAAGCAACTAAGGTGTGGTGTGTGAAGAAGAGGTTGGAGAATTCGAAATTTGGTGGAGAAAGAAAATTGTGTTAAGAAAAATGATGTGATAGGCCAAAGCTCCATTACATATTTATATATAAATATCATTTAATTACATTAATTACTTAGTTAATAGTTGTCATAAACATTTAATTGGAAATTAATGCTTTAAACTGCTCTCATAAATACTCCGCGTCAGGTTTTAGACTTAAATACAATTTTTTTTTCTACTTTGTTGAATTTGATAATATTTTTATGTTCAATAGGTTCTAATTTTTTTTTTAATTTTGTTCAATTTTATTTTTTTTAGTAACGTCATTTGGATCGTTAATTAAAGATGAACAGTTAGTCTTACATTTCAGTTTGTAGTTTCTTTTATTATTTTTTAATTAGAAAAAAAAATTGTTTATGTGTTAAGTTAACATTGTATCACGTAACAATGTCAGTGTCACATATCAAGTTAGTGTTAGTGCGACGCATCGAGTCAATATCAGTGTCATCCGTAAGTTTGTATAAGTGTCATGTGTTTTATATTCAATTTAGTCTTAATTTTTGTTAATTTTGTTCAATCTAATTTCAATTTTCATTATTTTTTTTAATCCATTCCCAAATTCTTCATTATTTTTAGAATTATAAGGAAAATTCTTCATTATTTTTAAAATTAGAATGATCATTTCTAAATTTATAAGGAAAATTCTAATTTATTTTTGAAATTATAAGGAAAATTTTTCATTATTTTTAACATTAGAAGGAAAATTCTTTATTATTTTTAAACCAACTTTAACCTTATTTTTTACAAGTAGTAAAAATCAAGCATAAATCTAATAATTATATTCCAATAATATAGTTAGAGTTTATTCTAAAATAATGAAAAAAAAATTAATAAAAATAAGAATTTTAATAAAAATTTCAGTATAACATTTATGTAAGAATTAAATTTGGTTTCAATTTGGAGAGAGACCAATTTAGATTGAAAAGAACAAAATTAACAAAAATTGTGACTAAGTTAAACAAACTTAACGAAAATTGAGACTCAATAGAATATAATATATGTACACTTATATTGACTGAGACGTGACACTCATACTGACTGACAAGTGACATTGAAATGACTTGACATGTGACACTGATATTGACTCAACACATGGCACCAATACTAACTTGACACGTGACACTAACATAGTCACATGACACACTGTAAACTTGACACATGAACAACTTTTTTTAAATTAAAAATAGAATTAAAAAATTTAGAAAAATTAAAAAAAAAATCACAAACTAACATGTGACATACACTATTCACCTTCCATCAATGATTTAAACATTATTACAAAAAATGACCAAATTGAACAACATTGACAAAAATGAGAATCTTATTGAAAAAAAAAAATCAAATTGAACAAAATAGACGAAGATAAGAACAAATGTGTACTTAAATTTTAATATTTTTATATGTACGTTTAATTATAGTTAGGTTTATGAGTCATAACGTCATATTTTAATATTATCCTAATTAAGTTTTAAAGTGATCATAAATTTACATATTTTTAAATGTTAAGTTTTTATATATTTTTAATTAAATTTTAATATTTAGTTTTTTATTAAAATAGGTAATGTGATTGACATTTTATCTGTCATCTTACTTGTTTTTACGTACTAAAATATGTAAGGTTACATGATTTTAATATAAAATAATATTTTATATAAAACAATAAAAATCTTTTATTTTTTCAATGAAAATGTGATAGAACAAGGATGATTCTACGATGGTGGTGATGGTAACAATCTTTTGACTAATAAAAACTCATTGAGGAATATGACAACTTTGTTATCAAACACATTGTAAATGAGAAGGAAAATGATATATTGACAACCGTTATTTCACAACTTCTCTTACTACCTGACATGACACTGTTTTTTAAATTTTAAATTTTTTTTGCACAATTTTCACGTTGGCCATGCTTGAGAGTGAGAGAGAAAGGGAGGTTGATTCGTGACAGAAGTGGGTGAAGGGCAAGGAGAAAGAGAGGAATGGAAGTCGTGAAAGAAGTGGAGAGCAATTTCTTATTTCTCCGTCCTCATGTTTGTTCTTCCTCCTTCCCCCAAGTTTTTAATTCCTCCATCTCTAAAGTGTCTTCTTCGTCCATCCCCCTAAGTTTCTTCTTTCTCCATTCCCCAAGTTTGTTGTTCCTTCGTTTTCGAAGTTATTTTTCGACAGGGTTCGTCATTTCCCTATTGGTGGAGCAAAAAAAGTATTGAGTTTACCCACTACAACAAATTCGTGGTATTTGTTGATGTTTGTGGAAATGAGGCATTTTGTTTCCCTTTTTGGAGAATATTTGATAAAGTGTGAATATTTGTTTCCAATTTTGAAGTTTCCATAACAACACCTGCTTCAGATAAGACATGGCCCAAGTAACCAATTTGTTTGACTCTAAAAGAGCATTTTGAGAGTCGACCATATAGTTTTTGTTGCTGTAAAGTCTTCAAGACAAACTCTAAATGGTGTAAATGGTCTTGCCATGTAGGACTATACACCAATATATCATCAAAAAACACTAACACAAATTTCCTCAAAACTCCTTTGAAGACCTCATTCATAAGACACTGAAACGTTGCTAGGGCATTAGTGAGCCCAAATGGCATAACCAACCATTCATAGTGTCCATGATGTGTGTGGAAGGCAGTTTTGTACCTATCTTCAGGTTTCAACAAAATCTGGTGATACCCAGATTTTAAGTCCAACTTAGAAAAAAACTCAGCTCTAAATAACTCATCAATTAATTCATCAACAGTTGGAATTGAGAAGGTATCCTTCACCATGACAACATTCAATGTCCTATAATCTGTACATAATCTCCAAGATCCATCCTTTTTCTTGACCAAGATTACTAGAGAAGAGAAAGGACTCTTACTAGGTTGTATGATGCCTTCTTCCAACATAATTTGTACTAATCTTTCAATTTCATCTTTCTGACTATGCAAATATCAAAAAATTGGCCACCCTTGGTTGTAGAAAATTATTTGAACTCTCGCCATCAACCAAGACCTTTACTGGCAATGTATTAATATGGGCAACAAATCTGATAGTCCCCACCCTTGGACCACCTTTTAGAGCATTCAAAGATAGATGAGGTGAACTTTCAATTCCATTTTCAGGTTTACTAGGAATATCTCCCTGATGAATATCAACAATTGTCTCGGATTCAACTTCATCATCATCAAATTGTAACATATGCATTTTTCTGTTAGGGCATCTGTGGATGAATGTAAACTTCTTATCACAAAAGTAGCACAAGCCTTTTTCACGTATCAATTCCATCTCAGCAGGAGAGATTTTCTTAACAGTCCCATTTTTTAGAGGAGGAGTATTAGGAGTGGGTAATAACGGAGGTAAAGAAGACTTAGTAATATGTTTGACAACATTGGAAAACATAGAATTTGCATGAGTAATTGCAGAAAGTGGAGTATATTTATACACATAATTGTTATTACGAGTTGAAACTTTGGGTGCATATTTTTCTTCATATAATTTTGCCAAAGACAACTCTAATCAAGGTTGAAGGACTCTAAACCACAACATCTCTACGAATATCAAAATCTAACCCACTCATGAAGCAATTTAAAAGTACATTCTTAGAAAGACCTTCAGATCTATTAGCTAAACTCATGAATTTCAAGCAATAATTTGAAACTGACCCCGTTTGTTGGAGTTTAAACAATTCCCCCATAGGACAATCAAAAAGAGAGGGACCAAACTGGGATTCTAAGGCATGAGTGAACTCTGACCAGAAACGCACCGATTCAATACGTTAAAGCATTTGGAACCACGAAATGACGTCCTTTTCAAAATGAATAGTCGCAATCTCTACTCGATCCGCATCAGATGTATGATGATAGCTGAAGAACTTCTCCGCCTTAAAAATCCATTCTAACACCAGAGTATGACCATCAAAATGTGGAAATCCCAAGGAAATGTCGCGCACAGAAGAAATGACAAAAGTAATCGAAGAACCTGGAGTACCCTAGTTGAGTCTGAACCACCAACAATGTGACCTTGATTCCTAAGCATCAACTCCATCGTTTTATGGATTTTCTCAAAACTATCCTGATTATTCTGTTGGTACTTGCATTGTTTTTCCATCCAAGTTGTTAGAGCATTAATCTAGGTCTGCATAGTTTGAAGATGTGTACGATCGTTGTTGTTAGCCATTGATATCAATGAAAACACCAATAAAACAGTGATATATATATATATATATATATATATATATATATATATATATATATATATATTCCAATAACAGAATAGAAGCACTACAATAGGAGTGTACTGAAAGGTAAAGCAAAATGGTATATCAGTTAATGGAAGTTGAACAGGGTCCACGTGCAATCACAAGAATCCACCTGAAACAAGGTGTAAGAATTAAAGATTAGAAGGGATGGGTATGGTAGAGAGAATATGCTCAGAAAAGAAGAAGAATTATGCAAAAAGAAACGTACTGACAACATGCCCTCACTCAATGTTCAAAATCTCTTAAAAGCACGTTCTTCTTGCGGTGCCTATTGCTTTTTTTCCCACCCTTACTTACTGAATCAGCCTCCACGTGTCCCATGCCCCTAACAAACTTTTTATCACCAGAGTTTTCCACCTTTTTATTCATTACAGTTCAACTTTTTCTTAATGTGTTTTACAATTTGCCACTACTTTTGTTGTCATCATCACCTTCTACTCTCTACAAATACTCAGTTATTATGAATTTCTCTTAGTACAATAGATATATTAAGAAAAACAAAGTCGGGTTATTGAGTACTGAGATTATATCTTCCTTTTTTTTCAATATGGTAGTTGATTGCATAGAGGATTCTGTCGGTGACCACTCCATTCATAGTAGCAGTCCCAAAGATCTTGCAGAATGAAATATTCAACCTTCTCCTTGCCAAGAGGTTGCCACAATTGATTTAGATCATTAAAGCAACTCTGCAAATTACATGATAAAAGCAAAGAAAATTAAGATACCAATCACCTTATTTTATGTTATATCCTATCAACTAGATTGTAAACATACAAAACAAAGATGTAGGGGTGTATAGATTGCTGGATCATAAAAAGAAACCCTCTTAATATCCACAAAAATTAAGCTAATTTGGATGATGAAATTTAGCATTATATATTGAGTTACTATAAGAAAAAACAAATGTCAGAGTTGGACTCATTTTGAATCATAAATTGTGTATTTGCAATCAACACAACTTAAAACTCGAATTCAACTTCAATTTCATTGTTTAAAAGAAAGTATAAAATTAAAATAAAATTATCTATTAATCCCTCACTAGTATTGTATTTTTATTAAGTTTTATACATAATTAGTTATTTTGGCTTTTAATGTGAAATTAGAATTAATTATGAAATATTTAGTCTAAGCTAAACATAAACACAAGAAGAAAAAGAAAAGAAACGAGAAGGAATATTTAGGAAAAAATAGTAAAATAGGAAAATAAAGACTCCACATATAAACAAACACACAGAATTAAATACAATCAGTGTGGGTTCCGAAAAGCACAAAAGGAAATACATTATTCATATAAGCAGATATAGCTCCCTTCATTGCCTTCACCAATTTGCCTTGTTAGTAATAAAAAGATATATTGAAATTAAAAGGAAAAAATTTGAGAGAAATTTAGGAAGAAGCATTAGGTCTTTCAAAACTAAGAAAGATGTATCAGAAGAAAATTTTTGCGCAGAATAATATTACTTAAAGATAACAATGGCGACGATACAAAGTGAATGACGTATAAGCAGTTCTGAAAAAATGATTCAACGGTGACAGAAGGAACGCACCTCACAGGACTTAAAGAAAAAAGGAAAACCCTGAATCGTAAAGTTTGAAGAGAGAAAGAATGTTAGAGAGTTTGAGGATAACAGGATTTGGGTTGGAATGTTGGGTTAAAGACCCTAAAATTATGAAAACATGTTTAATGTTTGTTGTTAAAACAAATAACATATTGTTAATTTATTTATTTGTAAATAAATTAAATATTACTTTAAATATATTTTTAAATAAATTAAAATATTATGTTAAATATAAATTTTAAATTAATATTAATTATTTTAATGTTATAATAAAATTAAATAATTATAGATTTAATGTTCTCATATTAAAAATTTAGAATTAAGATGAAAAATGAAAATTTATTTATCTATAGTAACATTTATTTATTACAATATCATTGTTAACATTATTTATGGTAACATTTTTAATTACTTATGGAAACATTTTCAACAAAAATCACTATAGTTATTCATAAGATAACATTTACAATAAATGTGATAAGTATGAAAAATACTTATTATTCTTATTTTATTGGACCTCTTAATTGTACTTAATCATGTGTTTTGTGGGAAGTTTTAGGTTGTTTTTAGGTTCTTTTAGGTTAGATATATTTTGTGTTATCTTTGAGATTATTGTATAGGAAAGTGAAGGATTGGAGAAGAAGTGAGGTTATTCTGTCAGGACCAGTCGCCCAGCGAAATGGACCAGTCGCCCAGCGAGTGTGCTCTTTCGCCCAACGAGTAATCACTTGTCGCCCAGCGAGTAAGTCATCTCGCCCAGCGAGAAGACGGTTTTCTGAAGTGGTTATAGTTTCGAAAAGTTACACGAAACTGTGTGCTGGAGTGTGGGAACGCGACAGAACCAGAAAGGAGACGAAAAAGCGCCATTCTAGGGCAAGGAGACTTCACAACAATTCATCCATTCCATCAAATTCATCCATCCTTTGTTCTAGATGCTTAGGAGTGACTAAACTCCTCCTTCATTGGGGTTGGATGTAATGGACCTATACTCTTTGTAATTTTCCTATGCAATGTATTCTCTTTCGTTGTTCATATGTTTTATCTCAATTAGAAATGTGCTTGATGGAAATCTTTGCTATTTGGTTGTATCTAATTATTGGAAAATGAATTGGAACTTAACCTTGGATAGAACAACCATGAGATTAGGTTCTAGGAATAGACGTAATCTCTAGGTCATTCTATACATCAAATCTTAATGCAAGTCATGTGTTAAAATAGTTAAGGAATTAATATTTTGACATATTTGACTTAGAACTTACTTCTAAGGAATTAGGGGTTAGTAAGCTTATGATTAGGATGTTTGAGCACGATAGAGAAATTGTGTAGAAAATATTGCGTTAGTATGGTTCATGAAATCCAACCTTGATGAAGTGTTTCTTAAATCCTTTTATAACTTTAGTGTTTATTAATTTTGCATATTGTTCTTAAATTAAACCAATCTTTTACGTTGACATTATTGCTAAAATTAGTAAATAATCACACTTAGACAAACAAACACAAATTCCTTGGAAAAACTTGGACTTCCATTTTTACTACTTGTAACGAATTGGTACACTTGCCAAAGAGTTATCAAAATGTAACAAAAAAATGTTACTAAATCTAATAAATCCTATAATGAATGAATTTCATCATGACAAATAAATGATAAGTTTTATTTTAATACATGTACTTGTATAAATAAATAAGATTAATGCATAACTAAAAATAAATATAATAAACAAAGGAACCAATACGTGACTGTAGATAAATATAAATGAATAAATGAGAGTAGATATAAATTGAATAAATAAGACTACTGCACAACTGAAAATGGATATAAATAAATAAATAAATAAGAAAGAGAGCTAAATATAAAGTAGAATGAGGTTAGGAACACCTCACTTAAGATAAATATACACTACAAGAATGTAGGTCGTTTGCATCGGTCGTAGATGGACGCCACCAGCCAAAAATCTACGATAAAATGAGGATCGCGTCGGTCTAGTGACGGTCAAGTGTACCACACCCATTTCTTCGATGTAAAGTTCGTTTGCGTTGGCTAAATGGGGATGAGGATTTAATGCTTATTTATCGTCAGCTAAGCCGTCGCAAAAAAATAAAAAAAATAATAATAATTTTCTATGCGTGGGTCAAGCCAACGAACTACTTAAATAATAAAACAATCTGAAACAATTTTCGAGTGGGTTTTGTGTGGGTTTAGCCGACACAAACAATTTGAAATTCAATAGTTGGCGTCAGCTTAGCGTGGGCTTGGCTGACGCAAATACTAGAAATTTTTGGTATGAAAAGTTTATGCCCAGGCACATCCTGAACCTGCATCCAATCCAAGAACTTGTATCCTTACACATTTCCAACAATTCAGATATCATTTCATTCATTTAGAATTGAAATTTCAAACAGAACATTAATGTGGAAGAATGTTTTTGTAGAAAAATAGACCACACCATAGAAGTAGAAGAATTTAAAAGGAAGAACAAATTTTCAAGCAGTTGACCAATCCCAACCTCCCATATTCATGTGGAAATTTATGTTCATCCCTAATATCTCCCAAAAATTCCTAAGAAAAAGGATAGTTGAACTAATTAGGCTCTGAGCACATCCATAAGTAAGAGCAAAGAACAAAGAAGTAGTATAAATTGGTGACCTTATAATGCATATTTAATTATCCAAAAGCTAAACAAATTTTTACACATGCCAACAACAAAGAAATCAATTATACCATTCATCTATCTTATTTGATTACCAATCTGAACATAAAAACTTACCTTTAGTGTACTTCTAACACAAGTTTCTCCTCCACACCAAATGCTTCTGCTTCACCCCAACACCCACTAATTCCACTCCAAAAGTGACGGAACTAACCTTTACGCTTAAGGTTTCAACTCCACAACACCACCAAACATGTCTACTCACAGAGACCTGTACCTATTAACAAAATAATAACCTTTCATTAGGGTTTATAAGTTCACATTAATCAATAGTGCAATATAGTTTACCAGCTCACTTCACATATACAGATTGATTGTCACAAACCGTGCATGAAATGGCCACGCCTCGTAATGTCCCAACCCTCACCTTCCACTAAGTTTCTCAATGGCATCTAAATCCCTTCAAACAGGTTGTCAATCTTCCACGAAAAATGCAAAAACAAATTGGGGATTCTCACCCTCTTAGAGTTCCAGAAAGAAAAGGGGAAATGGCCTTCACAATATTTTCAATCTCGCATCCCAATCGATCGCACTAAGCTTTGCAATGTGTCCCATGGCTTACAACTCACAGAATGCACAAAGTCCACTCAAGATGCACAAGCTCGAGAAAGAGAAAGGGGAAAAGTTAGCCTTGTGGTGCTCGATGAGAGGAGAAAGGGAAAAGTTAACCCTGTGGCACCCGATGAGAAGAGAAAAAGGCAAAGGGAAATATTTAGTTTTCCCACCTTAACTTATATTAACTAATTTCTTTTTTTTCTAATTTCAGTTCCTTAGCGTGGTGGTGTAAAGGAGAAACTATTATTTTTTATTTTTTATTTTATTTTCTTTCTCTATCATCGGTGTAGAGTCGTTTAACCGACGCAGATTAAATTTTATTTAATAAATCATTATTTAAAAAGTCTGAAAATGGTATTTTTTTCATTTCTATTCGATTTCTCTCGCTGCATCGTTTTAGTATCGACGAAAGAGCGACTCAAATGCCAAATTTTTTTTCTTTTTCTTTTTGCTTTAGCGTCCTATTTTAAGTCGTATAAGCCGAAGCATGCAGCGTCAAAAGACAGTCCGACAATTCTCTTTCGACGCTAATATATGACATTCTTGTAGTGATAGAAATAAAAATAATTATGAATAGATAAAAGATCGTAAAAGTAAAAGGATAAGATGATAAATGTTTTTTCCCCTTACCTTAGTTATTGTGGAAAATATACCAAGGTTGTATTGAGACTTTGATGATATATAAATTTCTTTTCTTTGTTGCTACTACTTATCTCCCACTCTCTCTCTCTCTTCTTTCTCCACTGATTCTTTTGTTCACCACTGCCTCCTTTCCACTTCTTTCTCCCTTCTTTCATCACCTGCTTTGGTATTTATAGAGGTAATGTAATCATTACTTTTAGTTTAAATTAAACTAGGCTTTGTGTTGTTGTTTATCATTTAGTTGCTCACGGATTATTCTTAGAAGATATTTTGTTTTCTTCTTATCACCAGAATAATAATATTTATCTGTCCTATGTAAGCAGTTCTCCTTGTGTTAGTATTTATTAAAAAATAAATAAAATAAGAATGGTTTATACATGAATACATAATATGTAAGTACAACCATATTCTTTGCAATTAATACAATTATTTTATATTACTATTATTACTTAATTTAATGATTAACACTAATCGAGATATATATATATATATATATATATATACACTATTATAACTGAAAAACAAATTATTTTATTGTAGTTTATACGTACATTATGTTATAAATATTATAACTTATTTTATTATTTGAAGTATATTATTTTATAGTAATATTTTTATTATAATTATTTTAATTGTAAATATTTAATCAATTTTTTTTATCCTTTGGATATTTATAATCTTTATATTTCTATGTTCATAATTTATTAGACTAAATAAAACATACACAAAAAGTAATGTATTATAAAATTTTAGGTGTTAACATATTCAAAACATTGTAGTATAAATTTTGAGATGTTACAAAAGTTGTTGTTAGGAAATAAAATAATGTTTTAAGAAGACATGTTGATTGATGAAATGATAATAAAGGAGAGTATCTAAGTTATTTATAAACACAGTTATGAAGGAAAACACATTAAGTGAATTCAATTTTTGGAATGAAGTTTAATGGCATTGGTTTATACCTAGAGAAGAGTGTGATTTGAGTTGGAGAAAACTTTGGTGACTGATTTTTTGAATGAACCTGATAAGGAAAATTTATATACAAGAAAGGAAGATGAGTCAAAATGAAGGGATGAAACACAAGAATGCACAGTCAAATCGACTTACGGAAAGTTAAATATAAAAAACAATGTTCAAGTGGTTATAGATATGGTGTGTTTTGGAAAACTAAAGCTTTGTCATCACACTATAGGAAAATCGCCCGTCAATAATCCCAAAAATCCATTAGTAATTTGAGTTTATCAACGGACTACCGATAGCCAAAATTTCATTAGTAAAATTGTTGTGGGTAGATGTTACTAACGAATCGCGAAATCTGTTAGTACATATCCATTAGTAAAATTTGTCGATAAACGTTGCAATTTATGTTTTTCTTCTTCCTCCTTTTCTTTTTTCCTTTTTTTCTTTTTCCTTCTTCTTTTTCCTCTTTTTCCTCCTATGCTTCTTGCCCTCCTCCCTTTCCATCGTCGTCGCTACCACCATCTCGTCTACCGCCTTAGTTCCCCCTCCTTTTTCTCCTCCTCGTCTTCCTTCTCCTCCAACTTTGGCCATCACCACTACGGCTTAACTTCTCCTCATCTTCCTCCCCCTCCTCATCCTTATTTCTTCTTTGCTTATTCTTTTCACCCATCTTCCCTTAAATTATTTTATTTTTTGCATTCCACCTAAATACTCAAGCTTTTTACACTTAGGTGGAGTATTTGATGTATACATTCTAAAAAAATATTTTAACATGTATATATAAGTTGTAATTAAGCTTAATTACTAATTTGGTCTTAAATTGGAAACGACAAAATTCGATCGTTTTAAAAAAAATTAGAACTAAATTGAATGAAAAATAATAAGGGAACCAAATTGAACATTTTTAAAAAATTAGAAGACTAAATTGAACCAAAAAAAATAAAGGAACCAAAATAAACTAAAGCAACAAATTATAAGACTAAATCAATAATTAAGCCTTATATATATATATATATATATATATATATATATATATATATATATATATATATATATATATATATTCAAGTGAGCATTATAATTTCGGTGTTAATAAAATATGTTTTCAATTGTTAATTTGATAACTAAAAATTACATAATAACAAAAAATGTTGGATTGCTATTTCGGTAGCTATTAAAATAAATATTACTATGCACTAATTTGGTCACTATTTCAATTTCTAATTCTAATTTGCGATTATTACTATTCGGTGACTATTTCAGTTATAATTTGCAACCAAATTTTTGCAATTGCTAATTTCGATTGTTAAATTGTATTTTTGCTTTTGTAATAATATATATGTGTCGACTTAATCTAGACTTAATCTATGCTAAACTGTTTTAATTAAAAATAAAATCTAAAAATTTGTGATAAATTAACTTTGACTTAATTTACTTAGAGTTTATTTTTAAAAGTCAATATTAATAAATTAGTATGATCATTGTTTTGGAGTTTGTTTAATTAATGAAAATTCGACACTATTAACTAATTAACATCAATTTATATTTTGTTAGCGTCAAGTTTTAATCTATGCTTAATACCACTTTTAGTTATAACTTAAAATATAATATAAAAGGAATGTAAATTAATTTCTGCTAACTCACTTATCATCTAGTGAACTTTATTTTGGATGGCAATTTAGAGACAACTATTTCTAAAAAATAATTTATTTACAAAATTATAACCTACAATATTTCTTTCTATAATATTATCATCGTTTGTGTCGATATATTTATGCTAGTTTTAATTAAAAGAAATATTGTCAGGTTTTTATAATAATATTTATGAATCTTATTTTAGTGATTACTTCAACTACGACTTCATATTTACAAAAACAATGGTAAACTTATTTTCAAATTCAAAACATTATTAATTCCTCACTCGGATACCCATACAAAAACTTGCTTTGAACTGAGTTTTTTAACGACTTTATTTAAACCCTAAGAACGTAAGCTATAACTAATTAATTTCATAGACGATAATAGAAACTATACATATTTTTATTATATTTTAAATCATATACAATTGTTTATCCATTTATATTTTCTTATCTTTGATCAAAATAGAAAATAGACCGTGTATATTCTTTGTTCACTATATGAAATATTGATTTAGCTTCTAAGCGTTAACGTCGGCCAAATTGTAATGTTATTAGCTTCGACTTAGCAAATTTTAATGTAACGATAAATATTAAATAAAAATAAATAAAATTACTTTTTTGAATTTTTATTAAATAAATATTTGTGTTAGTGTGAGTTTAGTGAATGTTAATATTATTTATTTCTAATATACTTTATTTAAGTTAGCATCAATTTCACAAACACTAACTATAAAAGAACATAAAAATTAAATAACGTTAATGTCAGTTTAAAGATGCTAATTGTATCTATTTTAAATATTTTATTTATTAAAGTTATCGTTACTTCAACAAACGCTAATTATAAAAAAACTATTAAAATTAAATCAGTTTAAAATTAAAATTAAAGTTCATCGCTTTAGCATATGCTACTATATTTATTTTCACTGAAAAAAAATTCTTAAATAATGATTAATTGACAAAGAATAATTAGTCACTGTAATGTCCAATTTAGATACCAATTTATAAACTAAAAATTATTGACAACTAAAATAGTTTTAAAAAATTATAATTAATCTTTAAATTGGTTATTAAATAGTTATTATCATGAATTGGTCTTTAAATTAGTCATTGACATTAGCTACTGAGATTTTGACTATCAAAGAAATTTGTGTCTAAATTGGTCTTTAATTAAGAAATTGATCTCTAACTTGGTCTTTAAACATAATTTTTGTCTCTAAAATTTATCAATATTTAAGAGTTTCTTGTAGTGTTTTAATATAAGTTGGCTTAGTGGACCCTAACTATAAAAGTATTTTAAGAATAAATAAGGTTAGGGTGGACTAAACAAACACTAACCTTATGTTGTTTTTAAAATTTATATTTGTTTAAGTTAGTGTTGGATTAACCAAAGCGAAGTTATATGTTTTGAATCTTTGTGCGTTCTTCACAATCAATATCAACGATAGGTTATTTTTAATTTATAGACCTAGATTGAAATATATGTCCTCACCTACAAATTCTTTTTCTCTCAATATATATTATACACACACACATATACACATACGCACACACACACACATATATATGTATATGTATATATATATATATGTATATGTATATATATATATGTATATGTATATATATATATATATATATATATATATATATATATATATATATATATATATATATATATATATATATATATATATATATATATATATATGTGTGTGTATGTCCAATCACACTCATTTTTTTCATTAATATTCATAAATCTCCTCTACTCATTTGCTCTATTTACATTAATATTTTTCATATTCATCTCCTTCATCAAAACTTGTCTTCTTTATCTATACATATATTTCATTTAGATTGTTTCTCTCATATGCTTCATCCACATTATTCTCTTCATCTCCATAATTTATACTAATATTCTTCATCCACATTTATCTTTTTCATTCACATTCATATTCTTCATCTACACTTATCTTCTTCATCCATTACATTCTTTTTATATTTTTGCGTTCATTATTTTTTGCTAATTTTTTTTTCTTCTCATTTTGCTCACAATTTTGTATTATTTTGGTCATATTATACTTATTTTTAAGTAATTGTGGTTATAAGTGTTCATTGGTGCTGTTAGCATTTGCTTAGCCCATGCTATTAGTGTCTGCCAGCAGTAACCTATGCTATTATGTTAGTGTCCACCCTTTTAGCGTCTCTCTCTTATGAGATGCAAAGTCGATTTTCTCTTTAGCGTTGATAATTAGTTTGCTTGTAGTGATTTCATTTCTTTGTTTTCACTCCTTAGACCTTATCTTTCTTTTTCTCACACCTTATTTTTTGGTTTTCTCCGTACTTAACCTCACTAGTTTTTAACCACATTTTTCCTCCCTTCCCCAACATCTTTTCCTCCTTTGAATCTCACCATTACCCTTTTCCTCCTCTATTTACTGATAGATCATGAAATATGTTGATAATTACCAACTACCGCAAATTCGTCTATGAACATTTGTCGGTAGGATTCTAGCCATTGGTAAAATTCGCTGGTAAAAGTTGTGATTAGGTCTTCTTCTTCTTCCTCCTCCCTTTCCTATTCCTTTCCTTTATTTTCCTTTTTCTTCCTCTTGTCATTCTCCTCCTTGTTGTGCCTCCAACACTATTGTGTCGCTGTTTAACTCGTTGTCGCTTATTAGTGAAAAATGACAAATGCACCTACCGCACACAACAAATAATAAATATCGTTCTCTCCAAACGGACTTGTGCATCACATGACAACTCTCACAATTGATAACTCCAGTAGACAACAAAGATCACAAAAACACAAAGAAACTATTTTTGGTATTTTATCAAACAGTTGGTGTGCAACAAAAATTTAACATAAGAGTATTTACAATTTTCAAAAGTAGATTTTGTAACATCCCGTCAGGATATTACTGATTTAAATAAATAAAACTAATAATATCATACAGATATCGCAATTATAAATAAACTTCATTTCCCAGAAGCACGAAAAATTTAAACTTTTATAATTTCAAGATTTAATTCCAAATCCAAGATTACACAAAATTGAATAATGCAGAACGGTCTCATAGACTTTTACATTTTATTTCAAAATACAAATAACATAAAGCCATAAAAAAATCTCCCATGCTATCCCCCGTTCTGTATCTAAGCGTCACCGACACCACCTGCATCAACATCCTCTGCTCACGTGTACCGCGTATACGATCATCGCCAAACACAAGCAGATAGGGTGAGCTTATGCAATCAACATACATCATAACAGTAAATATATAACCAACCATATAACTAGATTTTCTGCAAATAACCAATATACAATCTCTTTCTCTAGTCTCTATCGTCTGGCCACCACCAGACCATTCATGTTCTACCTCTTCTAGTGATTACTCTAAGATAATTTGCTACCAAACCTATCGGCCACAACCGACAGAGAACGTGCGGGAACCAATGCCATGGATCATACACCGTAACGCCAGGTGGAGTTCCCATTTACGAACATAGTCCGTAATGTTCCAAGACTACCAAACTCGTCAGCGATTTACTGAGGAGGGCAATCTATCTGGACCCATCCGTACTGGCCACAACCAGCACACTCACACCGGCAACACTCGCCAACCCGAGCTCAACTCAAGGGTTCCTCGTATTCATCCGCAATCACGAGCTCAACTCGAGGGATGCCATTCCGAGCTCAACTCGAGGAATGTACGTGCTTAACCCCTATCCTGAGCTCAACTCAAGGGATACGTTCCGAGCTCAACTCAAGGAACCCAGCAATCTTACCTTTGAAGCACCACCAAAAGCCTTGTAGATCACCCTACAAAGTCTAATAACTAGGACTTACAGCAGCCAAATCGCCTAGCGGGGGACACGTACCGCTAGGCGCTACAACTTCCAGACCGCTTGGTGGGGGACACGTACCGCCAGGCGCCAAGTGCCTTAAGAATCATAGAGTCTGCAACTACCGCCCGGCGGGACCGTTCCCACCACCAGGCGGACGCTGTTCCAGGAACTACGATTTCTATCATTATCGCCTGGCGGGACCTCCCTGCCGCCAGGCGCCTCCTGCACCAGAACCTCACTGTTGTCACGCTACCGCCTGACAGACCTAACTCTGTCGCCAGGCGCCGTATCAATACTTATGCAGTACTGGTTTTGGTCAGATAATCTTCGCATCTTACACTCGCACCCATCCTCAATCCATTATCCTCCTAATTCAGTGCATGGTATTGTTTACTTGTATGAACATTTACCACTCTCCCTTGTTGATATCGTGCAGCGGAATGACTAAAAAATGGTCAAAAAATCAAGAGGGGGGTGAATTGGATTTTTAAAAATTTTGACAGGTTTTAAAATTTTTCTCAAAATTTAATTAATTAACTTAAGGTAATAGTTACTTTAAA
>Ga0214543_1002458_pt1 | contig 36396 bp, 7 predicted proteins | sample CNSS2metaG_FD_160094 | JGI IMG/M metagenome (GOLD analysis project Ga0214543, IMG submission 160094) | Root nodule microbial communities from cowpea collected in UCLA plant growth center, Los Angeles, California, USA - CNSS2 | ecosystem: Host-associated > Plants > Roots > Nodule | place: USA... | reverse complement strand
TATTTATAACACACACACATATATATATATATATATATATATATATATATATATATATATATATATATATATATATAATATAGCAACATTAAAATTAAAAATTTTACGTAATATCTCATTTTATATCACCTTGATAAGGAATTCCTGGTGACTTCGTTGAGCATTTTATGCAAATAAATTTTCACTTGTTTTTAATGCATGTTTTTATAAAAAAAATAAAATGAAAAACAATAAAAAAGAGAGAAAAACATGATTTTTACCCCTTAAATTGGAGATGTGTAATTGGCATCATAATCTTAACGAAGGTAAACAATAAACTATAGCAATTAGGGAAAGCAGACACGCTCTAAGAGGTCAAATAAAACATGAAAGCAAATATGTAATTATATTATTATTGAATTAAAATTTAAAATAAATTTGTATACTGAAATAAATAAATTTTTTATTACAAAAATACTCTGAATGCTAAATTTACTACATAAAAGTTCAGCACGCGTTTAGATTAGTTGATTTCAAAGAAACATTTTCTTATCAAATTATATAAAGAATTAAAGAAAATAATGATTTCATATTTAAAAATCCCAATTAGCAACGTGTAAATGATTAAACAAAGTATCTACTTGCACATTTTTAATGTCTTATTGGGAAATAATTTATTTAATTTTTTTTGGATTTTCGCACCCTCACGTGTCTGATACTTTGGACTAGATTTTCAATGGCTGGGATAATAAAAGTTTGAATTATTTATGGGTTTAATGTAGTGAATTAGGTTGCTGTACACAAAGCGTGTGGCGGCAGTTATTCCCCTTTTTTTCTGTCGGAGAATTATTTTTTTAACATAATAGGATGCACACAAAAAATAAAAAATAGATTTATTGTATTAGTTTAAAATATATGTTAATAAACTAAATTAATAGAAATTATAATTACAACTGATTAAAAATTTATTATCAAAATATTGATTTAAATAAATGTAGACAATATTGAGATGCTTGTTCATAGAATGTTTAACTCTATTTTCAAATAAGTTATGTTAGGAATTACTGTTTTAATTCTATATTAATATATAAATTTTTTTTATGTATATTAAAATAATATCTTTTTGTTAATTATTGAATTTTAAGTTTAATTTTACCTCATAAAAAATATGTTATAAAATGTATAACATCCCGTTTTAATAGTTTTTACGCTATTAAACAAAACATTATATTATGATACTTCAAAGCAGATGATAAGAATAAGCTGATATAAAGTATCAATACAGTTATCCAAAAATAACCATACATGTACTGTCTAACAACCCAACCTATACTGAAAAAGGGTTACAAAACACCCATCCATCTAAACTAACAAGGGTAATTACTACTGCTGAAACGCTCGAGCCACAACTCAACTCCTATTCAGGAGGGGTGTGTCCTCACCTGCACTTTTGTCTGCTCACGCCAATCATTCAAGGGCGATCATTGCAAAAGAGAAAGACACAAAAGAACAAACATATGCAAGAAGGGTAAGCTAACTTAATTAAGAGAAATCATACAATTTGTTAATTAGGCATCAATCAAGGTTTATCACATTTATCAGAATTATTCAAATCACTGCAATCATAACACGCATTCATGATTCTAGACTCGATATCCGGATTATGTAAGAGACATTGGAGCTCCTGGTGGCTTGCACTTGTGACGGTTCCCAAACTCTGCAGAGTTTTGGCCACCATCTTTAGAATTTCCCATGAAATCCTAATTCCATCACATTCTCTAATGAACCAAATTCACACAATTCCATCACGTATACTATCATTCATAAAACTCACGTACAAGATAGACAATTATCACATCAATCCCCTTAGCATAGCTTCATTTAATCTAAAACAGAGAAAACAATCCAATCCTGCAATGAATCTCGCTCAAGCTAGAGAATTTCGCCTGAGCTAGAGAGTTGTCTCGCTTAGGCGAGCTGCTCTCGCCTGGGCGAGACCACTTACAGTGGGCAACTAAAAAATCTGAGCAAATTCTCGCTCAGGCTAAGCTGGTTCGCTTAGACGAGAGGATCTCTCGCTCAAGCGACCCCAGCTCGCCTAGGCGAGACCTCACGCAATGACAGATGCGACTCTCTGATATTTTCGCTCAGGCGAGAGCTGCTCGCCTAGGCGAAATTACCAGGATTCCAATCTGTTCTTCACATGCAGAGCTACGCAATTCACACAAAAACTCAATTTCACACAGCAAGCAGTTCCAAACATCAATTAAACACATAATCATGCAATCCAAGTACTCATAGACACTTTTTACACGAAAATTGAGTGAAGAGTTAACTTCCCTTACCTTTTTATGGTGAATGCTTTGGTGAAAGCAACTTCAGAGAGGAAAAGGAGAATTCCTTAGTTCAACCTAAAGAATTCATCATCAAGACACAGGGAATGAAGGAACCCTTGATCAAACTCAGAACAGAAACAAAATTTCGAGTTTAAGCTGAAATTGAACCCCAAAACGGAAATGAAGACTTACCTAGAAGGAGGGGAGCTAAGAGCGGAGACAACAAAAGGTTCTGTTGAGGTCACTCTTCCAGAATCTGTTCCAAGTGTAAGGAGAGGGATTTAGATAGAGAGTGATTAAGGGTGACTGTGCAGAGAGTGGTGGTGAGGCAAATAGAGAAGAGGCAGGAGTGGGGTGTATGGGTTTCAGTGTTCTGGAATGAGAGAAGAAGGAAATAATAAAAAGGGGTATCACAAAATGAGGTTTGTATCTATTTATATATTGCCTCATTTTTTGTCGATGTGAGACATCCAAAACATTATTTTCACACCGAGACATATACATATCAAATATGAGACTAGACATTAATGGATGATTCAATAGCGAATGAAACGATAGATAAAGAAAACAAATTTTGCTAGGATAGACTATAACACATGACTCTTCCATCATATTAAATAGTCAACATTAAACATAACTCAACCTCAGAAAATTGACTGAGGTGAAATTGCACCCATTTATATATTTTATATATTGACTTAGTCAATGTGAAACTTTTAATATTTTTTTAAAATACATTAGTAATATACTAGCCAAACCTATGTGTAAAGACGTGAATTTTTATTTTTTATTTTGGTATATTAAATAAATTTATTTAAATACAATGTACTATTATTTACGTATTTAATATGTACAATTTATAATTTGAATGAAAGCTTTGTTGAAAGAGTAATATAGATTATAAATTGATCACTTGAAAGAGGAAGAGAATGAAAAAGGCTGAAATGTGTGTAGTTATATTTGGTTGATGAATTCTTCTTTTCTTCTCTTTTGTAGTTTTGGTGTATATAAAAATCCATTTGAAATATCATAATTTTGAAGTATAATTAAGAATAAAATAGAAACTAACATGTGGACAAAAAAACTAGAATCCTGGCATGAACTGGTAGAGATATTTGATCTGTAACTCGTAATTTGAATGAAAATAGTCTTGAAAGAAAATTGCAAATTTCAATTTTGTATAAAAATAGAAAAAAAAATAAAAGATAACTTTTGGAGCGTAATTAAGAGGTGTATAGTTATTTTTAGTTGATAAACATGCCAAAAATATCAAATCATCGAAATAATGACTAAGATAATCATCATTTTAAAATCGACTTTGTAATACATTAGATTTAAAATTTACTTTTTAATAGAAATAGTATTATATATACTATTTTCATTTTTAAATATAATTAAAAGTAAAAATCTAAAATAAGAAAAGGAATTTTTTATTATATATTATTGTAGAAATGTTGTGATTTTATACGTTAATTAAATAAAGTTGGACATGTCTTCCTTCTTCTCTAATAAAAGAAAGACTTTCCTTTTCTTTAAAGTAAAAAAGTATTTGTTAAAAAAAAATAAAATTGTATCATTAAATATTTAAATTATTTCTTAAACGTAATACAATATTATATTGTGTACTGACCGATCAAACATCCAAGAGCAGTTGACCAGTCTATAAGTTGATTAGTCATGTCGATAGTCAATCTTAAACATAACTGATCATTTGCGCTTAGCAGGATTAACAAGTCTAAAAGCAACTTAATACAAAACACCTAAGTAGTCCTATTAAGGTATGATTGAGCCTAAGTAAAAGCCCATTACAATTAGTATAAATAGGAAGTTTAAGTAACATAGTCAATTCCATTGATTACTACATTTAATACCATTGCACTCTTCGTTTGAGGAGTTTTGTAGTCGGGAGGGTCAAGGGCATGCTGACGGTGCTACCTCGTCGTCATTATCGTTTAGGTCTTCGTCTAAAAGTCAGAGATTAACTGAGCAGAGTGTGTTGTTGGTCAACAATAGCACTATGTAGGTGAATGCTGGTGTTGAGAATAAGGGCAAATTCCCAAGGAGCCTGCTCAGGGCACAACTATAGAGGTACATGTTGATGTGTCCGATGAGAGGGGATAAATTGAATCTGCTAGTGATTCCAGGATATGAGTAGGTTCCCCATGAGTTTTGTGAGTATGTCACTCGATTTCGATGGGGCAATGCGATTTGACCGAGCGGTCGATGTGCTTAGCAATGTTGCATGTGACATCAATTGTCCCGTGACGGAGGACAAGTAGGCCGAGTCATAATCCGATTGTGGCGTTTGAGTTGTTACACTGTTAAGTAAAAATAGTTGCGCCTTGGTTAATGACTATAGTTTTTGGTTTAGTGGTAAGTGCTTGATCCTGACTAATGACTATAGCTTTTGGTCATCAAAGAGTTAAAAGTGTCCAATAGATAATGTAGAAAAAGGTATAATAAAAAAGTAAAATATGATATTTAAGAATACAATAAATAAAAACATTGAAAAGTTATAATCTTTTATAATATTTTTTAAACTATGGAATTCATAAAAAAAGTGTAAGTTTAACTAAATCATAAAGGGATATATTTTATTTATGCAGCTACTTTTTACACTATTAAAAAAGGCTTAAATACCTTTTTGGTCCTCATTTTCGTAGTGTTTGTTGCAGATGATCCTCATTTTGACAGAATGTTTAAAATGGTCCTCATTTTTACTGAATGTTTTAAATGGTCATCATTTTCGCAATTCGTGTTTTATTTAGTCCTTTCCTGTAACGCCGTTTAAATCATTAACAGAGCATTGTACAGGTGACACATTTGTATTAGGGTGTGTTACGTGTACTGTACATATGGCTAATTAACGTTAATTTCTCAATTTAGGGGAAATTTTGCAATTAGGAATATTTCTTCATCTTCGTCTTTCTTAAGCTCGGATTATTTGCAGAGGAAGCAACTAATACTTGTCATTTCATCATTGGATTGCATTTGCACTCTTCATTTCAATTTTCCAGTTAATCTTCTTCTTCCTGCAATCCCATTATATAGGTATGTTACGGTCCCAATCTTCTTCCTTTACCTCTGGTTGTAATCGTTGGAGGCAACCGTGTTGTATCACTTTGTGCACTGTTAGTGGTTCAACGAGAAATGGATTAACCCCGATTTGTAGCTGCGGAGAGATGGCAACTTTGAGGATGACAAGAACTCCAAAGAATATTGGTAGAAAATTTTGGGTACAATCTGTTTTTATTTTTGTGTTAATAATAAATTGGTTTTAATTTTTGGTTTATTGATTTATAGAGTGGTGGTTCCAATAATGTGGGTTGCAATGTTTTCAAATGGTGGTGTTAATGAAAAGGATGTCATCATCATGACACAAATGAGATTAATGATTTGGAGAAGTCATTGAAGGTTGCTGAGAAGAGGCTGCAATTAGTAATAGGGTTCACGTTATTGTGTGTAATCTTTTAAAGTTCAATCTGTAAAATTGAAATAAAGAGCGTAACTGCAATCCAATGATGAAACGACAAGTATTAGCTACTTCCTCTGCAAATCCGAGCTTAAGAAAGACGAAGATGAAGAAATTTCCCTAATTGCAAAATTTCCCCTAAATTGAAAAATTAATGTTAATTACCACACCTATATAGTACACGTAACACACCCTACTACAAACCGTGCCACCTGTACAATGCTCCGTTAATGATTTAAACGACTTTACAGAAAAGGACCAAATAAAACACGAATTGCGAAAATGAGGACCATTTTAAACATTCGGTAAAAATGAGGACCATCTTAAACATTCTGTCAAAATGAGGACCATCTACAACAAACACTACGAAAATGAGGACTAAAAAGGTATTTAAGCCATTAAAAAATTATATGATTTTAAAATTATAATTAGTATTTTAAAAATATTAAAATAATTATTTAAGTTCAATAAATGAAATTTTAATAGCGATTATTTTTTAATAAGATTCCGTTTAAAACATTATTCATCTAAAAAATAAAAGTTGAATGTATCTGTTGTTTATCATAATTAATTGTGTTGTGGTAACAATAATTGAAATATGTCTGAAGAATAAAAGGGGAAAGTCTTAATAGATTACAAACTATGAGTAAAAATTTTAGAACTTTCCAATTATAAAAAATAGAAAAAATAAACATTGTGGAGTTAGGTTGCTATCTTCAAATCAGCCAATATCGTACACGTGGAGATATATTGTGGAGGCCACTTCCTTCATGTATGCCTAATCATGTTTTGCTTTAGGTTATGCTTACTCACACATTTTCCTTTTGCCGTCATAATTGCGTAGGAATATCTCACCTTACAAATTTACTTAGAAATACAAATAGTGAGTTTAAGATTATCACATTAAGTAAAAATGTATAAATTTCCTGTTTTAAAATTTTATATTGGAGACAATCTCAATTTTATTATATAGGTTCAACATGTCTCATTATTGTATCACTGATGTGAATCTCTCGTTAAAAGACTCTTCTAATATTTGAATTGAAAATTAACCTTATGTCTCATTTTTTATGTATCTTCTTTGTAAATTCCTTAAAAAAAAAAACCATCAATTTTCCAATTTTTATTTTCTTTTCACTCATTTTCAAACAAAAATTATCTACAAACACAAATTTGTTGACAAACAATTAACTATGTTTCATATTTCTCAACAACAATTGATGTTAGTCCAAGCCATGACATATAATTCATAATGTTATTATTATAATACAAAGTTACGATGTGCAACATGTTCTTAACAAACAAATTAACACCAAATTAACTAAATCATGACACTTGGTAGGAAGATTGTGAAAATGTTGCTCCCTTGAACTGAAACTTTGATGATAATCATGTCTGAATTGTGTTACTTTCTTGTGACATGGTTAAGGTGTTTCATATTTTCGGGGTTTGGAAACTGTGACATGATTTTGTCGTCGATTGTCCGAAATTAGATGACAAACAATACTCATAAAATTTAAGATAAGATTCTGATATTCTTTAACCTGACAATATAATTACAAGAACAAAACATGCATAGAAAAAGATAAAACAAAGATTAGAGTAGAGACCCTCAACATTGAGTGTTATATTTGTACTCTATACGGTTATATTATATGTATATATTGTATATAACTAAACTAATTATATATTATTTTTTGTCTCTTTTGGAAGTGGAGTGTGACACAGAACAGCCTTTAAAACATCATCTCAAAGGGTTTAATGGATGAGCCTAGTATTTGTCAAATCAAAGTATGAAAGAGTGAAGAAGGAGTTGAGTGGGAGATGTGAAATTCCAACATTGTTATGCTTAGCTTAATTTTGCTTTTCAATTTTAAATTTTCAAAGCAGCAACACAAATGCCAGCAAAGCCATTTATGTCAATGGAGAATTTCTCCCACTAGAGAACAAGAATCCAGAAGGGAGTCTTTCATGGCATGATGGGATATTTTATCACAAACCACAAAAATTATTCATTTATTTATTATATTTATTATTTTTCTTTTTCATATCATCCTTCATGCTACTTAGGTCTTCACTGTTCAAGTTTTGATTGAGACTCTTGCTGATTTGATAAGCTTTTGCACTGTTAAAAGTAAATTCAGGTTACCAGTTACATGGATCCAAATGCAAAGTGTGTAATCACTGCATGAACTTATTAGATTAATTTATGATTTATTATAAATAAATTTAGAAATTTAATAATGTTTTTAAATGTGGTAAATACATAATGTTTTTTAGATTTTGAATTTCCTGTAATAACTATACAGTAGTTAGGATATCATTATAATTATATGATATTTAGCTTGTTTATGTCTCATAAATATGTGGTGTTTTTCAAATAGTTACCTTTTATTATCCGTATTATGGAAATACATACGGTCTCATATACATATGTATTTCTTATTGTGTTTGTGGGTGGAGGTAGGTTGATTTGGATAAATTTATTATGTAATTAGCTTAAAAAAGTGAGTTGAGATTTTGTATTTTTTTAATTAGATTTGGATAAATTTATTATATAATTTAAATCTGTATTTTTATATATTTTAAAATTCTAAATTTACTTTTTAGGATTTTTATTTTTAGTTTATGAATGTCTATAATATGGAAACATTTTAGAATGTACTATCTATAATAAATTTGTATTTTGGAGTATACATTTCGAAATACAAAAAATTGTATTATAGAATATACGATCTAGAATATAAATTTTGTATATAAGATTGTACATTAGGAATACAAAATAAAAATTGCGAATCTAGAATACAAAATGTATATTCTAGTTATTTTTATTTGTATTTTAAGATATACAATTCGAAATACAAAATTTGTATTCTGGATATGCATTTCTGAATATAAAATAAAAAATGCATTCCGAATTTTACAATCAATAATACAAACAAAATGAATAGGTTCACATTGGTATGAAATAGAGAAGAAAATGACATTGGCATCATAGTGAGGGGGTGAAAGACACCTACACAGGAAACTCAATGGTGGTGAAAATGGAGAACCTAGCTTCGTTGATTGTGGAGGAAGAAACGTCCCCAAAATAGTGAGTCAAACATGGGTTCTTCTCCTTAAAGCACATTACGCCGCTAGTTGGTTGACCTCTCTAGCGTTTGCATTATGGGGGCTGTATTCATTGTGAAACACTATGTTGTTGTTGGAAAAATCAATGTCAACATCGACAACAACAAAGGGTTGAAGAACCTCACTGTGAAAATGAGACTAGTATAGGAAGAAGGGAAGATGAGGAAAAACAAGACATTCACCACTCTATGGTTGGTCAGGTTGAAATACGTGAAGGTGTAGGAAGAAACAACCATTTTTATGTTAAATCCAACTAATTATTTAGTAAGTTGGATTGAGATGGGTTAAAATTTTGAAAAACTTTATTTATTTTTTCTTATTAAAAGTTGCAATTTTCACTATTAACCTAATTAAAAAGTAGCACAATGTTTGCAACTTCTTGCATACAAACTTTTTAAGCTCTTCATTTTCAACAAATCTAAAAGGAAGTGCATAAATTATTATCGTCCTAATAAGTGCAACAAGAGTTGTTTCTTGATTGAATTTAACAATATTTAAATTCATGGTATTGGGGTCACTCTCACACCCTTTTCCAATACCTAATGCCCTTTGTATCTTCGTATAACAACCATTCAAATGTTTAATTCAGTTAATCGTTCCAGAATAGTTTCGAATTGTATTGTCATCTACCATATTATAATGAACCCAAACCTTTAAAGGAGCCTTTGTAAGAGTCTTTTGAGTTTACTTGGCATGGTTTAGAAGACTGTTGTCGTATAGGAACCTTTGACGTTAATGGTGATTTAACTTCAAATGATGCAAATTGAGTAGGACCTTTAGAGGTTAATGACATGTGTCAACATCTAATTTCATCCGAGTAAATAAAATTAGTTTCCAAAAAAAAAACAAAAATAGGTAGTAAATAAAAGCAGAATGAAATAAAAGTTTCTTCAAAAATTCTTAAAAAAATATTGTTCCTAAATCCTCTCCACTCACAAGCTGACATCTGTCATCTTTTGATTTGCAAAATCTTCTAAAATTTTTGTGAAAGAAGCACATTTTTTATTTTTATTTGAGATATTCTTCTTTTCGAGACCCTTTCACCATGATACTTCACCATTTTTCTCAAATCTCCACAATTCTCTACACAACTTTCATCACTTATCACACACCTTCGTTCCCCATACCACCAAAAGGGCACAAATCCTTCCCTCTACCATTATCATTCATCTTCAACTCCTTATACACTATTGCATAAAAATTCTCATATCCTGCACACTCCATGCCTCATACACAAGCATCACCCCTATCCTCCATTTTCAATCACAAAGCCATCATTTCCCTCACCTCCATTAGCTTATTCAATTTCTAAAACCACAACATGCCTTCATCATTTTCATCACTACCTAGGGCCACTCCATTCATTCTAGCGAGCACAATTTTCTCCTATTTCCATTTTCAACTCTACTCTATAATTAGAGACCAGCCTCACACTATGTTAACGTGTTGGCCTCTTTAAAAATATTGTCGAAGAATAGGTTATTGTTAAAATAACATTGTAGCATATATTGGTATATGTTATGATTTTACTTCAATCATCACTTATTCTTTGACAGTATTTTCAAAATTGGCACCGCGTCAACAAAGACTATGTTTTTTGTATACCACTATATGATATGGTTCCTTGAAGAACCGTAGCCTATATTGGTATATGCTACAATTTTATCTCAACTGTATCCTATACCTCCATGAATAGGGTTATTTTCTTTAGTTTTAGTTATCTGTAAAACCAATTGTTGCCTTCTACTTTGTTGAATTCTTCATTTACTCCTCTGTTGTGAACAAGAGAAATTTTTTCCCTTGTTCTTCTTCATTTTGGTTTAAAAGCAGCCACTAGGTCTGTGCTAGTTCATCTCAAGTTCTTCCTCATATGTTTGTTTTTAGCCTCTAACTGACTCATATTTGTGCTCAACGTTGTGTTGGGAAAACAGAAAGATTAGAGTTACAAAGGTTTTGATGATGAAAATTGCAAGGAACCTCAAAGCAAATATTGGAAGAAAATTTGAACATCATTTCATTAATGTTTAAAGCCTCCTTATAATAATTTATTTTTTTACTAAGTAGTTTAATTAGCTTAGAACTTCAAGAAATTGCAGCTTGCACTTAATCTGTTTGGGAACATTTTTATTTTCACAAAATGCATTGTGATAATCGATTATCACTTAGGATAATCGATTATCACTTATGATAATCGATTATCCTAAGTTTTAATCAGTTTTCAAAAAAGACACTCGAATAATCGATTTTCTTTGTAGATAGTCGATTATCAACTTCAAACTTTTATTTTTAGAAAACACTCTGGAATATTCAATTATGACTATGATAATCAATTATCTCTAGCAATTTGAAATTATCTGTTCAGTTGCTTGACCTAAATTTTGAAACTGTATTTATAGATCGTCCTTTTACTTTCCACAATAACCGTTTTAGAACATCAAAAGTTGAGTGTTGTGATTGTTGAAGAACTCTCTAAGTGTTTTTAAGAAAGGGGCTTTGCAAAACCTAGTGTGGGTAGAGTGATAACTTTTCCTAAGTGGGTTCTTGGGAGATTGAGTGCTACTGTTGTTGCTAGGAAAGTTTGTCATCCTCTGTGTGTTTTAGAGGAAGTGTTTTCATCTCTTGTGTCTTCGAGAGAGGTGTTCTCTAAACCTTTACTCTCTTATCTGATTGTATTGTGTTTATTTTAGTGATTAAGTTAATCTCCTTATTTAAGAGATTAATAACTGGATATAAGGTCTTTTGATCTGAGCTTGTATAAATACTTATGTTCATCTTCTTCCACACTCTCTTTATTTATTTGCACTTGCTTTAAAAGAACTAAAAGTTTAATTTAAACGGTAAAATTTTGGAAATTTTTTTAAAGTATTAATTTTATAATTAAACTAATTCACACCCCTTTTGGTTTTTGTCCTAGCGCTAAACATTCCGTTACGCGATTCGAACATGTTGTTGTGACCAAATGCGAAAGGGAGAAACTTTTTCTTCCCATGTTCTTCCTTGTTTTGGTTTGGAAGCACCCACGTTCAGATTTGTGTTACCTCTCGTTTTCTTCCTTTTTTATTCGTTTTTAGCCTCAAATTGACTCGTCTTTGTACTCAATGTTGTAGTGACAAACCATTGAAAGAGTGAGCCTTTTTTTTTTTTTGCTACGCTACATTGTGACCAGCCCTTTTGGGTCCTCCCATTGTTACCGTAAGACCCAAGAAAAATATTATTATTCCAAGAGTGGTAATTGGACTTGAGGAGTATTATTTAAATTAATACATAATGACATAGATATAAGTGAACAGTAGCACAATTAGTTAGAGTCTTGTTGTGGATTGGAAATGTTTATGTGTAGCTTTGGTGTGACTTATATTTTGTAATTATTTATAATTTATTTAGCATGTTTTATGGTGTGGATATTATTCTAATGTTTTAAGAAATAGAAGCTCAAGGTTTTAGGTTTAGTTTTTGCATGGGTAGTGTGAAGTTTTATCAAGTTTAGTGAATAACTTATTCTAAGGATACGAAAGAAATTTTTTAGTTGGTGCTAGAAGTTGGAAAAACTTGTAGAATGGGTCTTTGCTATACAGTCAATTATATATTGTTTATAATAAAAGAAATATGATTGATTTGTCACTTTGGGCAAGATAGATGGAGATGTGTACTATGGGATATTAAAGTTTAGCTATGATAGGATTAATGGGTGGTAATTAGACTAGAAAAAAAAAAGTGGAATTGCAGTTTTTAGATATACTATGTTTATTTTCACTACTAAAAAAACTCATATTTCTTGTCAATTTTGTTTTGAAATTTTCTTTGTAGAAAATATTTATAAATTTTGTAATGAAAAAAAATTTGCAAGAAATTGCTGCCAATTTTTTTGTAAAATATTTTGTATAAAACACTTTTCGCAACAAATTTTGTAAGAAATACTTGCGAATTTTATAATTTAGTAGGAAATAATTACTCATGAAGGAATTACCTACCAATTAAAATTTTTAGAAAAAATAGTAGGAAAAAGCCTTTTCTTGCAAATTCTTTTAACAAATTTGCAAGAAAATTCCCATGTAATATGAGAATTTGTAGTAGTGTTTTATTTCAGATTCAAATATAAATTTATGTTTCGTACCAGAAAAAGTCAATAAAGTAAATAGATAGTTTTAGGTTAAGCCATAAGCAATTTTGATTTCTCGTATTTTCTCATAATTGAATTTTTAGGCAATTGTGTCAAATTTGGAATAAAGTTAAAATGTTTCTTTTAATTACGGTAGAGTTGGTTTATTGGAAGTATTGGAGAGAATTATATTATTATATTAGTTTTATGCAGGTATCAAAAGTGAGGTTTATACGCGAGGGATGAGTCTTTGTTTTTCTTTTCTTTTTCAATTGTATATTATTGTTAATAAAAGAAAATTGGTAGGTTAAGAGCTTTTAATTTTTTTTCTATAGAGGAGATATTGGTTAAATTGTGAAATTCGGTAGGATTGATGGGTGACGTTAACACTACATAATAAAGAGAAATAGTTTTGGTTTAGCTTTATGAAACTATTTCCATTTGGGATTCAAACAAAAGAAAAAATAAGTCCAGTTTCATTACCACCAAAAGTCGATAAAGTGAATATATCAATTTGTTTTCGGCAACTGCACATTTTGATTACCTCTTTTTCTCGAAACAATTTTTTAGTCATTAGTGTCAACTTTGGGATAAAGTTAAGGTGTTTCTGTTTCTAGTGGACAATATGAATTCTTTGATAACAGTAAAGCTAGGATGGTTCTTTTACTAGATGGCTTTGTTGAGTCAGGGTAAACGAGTTTTTTTCAGTCATAAGTCTTTGGCATGAACTTAGCAAGAGTGCTCTTACCCAAGGTTTTTGTTGAGCGGTTAGAGTTGTTTCTTGTAAGTCTATGGAAAGTAGGGGAAAGACCCTTTTCACAGGCGTTGTAGCGTTGGAAAGGTAGAGTGGTGGGTATGAGAGAATGACATACTATTTAATATTACTTGGTGGTAATATGTTAATGATTGCATGTTTTGGTTTGGGAACATGTGATGAGTTGTTATCTTGGTTAAGTTTATACATATGTTGTGATAATGCAAGTTGAGTTATATGTGTAATATAATGTTGTATGATACTTTAAATGGTTAGCTCACCCTTGCTTTTGTGTATTATTTTGTGTTTGTGTGATGATCATATAATGTGGGTTATATGGGAGCAAATGTTGATGCAAATACTAGTAGAGAGACATAGTTGTGAGATGCTTATGGGAAAGATTTCTAGGAGTTTTTGTGAAAAGCATTTAGAAGTGTTTACTTTTGAATAAGACAAATGTAATAGTTTGATTGGTTGAGTTTTGAACTTGAAAGAACTTGTAATAAGTTTTTGTTTTGACGACTTAAACCATTTTGATTTATTTCATTAATGCTTACTTTGGATAATAAAGGTTCATTTGGATACATATTTTAGAAAATGGCTTTTGAAAAAAAATTGTGAAGCTTCCTACTTAATAGGATGGTATATTTTCGCAATTATAAAGTTACATGTGACATCTCGAAACGGGTGTTACATTTGTGGTATCAAAACCAGGATTTTTCGAAAAATCTTTAGGGTTTATGGAAAGTGAGCTCGGCTCGGTTTTGTTGTGTGTCCCGTGGTTTGCATATGTGGTTGTGTGGCTTACAAAGTCTCTTTGTAAAAGTCTCTGAGTAAGTGGTGATGGTTGAAAATCTTTGACACATTTTTATCATGTGCCTTGGAAAGTTTTAAAATGCATATATTGTATTGTTTTGTATTGAATTAACTTGATGTATGTGGTCAGATGGCATGCCATGGACCTTGTACGTCGAACCTAATCCAACCTGCTAATTAGGTCGCGTAGGCCATCCAACGAATGGTAAATGAAATTTAGTAGCAAACTGCCAGTAATGCATCTGGGAATCAGGTCAACATGAATAACTTCATGAGACACAATATTGATAAGTTCAATAGAAAGGCTACACTAGATGAAATAATTGCTTGGATTCAGGAAAATGAGAAGATCTTCAAGCTTTTACCTCTCAATGGTTTCCTCAATCTTCTATTTTACTGTATAAACCCACTTTCACCCAACATGTTTTTTTGCCAAGTGATAGAGTGACTAGCTTCCAAGTATTATTCTTTTCCAGTGCTTTCATTTTCTAATCCATGGTTTGTTTCAATTTTTTTTCTTAATTAATGCCTCAGATACAAAAGAAGGTATAGTTATTGCGTTTAGGCTTATGAGAAAGGCTTTATGTGTAGGAGATAATTTTTCAAAGGATAGATGATTTCCTAAAGGATAAAAATGTTTAGTAACGACTCTAGTTTATTTTCTAAGGATAATTGAAAAATATAAATTCTCATAACAACATCACAAGGAGATTCATCATGGTTAGTAGAATTAGGATTTACAGGTTTAGATATATCCACCTCTTGTAATGGTTACATGTTGAATTCTTGAACCTAAGCATATCCTGGAATAGCCTTTTCAATATGGATGGAATGTGTTGACCTTATTCAATTTTAGGAAGATTTTGATTTACCACTCATTCTCTCAGTAGGTTCAGTTTTAGTAATATTATTTTATTTCTTTTGAATAGCAGATTTAGAAATATAAACTCAACCATAGGCACTAACATAAAATGGCTTATAATGTCACCCATTCAAGGTCAGCACACTAGAAGCTCATAGGTGAGTTTTCATTCATTTCACTCACGTTCTTGTTTCGCTTTCATTTATGGATATATTTTTTTCATTTTACTGATTGGTTTTGGCTTTCATTTCATTATGCATTGTGCTTTGAAGGATTAAATCCAACCTCCAGCGACGGTGACGACGCCCCACATTCTAATGGTAGCGACAAGGCCCTAAGGCCACATTCCATCGACGACGAGGTCATATTCTAGAAATGACAACTAGGGCTGTAAGGCCACCCTCCATCCGACTTCGTTCTCAACTTTGGTTTCACTACCAAGTTAGTTTTGATATCCGCCATTGCACTTTGTCTCTTATTGATTGCATGTTTTGCCAATTGTTATGTTTTTTTCTTTCCCATTTTTGTTTTGTCTTAGAAATTTCTTTTAGTAGGGCTTTTTGGAATTTTTATTTGTTTAAACTTTTAGAATATTTTTAGTATCAAATTTAGATTTATTATTAGTTCCTTAACTAATTTTATATTTATTGGATTTTTGAATGTTATCGGTGCATTATCATTTTATACTAAGATTTATTATAATTTTTGTTAAACACTGAGCGAACCTTATTTTCAGTTTGAGATTTCGTACAAATGACTTAACTTTAATTGTTTGTATTAAATCTTGAATTTTTTGATAAGATAGTTTGGAAAATTTATTTTTCATAATTTGATATCATGTGTACATTGGAGTTATGCATAAATTTGATAATATTTCGGTTGAGACCATTTTGTGTTGTTCTTGTTTGAGATTTAGTACAAATGATTAAAATTTAATCATTTGTATTAAATCTTGAATTGTCTAATTGAACAGTTTGGAAAAATTACTTTTCATAATTCGCTATAACGTATACATCGAAGTTTATGCATAAATTTAATAAAATTTCGGTTAAGACCATTTCATGTTGTTCTTCAAATACATCCTTGATTGTGGTCATGAATAATCACCTTCATTTTATGTACTTTAGAGACCAATGCGAAATGTTTTCAAAAATTTATTAAATTTATGATGTCAGACTTCTTCGTATACGTGTTAACAAATTATGAAAAATATTTTTTCCGAATGAATAGTTGTGAGAGTTAAAAATTTGAGATTGATGGAGTTTGTTAAGAACGTTGTATGGATTAAAGATGGATGAATGAACATCACATCAGTGAAAAGTAGGGAAAAGGGATTTCTATGTTCTTGCAATATGCTCAAAAACACACAATCTTTGTGAACAAGACATGTTTTTATACTTGTACTCGTTGTCTTGATCCAATACGTCAGAACATAGACAGAATGTGTGATCATCTATTCAAATTCACTATAATGAGTTATATAGTTGGGACGGATGACCTCAGTTTCTCTTTGGTGGATCTTAATAAGATGAATTATACAAATGAACCATTTATTATGGCTAGTGAAGCAAGACAAATCTTCTATGTCACTAATCCAGCCAATATTATCAGTCATATTGGAAGGACAAAACATGCACGAAAATCATGATGAAGACTCTCTAGATATACTTGAGACAATGTTTTTCTCATCAAGAACCATTCAAGTGGATGTCAGTGAAATAACCTATGACATCCATATTGGAAGTGATCACAATGAAGGCATATGGGAGATAGCAATACCCTAATAGGTCTTTATTTATTATTGTCACATTTACAATTATTCTTCTTTCCTTGTTCTAATAATATAGAGCTAATTGGTTGTATTTTTTTATCTTGATTTACTAACAATGTGTTTTTAGGTATGACGAGCTTTGGATCAAGAAAAACTAGACTTAACATATTTATGACTCGGTTGCCGGATGTCACAACTGAATTGATCCTCGATCAGGTACACTTAGTAGCCCAAATGTAGAAAATTTTCATAGCTATTTAGTAGTGTTTGCCAAAAAGGCATGTCTCTATTGTGATTGCATCATGGGATGACGCCATAAGGATAAAGAAGAACCTCCTATGATAGGATATTCTAGTATGTTCCATATGTTTACTTAAAATTGGATATAATGTTTAATATGTTTACTTAATTCATTAACATCTTTTATGTTTATTTTCAACAACAAAATTTTGACATTTCGAACAATAATAAATTAAGAAGGTGTTATTTCACACAACCATTAGATGGAGGAACTTCAAGTCATGACTCACGTCTTTATATTTTTGGAGACAGGCGACATAAGAGTCCTTGTAATAAGTACCACATAATTGAGGAGGAGTGGATATAATTTCATGCATCTAAAGAGCTTGAGGATTGGTAGGTTTGTTACTTAAATGCTTTGTATAATCACACAAGCCATACATTTGTGATTTACAATTGTTAATTTTTGTTATGTGTTAGAGTGAGAAAAGAATAGCAGCCCAACAAAGACAAAAGCATAATGATGCATCACTTGTACTCTTGCAAGGTGGCTATACATTGTTGGAGAAACGTTTGAGTAAGTCTCATGTAGAGGCTTTAGAACTTGATTCTCCTGACCTAGTACCTATACCTCCTAGGTACAAGATGTGGAAGGTTGCTCAAACTAAGTCTGATTAGCACATCACATCACAATCAACTTAGGTGATATTTGAAAAAATAGTAAGTACAAACCCTAAACCCAAAACCATAGTTCATATGATGTGCTTTATGATTAAACTTGATTATGTGGTGCAAGATGACTTAGTTGAGTAAGAGACTCAAGGTTCGTTTGTTTCCCATGGTCGAAACGATATACACACAATAACCATTGGAAAGCATTGATAATGCCTTACTTTGGTCGACCACAGGTACTACATTGTTATTCTTAGTATTTTTATGTTATTGTTTACAAAGAAATGATCCACACCTTTGAAAATCTTAATATTAGTTCTTCCGTCCTGAAAAGCAAGTGATGTGCCAACCTATTATCCATGAAGATGATGACACGGCAGAAACAGAGGATGATCCTCTACGAAAGCTCATGACAAACTTAATCAAGTTGAAAAGAGGACCAATAGAGCTATAGTGAGAGTTAAGTATATTTGGCCTCTAGTGTTATGTCCCATTGTACATTTTGTTAAATGATGCAATAGAGTTGATTTCAGGAGACAAGATGATAAATATTTTAATCATACAATTATAGTGCTTGTAAGTTTTTTTATTGTCTTCCTTATTTAAATATTGAAATTGCTACTTTTTAATTTATATTTAATTGTCTTATTATAGGTACATGGACACAATCACTATTGACCAACGTCAGGCTTCCATGTATGGATTTATCGAACCTCAAACCATCCAAATTCTTAGAAACATAGTTGAGCAAATGCAAACATATTTGCAAACATAGATGTTTGAGTTACAAAGAGAGATATACCTTACATCCTACATTGATGGGTAAGTATTACTGTAATTTTATGAACTAATGGTAATTAGTCATTTAACTATTTCTGATTCATGATAAGTCTCATTGACAACTAATGGTCATCAAATCAAGAGAATGCATAATTGTCTGATTTTGTTCTTTGCATAGGAAGATGAAAAATGATTTGAAAATCATGCTACAAATGTAAGTCTTACTTTTCTAATATAATCTACTTAGTATATATTGCTACTAACATATGTTTCCAATTTAATTAGATTTTTGGGTAAGCCTAGATCAACCCAAATTCAAGTAATCTATCCAAAGGTTGGAACTCTTTTCATCTTTAAGTTATTCATTTTGGCATGTCAATTTATGAGCTTAATCTATGATTATTTTTTTTGTCATATTTAGTGTAACAAGTAGAAATATTCATGGAAATATGGATATTACGTCATGTCTTGGATGAAAACCAATATTTGAGCAGAAATTAGAGGTGATTGGGCAGAGGAAATAATATATATCTTTCACATTTAGAAATCATATCAAACTTTAAACATTAATATCCATACATAATGAAGTTGTGTTATTTTTTCAGAGATTCAAGAATCCATCACCTATAACTAATGACACAATGAAGAAAATAAGACAAAAATGGATAGTGTATCTACTGGAACAATGGAGTTAGAAAGATTCATGGGAGTTGAAAATTGACGTTGGAATTTTTAATTGTAAAATAGTAGAGGGTAATTTGTTAATTAAATAAGTGGTAGTGAGAGTGGATTCCCTCAAAATCTTTTTGGAACATTTTTTTGAAAGGGGAATGCTCTTATTTGTTCTAAAGATGTCAATTTTTCCATTCAGGAACTTCATTTGTTAAGGTGTATAAACACATGAGGATTCACGAATTATCCATTCATTTTGAAAAAATTGGTCTAATGTATGATTAAAATAATCTTTATCAGACCTAAATTTCTTGATAACCATCCCAAATTGATTTTTAATCAGTGCCACAAATTTCCTAACAACATAACTAACCTCAAATTTGTTTTTAAGGAGAAAAAGTCATGTTACCTTTGTACAATAATTAATAAAGTAATAAATCATTTAACTCCTGAAATATTTGAAACATTAAGGGACCCCACACATTAGTATGAACTAGATAAAAAAGGATTAGAGCTTATTTTATTGTAAGCAAGAAGACACAGAACACGTTTGTGTTTTGTCAATTCACAAACCTCACAATGAGAATTATGCATATTCAAATTCAAATCCTTAAACAAAGAAGGAAACAAAAGTTTTATAACACGAAATGATGGATGTGTAAGACGACAATGATAGAACTGAATGTTTTCTTAATTGTGCATTGAGGATTCAATCATCAAAGGGTGACTCATAATATACCAAAATATATCAATGAACACATACCTATTGGGTTTTTCATGTTACTAAGGGAGGATCTTACTCTTTCTAACTCCTCATGATTGTGGAACAACAACATGAGCATATTAAGGCCATTTGAGATATTTTTTTTCCATTGAATCGACAGGCTGAATGCACATTCTATAGCTTTCCTCTAGCTTGGGCTTGTTTCCATTTTCAATTCCAGTCATTGCAAAATAATTGATAAACACCTAGATCAGGATAAACATACAACAATGAAGACTGCAATTGTGTACGATAATGGAGGTTGAAACACATAACATAGATCAGAGGTTTAGTGAGCAGAGATTAATGTTACAATTAGGTTTAGATAACAATTAAGTCTGTTCACTTTTATACACTTAGAGTCCTAAAGATTAAGAACTCTGATACCATGTTAATAATGAAAAATAATACAATTATTCTCACTTATTTTTTCTCATTATACATATTGAATATATATATATATATATATATATATATATATATATATATATATATATATAAATCTCTTCAAACAATTTTAGAATCCTTCTAAACAATTTTAGAAATTAAAATAAAATATACAAAATTAAAACTTAATAAATATATAATTAAAAATAACATAAATTTTTCTTTTTTAAAATGTCCTATAGTAAGAATGCAAATGCATAGAAAATAAAGAATAGAGATAATTAAAACTAGATAAACTTTTATCCTAAATGCAAATCAGATTACAATAAAAGTCCACTGGGCATATTGTATACATGTACAACATTGTTCGATTTGATTTACAGGAAAGAAACTTAGAAAAGAAAAAAGAAATTTAAATTCTAAATACATAAATAAAATTTAAAATTATTATACGTATTATCTTCTTAAAATATTCATGCACTAATGGAAGAGACGAAATCAGAAAAAAAAATTGGCAAACATGTTAAAAACTTTTCATGATAAATAAACTTAAGAATGGCTAACTTATATTATTAATAACTGTTTCAAATTAATCTGATAAAAATGATCTTATATTCTAAATTTAAAACAGACATTTACTTGATATAACAAATTAAAATTTATGTCTCAGAAGTACACATGCACGTGACTTCTAGACTCAATTTTTATGTGTAAATGCAAACTAATTTTTATATCTAAGAGGGGGAAGTTGATTATGTCCTAAATGTAACTTTTTGTAATTAGTTTTCCATACATGAAATTTGCATGAATTTATTTTTCTATATACAAATTTTATGTGGTGTGTATTTTAGTTAGATACTTTTAATTTAAAAAATATATAATAAATTTCCCAAAAGTCTTGCTAACCGGTGTCAGAAGTTTGAACCTTAACCGATAAAACAGCCACAAACTTTTTTTTTTTCAGACAAAATCAGTTTACTTGAACTAAAATTGCTATTTTTTTTCAGCGTATGTGACTTTTTCCATAGAATCAAAGTGAATAACACAAGTTTTTCTTTTTGTTTATGGAAGATAAAGAGTCAAATTCTACAAAGTAAAATGGGTACGATAGATTAATCTTAACAAATTTTAACACACATATTTTTTATATCTTAATTATTACGTTTTAATTGTCACTTATTTTAAGATAAAATAAGTGGAAAGTGAAGTAATTTCAAAATAAATATTTGAATCTCAATTACTTTAGTTACTTCTTTTCATTTTGGTCTTTTGGACTTTCTGTCCAAAATGTGTGTACCGTGCCAATTATCACGGATGGGCTTTCAAGTCCAAATGGGGGAGGAGATTTCTTCCAAAGTTTTTTTTTTTTTTTTTTTTTTTGCAAATACTCTCGAAATTATAATTTAGAAGTTAGAAATGAATTTTGTATGTATAATCCAAAAGTCAAAATTGACTTTTAGATTTTAATCCAAAAGTCTTCTTTTAAGAAAAAAAAAATTCTTCTAGATTGCATAATTCAAAAGTTATAAAATAACTTTCAAATTGTAACTTTCAGAAAGGGAAGAATGAGAAAAAGAAATTATAGGAGTACAAGAAGAAAGCTATGGAAGTTAAGAAAAAAAAAATTACCAAGGAGGGAAGCAAGAAATGGGTTTTTCAGTCCAACAAATGTTATGAGTATTAAATGAATCTAAAGTGTACATGGGTTAAATTTACAATTTTCAATTTAAAAATATGTTTTGGATTGTATAATGTAAAAAATTATTTAAATTACAGAATTTAAAATATATTGTTAAGTTTAGAGATATATTTTCTATGTACATCTATATTATACCGAGGAAAATATATTTTTAAATTCAAAAATACATTTTGGATTATACAATACAAAATATTTTTTAAAATTTTATATTATACAATTCAAAAACCATTTTGAGATCACACAATCTGTGATATTTTAAAACTATAATAGAGTTTAGATTTTTCTTAACCTGATTAGTGAAAAAGAAGAAGAAAAAATAGGATGTAGAATGAAAGAGAGAGTTTAACCCTCAACAAAAGATAATTAAATGAATTAAAAAAAAAAGGAATAAAAAGGGAGAGAAAGAATCTAGAAAAGTAAGGTTTAGAATATGGTGAAACAGAGAAGAGAGTCTAAAAGTCAAAAAATTGAAATTTCTAAAGGCTATTTGGCAAAACCATCTTCCTCTTTATTGAATTCACTTCCACTCTGTTCCCAAAAGCAGAGTGTGTTGTTGGGGATCAACATGCACCACGCATGGCTTTATTAAAAATCATTTTCTTTTTCAATTTGTAGTTACATAAACAACAACCATTGTATTCGCAATATAAATAGTTTCTCATGTTACAAGTATTTCTAATTTTCTATGTACTTCACCTTCTAATTTTCTTTTATGTGAAATTATGAAAATCTTTGAGGTATCAAGGAAAATTTTAAGAGAATATATGAACCCTATAAAATAGTTCCTTTTTTTATTTTTCAAAAATTAGTAAATATTCTCTTCCGAAACAAAATCTCACTCACACTAACCTAATCATCATTGATTTGATTATATTTTACCGGGTGAAAATTGAATACACGATTTTTTTTATATTAAATGTGAGTCTAAAGTGTGTATTCATTACATTATTATGTTTAATTCTGACTTAAGTATGTTTTTAACTTTTATAAAAGTTGTTAAAATAAGAAGTTAAAAGCTAAAAAACTGAAAAAACTATTTAAGAAATCACTTTAAAGACCCAAAATAAAGGTAGAAAGAAACTACAGATAAATATTTTTTCAGAACCAAATACACAATTTTTAAATTTTTTGAAGACTAAAAGTCAAGAAAAAACTTAATGAGAATTAATTATACACCTCATCATTCGCTAAAAGACTAAAAATATCATTTTTTGATTAATAACTAATTTTATGAAATTGTTAACTTGAAGATGATACATTTTGAAGAAGATGCTTATAGTCCAGACAAAAACTGTTTTTATATTGAAGATTTCAAACATCCAAATGACCCTTTCCCTAGTTCAAAGTCAATTATATTATGAGAATATTGATTGACAAATTGAAGAAATAATTTAATAACTGTACAATATTTTTAATCTATTTCTGTTACTATTCACTCCTTCCACACACATTTAAATTTCTTTTACATATAAAAAATAATATTTAAATAATTAAATTTTGACAATTTTTTCTTATCATCTGAAATATTATTTTTTAAATAACTTTCCTATTTTTTTATTTTTTTATATTCTAAAATTACTTAAAAAATATTATATCACATAGTAATATATATATATATATATATATATATATATATATATATATATATGAAAGGAAACAATTGAATTTTATGAAAAGACAAATCATGAAAAGATTCTTTATAATTAATCATGTATGTTGAGAAGATTACTAGGGAAGAGTGAAATTCAAAGGTGATGAACATGACATGTGTGTGGAAATAAACATTATCTAATAAAGTGATTGGAACCCTAATTCATGATTTATTTATATGAACATTCATTAGTTAAAGTTTTGTAGAAAAAGAAAAAGGAAGATTCCATAAAGATGAGCATTGGTAACCCTAAACCCTATCATTTATCCTTGAAGCCTATGACAATCCATTAGGGCCTGAAGATACATAGTAAACTTTGCAATGCAATTGAAGTTGAATTTTTGAAAAGTTTGGACCCTCCACCTCACATTGACCCCTTTGGTTCCCCATGCACCATTTCTTTTCATCATTCTTTCAAAAGGCTACCCAATTACTCCATCATCTAACTCCTCCATAGCCTCCACCTGTAAACCATATTCATGAAAATGCTACCCAACAAATTTTTTTCTAAAAATCTCTTTCTTTTTGTTGATATTCAAAATAAAAACAAATTCTGAAACCCCACATGATCTTGCTGTTTTTTTGTTTTTCCTATTTAAAGTAAATTGATGTAGGATAGGGGGCATTTAGAAAATCATTAGTAAGGTTTCTAGTTCAACTTATATCAAAATAAAGTGTGGTGTGGTGTGATAATTTTAAATTTTCATTGAAATCTTGCTAATGAAAATTTTATTAAATTTTAAGATGGTGTTTGGTGTGGAAGAGGTAAAGGAAGAGAAAGAAATAAAGGGGAAAATGGTGATTTAGAGAAGGGGAAGAGAAGAGACTTGAAATAAAATAATTAGACCCATTATTTGAATTTTGTATCACTAGTGAAAGTGAACAATATGAAACTTTGAAATTTACACTATTTTGAAGAAGAAGAAAAAAACCCTGAGAAATGACTTGAAAAAATTGGTTTCTTAAAAAAATATGTGACAGGTAAGCGTGGAACTTTCTTTTTTATGTTTATTGGTGGTTAAAATCTACTGAAAAGGTTACTGTTTTTTTTTTCTTTTGGTGATTATGAAGAGCAAGAAAAAATGTATTTTTAAGAAAAATTAATTACTTATAAATAATTCATTTATTTCTTTATACTAGTTGTCTTTAATTTCATTTTGACTAAATAAATTCTACCATATTTCTTTAGTACATATAATTTGAGTAACTTTTTTAATCAATAAAGTAGGATTTTACCGAGGAAACACTAAGATAGATATTCATAACAATAGGTGAAGTTTAAGAAGTAAATCTGGTTTAGGTGAAGGTGAAAAACTATAGCAATTTGTCAACGACCCAACAAGAACAAAGGTTAAGAAATTGTGCAAGTGTGAACTAATTTCAAAAGATCACTCACTATCTCTCTTGAATTTTATTTTATTTTTAGCTTAAAAAGATGTGCGTGCTATTTTGCATGGTAAATTTTGATGTTTGTCTCTATTCTGTCTTCAAACACTATGAAAATATATTAGATTAACATGATTTCAATGACTTTCCAATGTTTGATCATTTGATTTGATTGAACACACATTTGGTTACGCATATCAAGGTCCTAATTATTGAATTAACAAGCTAAGATTGATAGAACATGTAAAAACATTGTACGGAACAATTTTCTTTTGCCTCTCTTTTCTAGAGGGTTCTCAATTAATCCACCATTAGCGGAACACACCTTAACACTAATTATGTCACATCATCCACATTATTACACATAGTTTAAAGAAAAATAAGAGATGATTAGATATCCATTTTCTAACTTTTTCAGTTCCCATTCCCCTAATCAACCACATTCCATTGCATTGAACACCTTAATGTGGCAAAGAAATAATTGTAAGCATCCAAATTATTTCTGCCTAAGCTAAGATACTTTAGATTCCCCCGTGCAACTTTTAAAACAAAAAAATCAAACCCCCTAAAAAATAATCTTATTATAAAACTAACAATGATTTCAAATCTCCTTTCAACATTTTTCTACACATTTTTGCTAACTTTAAAATTAAAAAAAAAATATTAAGAACACTTTATTGAATGAATGTTTTTACTTATTGAGAGCCAGAAAATATCAGAAAAAGATATATAGATACTGTAAAATGAAAACAATCTATGAAAAAAGAAACATCCTTTGACACATACCCAACATGGATCATGTTACACAAAAACATCATGAATCGTGCAGAACTTGACAGAGATAAATTATCCCCATTTTCGTGTTTTTCTTTCCATTCCCAATAAAAATCAAGCATGCAAGCAAAAGGGTTGCTTTGAAGGTTAAGTTTTTTACTATGATTGTTCCATCTCAAAGGTATATGTATAGAAGGTTGTTATTATAGCATATATATATATAAAACTCTTGATCATAGGTACATGTAAGTAAATGGTTCATATAAGTATATATTACTCTGTAAGTTATACGGTCAGGAATTAGATTACATTAAAATGAAGAATCATAAAGTAAGAATTGTCAGTGGTTGGATGATAGAACTAATGGAAGATATTGAAATGAATATGCTATGCAGGTACACTTAATTAATGATATCAATCATTAACTTTATTCTGAATATTGTCTACTTTATTCTGTAAATGATTGTTTATTTCAGAAGAATGAGATCTAAATTTGGTAGAATGAAAAAGCACAGGCTAAGATGATGGATTTGGTAGAGGGGGACAGATGAAATGATTGTGGGAGAATTGGCAACTAAACTCTTGATTACATGTTAAACCTAAAATCACGGTAAGAATATGGTGAAGGCAGTAATGGAGGGCATAAAATTTTGTTTTGTTTTTGCAGTCTAGAACAAAGGTCCAAAAGGAAAAGACATGAGATAAAAATAGATAAGACAAGCCAACATTCCAATCTGTACACACAGAGAAAAAAGTATTGAAAGAAGTTGAAATGAAACCCAGCGGGAAACAGGCAAAATCTAATAGATTTTTCCTTTTGATAGCTTCTAACATGCTAGTTCAACATGAACCAACCAATTAAGAAGGAAGAGAATGTTATACAGCATCACAGAGGACCATTGGAAATTGGTGCTCCTCTCTTGATGCTATCCATGTTGGTAGTTTCATAGACAGGTAGACCACTTGAATAGTATCCCAAGTCATAGTTTTGCAGTTCAAACAGATCAGAGCTTGAATCACTTTCTGCACCATCATCAACCTCATTGAACTTCCTGATTTCAGAGATTTCCTTCTCCACTAACATCCTATCTTTCTCAACTGACTCATGACTACCCTTGTTCCTTTGTTTCTCTGATGATGATGATGATGATAAACCATTCATGTGTTTGTGTTTGTGATTGTGGCTGTTATCATCAATCAAAGTTGTTGTTGTTGTTGTTGTTGGTTCCCTTTTTTTCTTCTCATCCCACAACAACTCATTTTGCAAAGTGGTTGTCGTTGATCTTGCATGTCCATTATTATACTTTGCTGACAAGAACTGTGCATGCTTGTGGTCTGAGAAGGTTCTGAATTCCTTGCAGCTCTTGGTTGGTGTCTGTACATAAGGAGGAGTTCTAAACCCTGAACTTAAGGAAGAGTATAAGGACTTAGAATCTGCAGTGCTGGCGCTTCTGAAATGGCTAATGCTGCTCCTCCTCCTTCTCCTCCCTCCAGGGCTCTCATCCTCATCTTTCATGGACTGAGAGCTGGATTTTGATTTCTTCTTCTTTGATGCTGATTGGCTGAAGAGAGAGTTCAAGAAGCTTGCAAGCCTTCCACCAGGAGAGCTAGGCTGCTTGTGTTTCTTCTCCTTCATGATTTGCTTCTCCATGCCATGGAATTGCTGGGGGAGCAAGCTTCTCATTGGCATGTCTAAGCTGATTCTGGCTCTGTGTGCATGGTGCCTTTCCTCTCTCATCATCTTCTGAGTGAAGGTGGAGGCAGTGTAGCCGACAACTTCACTGTACCCTGAGAAGTACCTTGCTGCTTCAAACACATCAAGCTCACCAGAATCGTTTCTGCGGTGGAAGGACTTGTTGTGATTAATTTCTGGGTCCATGAGGCCTGCTATGGACATGGTGCAAGTGTGTGGAGAGTAATATGTAACAAGAAGAGGGGCTATATGAAGGATGCAAAGAGATTTGGAATGATTGAGAGTAGTGGGAGGGTGAGTTTAGGATAATGAATAAGTGTAGGCATAATTTTATATGATGAGGGAGTTTTGGAGGTTTTTGTGTGAGGTCCACAAGATGTGCATATGTGCATTAGCAATAAAGATGAGATTGGGATATAAGTGGGGAACAGTGCTTTTTATCCTCTCTCATGCTGTTAAAACCAGAGGTTTCTGTTAGGGATTGTGGGGAGCAAAGAGCTGTGTTTCCTTGGATTCTATATGCTTCTATGGATTTGAGTGGTTGTTGGCTATGCATATATATATATATATATATATATATATATATATATCTATATATCCAATGGACATCAACATGTGCATGATTCAAAAATCTAACCTTCTTTGCTCATATACATCATCATTATACATAGAGATGGACAACAATTATTACACAGATCCCACCATCATTTTGAGGGCTTCAAAGTCACTCCACATTCCATAACAAATTAAAAGTAATTGCTTGGCCAGTAATTTCTTTTGACTAGGATAGATTTACTATGGCCCATTAATATCACACTGCCTCCTCTTTAACCTGTTTCCATAAGTCTATATAGTATTAGTTGGGTGAGTAATGTTCCAATTCCCAACCACTGGTAGGTTCATATAGAGAAAAAACCTACCTGGTAGCAGCATTATGTAAAAATAGTATTCAGATCAGACCATAAAAACCATCTTCTCATGTAAACTCTCACCAAATTTTCATATCAGATATAATAATACATAACATAATACCATATCATATGGAAGGTGATAGATATATGAAGAAGTCCCACCAAAGGGTAAAGAAGACCTTTTCCACTGCAAAGAACTTACACATGCATACTTAGTATTATCAACTTTAGTTTTCTTTGATGTTAGTCAATAAATGATTTGGCCCATCAAAGCCAATGCCCATTTCTGAGTGTCGGAGTATAGTGGTGAGCATAGTCTTTGTGTGTGGGCACGATCAAATGAGTACGTGTAGCACATGAACCAAAAGAGACACACCAACGGATATGCATTAAAGCCATATATGGACTACCAAATATTGTTGTTGTACGTATAAACTTTCACTTAGTCAAGGCCAATCGAGCGAGATGACCGTGACAGTTCCACTAAGATCATCTAGTCTAGTCAATTTTTTTCTTCTTAGTTATCAATGTGGCAACTTACAAGGGACCCCTTAATTGTGTAGCCACCACCACAATTGTGGCAACCTACAAAACTTATTTTCTTTTAGTTTTCCATTTGACAGTATCAGCATCAAGATAAGGAAAACTGTGCAACTTGTTACGCCAGGCCTTGAATGCTGACCACTAGTTTTGAAGTAGAAGAAACACATTTTTGTTACACACACTTTCTGTTAAATGAAATCATGCCAAGGCTTGTCAGAAACCAGTGGTTATGGTTCTTGCAAGCACTAGATTTTGATAGACCAGGATAAGGAACTATCCCCATCCTTGGTTACTTTGCTTTAGATTTGATCATTAGGGCCACCCCGGAGAACAAGACTGATAGAAAGGACACAGAGTTAAAGCACAGAAAGCTATAAAACTTAACATCTACCCAAATTTGTGTGCATTGGATGCCCCTGGTTGCGGACATTTTGGAATGTGTTGGGTTATTTTCTTTGCCTTAAGCATCAAAAACATATGAGGCCAAGGTTATTATAGTTCGCAGATTTTGTTGCTCTATTATTGGAGAAGCTGAAAGCAAGGCCACAAACACATTGGGAAAATCATTCATGTTCAATTAACTAACTTGATTTATATGATACTGTGCATCATATCTGAGATTTTATGAGTGGCCTACGTCAAATAAAAAACGTGAACATAATTGGAGAATGACCACATATATATTGATGAAATCCAACAACATCAGTGGCAGCAGTGTAAGGTGTGTGTGGTGATGTTGCCACACTCTATTTAGTATCATCTTCATCCTGATCTTGAACAGAAAAATATTTCTACAATCTTGGAAGATACACATGTTTGGTTGCTTTCTTTTAATATGAACCATGCATTCTTAAAGTGATGTTTAATGGACATGGTTGCCCCAAGAGTCTCATCTTTTATTGCTATGTGCCATGTTTGATTTCTTCTGACCTTTTCACCAAAGCACATTGGATGATAAATCATCATTGAAGAGGAGTAGTTCTTGATGGGTCTGAGATTATTGTAGACCCAGTGAAAGTCCCGGTTCAGATGTTATCAAGGCTTTTTCAAGACTTCCAACAGTGATCCAACAACACATTATATGAATTCCACTAGTTTTAGGCCCATCAAAGGCTTCAAGTGCCACACAAGGGTCCATTTCATGACCCTACAAATAAGAACTTGGTGTTGAATTTAGGGACAGGGTGGGGCTGCAAAAACCTGAATTCCCCTTCAACCTTTGGCCTAAAGGGTAATTCCATCCTCATTGGTGGCATGTACTCTCCAATGGGATGCCCCCAATATGAACACCTCTTCAATAATAAGGGACTAATGAAGAGATAAAGTAAGGAAGTGAGTGAGGTTTTCATATTTGGGTACAAGAGAATGTGCAAGGAACCTGAAACATAACCATGTACGATAAATCTAAACCGTAGAGAGAATTGTATAATTAAAGGGGTGTCACAGTTGGATTTTGCTCTTAGACATAGTTTTTTTCTTTTCCAACTTTTAAGATGTGCAATACACGTGGCCACATTAAGATTCATACATAGTGCCTTTTCACACTTGGTCTATAGCGCTTTAGCTTTAGACTCATTATGCTCATAAAATATCTATTTTCTATCTCCAAAAAGTTATGAAAAATATTTATAAGCTTGGCATGCCCTAATCCACATCTATGCTCTCATCTATTTGCAGGTCATACGCCTTATGTTGGCAGGAAAATCTCAACTAAAAGCACTTCTCTTTACTCTTTGAAAAATATCATTTTTGTGTGTCATAAATCAGTTCAGCATAAAGAAGTTGCTTGGCTTGTGGAAGGGGTCAAAATTATGTCATCAAAGCACATAAATCACAGTAGCTTGAGATAGATATACTAAAAGCCTAATTTAACTGTGCGGGCTCTCTACGATCATATTTGTGTTTTCATTTAAACATACATGATTATTTAGTTTTATGGTAAATTCCTTTTATTTCTAGTAATTGTGCAATTTTTAACATACTTCAACATCAAGAACATCACACACGTTCGCTTCACATCAAATATAAAAATCGAGAAAAACTTGATAATAAGTGACACGATATGTCTAAATTTCGATTAAGATATATTTTTGAAGACTTTAATACCATATTAAGATAGTAAAATTTAAATCTAATTCAATCTTGTTAAAATAACTCAATAAGATAAGATTATTCCAATTATATATTGTGAATTGACTTTATTTATAATAGATATATTTAAAGTCACCTTTAAATATGATTCAACCTGATTCAATTCTTTTAAGAAACATTAAATTGTATTCATTATTTATGATTTTTCTGTACAAATAAAAATTGAGAGTTTGAATACACAAATAACGAAATTCTAGGCGATTAAATCAGATTCGAGTATTAAAAGTGAAATTCTAAAAATTAAATCAGATTAATTCAAACAACAAAACAATATGAAAATCAGTTTTCCATATATTTCATTCAAGTTTGACTATTAATCAATTAAATTAATTTATACAAAATTAAATCTTAATATCATTCAACCCAATTTGGATTAAGTTATCAAATCAAGATTTAATTTTTAATCTGAATTCTAATTTCAAAGACACAAATTGGTATGACAACAGCGCAAAGAAAAAAATGAAAAAAGAGAAGAACAAACTCAAATCGATGAATGATAGTGCAGAAATCTCATTTCATGTTATTGATTTTGGTTTCTTTGAATTGATCTCTCAAATTTAGTTTTATATTAGAAAATAACTAAAGCGCACAAAAAGAATCATAGAACAATATGAAAAGGCAAAAATAGATAGAAAAGGAGAAATTATATAACCCTTGAAATTATGCAATTGTTAATTGTATATTGTTTTGAGCATAAAGCTTTGAACCGAAATCTTACTTTTTCAAACTCGAAAAAAAATTATGGATCTCATTTGAGCCTAATCAGGTCTAGAAGCCTAATTAAAAATGTGTAAGAAAAAACAAGTAAAAATAATAAAAATTATGCAGGGTTCTCTTTTCAAAGATTCAGGAAATCTCCCTCAACTTCTAGAAATAATAAAAGTAACAAAGGATTCCAAATCTAAATATATATCCATTTTAAAGTCCTAAAGATATGGAATTCAATCGGTTGGTGATGTGCAAAACATTAAATTGAGTGTATTAAAACTAAACTCTTTTGAATAATGATAGAAGAAACATAAAAACTAACTTTTCCAAAGTAGTGAGATTCACTTTTAAAAATAAAATGTACTCACAATTGTTGATTAAGAAAATTAGTGGTTGATAATCATGCTAAGATCAAAGACATACATCCACCATTAGTTTTCTAATAAATTATGATGAGTGCATTTTATTGAATAAAGTGTGTTCTCTTCACTTAATCAGAATCGTTTTCTAAACAACACTTTTAGTGGTGAGAAAGATGTTCTTGTCAAAAATCTTATGGGTAATGTTTTTATTCTTAACAAAACTTCACCTTACACTTCTTGGTGAGAAGCTCACTTTAAAGAGTAAAGTAACAAATCTTAATGATATAATGATGAAACAATAAACAATTAGTAGTACGTGTATTTACATAATAATAATAATAATAGATTAATTACATACTATTGACTAATTTTTTAATCAACCACTAACATTAATTACTCTAACTTTTAAAGCAAGTTATGATCACTTTAGAAAAGTTAAATCCTCACTTTATAGATGAAATGAACCTTTATAAAGGTGAAAATATTTAATGCAACTGTGTGTCACGTGATGTGGAGATGTCCAAAGACAATAGTTAGATGAGAGATTAGGTGACACCAACATATCAAAGATTTTTATCTTTGTCTAATCATCCGAATATCATAGGAGAAAATAAGTGAGTTTCATGTTCCATGAAAATATTACTCATTGTGAGTAGTTTGGGAAATAATGTGAACTTCAAAAACTATAAATAATGTTGCGGATTTTGGTGTATACGAGGGTAGGCAAACTCACCTCCTTAATTTTGTTCTCCTAATTCTTTACTTTTATTTTAAAACAATTGGATTGAGATCAAATAATTTTTAATTGCTCCATAGCTAAGCCAAGAAAGATAGTTGGACTTGCCAAGGTAACTTTTTTTTTTTTTTATTTAATGGTTGATAGTTACTTGTTCCAAATCTATTAACCAAATGGCTTCAATAAAGAGAAGGAGAAAATTGGATTCTTTTAAATCTGTTGTCGGTACTCGATCTTTAATATTCAATAATATTCGCATTATTTTATAATATACAAAAAGAAACCAAAATTAGTTAGTCATTACAGTGACCAATTTAGATATCAATTTATAAAATTTAAATTATTGGTTACTAAAATAGTCATTATTATAAATAAAAAATTATAATTAGTTACTAAATTTGTCACTAATCACTTAGAGACTAATTTAGAAACTAACTCCTTTTGGTAGTCATAACTTAGGTAGCTAATTTTTAGTGACCAATTTCGTTTGGTAGCTAAAACTAAGATAGCTAATTTTAAAGACCAATTTAGTAATCAATTATAATTTTTTATTCATCATAGTAACTATTTTAATAATCAATAACTTTTAATTTTGTAAATTAGTATCTAAATTGGTCAGTATAGTTACTAATAATTATTGGTCACTAAAATTGGTCATTATTTAGAAATTTTCTTGTAGCATTCGACTCAAGTCCAAATCTAATATCAAGAGCAAATGTAAACATATACTAGTAGTTAGCTAGGTTTATGAATGAAGAATGCTAATATTTGGAGAAACTAAATTAGGTTCACTTTGTGAGTCATGTATAAGATTTTTTAATAAGTCGATGTATTAAAAGAAAATAAGTTAATAATGTTAATATGCGTGAAAACCTTACTTGAGATTCTTTTCTCATAACATTGGACCTAGTATTTGGTTCTAATTTTCATTTTGAGTCTTTCAATTTATTCTCTTTATTTTAATTTTTAATTAAGTTCGTTTTTTATAAAAACGTCTCAATTAAGTCATTTTTTATATAATCTTTTTAAAAATTTTAATTTTTTTTTATTTAGTTTTTTTGTCTTTTAAAGTTTTTGTCATGTGTCAGGTTATAGTCATGCTATGTGACAATATCAATGTCACGTGTCGGTGTTAGTGTCATGTGTTAGTGTCACATGACATTGTCTTGTATTTAAATTCGACCGTATATTTACATATTTTATTCAATTGAGTCACAATATTTTTTAAAATGGAACAATGGTTTTCCTTTCTAAAAGGGGACAAAATTACTAATTAAACCTAATTACAACTTATATATAATATTAAAATAATTTTTTAAAATTTATACATCAAATCACTATACTTAAATATTCAAATTAATTATAATTTTTAATTGAAATTTTGAAAAAATACATACTTTAAACTTACAATGATTTAAAATATTAAGGATGTAAATGTAAAGTAACACTTATAATTATATTTATTATTTTTATTGAAAGGCTTTTTCACTCCTCTCTTGAAGTGCTTAACCCTAGAGCAATTCAAGTACGTGTTGGTCGAGCTTCATAGAGATCTCTGTAAAATGCATTCAAGAGCACAATGTATGGTTGCTAGAGTTATTCGAGCTAGAACAATAGCCAAATATGTGTCAATCCCTAGGCTCACTAAGTGCTTATAAAGTCTAAATAATAACTGAATAAACTCGGTTAAGTGCGAAAAATGACTTATAAACCCGTTGATTTAATAACTTGGTTCATCTGCAAAAGTTATCAACTTTTGAGCTCCGAAGGCTTGTGTACCTACCTGGCCCATTATTATAATACAGTGGTATAATTTGTCAAGGGCCAAAATAGGCTCAATCTACAAGGATCTAATAATAAGATCCATATGATACTTTGGTTGTCTGTTAATATATTTTATGAGATTATATATGATAATATTCATGTGATATAAACAAAATTCATTCATAATTAATATGTAGTAAGCATGTATCATATATGTTATTATACTCTATATATCAACAAACCTATAATGCATATAAATACATGTTATCACAATCATCTCATAATCACTCTCCCCCACAAATACTCATCCATATTTTCCTTGAGCATTAGAGTCTTTGTATGTGAATTTCTCCTTTTTGTGGTAATTCAGAGCTCGACCATACATCAACCCACTTCAAAAATTGATCGACCAAATTCAATAAGAAGACTTAACATTTCTTCGATCACATAAATGTAAACAAGTATATCTCGAAGATGTACTTATTAACTCATTTCACTTGAATTGAAGTGTACTTAAAGTTTCTTGTACATGACAAGTAACCTATAGAAATCCATATACTCCAACAAATCATCCCTATCCAAACAACACGTCTCCATAAAACCCATTCAAAGAGAAGAGGAAAAAAAATTAAAACCTTGAAAAAAAAAATTTATATACTTACGAAGCTCAAAAGTTGATCGGTCTATACTAATCTCTACCGTTTCCAACCATAGGAACAGTAGTAAAAATCATTCTCTAAAATTAAAAAAACTTTAGAGGGGTCAATTTTTGAAATAAAATAAAAAAATGTCTAATTTTTATTTAAAAAATTTCAAATTTTTATTTACTGAAATTAATTTTAAAATAAAATTTGGATTTCACAATCTACCTTCGTTATGGTTCTCCACACGGTTACCCTAATCTCATAAAGGACAAGACAAATCATCTAATATAATTTCCCAAGTTCGCAAATCCTATCATTTTATTTTCTACGCTCATAAAATAATGTTATTTGGTTATTTCGTATACGATTCAAATCCTCCAGAATAAATTGTCAGAACTTCCTTTATACAAGGATTTGGCTCAAATAAAAAGGATTTATCCTTTCTTATCGGGTTCAAGTTCTTATGTATTGATTATATGTATTAATTATCGTTTGATATGACGAATAATATTAGTATCTATTTGATCGTGATACGTTCAGGATTTTTTTTTTCATTCTTAAAATTGACAGAAAAAAAAAAAACCCGTAAAATTGGTGTATGTGAATTTTTAATAAAAAAAACATTGGAAGTGTTTTTTT
>Ga0214543_1002453_pt1 | contig 36418 bp, 16 predicted proteins | sample CNSS2metaG_FD_160094 | JGI IMG/M metagenome (GOLD analysis project Ga0214543, IMG submission 160094) | Root nodule microbial communities from cowpea collected in UCLA plant growth center, Los Angeles, California, USA - CNSS2 | ecosystem: Host-associated > Plants > Roots > Nodule | place: USA... | reverse complement strand
ATAATATTATTTATTTTATATATATATATATATATATATATATATATATATGGTTAAATATGTTTTTGGTCCTTTGACTTTCAGTGAATCTTGGAATTAGTCCATTTCGAAACTTAACTTTGACCAATTTAATCCTTCATCTTTCGAAATACGTGAATTTAGTCATTTTAATCAAATTTTGTTAAATTTATTTGACATTTCAAGTGCGTTTCATAATAATATTTGACTTAATATTAAAGCAAAAATGCAATAAACAATATAAATAACTCAAATCCAGTCCTGAAATGCGTACGAAACACATCAAATAAACCTAATAAAATTTGATTAAAAGGACTAAATCCATGTATGTCGAAAGATGAATGACTAAATTGGTTCAAAGTTCGAAATGGACTAATTCTAAAATTTACTGAAACTTAAAGAACAAAAAACATATTTAACCCATATATATATATATATATATATATATATATATATATATATATAATGATACAACTGATAATCAAAGGAATAAGTTTTCTATCGACATGAAAATGAGTTATAATCTATCTAATGAGTGAATTTAAATTCACTTGCATGAAAAAATAAATTGTGTTTCATTAATAAATTTCAAAATAAATAAATAAAAAATTACAACTAATACATTTGAAAGTGATCGTATTTTTTTATAACTAGGGATGGCTTAGAAGCTATTATCATCATAATAGACGACAGGGACAGTGCTATTCTCCATTAAATTATAGGAAAAGTTGATAAAAGTGTTGAAGAATAATGGAGACAATGTTTGAACTCTCATCCTTTATATTTCAGTAACATGAAAGAATTACTAATCATGTTTCTTTTTTTCTTTTACGTAATTTACTTTTTATCCCCTTTAGTTTCGTGAATATGTGTAATTTTGCCCCTCCATGTTAAAAATATAATGCTGTAAAATTAAACAAACATTATGTTATTTTTTAAGGATTTAAGTATAATATACGAGAATGTATACTGAAATATTAATCTAGTCAATAAAAATGTATTAATACAAAGGACATAAAAAAATTACAACACCTTTAATTCTATGTATGTGTTTCTAATATTAAGGGAAAACTACTTTTAAAAGTTTTCGGCTAACAAAATTGGATGTTTTTAATTCTCCTGCATGAGAAATTAAAATTCGTTCTTATTTCAAATTTTTGATATATTTTGGTTTTTAATATTTAAAAATAAATCAATAAACTATTTTAATTTAATATTGTTAACTTTTTTTTATGTTAATGACTGTTATTTGAGTTAGTGACAAATTGTATAAATAGTTCAAACGTGATGATATGTAATGCAATTTAACATGTCAAAAGAGTTTCATACACTTGAGTTAGAATTATTATATTTATTTATTTTTAGAATTTTAGAACTAAAATGTATTAAAATTTGATAAAAATAAATTATAATTTTGCATGGAACTGGAAAATTAAAAATATATTTAACTTTTAAAATTTCATATTTTGCCAATAAAAAAAAGAAAAAGAAAAACTCATAGAAACTTTTTAATTTATTGGTTATAAAATATATTCATATTAAAAACAATTAAGACGTGGTATTTAATATTACGTTAATAAAAGTTCAAATCACTATGAAAGTGATAGATGAAAAAGTTAATAATACAAGATGAAAAAAACTCATTATTGTAAAATCTTTCATTGAAAATTGTAGTAATCTCTTGTAAGTTGACTCATACTTTATTAATGTTGTGTCTTGTGTATAAATTCTTACTCCAAAATTCTCTTACTAATAATGTGACTATTAACATGAGTAATTAAGTGAAGATTAAAAGAATAAACAAAAGAAAGTTTAAATTATGTAGCAGTTGTTGACCTATTCCTTTCATAGCAGTTCATTGTGCTTGGGGAGAAGGAAGTAGCTGCAAAAGTGTGTCAACGACACCAAGCTAGAATCTCTCTCTGCATAACCTCTGTTAATCATTGATTATAAATATTTTAAGTAATAAACATGAATTTAATAAAACTCTGCATGCAATAAAAAAGAATGATGGAGATTGGAATGTAAGTATATAGTATGAACACGCGTTTGCAATCTCTCAAGTAACACCACAATGCTACCATTCTCTGAAACTCACTTTTTTTAATTCCTTTTCCACCGCGATTCTTCTGGTAGCTACCTTCAAAGTGCTGTTTTGACAATGACAGAGGCGTGAGATGCGGATCAAATACTTCTATATATTTCTACAATTAAATAATACAACTAACTATATTAATTAATACTTTGCATGTTGAGAAATAAAAAAAGCATGTTCCAAAACTCCATTTCTATAGTTAAATATTTCTGACTAGGGTTTGGAATTTTCAGATCATTCACTGATAAATTCAACATTTTTTTTCTTTCGAGAATTTTCCTGTAGCTTATACAATGTCATGGAAAATAAACCAAAAACAAAAAGTCAAATAAGAAAAAAATAATGAATGAATATATATGTGTGTTGCCCAATTCTTGGTTGGGATTTGGTTTTTAAATTTAGGGTTAAATATGTTTTTGGTCCCTGAAGTTTCAGTGAAATTTGGAATTAGTCTTTCTTTAAAATTTTTGATCAATTTAGTCTTTCATCTTTAAAAATGCGTGAATTTAGTCCTTTTAACCAAATTTTGTTAAGTTTATCTGACGTTTCAAACGCATTTCATGGTAATATTTGAATTATTTACACCGTTTGACACATTTTTGTTTCAATGTTAACTCAAATATTATCATAAAATATGTTTAAAATGTCAAATAAACTTAACAAAATTTGGTAATAAGAAGGATTAAATTTACGCATTTCTAAAGATGAAGGACTAAATTGATATAAAGTTTGGAAGAGAAACTAATTTTAAAACTTACTAAAACTTGAGGGAGAATAAACATATTTAACCCTTAAATTTAAGTTGTTCTAGAAAAATATACAAATTAAAATTTTGAAAATTTAAGAAACTAAAACACAAGTTTTCATAATTGTATGAAAATATATGGATTCTTTTATTATTAGGTGTATAGGTTTTAATTTCTTCACAGCTGTATGGATAATATATAATTTATTTCTTATTTATGGAAGTCAATTTTTTGTGCAAGAATATAAAGGGAGAGATAAAAAATGAATAGGTCAACATCGATGAGATACAGCAGCAGTTGCCGTAGTACTATAAATTTACTCTTTCATTAGGTGCATATATATCTTATGATATTTGTATAAACAAATATTCATGAATCATGATCAAGTTTTATTGGTAAAGTTGGCTTTTTGGAAATTAATTATATATATGTTTATATTATTATCTATGAAACTAACAAACAACCCAACCGATTGTGATTTTGGCTTATTCCCAAAATTCAATCCTAACATATTTTAGTGGTCAAATGTGTTAATCATATGCATATTTACAATTCATTGTTGAAATAAGTGATTAAGGATTTTTTTTCTTCTAAAATATTATTATTTAAATCACTTGAAAATAAATAAAATTATATATTTTAAATTTGAAATAAAAAACAATATTTTTTTAAAGGGCTAAAACTCAACTTTAGAAAAAAATACATTATCAATAATATATTTAAAAAATAAATAAATAAGAATATTATATATATTCTAAGCCGCATGTAATGATCGCATGCATGAAACTTTGATTTCATTGATTGATCAAATTTTGTTTGCTTCTGCCACCATTGATATGAATGAAGGTCAAGAATCTAACCTAAATATGTTAGTTTGTTTTATCTCTTCATTCATGTTTCTTTTATTAGTATTGTTGTTATCATTTTATTTATGTGCATGCAACGATTTTGGTGATTTCTGACAGAAGATTATAGCAGTAGCTGTAGTAGCTCATAATGTAAAAGCTTATCCTTAAATGTTTATTAAATTAATATTAAATTAATGCATACAACACATACACATAATGTGTTCTTTGTATCAAACCCAAAGAAACGTTCATTCACTTTTACGAATCGAGAATAAGCCGCAGAGCCAGCGCATGTGGGAGTAATCAAATTCTATTTTTTGTTTATCTTAAGCATGGGCGTGGTAGAGTTAGATTAATTACATTTATTTTAATAATGAAATTGATTAAATATTGAGAAATGGAACAAGAAACGTGGCAGTGTCTCGTGGTTTAGAACGCACCGAAAGCTTCTGATTATGAATCCACAACATAAATTATCATGTAAAAGTGTTTTGTTTTTGGAGATGCTAGGGAATACCAGCAGCTATGTATGATTCGAACGGCGTACCATGTGACATCTATGTCATAATAGGCACTGTAATTTTGGATTTTTTTTTTGTTATGAAATTGGTTACAAATTCACTCAAAAAATGTTTTTCAATATACTTATGATGATCAAATAGAAATTTTATATTTTCTTACAAAATAATATACTCTCGAATTCAAGATAATGTGTTGTGTAAGGTCAAAATAATATTGTCAATTCAAGATAATATTTTCGGCACGAGTATCTCGGTTATAACAACAACATGCACCTTGATCCTATCGACTTTACAAAACAAGGTTAATATGGTCAATCAATGATTAGATAAATCGGTCGGTTAGCAAAATTCTAAACTACCTAAAAAGGTTCCTAATCTATGTAATCTAGGTCCATTATGGTAAAAGCTCATAAAGGTATTATAAATAACATTATTTACAAGATAAGTATTACATATTCAAGAACACTTATTATTTTTTACGCACATATACCTAATTTGAACGACGAGGTATCTTTGTAGTTTGGATATGGAAGAACATGAAGAGAATACTTTTCAACTTTTGTAGTGAGTTAATTAAATACATCTCGGGTTGAAAAGAAGAAGATAAAATATTTTTTGTGAACATGTCTTATGAATACATTTTAATTTGGTAAAAACAAATGATGCTACTCATTATCACGAACTTAAATAATTGATCAATTAGAACACATTATTTTCAATTTCAATCTTACATAAATATTATATAAATAGTAATTTTTGAAGAGAATTGCATCAAACATGATATAAACAAAATATGAGTTTAACCCTCATAAAAAAATTGAAGTCACCTCCAATATAAAACTTTAAAACGTGTTTATAGTCTTCTTCCTAAATGAACGACTTTCTCATCTCATAATTATATAGTTAGTATTTAGAGTTTTCACATTACTTCTCAAATATCTCAATATTTTCATTGTCTTGTCTGATTATTTGTTTTGACTTAATAAATATATATCGAGAATAAAATTATTATCTCTATCCACATCACTTTTAGAACAATTGAATTTTACTCTAAAATTATTGTCTCTATCGATATCACGTTGATTTTGTAGAGACTTCCTCCAATAATAAGATTTGGGAGTGTGATGATACAAAATCTTTATCTACATTTCATTTACTTCTTCCAACAATAAGATTTTAAAGTGAGTGTCATGATCCAAAATCTTCATCCCTAACACCGAGACACATAGAACTAGAGATAAAGGTGAATTATCTATTTTATGTATAAGAGGGATGAATCAAATTATATCAATGTAACTTTTATAGGATGTGATATAAGAAATGTTTTATTTCATACAAATTATATACACAAATATTTATATTAATTTAAAATTATTTTAAAATTAAATAATTTTTTTCTTATAGAGAGTTACCGATAATAAAATTTATATAATAATTTTGAAATTCAAATCTGAAAATAATGTGACATAGTGTTTAAAGTTTGAATAGAGGATGATGATGTTGTTGTTTTTTTTATCGGTTTGAGTATAAATTTGATGGCGCATTACATTAATGCATTCCCATCATAGCCAATTTATTTGAAGATATATAAAAAAATAATAATACCACAATCTCCATAGCCAATATAGTTGAAGATATACGTAAAAAATAATATTTACTTTGGCTCCAGAAATCACAGAGTCATAGCTATCAATTTGTTCATCTCCATAATTAAATGCATTACTTGATGAAGTCCAAAAGAGAGGGATAATTGTGTAATAATTTTTGGAGGTGAACAATATCGAAGAGTTTAAATTTTCAAAATGTTGATATATAAAAAATGCTTTTTATTATGGAAGTATTTTCTATTCAAATTATAAAATGATTTATCAAAATATTTATTTAATGGACTCATTTAGTAAAAAAAATTAAAATAAATTTATACTGAGTTTTTATTACGGTTTGGAAATGATAGTGGCCGTACTGAAAGTAGAACGGAAGCATGCGTCCGTTACGTCCGTGACACTGTTAGTACAAGTATGTATACGAACCTGGAAGTGCTTTTTCTGAAACGCGCAAAAGTACGTCAACTGAAATAAATACATACACAAAAACACACGCAACAATAGATTTGTTACTGAATTTCATTCTTTATTAAATATTTCATTCTTTCGATGACTAATTAATAGTCATTTATCCAGTAAAATTAATTGAATTTATTTATGTTTTGTGCTGGTCAAACTTAAATATTTTTCCGTTTATATTCGAGTTAAAAGAATGTTATTAAGTGGACTTAAGTCGTCATGTTTGAAGAGTTTATTTTGACCACCTTTTTGATACACATGTCTAGAAAAATACAATTATATATAAATTTAATCAAAATAAGATATATATAATTTTTTCATATAATGAAAAATATATATCTTAACAAAAATGTATATATTTAACGTTTTTAATTCAAATATCAACAAAAACATTATTATCAATTGTAATTATTTAATATGTAAAATATTTAAAATTGTAGTAATCAAACTATTCAATATATAAATTTTTTACTTCCTCTTAGGGGGTAACGCGGCCCGATCTGGCCCATTTAGGCCTGCCTACACTTGACCCGCAAAATTAGGACAGGGTTGGCCCGTCCTGCTTTGAAAATTTTGGTTCAAAATTTTGGCTCATCTCGTATAGGTTTTAGCCCGTGGACCGATCTTCTTTTCTACAATTTCTTGTGATAAAGCTTTTTATGTTTTACAAATTGAAAAACTTTAACAATTTCACAAATTTAAGCAGATATTTTGAAAAGTTGAATGATAAATTGATAATCTAAACATTTTCATCATATACATATTCATACTTTGTCATGCACGATGAATTCTTGAAATTTTAGCACATTCAAAAATATAAAACATTCATTTTTTTCACTTATACAAGAATTTAGAACATCTATGTAGAAGTCTAGAAGAAAATTAATTAACATACATAAGTGCAATTTTTTTTATGTAAACCACACGAGCTGTCCTGCCCTGCTCCGCCCCACCCCGTTCATAGCCCATGCAGGCTGACGAACTTAAAATCTCTGTCTGTCTCGTATTTTTCATACAGACTTGCAGACCGGCCCGCCCAGCCATCCCACTTTATCTCCTCTTTTATATTACTTATGTAAACTTGCTTTTTATATTACATATTTGAAACATCGATGAGTAACCGTCTAAAAACTAATATTTTTATATATTAATTAATTAATGTATAAGTTAATTTGAGAAGAAAGTTAGGAGAAAATGTTAGCGAATAAAGTGGCAGTGATTGTGGTTGTATATTTGGAAACCCTCTTTTCAAATCTAACACATATTCTTCCAATCTTCCTCACAATTTCTGTGTAAGCATAAAAAGAAACCAATCAAATTAAATAATATTTCATGAAAGCACGAAAACAAAACACCAAACTAACTACACGGGTGGAACATAATTCGCAACCTACAAACAACATTGTTCACATCTTTTTGTCCCTTCAAGTTTCTTAATTAGATTTGGAGATTTTGTAGGAAGCATGTTTTGTTGAAAAACATTGAACAAGGCAAATAAATGCCATGACCCAAAGTTTATTAGTGGATTTCTATGCTCAAATCAAATAAACATAACATTAAGGGGATTCACCATTTTAAATTAATTCTTGCCAAAGCTACCAAAGGAATAGGCCAACATTTTAACTATAGTTTTTAAATGCAATAACGTTGTTGTAATATTTTATGGATATTTCGAGAAGATTCATTCACTAGGTTTTAAATCAATAAAATATGAGTTAAACCTTAAAATAATAGGTGATTTATGAATTTATATATATATATATATATATATATATATATATATATATATATTATTGAAAGTTTTATACCAACTAAAAATAAAACAAATTTATAGTTATAATAAGTAATTGTAAATTTTAATTTACAAGCGGATTTTAAAAAGTTGAATTAGGTTTAAAATTTACTTTTTAAGATGATATTAAAATCATTTAAAGTTTATCTTAACGATTTGTTATTTGTTAGTCATACTGTGTCATTCGTCACCAGATTACTGATTAATGTCTAGTTGATACTCGATATGTATATATGTCTTGACATAAGGAGGTTGTGTTGAAGATTTCACATCAACTAAAAATAAGACAAAATTATACTATATAAGTAAGTACAAACATACCTTCTTATTTAAAATTGAGTTAAATTTAAAATCTGTATCGATTTTTTCAATTTTACATAGGGTCGTTATAAGATTTTTAACCATGTTATAAGATTAGAGATTCTAAAAGATCTGCATTTGAGAATAATGTAAATGATTAATTTTAAGGATTGAGAAGTGACAAATGTGAATGAACTAAATGATGATAAAATAAGAAGAGAATTACATTGAAATCTGATTTTGAGATGGTGGATAAATGGGGGATAAAGAAGGGTTTTTTGGCATTTCATTGGAAAATTATAAATAAAGAGAGGAATGGGGTAACCCAGCACATGGGGTGTGGTCAGATTTGGAGGTTTGTGAAAAAAATGCTGCCTTTTTAGAAGAGATGTATACTAAACTTACGTTTGTTGTTGTTTGTTTCAATATTTTATGGTCCCTTTTTTTTCAGAGATGAACAAAAGAAAAAAAAACATTGAAAATGTTGTGCCAGCCTAGCCTCACACATTCATTGGTTTAGTTGATTAAGAAATGCATTGTTTGGTAGAGTTGTAAAGTAATTATATATCTTTTATTTTTATTATATGAAGTAGAGAAACAAAGAAGAGAGTTAATTTTTTTTTCTCGAAGCCATAAAAATAGTATTATTTTCATATTTTTTCACGAAAAGTATGAGAAAATAAATAACATTATTTAAGGTTGTTTTTAAGATATACATATAATTTAGTATAGTACAATATCACAAATACATGCCCACAACAAATCAAAATTTATTAAACTCGATATGGCAACAATGAACTATGGACCAATATTTTCCCTTCACACTCTTATTTGGTTGGTTTATGATCCTTTCAGCAAAAAATAAACTATTACATTTTATTTTATATTCATTCATTAATATTTTTCTTAAAATGAAGTGTTCTAGAAGAAGAAGAGTATTAGATATGTTGTAGTATGCATCCGTCACTATATACAAGCAATATATATCATTTGTTACATTATATGTATTACGTATCTTCGTATACAAATATTAAATATGAATATCACGGTCCCCAATACATATAAACTTCAATTATATATGTAAAAATTCATTACAATGATATAAACTTGAATTATATCATTTATGCGACTATTTTTCACTTGAACGAAAATTATACAAATAAAAATGGTCATTTTTTCGTCTTGTTTTTACTTGAAAAAAAATCTCTTTACTTCTCACATCTTGTTTAATTAAAAGCACTTTTAATTGAACAACGGTACAACAAAAAGTTATTTTCTTTTTCATGTTTTGCTTGTGTACTTATGATTAAATAAAAAACAATGATTCATTATCAATACCTAATTTAATTTTTTAATTTAAATAATATAATATTCAAGTATCACAGTCCTATTATTACTTGACTCGTTTTACTTCTAATAAAAACTCATTCAAAAAACTTAATTAATATTAATATGATTGATAATTTAATCGATATATATTAACGTTCTTGAATAACAAAATTGTGATAGAATTTCAAGTTTTAAAATGAATAATAATTTATATATGAAAAAAATGAAAATTATTTTCCTTAGCCCTTAACCATTAGAGGATGATTTTTCCTTTCAAATAAACATTAGCAAAATGTTGTTTTATTTAGAATTTCTCCAACTAAACGATATATTTGTTCCAAATTAATAAGTAAAACCTTATTTGATTTAGTTTTTAAAATTTAGTTTTTATTTATTCAAAGTTTATAAAGTTTAATTTACAATATAATGATAGATAACATGAGTATGATATTTTCAAAATAGATTTTTTTTCCTACTCTTAATTCCTTTGAAGATATTATTATTATTTTATTAGAAAGTCAATCTCAAGAACAAAATTTTGGTGAAATTAAAATTATCAGTTTAATTGAACATACTTCAGTTGGACTGATGATTTCAATTTCATCAATATTCGATCGAACAATTTTAAATGTTGTGACCATTTATTCAATTTTTTGTTTCAATTCAATACTATCTTATCAAGTTATCTAGAAATGATGAAAATTACTTTAATGTCATAAATGTTTCTTCCAAAATTATAAGATTTTATAAAATTTCATTTGTGTAAATATATTAAGAGTATTTTGACTACAAAGTCATAAATTTAAACATCCAAATCTTATCACTAAAACTTATTATAATGTAGATTATAACATTCTTGTATTGAATTAAAAGATGGAGAAAGACTTTAAAAGTGATGTAAACACAAACAAATTCATAAAAAAAAATTAAGATTTTGATTATCACAATAGAGATTGTTTAAGAAAATTAATACTTCATAGAATGTCCTCTGCAATAAAAGGGAACAACAAAATTAGGGAATGAAGTCATTTATCATCAACATGAAAAGAAAAAAAAAATACTTAAATTGAACTATACAAAAAGCAAGAAAAAGTTGTAAAATTATTATCATTTAGGAAAAAAAAAATAAGATGATGCATCTTTGATCTTACAATTGATCAAACTTGTATGAATATTTAACTTAGGCTTAGGTTAAATATAATGTTTAATGTTTTGTCTAGCTTATATAATTTGTCATTTATAAATCACTCCATAATTATTAAAACAGCTATGTAATTTTTAATTTGAAAACAAATATATTTAATACCAAAACCTTCACTAAATTTGGATATGTATGAATGAACCAAAAATCTCTTTTGCTAGATTATTCAAAATCACATACTACTCAAAAGTACTGGTAGATGTACCAGAGATAGATAGAAACAAATGATGTCATCCACTTTTATATTACTCTAAAGTATTAATTTTGTGTTTATTACAACAATTTCATTGGAAATTTGACAAAGCAAACATTGATAGTTTATTTACTGATAAGCATGTTTGACTTCCATCAAGTTTATACACATCTCTCTTCAAAAAATATAAATATTATTAATGATGACAATGTAATAAAAGTAGTCTATATTGATAAAATGATATAATATATATTTTGACTAAAATGTGAATTTAAACAATTGAAAATATATTCAACTAATAATAGTTCATGAATATTTAAATCTATTTATTCAACCCTTGTAATAACAGTTTTTGTGAAATATGTTAACTTTTATACAGTTTAAATTTTAACTATAATTTATTAAGTTAATTAATACACTATGTGATCAAATTGGTACATACAGTCATTAGAACAATATTATTCAAAGTGAAATTCAATAATTTTATTTTTTATGTGAAAATTACTGTAAATAAATAGATTGGTAAACTTTTGATTTACATTTTGAATTTAATCAAATTACACAACTTCCTGTTTACATAATATATGATTTTTCAAAACTCTAGTGACTATTTGATTGTAGTTAAACCTTTTAGTTAATGTTTAATATTACTTTTTCTTATAAGTATATCACATTTTACACATACATAGAAAATGTACATATTTGTTTCATTTAGTAATTTTTATAATTGAGATTATATTCAATTTTGAATTTGTGAAAAGAATTTATAATATTATGGATAGATACTAGTACGATGATAATCTCAAGAAATACATCATATGTGGCAAATTTTGCAAAGACATGCATTATTTTCTTAGAGTCAACCTTTCGGGAACATAAAATTTTCGGTGAAATTGAAATTGCGAGCACTCACCGATGTGGGATTGAGCAATTTTAGGTTTTAGGACCACTTATTCAATTTCTTTGTATCGTTTTACTGCTTTCTTGTCACGCTATCCAGATATGATGAAAATTGCGTAAGCATTATAAATGTTTCCACCAAATTCATCATATTTTATATAAATTTTTTATTTATATTTATAAACAGATCAAAAATATTTTAATTTTTGAAGATGATGCATTATAAGGTAAATAAGTTTAACATCTACCTCTTGTCATTCGGATATGTTAATGTAATATAAAATTTTAAATCATACATCATAAAAAAAAACATAATTTCTATTCTGAAAACATAAGATTCTGCTAACAATTAAAGAAATTGTTTACTAGAATATAAATTATAAGAGTATTATATTGAGAAAAAGTTGATGAAAAATCTTATAAATGATGTAGAAGAAAGAAACCCACAAACAAAACTAAGACTTTAACTCTATAGTGAAAAATATCTGATAAAATTTAGAAAAATTACCAATAATAAGAAAAGATATGCACAAATTAAATTAAAGATGATGAATAAACTTTTGAATATCAGTTTAAACCCTAAACCAGTATATATTGGTTAGAAATTAAATTAAATTAAAATATTGAAGTAGTCTAACTTACTTTAACTATCCAAAATATTTAAACTATTGTCAACAAACATTATATTATTAAAACATATTTTTTAATATCATAAGTTATATTGCAGTCTAAGTTGAATGATAAGAAATTTAATCATAAAAATTTAAATTAATGAAATAATTAGTGAAATATTTTACCATCCTAATCATGATATTACTCTCAAAAATTAATTTCTTAACCGGTGAGAAAAAGTCGTGTGTGCATTAAATGATATTATTTATGATGAAGATGAATTTTATTAATTTTTCTTTTTGATAAAATATTATTAGAAAAAAAAAATTCAACCCCATGTTGAATTAAAAGTTACAATAACTAAATTAAATTCAACTGAATCTTTTAACATCTAAACATAATTTTTTTCAATTTAAAAACAAGAAAATTTGTAAATTTTTATTATTTATTATTATTATTTAGGCAAGAAAATAAAATGAAGATTTAGTTAGTGATTTAGTCCTTTAATTTGTCATTTTCGTTCATTTTGATTTTTTTATTATTTTTGAGTTCAATTTAGTCATTCAATATTTAAAAAGGTTCAATTTGGTCAACTAATTATTTTTTATTCAATTTAGTCATTTTTTATCTTAAAGCGATAAAATTTTGTCCTTTTCGATTTAAGACCAAATTAATAATTAAACTTAATTACAATTTATATATATGTTAAAATATTTTTTATAATTTATACATCAAATTACTCCACCTAAATACTAAAATTATTTTAGTTTTTATCCTCCATCTAAATACTCGAATTATTTTATTTTTTATATTTAGGTGAATTGATTTAATGTATAAATTTTAAAAAATTATTTTAACATATATACATAAGTTTGTAATTAAACTTATTTACTAATTTGATTTCAAATTGTCAAATTAAAAAAAACAAAATTGATCATTATATAAAAACTGACTAAATTGAATAAAAAATAATAAAAAATCAAATTAAACATTTAAAAAAATTAAATTAAACCAAAAAATAATAAAAATATCGAAATAACTAAAACAACAAATTAAAAAGACTAAATCATTAATTAAACTTAAATTTAAATATCTTTCATTCACACACGGGTCAAACTAGAATGAATTTTTAACTTAGTTATTTTATATGTAAATACTTTATATATATTGAAACTTTTTTCATTAAATTTGGATATAGAGGGATCAACTAAAGATGTCTTTGCTAAATTGTTTAAAATCACTAACTAATAAAAAAAAAAAGAATATTGCTACAAGAACTGGAGACAGAGAAAGAGGTGACCCCTAGTTGGTAAATATCCCCAAAAACTAAGGGCACTTTCCCAACTTTGCACCTATAAATCCTTAATCTCACACCCTTCTTCAAATCCCCCAACCTTTATTTTTATCAACAATTCATCATCATCACTTCCACTGCAACTTCTTTCAACTCCTTCACCCAACAACAAAACCAGAACACCAACACAAGAAAAAAACATAGCAAAAAAAATGTCCGCAAAATGCAGCCAAATCCGACACATCGTTCACCTCCGCCAGATGCTGCGGCGCTGGCGCAACAAGGCACGCATGTCCGCAAACCGCACACCGTCAGATGTGCCTGCAGGACACGTGGCGGTCTGCGTAGGCACCAACCTCACCAGATTCGTGGTGCGCGCAACTTACCTGAACCACCCCGTCTTCAAGAAGCTTCTCCTTCAAGCCGAAGAAGAGTACGGTTTCTCCAACCACGGTCCATTGGTCATCCCCTGCGACGAAATGCTCTTCCACGAGGTTCTCCGGTTCATCTCCTGGTCCGAATCAGCAAAACCGAACCGGTTCGTAAACCTCGAACTTGACGACTTGAAACAACGTTGCCACATCAGAATCAACAACAACCTCGATTTCTGGCCAGAATCTAGACCGCTCCTACACGGTCCCAGTGACAAAACCGTTTGGTAACTCGGAATTTTACTCTGTCGACGACTCCGCTGAGTTTTTCAAAAAAAAAAAACCGGTCTAGATAAACCTGGGTTTGGTCGAGATTTGAGTTGGGTGATGAGAGGCTTTAATATAATTTGTTATTGTTATATTACTGAGTTGAGATCTCATTTTCATAGTGAGAGAGAGTTTGTTTTGATGTGATTCGAGTTACACATATCGTAAAATCAGTGTTAGAAGAATGGTCCGGGAATCGCCGATGGAGGAGACGGCACAACCGAGTCGTCCCGGGTTCGGATCCGAGTTGAGGCTGTGATTTCATGGCTCGTTTCAAAGCTGCGATATGAGTCTCTAACTGTCATGGTAACACCCACATGATGTAAAAAAAGCACTTATTAAGTTATTATGTTTATTTATGTATTTTATTCCATCAATTGTAGAGAATTTTCAACTTCAATTCACTCTTTTTAACTTCACTAAAAGTGTTTTTTTTTTATTAATTATTTTTTTTAAATAATTGGAGGAGGGTATTAAATATAGTGTAAAGTTTGTTGGTATGTGTGGAGGTTGCAATCAGAGTAGCAGTTGTGGGAGTTATAATGACACGAACCCACGTGAAAGCTCTCTTTCTATCTCTCTCACTTCAAATGTATGTTTTCACCTGATCTTCGTTCTGTCCCAACTATACTCTTATCACTGTTCTTATGTCAAATATTTTGTCAAAAAATTTGTGAAATGAAATTTATTTAAGAAAAAAAAAAAAGAAATAGAAAGAAAGAACGAAGAACCTCATTGACCAAAAGAAAGTGAACATGATCACAAATCACAATCATACAAAAGAAGAGTCTTTATATTCATGAGAGAGAGGACCTTTGTGCCAGCTCAGTACTCACCTAATTAAGCACAAGTTTTGATTATTATTACTCCTATAATGCCAGCTAAATAATTTCAATTAACGCATCCCCTTAACGTTATTATTGCTCAATTTTAATTAATATTTTCATAAAGAAAACCTTAATTGATATTACATAAAATACCATAACACAGAAATACATCAATTATAGGGATGTCAAAATGAGTCAGGTCCACCTGACCTGTCTGCCAAGAAAAGGACGGGTCGGGTTAGAATTTTCAATCCGTCAATCCACTATAACCCGGTTCGTTTAGTCCGTCAGTTTAGCGGGCCAAAACGGGCTAGCTCGTCCTGACCCACCAACTTTCTTTTTATATTTAAAATTAAAAAATAATACTTGTTTTATATTATATAAATAAACTTTTATATATATATATATAATAGATTTATAAACAAAAAATTAAAAAAAAAATAAAAAAAGAGGTGGGTCAGTCCTTCCTAAGATGAGACGGGTTACAATATCCAACCTGTTTATTGGTGATGGACCAACCCAACCCGACCCATTTTTTACGGGTCACAGACGGTCGGACCAAAATGGACCGGATTGACCCGTTTTGTCACCCTTGATCAACTAGCTTAATATTAATAACATATTAAATGTAACATCTTAATGAATGATCAAGTCTTTTAAGAAAAATAGGATAAAAAAAATAGTGAGAGATGAGTTTGATATCATGTATGATTGAGATTAAGGTAAGTTTTTGTGTGGTGTTTTGATTGAATGTGAACAACCTAGAACAAAAGAAACATCTTTGTTAGAAACGAAGTCGCATGGGTGTCCACCATGCATGTTCGAAGCATTGTGTTCATTCGAATCCTTTGACGAAATGTATGACCCAACTCTGAGAATAATATCGGTGTCACAATCAGATTGTTTCTTTTCAACAATGTTCTAGGCTTTAAGGTGAAGTGATCGATATGCGGAAAGAACACTTTCACGAATTTGGTATTTGTTTTTTATTTTTATTAGTTTTTTTGGTTTGGTTTGACAAATTGATTTTGTTGTGACAGAAAAATTCTGTAGAATGGTGGAAGTGGAAATCCTTATCACTGTTGTTTACCTCGAAAAACAGAATAGAAGAAAAATGAGGAATTGACACGTATTGATTTTTGATGTGGAAAAAAGCCTGAATCGTACCAATAATCGAGTTTGGTGGTGACCCAATTTCACATTCGAATTTGAACACACCACGATATCTTTATCATTAATCACACTCCAATTTTTATTCATTCTCAATATGTCACATGCTTTTTTGTTTAACATGACAAAATTAATTTCTATATGGTAAAATTATATTCAAGTTTTTTCTTCACTATATGGAGTCTACTAGATTTTTAAAATGAAAACCTTTTTATGTTTAAATATTACTTTTTGATATAAAATCATGAAGAGATACAAAATTAATAAGACGAACTCAACCCATATATAAAATATTGATATTACCTTTTTTTATTAAGTAACAGAATACATTTTTTATTATATTTTGCCTTGGACATAAAAATTGTTCTTCACTTTTTCATTTGCCCTTTATATTTTTAGAAATTTCAACAGATTAGTTTGTAACATTGTGAATCTTAACTTTTTTTATATATAATACATATTTTATTTGTTTCTTATATTACAACTATCAATCAATCAATCTTAGTTTTTCTTCTTCTTTAGAATAGCCTAATTCTACTTGTAATTATGATGGATAATGAGATCTAAATTAAAAAAGAAGAAAGGAAACCTGAAATGGTTATGCAAGATGTTCAAGTTCAATTTTTTTTTATCAATCAAATATAATTTTTGGAATGAGTTTTTCCGTATGAAACAAGCTTTCGAAAAAAAAGTCTAGAACATTAAGAGATGTAGTTCGAAAGAGAATTTCCAAAATAACATTTCTGAAACAATTTTTTTGGAACATATGTAATACTCTTAAAACGAGTTTTCTAAAATAAAAATCTTTTCTTTTTCCTCATCCCAAAGAGTGTAACGATGTAGAGAACCAAGGTGCAGTTAGAGATAGCGCAGGTAAGGGTATTTTAGTCTTTTCCTGCTCTTATGTGATTAAGGATATAATTTAAGGATGTAGGAAGAGAAAGACACAGTTATTTTTAGGAGATAAAAGGCCCGTATATGTTTTGGCCCAACAGTGGAATAGTAATGAACAAGTGATCCATCATAAGTCGGTGATGGCTGCAGTGGTGACGACAGTAAAAGTGGTGGTAGAAAAAATATGGAGCACAAAGGAGGGTATTTTAGTCTTTTCATATTATTATACAGTGAAGGTACTAATATTTGGGGTGCAGGAAGGAAAAGCCTAAGTTTTAGGAGAATAAAAATTCATCTTTATTTTGGCCCAAAAGTGCAACAGCAATGAACAAGTGGTCCACTATACAAAAATTCAGGCTCTGCTACATTGACAATTGGCCCACAATAGAACAACTGAAATGATTCTTCCTTAGAAATTTATAATTATTAAAATGTTCACTTTATCAATAATATCATCTTTTTGAATAAACGAGAAATTGTTTTGGTCCCCCTTTTTTGGGTTCTCGTGGTGACTGAAAAGTGCACAATGCCGAAACTGTTAAACAGATAATGACAATTGTACAAAGAAAATAGAATCCTCACAAGAAAGAAGAAAAAAATACTAAAATATGGAAATAATAAATGGATAAAATAGATTTAATCTATGTTGGAAGTCTTGCATCGATTAGAGATAAAAAAATTTCATAGAATAAAAGTAAGGTACAAACATCACCTTATAAGTCGATTTTGTAAGGTTGAATTAGGCTTAAAGTTCACTTCTAATATGATATCAAAACCTATTTAAGGTGCAAATCTCACTGTACAAGCCGGTTTTGTATGAACATAAAAAAAAGGTAAAATTACATTATTTCAAAATTGATTTAAGTGAAAATGAATTTGATTGTGTGATGAAAAATGAAAGCACGAGGCAGAAATTGAAGAAAACATGATGCAAGAATGATAAAGAAAGGGTGGGAGAGAATTGATTGAGTGGGGTAAAGTGCATTGATCACATTTCTGTTGTTTCAGAAGACAAAATCCCAATGTTGCTTTTCTTCATTACTCATGCGGTTGAACCCTTTTTATCTTCATTTTCAATCCATGCAATGCAACAACACTTTCTTAATTGTTTGAATTGGTGTGAAAAACATCACCCCTCAAATATTCTACACTGTATTTCATTTATACTTTCTATGTAAATTTAATGAATGGAACACGTGAAGTGAGTCTTTTGAGTTAAAAGATTCTTTTTTTTTTCTTTCTGTTCATTCATAAAATTTTAAGTACAAATTTGGATTTTCTGTTAACTTTTTTTTATTATTTTTCTACTGTATTTCTATAATACATTGATTATCATTAATTTCAACTTTTTGTTCTGGTAAACCCAACAAGTCTCATATCATTTAGAAGTCGAGATCAAATAAAATTTAAATATTTTTATCTCTCTCTACCCTTTGAGACGTCTTTTAAAGACAAAATCATAACAAAATTCAAACATTTCAAAATGGACCATCCTTTAAAAATACGGTGATTATCAGGTACTAGATTGCATGAAAGTCAAAGGTGTTGTTGACTTTTGAAAATTTTGCAAGAAAAAAGTGTAAGAATTTGCATGTGAGAGAGATGAGCGAGAAGAATCCAATGAATGAGATAGAGATAGAAATGCATTGACATGTGAAGTTTCAGAAAGTGGTTGTGTAGCACAGAAAGTGTCATGTCCAACATTTTGCATTCAACAAACTCAAACCCTATTTCAGTTTCCCACACTGGTCTCAAAATAACAACAAAAGAGAACTTAACATTGGTTTATGTATCTCAATGAAACATATGCGTTATACTTTGTTAACATGATCCAATTTGAAGATACTCTTCTTATGATGCAACATCTCAAAACAAAAATATTTTGAGATATTAATTACGAAATTTTCTCATAATTAGTTAATATTTTTATTGTTTTAAATTTGTTTATTTTAAATCGTGTAATCTTACACTTTTCTTGTATGTTATCTATCTTCTTATATCTTTGTATGCCTAATTTTAGTTATGTAACTAGATGTGACACCTTTATCAATTTGAGTTTATTATTTCAAGTTTTAATTCATTTGAGTTTTGGCATTAAGATTTGATAATATTTTTCTTAATTCTAGTTTTATTTCAATTTCAATTTAATTTAATAAAAGGCTATCTTTCACATTATTACAAATACTAACTATACTTGATAATTTAAAATTATTTTACAAGTGGATATAAGATCGGCTTGTAACATAGAATATTAGTCTAAGTAACGTAGTAAGTATGAAAAACTCAATATTAAATCTAAATTTATTTTTAAGACAATAATAACATGGTCATTTCGCAAATACATCAATTAAAAAAAATAAAACTTAATATATCGTATCAATTATAAAGTTTATACACATATTCTTTTACTTTTTACTCTTATTTCTTGATCCAAGCAATCTTGTGTATATATTGTTTATATGGGAAGTAACATCTTGAGTATTATATAAAAAATTGGGGGTGATTTTTTTTGTTGTGAAATAATTTTTATTGTAAAAAATAGGCTAAAATACTCTCTTGGTCCATGTTTTCGCTGGAAAATCTTAAATAGGTCCATAAATTTTTTTTAATCCCAATTTGGTCCATAATTCTGCAAAATTGATTCAATTAAGCCCATTCCGTTATTTCTTCATAAACGGCGTTTACTGCTGATGACCTTGAGTTTTGTACATGCTTTGCTGTTAGTTAATTGTGAGAAGCAGTGCAAATGACGTGGTGTTCTCCTATTTAGTAACATCTAGTAGTTTGCCCTAGCATTTTGGGTGGCAGGAACTGAAAGGAAAGAAGAGAATAGTTTGTTTATGGCTTCTTCTCATTCATGGTCGACGTGCTCCTGCAATGGGTTAGGGGTGTAAAATCGAAGTGATTCTTGTCATGGAGGTGGGTCAAAGAGGTTTGGTTCGATGCCTGTTTGCTATTGTGGTGAGAAAGTTGTCTTGAGAACTGCTAGAACCCCTAAAAATAGGGGGAAACAATTCTGGGGATGTCCTAAGTATAAGGTAAGATCCATGGAACTTTGATTTTTTTCGTTTAAGTTAAGCAGGAGATCTTTGACGAGTTTATGTATGGTTTTTGGACAGAGGGGTTCTGAACAATTGGTTGGCTGCAATTACTTTAGTTGGTTCAATGGAGATGAAAATGAAGAAATTATTGGTTCAGTCACGAAGAATGAAGAAAGGGATGTTAGTGTGCTGAATATGGAAGAAATGTACGGGCAAAGGATGAAAATTCTTATTTTAGAAAAATCTGTCATGAATTTGGAAAATATGATAAGGGTGTTATTTTGGGGGGTTTGTTTTGTTTGTGTATTGAATGTAATATTATTTTCGTTGTTGATGAAAAATCCATAATGCATTGTAAAAGTTTGATTGTGTATTGAATGAAAAAGTTTGATTTAAGCACATAATTTTGGTGTTGTTATAACAGACCCAAACTTGTCTTCCTCATCAGTGTCGGTTGCAGTAAGGAATTCATCTGAGTGCCACTCAATATCTGAAAATTCATCACCAGATCCTACTCCTACAACCTCATCCTCACTTGAATTACTACAGTGTGGTTGACTGGAAGAACCTGCTCCTCCAATATCTTCTGGAGTACCACCAACTTCACATTCCATGTGACCATCCCATGGCTCAACTTCCTCGTCAGCTTCAACACTGACATCAACAAGCCCTTCATCACAAAACTTCTCTGCAGCAACATCAATCCTTGTATCCTCACCATTTGCATTTGACTTATCTTCAATTTCGTCATAAACCTCAACCACCTCCACCTCATCTGCCTAATGTAAGTTCTCTTCAACATCAGCATTAACCTCCTGCACATCCTCCTGCACATCCTCCTTATCAGTCTCTTTTTCTCCATCATCATCCAACTCCTTTTCAACTTCAGCATCAAAATCCTGCACATCCTCCTTATCCATTAACTTCATCATCTAACTCCTTTTCAACTTCACCATCACCCTCCACTTCTTTATCCCCTTCATTATCAACCACAACCCCTTCGATCATGTTAATAACCTCAGGTTCAGTCATCCTGTGCACCACATAAAGATGAACAACACCATTTATCATAGATATGGTGGCCATATGCATAGCACCTTTGTCATCAACTAGCTGCACCAACCTATCTTCTAGCACTGACTCTCCTCCAACAGAGTACCACAACTCTTTGGGATTAAGATGTCCCAACTCTCGTACTTCATGCAGAATCTCGAAATAGCTCCACGTATCAGGATCACAGAACCACGACACCCTTTCCCCACCGTCATACCGTAGCTTCCCATCACTGACAAAATGCCCACAGTGGTGGACCACCACTTCGAAACGATCTTCAGACATCCAACCTGAAATTAAAATGCCCACAAAAGGATACACATATTACTGTCCATACCACCGTCAAACTGACAAATTAATATGGGGGACCACAAATAATATAAACTACACTGCTCAAAGCAAATGGGGGACCACAGACCCACTCACAAAATGGAAAATGAAACACCTTAAACCCCAATCACACAACACTCCCACACTTCCATCCATGAAAACAAAGCAAATAAAAAACGAAAGTCGAAAAAACACTAAACCCCAATCAACGAAAATAACAAACAAAATTCCCAAATCCAACTTCTAACCTTCAATGTAGATGACCTTCGCTCAACAATGTCGTCATGATAAAGCCTGGAGATTGCAATCAACCTTGAAAAATGGTAGGGCCTTCCTCCGCCTTGCATTCCTCCGCCTCGATATCCCAATCCCTCGTCGCAATCCCAAACCCTACTCGTAATCCTTATTTCTCTTAATCCCTAATTTTAAAATCATCCCAAAACGACGTTATAATTACGAAATGAATAAACAAAACGCTGAACTTGAAAAACATGTCTGTTTAATTCAAAAATTAATTTCCACCTTGTACTGTTCACATTAAAAAATAAATTCACATCAGCCATCCATTGAAACGTGTACAGTGTTATACAAAAAATCGTTACTCAACTTAACGCTGTTAACGAATTGGGCTTAATTGAATCAATTTTGCATAATTATGGACCAAATTGAGATTAAAAAAATCTATGGACCTATTTGAGATTTTTCAGCGAAAACATGGACCAAGGGAGTATTTTAGCCTTTTAATAATATGCATGATTATGTGAGTGATAACATAATTATAGAATTATAGGAATTATCATGAAACATGATTGGTTGAATTGGTTGTGCTTAGACTTTATGATTCCATGGTTCTGTGTTGAAACCTTACTGAGAACAAAATTGATTTCTTTATTTTTGCTAATATAATGGTGACTTGAATGTGAAAGGGTGGGAAAAACCCTAGAATTAATGGGGGCAGCCAAGGTAGCTGGGAAAAACAACCCATAATGGTAATTATAAGCATTAAAAAGACCAATTTTCGTTATTTTTTGCCATTTACCACAATTAGGAACCATATAAAAAGGGAAATTTAGGTAATTAGGAGGGTTTTTGGAGTCTGAAAGCTAGAGTAAAACAAGAGCACAAGTTTTGGAATGAAAATGTGAGTTAGAGGGATTCAAGAGAGCTGAATTTGATGGGCATCAAGGGAAGTCAATTTTGGGGCAAGAAGAGCTATCACCTTCATTGTTTTAAGTAGAGGAAAACCAGGTTAGGGGAGATCTATTGTATGTAAATTTCTGATTCTTAATAATTTTGCCTATTCTGAAATATGCATGAATAAATGTATCCTTGTCATGAAATTTCGTTGTCATTGTGGTGTGAATTGGGGGTTTGCTTGTTTTGATGTTATATGATTAAACCCTCACGAGATTGTATGGGAATAATAGGATTTTTTGTACTATTGTGGATTAAGGTTCAATTTCGAATTTTGGTTGTCAATTTGGTGTTCCAATCATGTTCATAATGCTTATACTCTGTGATGAATTGCTTCGTAAAGTTGAATGTGGTTTTGGACAAATTGGTTTGGTTTTTGAGTGCATGACAGAGAGAATGTCTGCTATTCTCGCCTAAGCTAGCGAGGCTCGCCTAAGCGAGAATAGCATAAACGCAAAACTTGGTTTGTGTTCGAGCATCTCACTCGGGCAAGAGCAGCTCGCCTAAGCAAGAAATCGAGTAGTTATGAGGTTGTGCTCGAAGGTCTTGCTCAGTCGAGGAGTCGATGGTTTGGGCGACTAAGCAACTCGCTCAGGCGAGAGCTACTTGCCTAAGCGAGAGATCGTGACAGGATGAGTGTGATGCTTCTTGTCTCGCCGTCGAGAGACTTAGTGTTGGGCGAGGGATGATTTCGCCCAAGCGAGACCTCGCGTTAAGTTTCTGTAGCACTCTCGCTCAGGTGAGGACGCTTAGCCTAAGTGAGATAGGCCTAGTCGCTTAAGCTAAGGCTCCTAGCCCAAGCGAGTTTAGTGCAATTTGTGTGTATTGTTGTATACATTTATGCGGACGTGGATGTTGTGCCATGAGACGGTAGGTTCATGGATGGTGGTTAACACGTGATGGTATGAGTGGGGAGGTTCATTCCCAGTTACTCTCATGTGGGGATACGAGCGATGTAGGTTCGTATGTTCCATGCTCATATTTGAGAGATGCTACGTGTGGGAAGGTACGTAGCTGGTTGATCACGTGTGTTGGACTACGGGCGGGCAGATTCGTAAAGTAGGATTACGAGTGGGGAGGTTCGTAAAGGCAGGACCACGAGCGGGCAGGTTCGTGTGAGCATCATAAATCCCGAGTCTATGTTTAATCTTGTTATGTAAATTGAAGGTTGAAAAGCCTTGGGGTATTAAGAACTTGGCCAAGGTCTAGCTATGATAATATAACTAGTTGTTTATATATTATTTAATTTGTGTGATTTCTTATATTACTAAGCTCACCCTTTTTGTTTGTGCTTGGCGATGATCGTGTAATTCTTTACACGAAAGTAGTTGATGATATAGGTGATGCTGCTAATGCATGAGACGGAGAGAGGGGATAGCTTGGGTTGGAGCTAGGAAATCTATTATGTCTTTTCTTTTACCTTATCAGAATATTTTCGGAATTTGTAATAAGTTATTACACTAATATTGTTTAAATTATGACACCTCGGTTATTGGTTTTAATTTTCCTGCGTTTGGGAATAATGAAAATATGAGGTTATTAAATAAATTGGTTATTTATTTAAATTAATTAAGTAATTTCCAGTAGGGACGTTATAGGCATGCTGGGAAGGATACAGGAAGAGATGAAGCTTCAAAAGCCCAATGGGCTTCAAATACTATTTTCATGTGCGAAGGAAGATATCAAGATTTGATTGATGTGTCTTAGTCCATTAGTGTAGATTTAAATTAGGCCAAGTGTTTAGGCCATGCTTTCTAAATAAATTGTAAAAAGTATAGAAAGTAGATTGGATCATAACTCACCTAGCTTTTGAAATTGGATCCATTTAAGCCTAATTCCAAAAGCCAAGCCCAAGAATGTTGCTAGCTTGTCCATGCATTAAACATTTAGCACATGTTGTAAATGAGGGGGGGCGTGACCATGCCATGTGGCTAGTGATTCGAGAATTGTGGATCTAGGAGGTTAGATCTACATTTAGGCACCATTTTTTCAACTAGCATGTGCTACATTTGCATTCAATTTCGTTGTACATTTAACTTGCATTTGGAGTTTGCCTTCTACTATAAATGGTGGCCTCCATCGCTTGTATTTAGCATTGTTGACTATGTAAGGAAATGTTGTTGAGTTCACTCCACAACTTATAATTGAGAGTCACCTAGCTAAAGCTTCTCTTAGAATCTCCTATAGCCTTCCCCCTCTAAGATTGACCAACCTTCTTAGAGTTCTTTCATCATTCAATCACCACCACCAAAAACACCTTTTTGCACCTGTCTTTCGTTGCATTAAGCCATGAAGCCTCCTTGTTCCAGCAACCACATGAAAGGAATGTCATCAAGTGGTATCTAGAGCGATTTGAAATCATCTTCTCGGTTCAAGCTAAGTGTTCAGTCCTTTTCTTTTGAATTTTGTGTTGTATTGCATGCTCTTGATTATCTTGTTTATGTTTATCAAATATCTTGTGTTTACATGATTGTATACGTTAGTAATGAAATGGTAGTTCAAGCAAAGAAGAGGGGATTGAATTGACTATATAAAATTTTTAGAAAGATTAAAACCCCTTTTCTTTGAATCAATTAGATCACAAAATTCGATTACAAAAGCTGCAGGACAGTACACTTTCAACTGATCAAAATTAAAAATAGCAGGCTGATTTCACTACAAGAAAACTGTATATTATCTACGAAATTATTTTCATAGATAATTTTATTTTATCTATGAAAAATTTTCTTAGATAACACTAACATTTATATATAACAAAAAAATAAATTTATCTACAAAAGTTTCTACATTATATTTCATAGATAATAGTCGTAGGTAAGTTACCTACGAACAATATTTTCGTAGATAAAATTACTTATCAGCGTAATACCTGCGAAATTCAGTTCGTAGGTAATTCATAGGTAAATTTAAATTCTCTACGAAAAATGTCTATTACCTACAACTTATTGGCGTAGATAATAACCATATTTCTTGTAGTGTGTATTCATACACTATGAATCAACGGATTAAAATTTCAAAACAATTGGCTAAAATACTAGGAAATTATGCAAAATGTAGAATACAAAATTGGCGAATCTCACACAAACAACATGCTTTCTCACCCAAGATTTGTTCCAAATAGTATTGCTAACAAGATTACACTACCAAATAACACAGAACACATGCAAAATCAACAAATATTGATTTGCTTGATTTTCTTAAGATTTCAAACTAAGTAAGATAAGGGAAAGAGAATTTGATAGTTGTTTTTATACTGGTTCACTCAATCACAAAGCTACATCTAGTTTACCAGGACAACCTGAGCTTGGTTTCCACTATTATCAAAAGTTTTTCAAATCACAAACCAAGATTACACTTTTTAACAATAGAAACACGACTTACACAAAAATCTTAACCACACTACTGTAAGAAACACACTAACAGACCTGAAATCACACCAAGAACACAACCAGAGGCACAAGAACTACGAAACCTGAAGGTGGATCTCCCTAGCCAACCAAACTCGAGTTCTTAAAGCTCCAAGCAAGAGATGAATGATTGTTTTTTGCGCTAAAAAACTCAAAGTCGTGCCTCATCTCTCTAAAAGACAACTTATATAGTTTGGTCTTAAGTGAATTCAATAGGTTGATTTGTCTGTACAATAAGTTGGTTTCACTTGACTTAAGTGAAATTAGTTGATTGAAAAACAATTCAACTAATTGAATACATTCATACCAGAAACTATACACAACAAGTTTTTTAACTATGCAAATAAAAAGAAAAGAAAAACAAAATTATGCACAAAGATGCAAGAATAAACTATGCAAACTAGAACTCAAGTTGCCATTTCCCCAACAACTAAACTAAATTCATCAATGAAACTAAATAAAGATATGAAAGAATGCAATACATGAGACCTAATGGATTTGAGAAACTAAATTTAAATGGAATGAAAAAGTGCCTAAATAAGTGAAGCATGTGTGAACAAATTAGAAAAATGATGCAATGCACACATTAGCAATTATTATAGGCCATGAACAATGCTAAAACTAAATGCAAAATGAAATTTAGACAAGACCAAGATGATGTGCATGAATCCTGTGGTAGCAAGACTTAAATTTAATCAACCAATCAAGCACCTATGTCCACTACTAAATGTGACAACATGATTGCTTAGCCTATTTGAATGTAGAATGGTATACACCATTGATGTTAGATGCAATTCAGTGCAATGAAAACACACAAAGAGCAACCTATACCATGAGGAACTTGTTCATGCTCAAATCGTGGCAATAGAGTACAAGACGTGAATGCAACACATTAAAAACACTGAATCAGAGCATTAAACCAGAACTCAAATTTGTATCAATATATAATATGAATGCAAGGCATATTTGGTGCTCAATTCATAACAACAATTCACTCCATGAAATTAGCTTCAGTTTAGGTGATTTAAATCCAATGCAAGCATGCTTTATATAGAAGAAACCAATGAGATTGATGCTAATAAAGGTATAAAATAGAAGAACCTAATAAAAACTATTGTAGAAAAGTAAACTAATGTAGATGTAGGTGTATAAACTAAAAATGCATGAGATAAAAGTTCCTACCACTAATACCAACAGAAACAATGATCCTACAAACTAAATGCTGCAAGAATTTTAAATCTGAGACAAGGAAAGTAAATGATGCAAAATCATAAATCAATAATAGAACACTTTAGGATTAAAAATTACAAAAATAACAAACTGAAACATAGTACATGATATTCTCATGGATTCCTCTGCACTCGGGAATACATCTCGATAATTTATGCGCACTTTGGGGTCACTTGATTTCCAAAAGGAAACATTTATGTGTGCAGAATTGTGAATCATGCTCAATCATTAACTCAACAACACAAACTAAACTTAAAACTAGAAAGTAGTAAAGAAAATTTAAATTGCTTTAGAATTAAATGCAGAAATCATAACATTGCAAGCAAAAACTAAACAAACTAAAATCAAAACAGAAAATTGGAAAGGAAACTGAATAGTAAAGTGTATTTCATTGTAGAATTAAATAAGTGTTACAAAAGGACAACGTAGAGGCTAAAATTAGAATGGTGAAAAGAGGTTCAATAAGCAATTCCCAACCACTTTGTGCTCGTGAAAAACCAAGTGAAACCACTCACACACAAAGGAAAAATCCAATCTTTGAAGGACACTTTGTGCTCATTAGAGATGGAGAACCTTTCTTACAATGGACTATTTCCCTCTCTCGTAAGAACACTCTCGAACCCTAGCCCCTAAAACAAATGTCTCTTCACGCACACACCAGGGTTCTCTTGAAAACCTAAAATGCTACGCTTAAAAACCGTAACAAAAAAAAAAATAAAAAAGGAACGTGAAAACTACCTAACCCTTTCCTCCTTGCTCCAACAAAAATTGCAACCCTTGCTTTTGCTTTGATCCTTCCACGCATTCACGAATCTACCACGAATCTGCTCTAATCTCTCTCTATCTTGATCACACATCATCCTCCTTTGATTGCACATCAGACTCATCTGATTTTAGAATTAAATTTCCTCTCAAAATGGAGTGTTGCTCTTTATGACTCTCGTGGTTCTGCATCATAATGATCCAACTCCTTTTTTTTAACAAAACATGCATTTTGGCCACCAACAATTTAGTTGATCAGGGGCCTCTCTACAAAAAGAGAAAATTAGATTAAAGGGCTCACATGCAAATCAATAATGATAAGGTTTTCCTGGTAAAGCTAATTTATTCTAAAAAGGAGATCTAGAAAGGACTAACTAAATGCATTAAAATACTCTTAAAATTAACCTTTTTAACATATTTTTATGAAAACTTTATTTTTCTAAACTATCAACAAAAACTAATTAGTTAAAAATGAAAACACATTATTTATACTATAAAAAGAAAACTTTTAGAAAGGAAAAATATGGAAAAATGCAGTGCTAACAACTATCCACTCAAAACAGTTAACAACAGATGCATGCACGTTGGAAATCATGCAATAAAAGTGATTTATGGTCAATGCAATATGAAAAGTTGGGTTTAGCTTATGCATTAGTTGTTATTTACTACTATTACAGTCCAAACAATGTCATGTGATATTAATTTGACTGGGTCAATCAATTGAATTCAATTCGAGGATATCTACATCAACATAAGTGAAATCAACATATAAAAATGCAGAGTTAGTCGATTAAAAATGCACCAGGTCACACGAATTGAGTGTTATGCCAATTTTAAGTGAAATCTATGTGTTGTTTTTACAAATTTAATAGACTAAATTTCATATCACACGAAATTCATGCTATGATAGTTTAAGTGAAATTTATGTGTTATTTTGTGAAAATAGTAGATTAAAAACATGCTAGATCACACATTATGTTGATTTTGACAGTTTAAGTGAAATCTATGTGTTATTTTTGCAAATTCAACAAATTGAAATCTTGATAATTCACATTTTAAGCAGAATTTATCACTTTAAATGCAACAAGCACATGATCCAATATAACAAGCCAAACAAATATCAACACACATGCTTCATGTCCAGAACACCCAATTCAGTTCTAAGCTTGTTAAATCTATCACGTGCGAGTGGTTTAGCGAATAAGTTAGCCAATTAGTTTTCAGTTTTCACAAACTTGATTTCAATTTCACCTTTTTGAACATAATCTCTTATGAAATTATGCCTGATTTCAATGTGTTTAGTTTTAGAATGTTGAATTGGATTTTTAGTTAGGTTGATATCACTTGAATTACAATAAAAAGGTACCTTCTCTAGCTTTTCACCATAATTCATGACTTGATGCTTTAGTCAAATTATTTGAGCACATCCATGTCCAGATTAGGCTACACATGCTTGCTTATTCCATGAGATTAGGCTTGAGCCAAGTAGATGACATGTACCACTTGTGCTTTTCTTATCCAATTTGAACCTTGTATAGTTAGAATATGAAAAACCACTAAGAACAATGTTAGAATCACTAGGATACCATAATCCAACATTATTTGTTCCTTTCAGATACTTGAGAGTCTTTTTGTAGCTTTAAAGTGTGACTCCTTTGGATTGGATTGAAACCTTGCACACAAACATACACTAAATTGAATGTATGTCCTACTTGCTGCTAGATATAGCAAAGAACTAATCAACCCTCTATATTTGGTTGAATCAACTTGCTGCCTCACTACATCTGCATCCATAAGACAATTTGTGGCAATTGGAGTGGCAACCTCTTTGCAATCCTCCATTTTAAACTTTTTCAATAAGTCAAAACATTATTTTGACCTGTTTAAAAATGTCCCTTGCTTGAGTTGCTTTACTTGTAGCCCTAGGAAGTAGGTTAGCTCACCCATCATAGACATTTCAAATTCACCCTACATAGCTGCAACAAACTCTTTACACGTGGAATTATTATTTGAGCCAAATATTATATCTTCAACATACATTTGAACAAGTATAACATCACTTGCACGTTTTCTAATGAAGAGTATTTTATCAACAACACCTCTAGCATATCCTTTTGATAAAAGAAAGTTGCTTAGTCTTTAATACCACTATCGTGGTGCTTATTTTAAACCATAAAAAGCCTTTTTCAATTTGAAAACCTGGTTAGGGTAGAGGTGATCTTAAAAGCCAGGGGGTTATGATACATACACTTCTTCATTTAAGAAACCATTCAAGAATGCACTTTTCACATCCATTTGAGAAATTTTGAAATTACACATGCAAGCATATGCCGATAATAATCTCATAATTTCTAGCCTAGCTACATGTCCAATCAATACCTTTCTTTTGATTATACCCTTTAGCAACTAACCTAACTTTGTTTCTAACTATGTTACCATCTTCATCCATTTTATTTCTAAACATCCATTTAGTACCAATCACATTCATTTCATTTGTTCTGGGAACTAGAGACCATACTTCATTTCTGGTGAATTTATTAGTTCATCTTGCATAGCAACAACCCAATTACTATCACCTAAAGCATCAGTCAAATTCTTAGGTTCAATTTGAGACACAAATGTCACATGTTCACAATAAGTAAGCTTGTGTCTAGTGGATACTCTTTGACTCATATCACCAATGATGTTGTCCTTTGATAGTCCTTTAGGTTCAATCCACTCCTTGGGTAAGTTTCTATCTACAGCTTTTTCAGTCGACTGATTTTCCTTTTCAATTGATTGATTTACTGCAGCAGGTTGCTTTTCCATAAGTATATCTTCATCATCTGCATTCTTATACCTTGGATCTGGTAACATTGGGTTAGTTTCATCAAATACCATATTCACATACTCTTCAACAATCATCAGCCTTTTTTATATATCCTATATGCATGGCTATTTGTAGCATAACCAAGAAATATGCCTTCATCTACTTTAGAATCAAACTTTCCAAGTTCCTCTTTGCCATTATTTAAAAGAAAACATTTACAATTAAATACTTTTAGGTGATTTATAGCAAACCTTCTACCTTTGGAACATCATATTTCCTTGCATAGTAGTTCTTATAAACACGACCTTTCTTCATACAATAGTTTCAAGAAATGAATGGCGTATCATTTGGCTCACTTTTGGAAAAGAAACTAGAGAACTTCTTGGCTTTCTTTTCAAAAGTAGGATTATAACCAAGTTTAGCCTTCCCAAAAACACAATTTTGAGAGCTAAGAACAACTTCTGGGTTTGCTTTCCCTCTTGTGAATTTTGCACAAGTTTTCAAAAGGTATTTCACTTAATTTTTCAAAACAGTGCAATTTTCACACGGATTTGTAGCCAACTAGTTTTCAAAAGAACATGTTGAATTATAGTAAATCATGTCCAGGTGTTCGAAATCAATTTTTAAATCGATTATTTCTGATTCTAGCTTATTAACTCTGTTTTCTAGCCAGCTGTTTAATCCTTTTAATCGATTGTTTATGACAAAAATTTTGTTAACTTCATTATGCAACTCTTCAAACTCACACAACCATTGATTATAATCATTCTTGACTTTTTATGACATGGAACTCACTTGGCATGATGAAGATGACTCATATCTAGCCATGAGGCACAAGTTTGCTTCTTCACTTCCATCTTGTTATGAGCTACTTGTTGAATCATCATTGCCTTCCCAAGCTACGTAGGCACGTATTTCCTTGGCCTTTTTCTCCTTTTTCCTGTCACCAACCTTCTCCTTCTCTTTGGTAATGTTAAAACCTTCAATTTTTATATGTCCTTGCTTTCTAACAAGAGAAATTAGGAGTATTACTTGAATCATTTTGTTTAGAATTATACCTCCTATGATTACCTTTGTTGCCTTTCTTGAGATACTTTTCAAACCTTTTGACTAGTATATTCAAGTTGTTATTATCACTTGATTCAACCATCTCCTCCTCAGGTTCATCACTCCTTTTAATGCTAGTCTTCAAGGCTATGGTCTTTACCTTCTTCTCACTTGACTCTTGCTCACTTAGCCTTTGCATTTCAATTTCATGTTCCCTTAACTTGCCAAACAATGCAACTAAGGTGATGATGGATAAATCCTTTGATTATGAGATGGCAGTCACCTTAGGTTGCCAACTTCTATCAAGGCATTTTAGAACTTTGATGTTTAGCTCATCTTTGTCAAATTCTTTGTCCAAACCTATGAGATGGTTGAAATTGTGAGTGAAACTCTTTCGTACTTCTGTAATGGACTCTCCTTGTTTCATCCTGAACAGCTCATATTTGTGTATCAAAGCATGCTTCCTTGTTCTCTTCACATCATTTGTCCCCTCGTGTGTGACTTAAAGTAAATCCCACATATCCTTTGGACTTTTGCATTGGGAGACCCTAAAGAACTCATCCATGTTCAAACATGACGTGAGGATGTTCTTTGCAGTGCATTCATATTGCACTATTCTTCTTTCCTCCTATGTCCATTCAGTCCAAGGCTTGTCCACCTACTTATTTTCAACAACACACTTAGGAGTGTAAGGTCCATTCACAATTGTATCCTAAATACCTTTGTCTATTGATTCATTGAAAATTTTCATTCTAATTTTCCAAAACTGATAGTTAATACCACTAAACATAGGTGACCTATGAATAGAAGCATCTTCTGCAAAAGGAATCTTGTTTTCAGAATTTCAAAAAGATTTAAAATCAAACTTGAATAACTCTCAAGAACCTTGCTCTAATACCAATTGTTAGTAATGAAATGGTAGTTTAAGCTAAGAGGGAGGGGGGTTGAATTGACTACAAAAATTTTCTAAAAGCTTAAAACCCTTTTTCTTTTGAATCAATTAGACGCAGAATGCAGAATTCGTGAATTTCACCCAAACAACATGCTTTCTCACACAAGATTTGTTCCATACAGTATTTCTAACAAGATTACACTACCAGCTAACACAGAAACACATGCAAACACCACAAATATTGATTTGCTTTATTTTCTTGAGATTTTAAAGTGAGCAAGATGAGGGAGAATTTGGCAGTTGTTTTTATATTGGTTCACTCAATCACAAAGCTACATCCAATTTACTAGGACAACATGAGCATGGTTTTCACTCAACTGATTGAATACATTCACACCAGAAATTATATACAATAAGCTTTTTAACATGTTAAAACCCATTTTAATTGATTAAAAATGACACACTAAGACTAACAAGACATCTAACCTATGTCATATAGCCTACGAATATGGTACTGTAACATCCCGACCAAATATTACGAATTTAAATAATAAAATAAAGAAGGTTAAATTATACCTTTGGTCCTCATTTTCATAGCAAAATTTGAATTTGGTCCCTCAATTCTTTTTTATCTCAATCTGGTCCCTATTTTGGGAAATTTGATGCAATCAAGTCCTTTACGTTAGTGGTGTAGTAACGATATTATATGTGGGTGCCATGTGTCAGCTTCTGGATTTTTTGAATTTTTAATTTCTTTTAATTTTTTTAAATTTAAAAAAAAATAATAAATTTGCCACGTGTCAAGCTGACATCGTGCCACGTGGCATTGATAGTGTCACATGACAATGACAGTGCCATGTGTCACTATCATGACATATGTCATTTTCTCATTCTCAATTTGGTCGCTATATTTTAATTTTTGTCTTAATTTAGTTCCAATTTTTGTAAAAATTATGCAATTTCATCCCCCTCCAAATTCAAACAAACATTATAAAATGTTATACAAATATTTTTATTAAATTTAATTTTTTTATTCAAATTGATATTTTTATTATATATTTTCAATAAAACTAAGTTTATTTAAATTTGTTTCACATTCAATTTGACTTAAAATTGTTTTCAAATTTTAAATTTATTTGTTTTTAATTGTTACATAAACTAGTTAATTTTTCTTAAATTATATAATTATTATTTTTATACCAACTAAAACATTTGTATAGAAATTATTGAATTTTACACATTTTAAAAATATGTAATTATTTAAAATATAAATCCAAATAAAAAACAATATTAAAGTATGATGTAACAAAATATCAATATAATTTATGAATTTTTTTTGTTATTAACATTATTTTCTATTAACAACTTTAAAACAATTTTAAATAAAGTTTAATGTAAAATATAAATTAAAATAAACTTAATCTTGTTAAAAATATTTACTTGAAATATCAATTTTGATAAAAATATTTGTGCACATTTATATAGAAATTAAATTTGGTTTCAATTTGGAGAGGGACAAAATTGCACAATTTTTACTAAAATTGGGACTAAATTGAGACAATAATTAAAATACTGGGACCAAATTAAGAATAGAAAAATGACACATGGCATAATAGTGACACGTGGCATAATCACTACCACGTGGCACGATGTCAACTTGACACGTGGCAAATTTTTTAATTTTTTTAAAAATTTTAAAAAATAAATAAAAAATAAAAAAATTCAAAAAAAATTCAAAAAAAAAATTCAAAAAATCCAGGAACTAACACGTGGCAGCCCATTTAACATTGTTACTACACCACTAACGAAAATGACTTGATTGCATCAAATTTCCCAAAATAGGAACCAGATTGAGATAAAAAAGAATTGAGGGACCAAATTCAAATTTTGCTACGAAAATGAGGATCAGAGGTATAATTTAACCAATAAAGAAATAATAAATAAGCGTCATTTATTGAAACATCATTTCCCAAAATGTGGAAAATTAAACGTTTATTATCTCAAAATTTATTCCAAAATCTATACTTATAAAACTCAATTACAATACCTGAGTCTAAAAATATAAAAGTTTAATATTCATTTAAAAACCATAAACTTAAAAACTCGGATAAATATTTTCTCCCATATAGCCTACGCTTCGGCTCTATGCCTCACCAGATCCACCTGTAACATCATCTACTCCCATGTACCGTGTACACGACCATCACCAAACACAAGAATATAGGGTGAGCTAACAGTGAAACAAAATATATATAAAACATATATACATATAAACACACCAAAGGAATTCCATCATTTGATTCCATATCACATGGCCACCACCATGTCATCCATGGTCTACGTCTTTAGACAACAATCTCAAGATGTCTTGTTGCCACACCTACAAGCCACAACTTGTAGAGCACGTGCGGGAAACCTGCTAGAAACCATACTCTGTAACGCTAGGTGGAGTTCCCAATACGAACATAGTTCGTAACATCCCATCACTACCAAACTCGTCAACTTAATACCGAGGAGGGAAATTTATTTGGACCCATCCATACGAGCCACCACTCGCACACTCACATTGGCAACACTCGCCAACCCAAGCCACAACTCAAGAGTTTCTCGTGTTCATCCACCATCCCAAACCACAACTCAAGAGATGCCATTCCGAGCCATAATTAAAAACATTTTATGTACAAAATTTTATCTTTCTGTTTTTACTTCTTTGTTAACCTGAGATGTAAATTTATGAGAGAATATCTAACCGGCTCTGCCAGATTTATATTCTCATAACCTTACATTCTCTCTCTTTCATTATCTTTCTGTTTTTACTTCTTTGTTAACCTGAGATGTAAATTTATGAGAGAATATCTAACCGGCTCTATCAGATTTATATTCTCATAACCTTACATTCTCTCTCTTTCATTGAGAGAATATCTAACCGGCTCTGCCAGATTTATATTCTCATAACCTTACATTCTCTCTCTTCATGATATTTTCATAAATCACAAAGGGCTCATTGTCCTTTATGCTACAAAAATTTTTGTATAAAATGTATTGCAACACATCTAAAAATACAAGAAATACCAATTTTTTTAGAACAAAAAGAAAACATAAAAGATAAAAACATAATTGATACTAGGACTTCAATTTTAGAAACCAGAATA
>Ga0214543_1002451_pt1 | contig 36422 bp, 12 predicted proteins | sample CNSS2metaG_FD_160094 | JGI IMG/M metagenome (GOLD analysis project Ga0214543, IMG submission 160094) | Root nodule microbial communities from cowpea collected in UCLA plant growth center, Los Angeles, California, USA - CNSS2 | ecosystem: Host-associated > Plants > Roots > Nodule | place: USA... | reverse complement strand
CAAGAACAAGTTGAGAAATAAGATGGAGGCTGAATTTTTAGCAAGCACTATGATAATCTATATTGAAAGGGATATTGCAACTAGCTTCAGCTCTGATTCAATTATTGAAGATTTTAAGTCATTGAAATAGCATAAAAGAGCACTCTGAATAAAGGTAACTTTTTTTTTTATATATTATTGTTGATGATAAACTTTATGTTACTCTTTCATATATATTATTGTTATATTGTTTAGATTCTATTGTCATGAGTGCTTATTTTAAATAAAAAAAATGATGTAAAGAAATTAATTTTTTTAATTAAAAGAAATTATTATTTTTTAATTAAAAGAAATTATTATTTTTTAATTAAAAGATAACAATTTATATATAACAGATATAATTTGGCCACCCTAAAATTTTTAGTCAAGTTTCGCCACTGCCCGTGGATATGAAAAAAATAGGCGGATATCCGGACAATGGATACCTGACGAATATGGATACGAGTACGAGGCAAATATTTATCCAGCAGATAAAGTACAGGAAAACTACTACCCGTACCCTACCCGCCCGTTAACATCCCTGATCACTATCCAAATATTAGAAACCCCGAACTAGTTCTCCATCACATCATTAACAAAAGCATTATCCATGTGATAACAAACTTTGGTTTTTTTGGAATTCCCAATCGACAAAGCCTTTCATTTTCTTAGACAAATCAAAATGTGAGTGAAGGAGAGGCATATGACAAAAGTCAAAGTATGTTATTTAACTTCCAATTTAAGTTAACAAAACGGACTATCAAAGTTATGAAATCATCACTTTTAATAGATGTTCTTAAATAAGAAGTAAATCCTATTAGGATTGGAAGTTAACAATTCCTTAAGTGTGATTTACCCCTCATATATTCTTCATATATCAACTTTAATAATATTTAGAAATACTATAATTACATTAGAGCACAACTAGTTTCTCGAAATCCTAAGTTTTGATTACTCAACAAATTTGTAGGACAAATTGTGTTCGATAATTAAATTATAAAAATTTGATAATATAGTACTTGATCTATCTTTTTCGTCTTCAACTTTTCCTATATGTCTAAAATCATGTAACCCACATCTTAGAATCATGTTATTGTAAAATCTAATAGTGTGACTATTTAAATGAAAAATACCTTTATGTGTGAGTGTGTGCGACAAGAAAACCCAATATATTTTTGTGATTTTTCCAATGAATTAATAATTTGCCTTCAAGGTTTGATTACACCTTTTAAAAACGTAATCCATTTTTTTTTTCAATTTCAATTTCATTTTATTATCTTGATTTGCATTATATAAATTATTATCCTTGAAAAATCATACCGAATAGATAAAATATCTTCTTTATTTTATTATTCTAATTGACAATGAAAATATATAAATTATTATCCTTGAAAAATCATACCGAATAGATAAAATATCTTCTTTATTTTGTACAACATATGAGAATATCACATGTTTAAATTGAGTCATGAATTCAAGAGTATAAGAATACAAAAATAGTATAATGTCATACATATAAGTGATAAAAATGAAAGTAAAGAAAAATAATGAAGGTAAAGAAAAGTAAAAGATGAAGTTAGAAGACGGAAGAGACCACTTAAGTTATAAATAAGAAAATTGATTGAAAGAATCACAAATTCCTAAAAACTTTAAGATAAAAAACTAAGAAAAAGAGAAATCACCTCTTAAGAGACACGCTCTCACAAATTCATAAAATTTGTATTCATTTCAAAGTATGGAACAAAACTATGTATATACATTAAATATGCATGTTCACTCTCATTTAACTCCAATTTTTAAAATTCAAAAAGGAATTCTATATAAACCTAAAATGGTTCCTTATTTTTTATTTGATTCATTGAAGTGTTTGGTGTTCTAAAACATTCTTTTCATGTGCACTCCTTGCTTATATTATCGAGATTTCTTCCATATTATTACTTCTCACTTTGATTAAAGTTTATCAATAAGCATTCAATTATAATTTAAAAAAATTCAACCTATTCTAAAGTTACAAAAAAAAAGAAAATTCTATGCTATAACTAAAAAGAGTATTATAGCAATGCCATTTTTATCTTTTCAAATTTTTTATTGTATATTTATCTGAATAAATTTTTTGAGATGTTGAAGAAGATATAAATATTAAAAAATGTTAAACACGCGTTTTTAATTGAAAAATGTTTTTCCCAAGACTTTACACAGAAACAAACGTGCAAACCCTTGATTCGTGTAAGCATTATCCTGATTGTTTACATTTTATTGTTGAATAGAATGTGAATTCACTGATTTTTCGGGATGACATGTGGCTTTTTCGGTTTTATTTTAGCTCGTTTTCTCTATTGGAGTCTCCTTAAAGCATTTGATCGACACTTAACATTTTTTTGCAATAAATTACCACTATGTTATATATAGGAAGATGGAAATACTCTATTTAAATTAGTAAGTTGATATGGTATAAGACTAATACTCTTAACAACATTTTATTTATTTTATATAGATAAAAAATGGAATTTAAGATTTTAGTTAAAGAAAATCAAGCATGTTTAGACAGAGAGGACATTTATTTATCGAAATGGAACAACAAATTAACAATATAAAAATAATTTAGTGGAATTTTGTTTTAACCTATGATACACATATACGATACGTGTATCGGATATGACACATATCCGATACGTCGATACGTTTATTTTTAAAATAATAAGATACGATATGTGATAGATACGTGATATATGAATAATGAAAAATGTACAATAATTCTTACAAACATAATAAATATATGATTGTTAATGTGTGAATCCAAATTTTCTAATTAGAGACAAATTATTTTAGTAGTCAAAACCTTGTAGCTAATGTTAGTAACCAATTTAAAAATCAATTCATCATTGAAACTATTTTAATTATCAATTTAGAAATCGATTATAATTTTTTAGAACTATTTTAGTTGTCAATTTGGTCACTATATAGTGACTAATTATTTTTTATCATTAAAATTGGTCACTATTTAAAGATTTTATTGTAGTGTACTATTACTTTATAAATTAGATACTTTATTGATAAATATCGTTAAAGTATCATAAAGTATCGAACACGATACGTGCTAGATACGGGTACGTGACACAAGTTGAAGTATCGTTGCATCATAGATTTTAATTGTTAAACTAAATTCAATCCAAAATAAACTTATTTTATTCCAAAAAAAAAAAAGTAAATTTATGGACAAGTAAAATCTATTGATAATCACAAAAATTTATCAAAAAAAAATATAATTATTGATTATTTATTAATGATATTCGTTAATAAAATTATTAAATTTTATAACGGATGATTTTGTCCATTAATAATTATCGATAACGAATAATTCATCGATACTTATCTGTGTAATTTCTGATAATAAAATTTTATTTAGTACTAGTCCGTTAGGAATTATATTTCTGACATTTTATAATTTTTTAAATACTCACCATAGCAAAATAGATTTTAAATACTTTTGATATAAAATATTATTTTAAGGAGAGTTATTACCAGTTGATTTAAGCCTGCACTCATAAATTTATATTACGAAATATTTTATATAGTTCCTATTATAATAGTTTTAAATTTTACAAAACGTATCCCTCTCACATCCACAAAAATACATTAAAATTGTTTTAACATTCATTTATATAATAACAATATACTTAATATATTAAACAATGTACAAATAACAAAAGAAAAAAGTAGTTAAATTGAATTTGATGATGCAAAATATGGATAATCCAAGAGTAAAACTTGCTTAACCCATAAATTCAACAAACTAAACATAAAAATTCACAATAAAAATTTACGAAAATCTTCAAAGTGAGTTTTGTACATTTTTTTACCTTTCACTATGAAAGTGAGTTTGAGAATAAATGAGAACAGGTTTCGTGTAGCATTTGCTTCCATTAAATATTACAGGTTTAGAAGCAACCATAAAGGCAATATCATAACAACCCTTAACTAATTGTTCATTATTGTGTTCTTTGGCCCATTAATAGATTCAACCAACATCCCCGACTTTCAGTTTGTTGACACTAAAAGAAAGGACATAACACAGTTCCGCTACTTCTTTTTTCATTAAAGAGATTCTTGAATTTTATTAAAACAAATTAATTTAGACTAAAAATACTATTTTCAGGCTTAATTTTACATTCAAACTAAATGTGAATTCTAATTATTAATTTTAAAAAAATAAGCATCGAACAACTTGTATGCATTGGTTTTTTGCAAAGTTTCTACAAAAGTAAGTGTGATACTCAATCCAAAATATATATTATTATTATTATTATTAAAATAATTTAATAAGAATGAGATTTAAGTGTGAGATCTATATGAAACATTAATATCCTAAAATAAAGAGAAAAAAATTATATTTATGACCATATAAATACGATTCAGACTATAATAAATTAAATTCAGTTATTATATTTGTTAATATATTGTTATATCTTGAGTTTATATTATTTGTTATTATTTTATATTTTATATTCTCTATATACTAACAAGCCCATGAAAACATAATTATTTGATATCACTTAGATATATTAATTCAATCATCCTTTTTTACTCTGATACTCATATGGCTAAAACTCCCATGGCCCGTGGTGGATATTTAGTAACAACTCAGCAATAGTGGTATTTGTTGTAATGACTGAATTGAAACGGCTTGTAATGACCAAATCAACACGACTGCAACAACATTCACATGTTTGCAATATAATTAAAACCTTATTTTTATAACAATTCCCACATATTGCAAAAGACAAGAAAAGAAAGTTTGAAAGAGGAAAATCTTGGGTCTCACATAAGATGTAATGCATTAGAGCTGGTATAGCAGGCTATATGAACCAATCCTAGATTGAGAAACTTAACACATAGTGTAAGTGGTATAGCAAGCTATATGAACCAAAGACACTTGATGTGTGTTAATGGTTTATTAATCACAAAACACCCCCACAATCCTTGTTGTTATCATTGTGTTGCACTTACTAGGCTATGTGTGCCCAGTATTCATGTGTGCCCAGTATTCTCCATGTAAATGTCTATTGAAGACCATTACCTTTAATTTTCTAATTTAGGTAATTATTTTAAGGTTGGAAAAGACAGTTGAAAGGGTAAACTAGTGAGGGCTGAGGAGGAGAGTTCGTACAACTACTAAGGGAGAGTGTGAGAGTACCAAAACCGTACCTAAAGAGAATATTGAGGGTTAGTGAGAATTCTTGGTGGTAGGGGCAAGGGTAGATCAATTGTGCAAAGAGAAACTTCAAGAGTGCGTTTGGAGTAGGAATTCCAGGTAAGGGGAGCTGCACCTATTTGTTTAATTCATGCATAATGCAATTTGTGATGTGTTGATGCATGGTTGCCCCTTTTCTATTTTCAATTTCATTGTTTTTCGCATTTTTGGGTTTCTGCCCAACAATCACATGATGTCGTTAATGACCCGCCAGACGACGCATGCAAAGTGAGGCTTTTTTTGGGTTTTGCCCCAAACCACTAGGCGACACGAACAATATTGTTTGTTTTCTGGGTTTGGTGAAATTTTGGGGCAATGTTGATATTCTGGATTCATTATATTCATTAGTGTTAAGTGATTTATGTTATCAATTATTGATAATTGCTATAGTTTGATGTATTTTAGTGATTTTACGATTTCACATATATGAGGGTTCCATAAGGGTTTTAGAAATGTATTGGGTTTGGGACTGCATGTGTAAAATTATGGGGGTTCTGGTTTGTGGAGTTATCTTTTGGAATGCGTAAGCTTTGATATTAAATGGTTCTAATGAAATTATTGTGAAATTAATGTGTGAAAATATGACTAAGTGTTGGTGTTAAAGTTGGGTGATATGAGGGATGAGTTGAAAGGGGCTTTTATAGTTACTACTTGAGAGAAGTCCTGAACTTTGTATTAATATATGCATGAATTGGTTGTTGTTTTACATTTTGGTGGTGTGTTTTGCATGCCAGTGATTAATACGGACGAGAAGGTTCATATTGGTGGTACTCTTGTGCGGGGATACGAGTGGAAAAGTTCGTATATTCCGTGCTCACACTTGAGGGTTTTACGAGCAGGGAGGTTCGTAACTGAATGTGTTCATGCGTGTTGGACTACGAGCGGGGAGATTCGTAGAAGTTGGACTACGAGTAGGGAGGTTCGTAGAATTGGACCACGAGCGGGCAGGTTTGTGGAAGCATATGATATCCTTAAGACCATGGTCAAGTATGGGCACAATATACTTGGATGTGCTAATCTCATATAGGTTATGAGACTATATCTGCATATGTACTTCGTGGTGTAAAGGTCTTTAAGAACGGGAACCTTGTTAAGTTGCATTCCTTTGGGTGAGGTGTTTATGATATCATTTATGCATGTTTTATTTTGTTTGAGCTCACCCTTGTTGTTTGTGTTTGGAGATGATCGTGTGACTTATCACACGAGAGCAAATGATAATCCAAGTGATGATGGTAAGGCATAGAGACGGAATGAGGGTTAGCTATTGGGATTTTACTTAAGAAACTTGTTTTTTGCTATTTCGTAATTTTGTTTTAATTTAACTTTGGATTTTGGATTGTAATAAAGTATTCATGAAGTATATTTATGTTATCCGTCATTAAAGTTTTTAATTTTCTCGCGCTCGAGAATGGTATCATATGTTGAATTTCACTTTAGTTATATATTGTTGCTTTACCATGTAATATCCGCCTAGGGTGTTACACTTACTAGGCCATAAGCGTGTCCATTATTCATGAGTAATTTATAGATTATGCCAAGATCTCGTATAAGTGGCCCCACTCGACACTCATATAAGTGATTTCATTAAGTGTATGCAGCACATCATATACCACTTGTAACAGATATGAAAATCATTAAAATCTTTGTTTAAGCTAAAATTCTTACACCTTATAGAATTTTAATTACAAAGTTTAATCTTTCAATAAAGTAGTCTCTAACACTTTCACACAACCATAGAAATTAATGGTAAAATTAGATTAGTGTAACCCAAAATATATTTCTTTATAAAGCAAGATAAAATAGAAGATTAAGAAGGTTAAAAGCTATGGAACAGTTGATTTTGTTAATAAAACATGACTCTATAATGTCAAAAATTAACATTATCAACTCTCCCAAACTTAGAACCTTGCTTGTCCTTAAGTAAAAAGGTAACATGGCAAAAGAAGACATCGATTGAACCATGATCTCCCAACTCAGAACAAATCCACAAAATCAATTCAAATATCATTCATGCATGCTCTTCTTCGAAGTCACTTTAAATAGAAGAAAAAATTGTTGTTGCCAAGTTTCAACTATGGTGCCCATAAAAAACAAACCACAGGGTGTCTGCCAACCTTATGAGAGATCATTAAACATGGCAAAAATGTTATTTATGATCAACTCAAAGAACCCCTTCTCATTGGAATAAGTGTTTCACACAAGCTCACCAGTGTATAAGGATGTGTGTTTTTCTCTCTTTCATCACAATTTCCACACAATTAAACTTTGCTAGTTATTTCAACAAGGCTAAAACCATTCACAAACATGTTAACATCACAAGGACTTTAATGGGTTGCAATGTGTCAACAAAGCTGTTGCAATGGACTTTCATAGTTTTCCAATAATACTTGTGTCTTCATCGAGCGTCATTTGAAATGCATCCTGAACACACCGTTGATCATTTCATCCATTATGTATTCATCTTATTTCCTCGAGATGCATTTTAGAATAAGTAACGAAAAACTCTTTTGTATAAATCTTCCCCGATCATGACTGATGAGTCCATGATTGTACATAAAGCCATAAAGGACTTTCCTAGAAGAGTGACAAAAAGCATGACTAAAAGGGAGTCCTTTAACCCTTCTTCTATTTCCTTATTTTCTATTACTTTATGTTGAGCTTTGCCTAAGTTGTCTTTTGTTGACTTAACTTTGGTTGACTTGTTGACCATAATTGACTTGACCTAAGTTAACATTTTGACTATTTATTTATTTGTTTTGTTGGTTAATCTTATGCTAATCAGTAGTGGAATAACACTACTTGGAGTGGAGGAGAGCTTAACCTTGCATCCAAGTATACCTAGCGCATGGAAGAGAGAGGAAAGCAAAAGCAAAAGCAAAAGCAACATGTACAACATGTACCTTGTACTTATGGTCCTAAGCAACACACAATGAGGGAAGAGCTTGGTGGTCGACCATCTTCCACCCCAAAGTGTCATCTTTAGCCTAATTTTTGACCTAATTTCTAGATATTAACCTATTTTAAGGGCTCTAATTGACTTGTAAAAGGGTTGAATCATTTGAGTAATACACTACACATTCGACCATTGTGAGGAGCTCTCTCCCTTGGAGTGTGAACTTCACTAGCCTTATCTTGAGCTAGATCAAGTGGTGGCATCATTGCTAATCTTAAGGGTTGATTGCCTTTGTGCGCCCCCCTCCCCAAAGTGGCATGCCATTAATTGCTTCCCCTTCCCCTTTCATGCCTTTTAATCTTTTGATCATTTTCTTGTTCATACAATTCGGTTTTCATGTTCTAATGTGATATTGTTTTTATTGTTTCTTTTAATTGAATCTCCTCTTTCTCTAAAGCTCCTTGAATTGAATTTTCATATCTTGATAACATTGTTATCTTAATGTCTAGTAGGAATATTCATGGAGCTTTCTTAATCATCACCAAACCATATTTGCTAAACTCTAAAATGAACCTACATCAACGACAAAATGGGTAGCATGATAAGCATCAAGTGGGACTATCTTATGGCTTTTTTCATGCTGTTTTATTGGTGTTTTGATCATTGTTTTCAGTCGACTTGATTAGCCATAGAGGTACATACATTCCTCGACTATCGACTTAGTCAGAACTTACCGTATTACGGTGCTTAGTTGTCCAATTTCTTTTCGGCTAGGCAACTTGGATAATAAGTTGAGTCAGGTGTTTTTTGTTTGGAGGATGTGCTCTATGTTGACTGCTTTGAAACTCTTCATTGGTTGGGTCACTTTATGGGAGTATTGGAAGAGTAAGTCGTCCTTCACCTGAAACATCCCCTTAACTTGAACGACCACCAACTACGAGTCAGTTATGCAATTGACTTAGGTAGCCATTATGCCCTTGATTAGGGTTAAACTGGCTATCAAAGCTTCGTACTCAGCCGGGTTGTTTGACACCTTGAACTTGAAGATCAAAGAGTGTTCAATCTTAATTCCATTCGGTCTTTCAAGCATTATTCATGCTCTTTATCCCTTCTTGTTTCATGACCCATCCACGAACATAGTCCATTGTTGCAACATTCCAAGATAGACGACCAACTTGATTCCTACTTCTTCTCCCTTCTTTCAACTATTTTTTAATAATATAGTTAATAGTTTGTTTTTAAAATATTTTTTATCTTTTTCCAAATTCTTATACAATCATATATTTTTAATTTATTTTTATTTTGAATCATCTGTAAATAATTTAATTAATGAATTAAAAAAAATTGATTTCTTTTAATTTTTAAAATTTATTATGATTTCTTAACTTTATATAAAATTTTTTTTATTTTGAAATTATTAGATAATTTTATTATTAAATTTCTATTAACGAAATTTATTAAACCATAAAAAAATTAAAAAGTCCAATAACAATATATTTTAAAGTTTAAAAACAAAGTTTATACAAAAATTTAAACAAACATAAAAACTGTAAAATAAAAAATAAAACAAACGCTGAGGGCTTGAACCTCAAAAAACAAAACAATTATTAATAAGTCGTAAGCAAAATATTTAAATTCTCCACGCCGGAGATCGAACCGGATCACCCGCATCAACTTTATAAGGTTAACAACCACTAAACTAGAACCCAGTAAAAGTTTTAAGTTTAAAGAATATAAAAGATAAAGAAATTATTAATTAGTTGTAAGCAAAAATAACTGTCGCCGTTGCCGGGGATCGAACCCGGGTCACCCGCGTGACAGGCGGGAATACTTACCACTATACTACAACGACCTGTTGATAAGAACGTTTATAATGTATTAAATATATAAAAGCCGTTCTCTATTATTGTTATCATCATTATAATTTTTTATTATTATTTTAATTTTATTGTGATTATCTCAATTTAATCAACCTCAATACACTAACATTTATTCATATTTTACAATTAATATCATATACGTTTAATATAATTTGTAATCAATAAAATATCTCTAATATGAAACCCTCCAATTTCTTTAACAATAATGAAAGACAATTTTTTCACTCAACAATGTCAAATATTACAAAAGATGTAAAAGGATAATTCTGAATAAGTGTTGGAAATGTCAAATTTTAAAACATAAACACCTTCGTTGAAAATAAATTAAAGACATAAAAAGTTTAGAAACTAATCTAATATGTCATCTACCTTATGTTCTAAAAGTACATAAAATAGGTTGGTCATGTTGATTTGATGTAGTCAACTGCTTAGTCAAAAGAATCTACATCTATGAAATAGTGCACCAAAAAATGACTTGAAATTAATCCATAAACCATAAATAATTTATTTACTCATGAAATTAGTGAAACATAATTACATGGTCACAACCTTTCCATTGATGGTCCATATAGTAGTCTTCATCCATTGCTTACATAATAGTTGAACTTATAGTTTCAAATTTCTTTAATTGGCATACAAAAACAAACAAACATGTATTTAGTGGAATATTTAATTTAAGATGTACTCACGTCAATTTCTATAATTTTGCTCTTGGTTTTACCCTTCAAAATATATATCTTGAGTAGACAATAACAAAAAAAAAACACTTTGGCTAGCTATGGTTATATAAGTTTTGCAAATGTAACAAATGTACATAAATTGATGTCTATAACCAATAATACTATTTGTTTAAAATATGTACGAGGCCTTTTATATAATTAGTAGAACCACTCAACAGTGTGATCAAATTATATATAGATATAATAAGTAGTTACTAGTAATATTTATATTGAAAAATAATTATTACTATGAGTAAAAATTTAAACATTATACTTATTAGTAAAAAAGAAAAACACAAATATATGACACTAAATATATATTTCTTTTCTGCTCCACGTAATCACTTACTTATATATGTTTAAGTTTATACTTATATATGTCTGATGGTTCATGAATCCATTATGTTTTCTCTTATATATGTATTCCAAACACATACTTAAAAATGAACATACATCATCCAATACTTAGTGATGGTATGTCCATCATAATATTTCAAATGAGTCACATGATAGAATTAATTCTAACAGCTTTCTCGTTAAGAATGTGCATATTGTTTGAACGTTGATTGATTGTTCAAACGACATTCTTTCCTGAATTGAAAATTTCTTCATAACTTGAACGATGTCTTTAGTGATATTTTAAATTTAATTTTGACTCATCGTTTGAACACCAATTTGTCATTAAGTGTTAAGCTCTTATGTATTTCACAACTATCACTTGTCGCTTAAGTTTCTATTGGGTACTTCAGTAACCATCTATTTGCAAAACAACGGGCATGTGCTGCTTAAGCGAGATAAGAATGCTCAAGTGACCACTTCTTTAAACTTATTATATTCTTTTATTGATTTAAATAAAAAAAATATTTTATAATAAATCAACAATATTGAAAAAATGTATTATTTTTTTTAGTTATAAATTTATTAAGTATGGATAAATTTATAATAATTGACATTATTAATTTGCATGCATAGTGACAATACTTAATGTTAGTTACACACATAAGAAATGTAGATATAGATCAAACTTAGATTAATATATCACAAGTAAGTTGGATTAATTTATAGCACACATATACTCTTAATTGAAATCTATATATTTCAAGGTATTTCATCACATTGAATTCAATCTCCACAATATTGTACAATATGTTAAAGTTTGTTGTTGGGAGTGACAAAAAAGAAATCCTAGTTAATGTCAATCATTTATTCAATGGTATTATTACTGTGCATATATCTATCTGAGTTATAAGTGGTTTTGTTATGCCTATGTTGTAAAGGCGAGTTTAATATATTATTGTAGTACTTGTGGAGGAAATGTGTGTATGTCCGGGGGCCTTTTGGGTGCAATTGGGTCTTAACTAGTGGTTATAAGGTATTTATATACTTAGGTAAGAAAATACAAGGTAACCACTAGTGGGTAAGCTTAATGTTGGTAGATTTTACTATCAATCCATATTGTATATGTAGTACCATTTATTAATCAATATATTACTTGTCGAATATAAAAAAGAAAAATAAGAGAAGAATGAAATAACTTATATAGTTTGTGCAACTTAATATTGATAATAGTGATGATGAAATAAGGACTAGGTATCCTTGTTTGAATGAGAGAAGATTGCATGTTATTTATCTATGATAATGTCTAGTTTGAGATAGTCAAGAAATTACATGCATATTTATCTTAATCCAATGAATGGAGATTCAAAGTTATTAAGGATGAAGGGGTTGAATTTTTTGATGGGGTTGCTAATGAATATTTCCAAATTAATGTCATGTTATTTGTGTACTATCAATGACTCTTTCCTAAATATAGAAACTTTTCAAGGTATAGCTTTAAGGGTCATAAAACATGTCACACTTGTGAAGAAAACATTGCATATAAAAATTTGAAAGATGGAAGAAAGATAATATATTTTCAACGTCTAAGATTTTTGAAAAGTTATTTTTCTTATCTCAAGGTACTTTTACTGGTTGTAGTCATAATAACATTCGTGTAACTACACTTTGATGACTTTAGCACCATGGATGTGTTATTGCATGAATGGGCATTCACTACTATTTTGGAGACCTTAGATCTCCCACAGTATATTGTTGGTGTACAACAATTGTTGGGCTTCCAAGTATTAGAATTAACACAAAGGGTAATTGTGCAACTGATAATCGATTAAGAGATGAAATTAGCTCCATAAGCTAATATGAGTTGTATGTTAACAACACTTTTTCCCCTCAATTGTTGATCCTTGGGAAAGCTTTTGAAAGGAGCATCATGTCACATAATGAGTTTCTACCTCCTGATGTGGTCAATGTTCTAGTGGAGAAAGTTTGTATCGGCTATGCTACAATTCTTGTGCCAACAAACAAGATAACTATTATGGTACAAACATTTAAGACCTTCGTAGTATGGTCTAGATTTGTTACACCTATTTCAAATCTCTTGATAATTTTCTACTTATATTGTTACATTTCACATGTGTATACATATATTAATGTCTTCACTAGTATTAAACTTTTATTTATGTGTAACAAAAAATTTTGAAAGAGGCTCCTAAAAATAAGAAGCAACATGTATCTACTAACAATTATGGCCACATCGTGAATAGTTGTTATGACTATAGGTTCAAATTCAATGAAGATGTCGTATGACACTGTTATTTACTATATAGTTGTTATTGTGTCAATACTTTAGAATTTAATATATTTTATATGATTAATCGTAAATGAGTATAAGTTATTGTTATCATATTGGTGATTTGATTTGTTTTTAATGTTTGCATCAATGTGAATGTGATTAAGCAATATTTCTTTATCAAAATTTTAAAGAGAAATCTAAAAAGTAATATTTAGAACTGGTTATTAATTCAAATCATTTTAAAAGAGTAAATTAGTAGAATATATTTTATTATATTGATTTGTTTTGTTCTTAATATTGAATTATGAAATAATCTATAAAGCATGTCTTTAGAATTCTAAAAAAGTATATGGAATTCTTAGGATTAGATGTGATTAAATTATTCTATATAGTACATTAATTAGAATTTTTTTTATATGATAGACGAAAATACTTATTTGATTATATGAATTTTAGCATATCATCACTTATTTGATTATACTTGATACTTGAATACTTGTTTTTGATACGAGGAATCAATACTTAACAAGTATTCTTAGACTTTATTATCGACCAAAAATTACTATAAAATAATTTTAGAATCGTGTTGCATAAATATTTCATAGAAATTTGCCGTAATTGTACTTATGAATAATAATATTAGATTATTTTTAGTCCTACAAATGTATATTATTTAATTTAATTAGTTATAATTAATGAATTATTGCTTCACACAACTGTTTATAATCAAAGTAAAATTGCACATATTATTTAATTAGAAGTTTTCAGTTAATAGACATTGATCAATATTTAATTAGAAGTTTTCAGTTACCTATTTTGTAAATTACAGCGGGATCTTGTCACTTTTGTTCAAAAAAAAGTATCACTTACACCAAAATCTCGTTTTAAACCTTTTTTTTTTTTCAATAAAAGGTGTGATTCTATCAAATTTAGGCAAATTTACTTTTCTTTTTATAATATATTAGTACATAAATTTTAATCAATACTTATTAGATCTTCAAGTGACATGAAATAAAAATGGTGACCCAAAATCGCCCACAATCAAATATATTTTAAAAAAATTAACATGAAATGCAATTGAGTAAATTTCATGAAATATAGATTAAAATATATGTATAAACGTACCATTTAAAATATTAATCTTTTCAAACTATCCAGCCAAACAATTAAAATTTTAATATATTTATTATTACTCTCTCATCTTGTTTTTATATTAAAAGTTATTTGAACATTTCAAATTAAAGATAATATTTCATTTTTATATTGAATCTCAAAAGAGAGATCAATGTTCACTCAATGCAATATAAAAGAAATTTTGGTAACATGTACTTGATTATCAAACTAAGTTTACACATTCAACAAACTAATAATTACAAAACTATGTCACATTCATTATTACCAAACTTGCAATCTAAGAAATAAAAAATGCAAATAGGAGGAAACTTGCCAGAAAGGTTCATCATTATCACAATGCCTGACTTTCTTTTTTCTTTTTCTAAATTTTCCTTCCTTTTATAAAATTGTTCTAGTAGTTGGTTTTCTCTCCCTTATCAATTTGTTTCAATGTATCATTTTATATTTTTATTTATCAATTAAAGAATGATATTTTTAAAATGACAATAATTACAAATAAATAATATCATAATTTAAATTATTCATTTTAAATGTAAAAGTATAATTTATATATTCAAATATATTTATTAGGATTTTAATAATAATATAAGTTAATTCAATTAATGGTATTTTTTTCACATGATTATGTTTTGCATTTATAAGATTTAACCAAGGAAATTGCCCTATTTGATTATTTAGACTACCTTATTTTGGATATTAATTTTAATTATCAAGAAAATTTTTACAAGTTTACAATGTTACAAAACTTTGCAAAATTTGCATGAACTCTCAAGTTTGATAATTTTGAATTTACAAAATTCTTTCAAAATCTTGAGAACATAGCAACTAAAATATGAAAATTTAAAAAATAGATAATAAAAATTATTAGATTTCACGTACCCTTAAACATAATTCTATATGGTTTTGAAAAAATCAATGAATACTAACAATCCTGATACATTAAAAATCTTAAGAAAATATACATGATATTAAGTTACAACACAAACTAAATGTGATACATTAACAAAGAAAAAATTATAGAGAACACAAGAAAATACTCTTAGACCATTACAAAAATCCTTGGAATTATTGATGAAATTTTGTGAATGAAAATAACTTCGTTGATAAAATTAAATTACCGATGAATTTTATCGATGAATTTTGAATTTGTATTACTAAACAAAGTTTAACGTCGATAATTACATACTTCAAAATTTGTCGATACAATCTATCGATAATTTAAAATTCTTATTATCAATGAATCTTTTTTTTATTTTCATTTTTATGTTTTCTCCCTCCACCTTTATCCATTATCTATAAGGAACTAGTGCTCCATCATCCTAAATATGATTAAAAATCTCCTCAAATACTTCATATGCATCTTCCACAAATCTAAATTCAAATAGGTAATACCCAACACACCCACAACAAACTCCAACTCGAGTATAAACAAATCCATGAATCATATAAACCCTTTGAGAGAGAGAAAGAGAAAATGGTGGTCGAGAAGAGAGGAAGAAAGGGAAAATCATGGTGGAAGGTGGATGGTGAAGAAGAAAGAGAAAGGGAAAAATAATGGTGGAAGGTGGAGTGAAAAAAAAAACTAGAAAAAATTAGAGAGGTTCTAGAGAGAAAAGATAACTCAAATTCTAACATGTGATGCCTTTAAAATAACCTTAACGAAGAAACCACGTTAACTTAAAAAAAATAAAGATCAATTAAGTAAAAATATTAATTAGTGGATCATAGATCTAGGTACAAGAACTATGTTATCTATTAAGTCTTAATAAAATAAAAATGACATCAAATTGAAATCAATTGATTATGAAATCATGTTTTGATTTTTTTTTAGATTTGTTGACATATTATTATTATTATTATTATTTTGAAAGTTTTAGTAAATTAGTAAAATGAAAAAATATTTAATTTTGTGGTTTGACCTACTACCAGTGTTAACACTTTCTTGAATAATATACTTGTATCAACTCTCAATGGCATAATTTTGTAACCAAATCCAATTAATATGAACCTAGATAAGATTGAAAAATAAAATATAGCAAATTCATTCTATAACCAATATGATGAAGCAATCAATTCAAGTAAAGGATTTTCGTTCACTCAAACCACCATAGGCATAGCTCACAGAAACAGGGAAAGTAAAGTAGGACAGAGATTTTGTTCAACCATGATAAATATTCATTGAAGCTTCCGTGTTGTGTGCCATAACTACCACATTTAAAAGCATATATATATAAAATTATTTAGAGCGTAATCACTCTTTGACTAAGACTAAATATTATTTAGAATGCAATACTCTTGGCTAAAAGCCAAAAGGTTTACAAGTCAATATAAAAGATCACTATAGCTCACCAAAAGAGAGATTGCGTCTTATGAAAAATATAATATATGGTTACTCTTTTTGGTTGCTTTAGAACACATATATTGTTCTTCCTTACAACTATAAAAGGATACAAATAATATGAAAACTTGAGTGTGTCTTTACCACAAGAATTTTTCGAACATTTCTTTTTCAAAGAGATACTCTATGGCAAAGTTTGAGATGAAAAGACACTAAAAAAATGAAATAGTGACCAAAATTTCGTTACTAAATGGCTAAAATTGGTCATTGATCAAAATAGTGACTAATTTAGTTATCATATACTTTGTTATCATTGTAAGGATCTACTTCTTCTTGCATCTAAGCATGCTTTAAAGCTTTAAGACATTAAATTCTTTTAACTTATCATTGAATGCATGTGACTTCCTTGGCAATACCTTTGGAGCATGACAAAGCTTCCTAAGTTAAGTGGTTTCTCTTTACATATTGAGAAAATTGTAGAGTCTGAGACAATTGACTGACTCTACAACATTGATATATGCCTTTTTTCAAAAAAGAAAAAGTTGCTTGAATGAAACAACTTTCAACTCATTTTTCTTAAAAGAATAGATAAATGTATAACTTTATGAATATAAAATAAACATGTTTGAAGGTTCCATTTGTATTATGAAAGCCTTATGGCTTGATTCAATCAAATGAAGTATATTTATTGTATGTTGAAAAAAAAACTATGTACAACACTTTTCATTTATATGATGAAACACAATTTAAACTGAATTTGAATCAAACATAATTTGATATACATAAAACTATATTTTACGTCTAATTCAACTTTATAAAGCTAGCTTATAATGTAAGTTTGCACCCACTTATATATTGTAAGGTCATCTTATCTCTAGTCGATGTGGAATTTTCAACACACACCCTCACACCAAGACATACACATACTAAGTGTGAGACTAAACATTAATGAGTGTTCTGATAATGGTTCAATAGTGGGTGACACGATAAGTCTAACAGACAACATATCTCGTTAGGATAAATTTTAGATAGTTATGATACCATCTTAAGAAGTACACTTTAATCTTACTCAACCTTATAAAATCACTTAAAAAATGAAGTTTTCACCCTTTTATATATATTGTAAACTAACATTATTTTTGATCGATGTGGATCTCCAACGGCAACTATTTTTATATATCTTGGATCCTCTATGAAAGCATGCTTTTTTTTTTGTTTGATTGGTTTAGGAATTTAAGGGATGGGAACAAGACTCTAAAAGTTAAGGGCATACAATTTTGCAACAAAAACAGTTACATACAAAGTTTGACATTGGTTGTAGTTGCAGATACAAGAGGTTGGGAAATCCCTAGGAACAGTCCTTGTGTTCGATACAAAAATGGTAGTGGAGTAATAACCATGCGATGATGGTTATGGCATGTTTGACCTTTTAGACGAGTGCATTTTAATGATGAAAAGTTCAATGCTCCATTGGAGCATTTGGTTCATGGCCTAAAGAAACAAGAATAGTGGCAGTTAGTTTTAGCATTGAGGTGTTCATGGCAGCACTTGTATGCATGTGTGAGCCTCTATATAATTACTTTTGCATCTTCCATAGCACGCTTAAGGTCCCATTCCCTTTTTGTCCCTTTCTTCACTTTCCTCTTTCTCATTTTAAATCATTAGTTAACTCCAGTTCCACTTTCTATCTTTTTCTTTGTTTTACTTCATGCTTTTCTTTTTGCATAACTTATGAATCAATCTAACACAGTCACTAAAATTATAATCAAACAATCACTCAAAATATATAGTTATTTGGTCCAACTCCATTCAAAGTTAAGTTGACTTCTCAGATAAATTATGGTGTAAGAGACTTTTTAGTATGAGTTTAATGATTATGTAAACTAGTCCTATACCGTAATTCAATTGCATAAATTAAAATAGAGCATTTACGTGTCATAAAAGAGTCATCTTAATAATTTTGTAGGTTAAAAATGAAGTTTAAATTCAAATTATAAAATGATATACAAATAAAATAAAATTTGTTACATTTTTGCAATCTTTCATTATTAAATTACGCGTTTGAGATCTCAGGTTAATATGTGCTTGTTTATATTTAAATAAATAATTTTGCATTAATTAATTTTAAAAAGATTATATATTTAAGAGGTGGGTAGAATTTGTTTATTAAAATATTATTTTAAAAATAAATAGATTAGAAAAACAATTCTTATTTGTGATTCAGAAACAGTTTCTTTTTTTTTTCTTATGTGAAGATGATTCAATAACAGTTTAAATTAAGTAAAATATTAGAGTATTAATTTCGTGGAAGCATCATCAGAAGCAACCTAATTAAACTTGATTGTGGGGCCACTTAATGGAGCCCAATTCTGAGAGTTTTTTTAAAAAAGTTTGTCGGATTCAGTTGCACGCACAAATACAGACATGCTTTTATTTTTAGTCCTTTTAGCTTGAGATTTCCGTAATCTTTTTTACTTCTTGTGCAAATCCTATATTAATTTTTACCTTAATCACTTTATTCCTAAGCATAAACAAGGCACCTACAATTAGCTAATCAAAGGTTTCAGTGGCATCAAATGCATGGATCACACTAGACAAAGGAATCTCACGTCATCATTTTATGGGTCCTTTTTTGCCCAAAAAAGAAGGGATGTCAAAAGAAGGAAAGAATATGTTTGTTGGTTTTGCACGTAGAACGCATCAATGATAGTAATTTCTTCACGCGTGTTCATGTTTTCGTTTCTACAATTTATTTTCAATTCAAGTTAGTACTCCTACAAAAAACTGATTATAATAGTTTTTGTGACATCTAAATCCAATATTTAACATAATGTCAAACATTATAGTGAACGAACAAAATCATTTCTTATTCGTCCTAAATTTAGAATGAAACAATTTCAAATATTCCCATTTATATATTGTTTCATTCATGTTTATAAATGTTAGATTACAAGTATGAATCTAAATTCTACTTAAAATTAAAAAGTTGAATATCATATAAAAAGATTATAAATTTATTATTTTAAAGTTTTATATTGGTATAGTGTCAATGCATCATGTGAATTAGATTTATATCTTATTAGTATTGTGTCTAACGAATTTTTTCCAAAGACACATTTATAAAATACTATGAGAAAGTTAATTCTCTTCTTTAATTTGAATGGTTTCTATATTTAGATTGTTTGAATTTTGACTATTCAAAAAAGATGTAGGGCTTGAATATTCTAAAAGGTTTAGGTTTAGATGATTAAAATTGTAAAAAAATTTATTTTAAGTTTAATTCAACCTTAAAAAATTGACTAAGATAAGGTTTATATTCACTTATACATCGTAAATATGTCTTATCTCTAGTCAATGTGAGATATTCAACAAACCCTCTTCACTCCTAAGAAATACATTGTGAGACTAAACTAAACATTAATTGTTGGTCTAATAATAATCTAATAGGAGTGACACAATAAGCTCTACAAATAACAAATCTTACTAAAATAAGCTTTACATGACTCTGATATCATTTTAAGAAGTAAATTTTTATATTTTAGTAACTTATATACCGTAAATCTCTATTATATCTAACCAATACATAATCTCCAACACTCCATACTTATTTTCATAATTGAATTAAACTATATTAAAGAGAAGTAGCATATAGAATTGATGATGATAGGCTTACTTTTCTTTGTCAATTCTTTCACTTAAAGAGTAATAATGTACATGATCGATGTTTGACATTTTTAGGCAGCTATGAAAATCATTTAATGGGATAAACAAGGGTGGCCCTTGAGTATGGTACTACACACGTGCAACTTACCACTCATGATTTGGTAAAAAAATGGTATGGATCGAGAAGCAATTGGGGGTTGGCAACTTAAATGTGGGGGATATTTGATGAATAACCTATGTGAACATGGTTTTCATATGAAAATGATGTGTGAGAACACAAACATAATTGGTAGCATAAATTGACAACTAGAGTACTTTGTATTTGTTATCATAACCACAAAATCACGATAAGGTTGCTACCTTCCACGATGGATATACTATAAGCCTTGCCTCCACATTTTCTTCAAGGAGTTGAGAAGAGTCTGTATTTAATTTGAGAATTAGGATTTTAAAAGTATCGAGTCATGAATTACTTCATTAAAAAAAAATTGACGTAATTTTAATGATGAACTTTTTTTATATATTTATCTTTTTTCATCTTCACTCAACTTAAAACTCACTTCAAACTTGAATTTTATAAAATCTTTCCATCAAGTGTAAATTTTTACACCTCCAAAATGTTTTAATCAGAAATCTTCTTCATATACAAACTTTGATATATTTAAGTATACATATTTAATAAATAAATGAACATAATTCTTTTAATCCAAAAATGTTAATTTTTTTTATATGTTAAACGGTGATTTAAGCTTGTATTTGAATTATTTACACTATTTATTTGATATTTTTCAGCTCAAATATAAGATTAGAACATCATTTAATATCTTAAAAAAATAATATTTATTTATTTTTTTAATTTAAAGATCAAAATATATCAGAATTTAAAATATTGATGAAATTTAATTTTTCATTTTAGTTTAAAAACTAAAAACATATTTAATTCTAAAAATAATTATTGAATTCCTTGTCCTAACCTAGATTTAATTTCTCGCACTTTTTTTCAAGCCAATTTAGCAAACAATTTCAGATTATCCAAATTTGAGAATGAGATCAATTTGATAAATTGGCACACGTAATAAGGGAAAAATCATGTTTTATCTTTGCAATTTTTTCTTTTTCTTTTACTGAAAAGGTGTCACAGGAAACCAAAATTTGATTGAAAAGTTCTCATTCCTAACGGATGTGTCCCATTACGTAAAAGACCGAAAATCATAACTTGTTTGTTAGGTTTATCTAACAATTCAGATGTTATAGATCAGAAGTGATGAAAAGTACCTTTTCAATCTCTTTTTCTTTTATTATAAGCAGTGTTTGTCACTCAAAGAATTAATGTATTTTTCGAGTGAGGTTTATAAATTTGAATTTAGATAACCCTAATTTTAGAAACAATTTTTTTATCAAAAATAAATTTGAAATAAAATCATTCCTTCATTTCAACTTCGATAATATGTCTTTAATATATGATTATTTGTTTTAATATCTAATATTCTTTAACTAAATACATAAATTAAACACTTTGTTAAGTATCTTACCGGATTATACTATACATGTGTTTGTTAAAACATGTGTCGTTATCTAGAGTTTGACATTACATCTCTTATAGATTTGAGAGATTAGAAGAAAAATCTCAAAATATCACAAGATCAATTAACGTAATACAAAGAAACGAAATATAAATAAATATGTTTTAGAGACTTAAGCAAAAATACATAACTTATTAGATGTTTATTTCTTTAAAATAATTATTAAATACTAAAAAAATAGAACACTTCAAATTTATTTAGTACTATTTATATAACACGAGATGATATAATTTTGTTAACTTTTTCTAAATTGTACTTTTGATCAAATATGTTTAAGAAGGAAAAATTTACTTAAAATAATCAAACAATATTCTTTTGCCCATAAATAGTAAGTTTTCTCTTCATAGGATACCAAAAATGCTTTGAAGAAGTAGTCGGGAGATTTGATTCAAACACAAAATATAAAGGTTCAAAATAAGTTCATATGTTAGACGACATTATAAACTTTATAGACTTTGACAATTTAGTTACGTGAACATCTCAAAGTCTATCGATCATTTGTCATCACATGAAAATTTATTAAAAATAAAAAATAAAATAAAAGAATATAAAATATTAAACTATTTATATTGTTCTTTATGAATCAAAGTCAAATTAGCTAACTTATCGCACGATGATTTCCTCCACGAAAAACATGAGAAACTTTGAACTGTATATGCTTACAAAAATGCAAACATGGATGCCATCTCCCTCTCAGACTCCAAGGAATCACTCATTGATCCAAAAAATCATGACAAACTAAAGAAGAATCACATTTCAACTAAAGTCTTTGAAAGCTCTCCATCCAAGTATGCTCTTAAGCATAAATGACCCCTATAAACTCGACATAGATAGTTTGTACCCCTAAAAAACTAAAAATTGCCCACATATTCACCTCAACTTCCTCTTAGAAAACAATACATGAAACCAAACCAGGACAACCCTTAGATGTACCATGAATATTCATCTTAAGCCAATTAACGGATGAAACTTGTCATATTATGTAATGAAACCACCCTACCTTCCGTAGTTTGAATACTAAAAATTTTCATCACCAGAAAATCAGAAACAATATTACTTATATGTTTCTTAAATTTATTCCTAATCACACCAACTCCTTAATTTGAAATATTATTCAGTTATAGAAATTAGTTATTTATTTTATATTAAGATTGATATATTGTAAGTATTTTATATTTGATATTCCGTTACATTTTGTCCTTATATAGGATATATTAATAAAATTCAACAACAAGTTCCTTCATACAATATATCTCACATATATGTCATATATCTTATATGACATGGTCAACATAATACTTAAAAATAGAGAGACAATCTAGGTTAATATGCTTGATTCATTTACGAAACAATGGATTCTAACAATATAAAATGACACTTGTATGGTCAACATAAAGATGGGTTAGGTTTTCTTAAGGAAAACCAAGTTAGTAAAAGGATCACAAAGTCAAATGATTCCAAAACAAACATTAGACAAGACATCATACTTTGACTCAATAGATGATTTAAATATTTGTGCTTGCTTAATGCATTTACAAGAGATCAATGAAGAACTATGTAATCATTAGTGGAACTTGGATACAAAATTTATGGGTGTCAAATTAAATTTTTTTAAATATAAATTATTTTTTCTAATTAAATAAAAAACTCTTTATTTCTTCTACTTAAACCATTTTCACATAGTGATTCACATATCCACTTCTCAATTTCTAATCTTTCTAATTCGTTTAATTCACCCAATAGAGGTATTTTAATTTCTATTCCAATTTAATGTTATCCAACTAATTTATTACGTGCACTGAAATTTGTAATGTAATCCAGGATTTATTCATAAATTTTACAAAATTTTACCATATGAGCATAAAACGCAAAAATCCTTAAATTTTATAATTTAGGGTTATACTAATTTGGGTAAAAATATAATTAAGGTTCAAGCCAATTTGGTAAAAGCATCTTACAATCATAATTAGGGTTTATACTAATTTGGGTAAAACTTAATTTAGGAAAAATATTGTAATATGAGAATCATCAATCTAAGATACATAAATCATAATAGAATATTAATCTTGATTTATGAGAGACATTGCAATAATGTCTTCTTCAATTTCTCTATTCTTTAATCTTAATCCCCGATTTATCTTTTTACTCTCATACTTTCTTGATGACTTATTGAGAAATAACCTTATTATGACTAGAGATAGAATCTAATCATTTTTATTAACCGACATCCATAAAAATGATTTTTATTTTATTTTATTTTTTTAAAAAAAATAAAAATATATAAATAAAATTGTTAAAAATTTTCCTAAGCTTAATATAAATAATATAAATATAATTTTAAAATATATAGAATTATATATTATAAATAAAATTAAAAAAATTTGGGTAGCCGTGACTCGCCGATGGTCCAATGAAGGACTGACTGTGTATGTAATCGCGCCAATCAATAATCAACAATTCGGTATAAAAACATTCAACACAATGAATCACTAAAATCAATAAATTTAAGAGTTGTCTAAGTGAAAAAGAATAAATCATGTTGAGAAGTTCCCTTATTCAAGTAGCGAAATATACAACATATCATTGCTAAATGTAAATGGTAAGAAGAATGTGGAAACTGACTCGCCCATTAAACATAAAATGATATGTTAAGTTGTATAATAGTCAAATAATTTGTCACTGAATCACACACAAATAATTGTCTTTATTTGAAGTTGCATGTGTAACACCCCATTTAATTAATAACGCTAATTAAAGGAATGTCACGCGGAATAATATTAGAAACAAAGTCCTGGAGTGTAGACACTACTCCTCACGATTATCCAAGAGAAAACCCAAATAAGAAAAGGACACACTACGATGTCATAACAAAGTATAAAATATAAATCAACAACATTTAGAATTTTAATCCTAAAGACCAGCAGTACACAGGCCATAGCCCTAAAGAAAAGTCGAAGTAAACTTAGATTCAGTCCAAGCAGACTATGCAGCGGAACCTCCATCACCCTGATGATTACGGGGAGTTCTCACCTCTGCTCACTTCAACAAGTTGATAATCATTGCAAAAGAAAAGACCACACCACAGAACATACAACAAACAACTAAAGGGTAAGCTAGAGCCAAAATTAGTTTTATCATGCAATCAAATATACTTTCACAGTCCAATATACATACATCATCCAAGTATGTTATGACCTTCCAATCAATACACTAAGACTCGACTCGACTCATCCGGATACATATAATCTAGTCGGATTTAGCGAATGCTTGCACTTGTGGTGGATACCTTTGCTCACCCCCGAGCTATGTGTTACAAGTGTTACAATGAATCAATCCCTCACACACAAGGTTAGTCCTTAGTGAGTTTCAGGCCTCCTGCTACTCTCACCACAAGAGTCAGTCCGCTCTAAGTGAGACTAACTGACTCTTTAGAGTGTCAGGATGCAACCTTACCTTGAATCCTTACCAAATTATATAGATGGGGCACCACCATGAACTCCCACTAACAGGGGTCATGGAATTACGTCCCGACCACTGAAGCACTACCATGAGGTCTCACCTAGAGGCTCATGGAATTACGCACTAACACAGACCAAACATACTCAATCAATAAAGTAATATTTATCATGCACATAACTCTCATGCCAACCTTTATAACCAAATCCTCATTCATATTCCATGTTGAATCCATTCCAACTCATCCTTCCCAATCCATGAATATAGAATTTCACCTCATACCAATACCATGCCATTTTGATACCAACCATTCCATTGGAATCACATGCCAAGATTTATCCAAGTTCATCATTCACATCTCGTACACCCTCTTACTCATGCATATTCACTCATCTCATGCTTTAACATAGCAATCCAACTTAACATCACATTATGCAAACGATTTAGGGATTTTTAGAAATAAACTACAGCTTGTGTAAAGCTAAAAAAATTTTTGTATTTATATTCAAATTAAATATGATTGAATCAAGGACCAAATGAAACAAGAACCAACTTAATTGAATAACTATAAAGAAAGTTGTAAACCAAACAAGCAACAAAGGTCAATGTTGTCAACAACTAAACTACAGTGATCTTGCGATAAAAACTACTCTCACTACAGAGCTGCGATTCAAGATCGGACCGGTCAAAGTCAAAAACTATGTGTTAAGGATCAGCTGTTAAAATATCAGCTCGATCCAACGGTTAACGAAGTAGTAAATTTCATTTTAGGAAAAGTGTGCAATGTTGTCAACAACCAAACTACAGTGACCTTGCGATAAAAACTGCTCTCACTAAAGAGCTTCGATTAAAGATCCGACCGGTCAAAGTCAAGAATTTTGTGTTAAGGATCAGCTGTTAACATTTCAGCTCGATCCAACGGTTAACACAGTAGAAATCTTCATTTTACGAAAAGTGTGCAATGTAGAAAAAGAGTAGCGCCACATCAATCAAACATACTCGCACACCATACATCTTTATTCGACCAACAGCCTCACTCAAGCATCACAGCCATACAAATCGATCCAAAAATCGGCAAAATAACTTTAAATACATAAACCCTAGCTTCCCTTACCCGAAAAAAGCTAGCAGAATATCCTGACACCCAAGCAAGTGAGTACTACCGACCACGGAGCAGATTTACGATCTGTTATACAGTGGAATAGATTCAAAATGGGTTACCATGGTGAACCTTAGTTAGAATCATGATGCAGAGCTGGAAACGAAAAAGGTACGGTGGAGAATCAACTTACATGGATTGAAGAATGAGATTAAGTTAACGCAAAGAAGGGTAAGACCCAAACCCTAACAGAGCTTCTGTGGAGAGAAAAAGGAAGAGCGAGAGCACTGATTTTGGCAAGTGAGTGCAGAATAAGGGGTCTTGGCTGCTTTATGGGCCTTGTCACCCTATAGGCCAACCCTTAGGCCCATTAGATTTGGGGCACCCCTTTAAAATTATGGCAGAAAAAAAAAGGGTTTTACAGCATGATAGCTTAGCAACACAATATCAATAATAGAGAACTATGCAAAGGCAAGGTAAAAATGAAACAAATAAATTAAAGAAATACAAATCACACACAAAAGCAAAATCTCAAACATGAACAAAAACAAGTATGAACAAAATTACAAACATGAATATGAACCATTACTAAGAACAGAAACCGCAAACACAAATACAAAATCACAATGAACAAGTCCATGAATCATGATAAAAAATAAGCACTACAAGAATAAACGAAATGCAAACTACATTGTAAATGAGAACAAGAAATCATGAAATAGAATAGAAGAATCACCGTAAATATAAACAAAAAAGATTAAATATGTTTTTGGTCCCTTAACTTTTATTAAAAATTGAAATTAATACTTCTTCAAAATTTTAGACCAATTTAGTTCATCATCTTTAATAAATGGTTGAATTTAGTCCTTTTAATCAAATTTTATTAAGTTTATTTGACGTTTTAAATGTGTTTCTAAGTAAACATTAAAGTGAAAATAGATTATACGATGTTAATAACTTAAATACTATTATGAAATACGTTTCAAATGTCAAATAAACTTAAAAAATTTGATTAAAAAATTATATATATATATATTAATTGAAAAATTAAATTAATCTAAAATTTGGAGAAAGAAGTATTTCAAATTTCTACCGAAATAACCAAAAGAACAACTATAATGTACATAAGAATCACCGATACAAACGAAATAAAAAATCGTAACACAAACAAAACTCAATTGAAGGGTGACCAAGAATAAATTGGTTTGACATTTAAGTGGGACCATGACTTGAAAAAGTGAAAAGATAGGTTCAGCGCCTGACAAATCTGTGCCGCTAAACTCAATTATTCAACTGTTTCATCACAAACAGAATCTTATGTCAAATATTTAAACACGGTGGGTTAAGTTTCTCCACATCATTTACCACTTTCACTTTCTTCTCTATTTCTATGTATCTGGTCATTGGAACCAACTTCTAAGGTTACCAATTACTCCAATAAAAGAAAGAGGGCTTCATGGAAAAAGAAAAATAGAGTATAAACATTATCAACTACCCAATCCAACTTATCAATAATATTTTTTGAATAAAATTACTACTAGAGCATCTTTATACACCTTGACCATAATGTCTTAAACTTTTGGATTTTATAATATTTTTTCATTGAAATATGGTAACATGATATAAATAAGACCTATAATGCTAAAAAAGATCTCGATCTTAAAAAGAAAAAAAAATATTTTCCTTATCTTAAAAACACATATTTCTATTTATAATTAAATAAAATGTTAATAAGCATGTGAATCTTATAAAACAATATTATTAAAATAAAAATTATAAAAAAAATCACCAAAGTTAAGTTAAAATCTTGTATATAGGAAATTTAGGAAATGTCATAGCAGCACACTGTAACCAGAACAGATATGTATGATTTGGGCCCAAAATTTTCATTATCTGAATAGAGTAAAAGAACTCCGTATAATTTTTAAAACGTTAAATATGTTTTATTCTTTAATTTTAAGTAAAAATTAGAATTAATTCTTCGAAATTTTTGTTTAATATGATTTTTTAACTTTATAAATGTGTGATTTTAATTTTTTTAACCAAATTTTGTTATATTTATTTGACATTTTAAACGTGTTATATGATAGTATTTAAGTTGTTTACATCGTTTGACACATTTTTGTGTTAACTAAGAAACTATTTTGAAACTTTAAATAAATTTTATAAAATTTGATTAACGGATTAAACCTACGAATTTCAAAAACTGAGAGATTAAATTATACCAAAATTTCAAAGAACTAATTCCAATTATAAAGACCAAAAATATATTTAATTTTTTTTAAATGTGTTTAGATTGCCTTTTAAGTAAATTTGATAAAATTAGACAGAAAAGTACTTGAGGGTATTTTATTTTTAAAATTAAATTAAAACTTAATCTTAATAATGTACATGACAGAGATACACATTAAAGAAAAGTACCAATAAAATGTACATAACTGTGCCTAGGTTTTACTTATAAAATTTATTCTACATTTTCACTGTTTATCTGTAGTTCTTCTGATCATTGTATAAAAGAAAAATGTTTCCAGTCTTTTTATGTTATGTCATACTAATTATGTACTTTACAAAGAGTTAGATTCTACCCATTAAAATGCATTGAAGTCAAGCATTAGAATAACATAGTTCCTTAATATGTCTGTCAGAACATATGATGAGGTATTCCTCAACCTGCTGAAGCAACCGAGAGAGAAAAAGGACCAAAAAAAGAAAAAAAGTGCAATAAATGTTATGAGCATGTGGTCTTGTCTACATGCATTTGGAAAGGTAGCAAGCGCAGGTAAAAGACAAGGGTTGTTGTTCAGCTTTTCTGAGATGGTTTCTAAGACACATATATTATCTATGTTGTTTGGTCTTCTTCTTGTTCTGCCATGCACAGGGACATGCAGTGTCCATAACATAAACAAAGACATGATGAATGTAACAAAATGGTGAAAGTGATAGAGTTGTTGAGTTGTGTCAACCCTTAGCATGTCAGGGAATGAATGATAGCGTGATGCAAAAAGAAGAGGGTGTGTGTATGTGTTGTATACTTCCAAAAACACAGGTCAGAATTACAAAGGGCATTTGCTTATATGTGTCTTCTCTATCACTTTTTCTTTCTATGAATGAATGGTTCTCCGACATTGCACCAGCTTTTTTGCTTTGGAGATCATAATTATTCACCTCAGTATATATATCATCATCTGCAACATTATCTGCTTCTATGCTATCCCGTTCCGTCGCTAAGTCTTATCAGATCCACCTGTAACATCATCTGCTCACATATATTGCGTACATTATCATCGTCACACACAAACAGATAGGGTGAGCTAACAAAATAAACATGAATGAGCATAATTTAATTTTTTTTCTGACATGAATTTTAAGTTTAACTTAATCTTATGATATTAATAGATATTTTGATAGATATTTAGATAGAACAATAAACTAAACAAATAACAAATTTAGTTAAGATAAAATCTAATTTATAATTTTAATATCAAAGAAATGAAATTTAAGTTTAAATTAGTTTCACAAAAGATAGGAAGGTGACTCACTCGTATATTCATATATTCTGAATTAATTTTATTTTTAGTTATCGTGAAACTTATGCTGTAAGATTGTTGTTGTATGATGGAATATTGTTTCCTTTGGGATGATGGAACCAGCTCATAGAGCATAAGGCAGCAACATCTTAAGGCATGGAATTTGTGCTCTTTTTCCCTTTTTGCATATGAAGCGGAGGAAATAAGTTAAGTCCCTTGTTGGAATCTTTGAAAAAAAGATTTGACAATTGAGTTTAATGTCCTTTTATCTTTGGTACAAACTTTTTCACAGTTCAGCTGACAGATCATACGACATGAGATAAAGAGATAAAGCAACTTGAAATCTTTTTTGTCTCTGAAGTTTCAACCTGGCCATTCTGTTAACATTTGGCTTTTTCTTCCACTATCATCATAATCTTTAAAATCAATATTTTAATCCTCAAAAAATAAAATATTTCTGTATTCTGAAAATAAATTTTTCAGAATAAAATTTTTGGAGTAGGATTTTATAATGGAATTTTTTAAACACATGAAATGAACTTTCGATAGCATTATTTTCAAAACAAGTTTTCTAAAACATATACAATACCTTCTAAAATAAGTTTTTTAGAATAAATTCAAAAATAATAATAATAAACATCAAATATATTTCAGAATGAACATTTTAGAATAAAATTTATTCCACAAATCGTTTTCTTTCATTCTTTCTCCTCTGTAATGACCATGGTGCAGTGGTCACGACGATGAGAGTAATAACAGTGGTGTGATATCCTGAGAGAAGATATTTTAGTCTTTTTTACTAGTTTGGGGGTACAGGAAGAAAAAGCTTTTAACATTTTATACATCCATCTTCTTTCTTTCTCTGTTGGGCTTGAATGCATTTTCATGCTGCCTAGTCTTTCCTCATGATTTTAACTGAAAGTAAAAATTGAATCTGCTACATACAATTTTTTAATTAGTTTGAATTATTTCGTGTGACATTTATTGAATAATTTATTTAATATTTAATTTAATCATTTAATTTTATTCGAATTTTAAATTAGTTTTTTTATTTCTCCAATTTAGTATTTCAATTTCTTTTAAAAGTTCAATTTAGTTCTTTCACCTTAACGTCATGCTCATCCATGCCATATATCAATTCGTAAATTTTTTTAAATTTTTTAGTCTTTTTAAAATCAGAAAAACTGTCACCTATCAAGTCATGGTCGTGTCATGTGAGAGTTGTAGTGTCATGTGACACTCATAGTATCGCATATCACTATCTCTATCACATGGTACTGGTTGTTTTCATTTTAGTCTCCATATTTATAATTTTTATTCAATTTAGTCTTCTTTTTTTAAATGAAACAATTTGGCCCCTTTTCAATTTGAGACAAACTTAATAATTAAACTTAATTACAACTTATGTATATATGTTTAATTTTTTTTATAATTTATACATAAAAGCATTTCACCTAAATATTGAAATAAATTTTTTCTTTTTACATTTTTTTCTTAAAAAAATCACTATTTAAACTTATAATTTTAGAGAATTATAAGTTTAAATAGGGATTTCTTTTATGTACAAATGTAATATATATATATATATATATATATATATATATATATATATAATCTAAATATTTAGGTGGATTGATTTGATGTATAAATTTTAAAAAAAATAACATGTATATATAAGTTGTAATAAAGTTTAATTACTAATTTGGTCTAGATTCGAAAGAGTCTAACTTACTCCATTAAAAAAAAAAGACTAAATAAATTGAATCAAAATTATAAATAAAATTGAAAACAAATATTATCATGTGACAATAATAATGACACATAACATTTACACTGTCACGTGACACGACAATGACATGTGGTTGTCGTGCTTTGTTTTTTTAATTTTAAAATTAAAAAAATAAAAAATTTCATAATTTTACACATGATATATGACAAAAACGTCAATTTAGTAGAAATAACTAAATTGAATATTTTTAAAAAATTGAAAGATTAAATTGAAGAAATAAAAAACTAAAAGTGTTTTTAAAAATTTAAATAAAATCGGAGGAGCACATTAGTATTAAGCCAAAATAATTTTAGCGAAGCCTAAAACTTTATTTTTTCCTGTGGATCAAGGAGTCAATTCTAACACTTAATATGTGTTTCAAAAGTTGAGGATCATGGATCAACTAAATGGTATGGTACTAACCATTAATTTCAATTGGGCTCATCTCCAATGGTAAAGGTTTAGGCTAGTTTATGGCGTCTTCTCCCTGCACCTCCAAGGCTTCTTCAATAATTTGTAGGTGAAAGTGGGTAAAAATGGTGAAAGAGCAGTAAATGAAATTTACTGCGTCAACTTGTCTCTGCACCCCCAAATTATTTCATACCTTCATTCTGTTTGTTTTTTCCCGTTTGTTCTTTGTTTCTTCTCCATTCTCACTGTGGTCCACTGCCTTCATTTTAATTTTTTCTACTTCATTCTCTCGTGGTGGTCCCTGGTCCGAGGTTTAATTTTCTCTGCTTCATTCTCTCGTGGTGGTCCCTGGTCTGAGGTTTGTGTGTTCACTTTCATTAATTTTATTTTTGAAAGTTCTCTTCTTTATTCTCTCATTGTCATTGTCCTCCATTCTCTTTTGTGCTTGAAGGTGTTCCCTGTGAGTTCCCTGTGCTTGAAGGTCCTCCATTCTCTCCTCTTATCTTCTCTGCAGGTTAGCCTCTTATAATTTGATTTGAATGGTTGAAATGTTAATATTAGTTTTGCATTTTTTTCCTTTTAATTCTATGAAACGGATTTCTGGATACGTTCCAAGAAAAAGCGAAATGGATTTCAAAATCCGTTTGAAAAAAAAATGAAACTTTATGAAACGGATTTTGGAATCCGTTTCATACTTTTCTGAAATGGATCACGTATTCCGTTTCTGGAAAAAAAAATTTAAAATTTGTGAAATGGAATTCGTAATCCGTTTCAGAAAAGTATGAAACGGATTTCGAAATCCGTTTCATAAGTTTCCATGTCTTTGTTTTATGAAACGGATTTTGGAATGAAACGGATTTTGGAATCCGTTTCATACTTTTCTGAAGCGGATTACGAATTCCGTTTCACAAATTTTAAATTTTTTTCCACAAACGGAATACGTGATCTGTTTCAGAAAAGTATGAAACGGATTCCAAAATCCGTTTCATAAAGTTTCATATTTTTTTTTCCAAACAGATTTTGGGATCCGTTTCATACTTTTCTGAAACGGACCACGTATTCAATTTCTGGAATTTTTAAATGCAGTTTTGAAATTTTTAAATGAAGGGTTCTTGACGTTTTATTAACCATAATCTTTTGTTTTCGTTATGAAATAGAATAATGTTGTTTATGTGTTTATGTGCGTGTTGATTGTGGATTTAGTGTGTTAGTATTGAATATGAATTTAATGTGTTGGTGAGTGAATGCAGTGGTGTGCGTGAGTTTGTGAGTGAGTGTATATTGTGTGCTTGAGTGAGGTAAATTTTTGAATGTGAATCATGCAATCAGTTTTGAATATCACCACCATGCAATCAGTTTTCAATGTGAGTTTTTGAATATGAATTGACCGAAACAGTTTTGAAATTGATTAAACGTTGGCAAAATTTCTATCTCACTTCGTGTTTGTCTAAGAACGTTGGATATGTACGAGAACTTTACTTTGCATATGTAATGTGTGTTGTGTAATAGGTGAGACACTCGATTGAGGTGCCGTGTTGCATTCTTTTCTCTTATACCTGTTGCATTGTTTTTTAATATTTTTATCTGTTATTATGTGGTTTCCCTAGATGGGGTTGTTTGACGTATTAAAATATTTTATTTTTTTATTATAGCTCATTATGGAAGATCATCATTTTAGTTATTTGAGTTTATTGGATTCTCAAGTGGATTCTCAACTAAATTGTAGTCTCATGTTAGATTTTTCTAATTTTGTTCATGATATCTACGAACAAGATTATACATCTCATTTTACAACCGATAATATCTTCCCAACACGTGAAGATTTAATTAAGTGGGTTAGAGGGGTTGCTTATAATCTTGGATTTGTTGTTATTATTCTAAGATCAGATAAATATAATGGACAACTAGGAAGAAAGACCCATGTATTATTAGGTTGTGAAAGAGGTGAAAAATATAGAAAATACAAATGTGATGCAAAACCGAGTTTATCTGGGACAAGAAAATGTGACTGTCCCTTTAGATTGAGAGGGAGACCCATCTCTCAAGGGGAGGGATGGGTGTTTAACGTAAAATGTGGTTACCATAATCACGATGTCTCATCTACTCTAGTTGGTCACCCCTATGCGGGTAGGTTGAAGTCTACTGAACAGTCGTTGCTTGTTGATATGACTAAAAGTCAAGTAAAACCTGCAAATATACTTCTCACTCTCAAAGAAAAAGATGAGTGTAATGTTACAACTCTGAAGCAAGTGTATAATGCAAGATATAGGTACAAACGTTCAGTAAGAGGTTCAAGGACTGAGTTACAACAGTTAATGTTGATGTTGAAACATGATCACTACATCCATTTTAGTAGATGTCTTGATGAATCTGATGTGGTTAGCAATCTGTTCTAGACCCATCCTGATGTTGTGAAGTTGTTAAATTCATTCAATATTGTGTTCTTAATGGATAGTACTTACAAAACCAACAAATATTGGTTGTCATTGCTTGAGATTGTTGGTGTGACCTCAACATGATTAACTTTCTCAACCGCGTTTGCATTTTTATCTAGTGAAAAGCAAAATAATTTCATTTGGGCTCTTGAAAGGCTAAGAGGTCTGTTTATGACGTCTGAGGGTGGTCCACAAGTCATTGTAACTGACAAGGATCTGGCTCTAATGAATGTTGTTGGCATTGTGTTCCCTGAGTGTTATCATCTTCTATGTCGTTTCCATATTCAAAAAAATGTGCAGACAAAATGCAAAATGTTAGTGAATTCTGTTGATGCATGGGATGTTGTACTGCAAGCCTGGGAGAATGTCATGGACTGTGAAGATGAATTAAAGTTTAACGATTGTGTTAATCGTCTTGAGTTTGTTTGTCAGTCATGGCCTGTATTCTTTGAATATGTCAATGACTCGTGGATCATTCCTTACAAGAAATTCTTTGTGAAGGCATGGACGAACAAAGTTATGCATTTAGGGAATACAACATTAAACAGGTATGTTTGCATTTTGCTATTAATTAATTTTTTATATTAATGGTTTATATGATTTCCTTGTATAAATTGTACTAGGGTTGAGTCTGCTCACTAGAGTCTGAAGAAAGTTCTTGGAAGTAGTATGAGAGACCTTTGTTCGTGTTGGGATGGAATTCACAACGTTATTATCTTGTAACATAACGAAATTAAGGCATCTTTTGAAAGAAGTATAAATCTGATTAGTGACTCTTACAAGGCATTGAGTTATAGAAGATTAGTGGGAAATATTTCTAGATGTGCCTTAGAACTCCTTTCTCCAGAGTTGGAAAGAGTAAAGAAGATTGGATTCGATACTAGTCGTTGTGGCTGCATTCTCAGACAAACTTATGGTCTTCCATGTGCGTGTGAATTAGCACGATATGATCCTGGGATGATTCCTCTCCAAGAAATTCATGTCATGTGGACCAGGTTGAGCTTCTCAAATGTGTCGTCTTCACAATCAGAAGGGCAATTATCTATTCAGAGGGAGGTTGATCTACTGCTTAATCTTTTCAAAGAAGTTGACATTGCAGGAAAAGTCACCATCAAACATAAATTACTTGACATAGTTTTCCCTTCGATGACATCGATGTTACCGCCACTGAGTAAAGTTAAGACGAAAGGTGCACATAAGAGTCATCGTTATCAGATGGACCACCTAGAAATCCTGCACCATCGTTATCAATCCCCTGCTCCTAGTGCTGAGGAACATTAGAAACCTCATGCTCAACAACATCATCCTGAACAACATTAGCCTCATGCTGACGCCTTTTACGAGCTGAAGTTGTAGGTCTCTTCCGTGCAGCACCCTGTGTGGAACTCTCGGGTGCATCATGTGAACCACGTCTAGATAAATTTCCTCGTGTCCTAGCCATATCTATAATTCAAAGTTTGAAACATTACAATCCAATATAAATTTTCTTGTGTCCTAGCCATTTCGTATTTGTTTTTTACTAATTTAAAGTTTAATTATCATTTAGTTTAATTTATTTTTATAATTACATTTATTTTTCAAAAAGTTATTTAAAAATATCATAGCTAGAGAGAAATCG